>Ga0209212_1002751_pt1 | contig 24359 bp, 24 predicted proteins | sample RifGroC2_FD_183996 | JGI IMG/M metagenome (GOLD analysis project Ga0209212, IMG submission 183996) | Groundwater microbial communities from Rifle, Colorado, USA - Groundwater C2 (SPAdes) (version 2) | ecosystem: Environmental > Aquatic > Deep subsurface > Groundwater | place: Rifle, Colorado... | reverse complement strand
GCATGTGCTGGTCATCTCCCGTCAATCGAAAGGATGATCGCCGCGAGTAGCGGACAAAGTTCGTTATATTAGCACGAGGAGCGCGATCGTTGGAAGAGCAAGGGTCCCCTTTCTTCGCGTTGACATGCACCGGCGGGCAACATACACTGCCGGTCATGAAACAAAAAACTTTCTTTACCTGCCAGCAGTGCGGCTTTCAATCCCCGAAATGGCTCGGCAAGTGCTCCGATTGCGGCGCCTGGAACAGTCTCGCCGAAGAAACGGTGACCGTTGCGCCGCGTAGCGGCCCCTCGCGACCTTCGGCCACCCTCGCCCGCCCCCAGCGCCTGGAAGAGGTGGTGGCGAGCGAGGCCGACCGCATTCGCTGCGGCATCGCCGAGCTCGACCGCGTCCTCGGCGGCGGGGTCGTCCCCGGCACCTTCATCCTCATCGGCGGTGATCCCGGGATCGGCAAATCGACCCTGCTGCTGCAGGCGGTCAACCGTCTCGCCGAGAGCGGTCCAGTCCTCTACGTCACCGCCGAGGAATCGACCTGGCAGGTCAAACTGCGCGGCGAGCGCCTCGGAGTCAAGGCCAAAGACCTTTATCTCCTCGCCGAGACCGGATTGGAAGCGATCCTCGACCGGGTGCGAGAACTCAAGCCGGCCTTCCTCGTGGTCGACTCGATCCAGACCATCTACACCGCCGCCCTCGAATCGGCCCCCGGCTCGGTCAGCCAGGTGCGCGAGTGCGCCGGTCGCCTGATGCAGGTGGCCAAGGTCGACGGCATCCCGACCTTCATCGTCGGCCACGTCACCAAGGACGGCGCCATCGCCGGGCCGCGCATGCTCGAACACATGGTCGACACCGTCCTCTACTTCGAGGGGGATCCCGGCCATCCCTACCGCATCCTGCGCGCGGTCAAGAACCGCTTCGGCTCGACCAACGAGATCGGCGTCTTCGAAATGAAGGAGTCGGGCCTCACCGAGGTCGCCAACCCTTCCGAGCTCTTCCTGTCCGAACGCTCGGCCGGGGCCTCGGGGAGCAGCGTCGTCGCCGCCCTGGAAGGGAGCCGGCCGATTCTGGTCGAGGTCCAGGCGCTGGTCTCCGGCACCTCCTTCGGCACCCCGCGCCGCACCACCATGGGGATCGACCACAATCGCGTCTCCCTGCTGGTAGCGGTGCTGGAGAAGAAGGTCGGCCTCTCCCTCCTCGCCCAGGATATCTTCGTCAACGTCGCCGGCGGGGTCAAACTGGTCGAGCCGGCGGCCGATCTGGCGGTGATGGCGGCCCTCGCCTCCAGCCACATGAACCGGGCGGTCCCGCAACGCGCCATCCTCTTCGGCGAAGTCGGCCTGGCCGGCGAAGTGCGCGCCGTCTCCCGCCCTGAATTGCGGGTCAAGGAGGCGGCCCGTCTCGGCTTCACCCGTTGCCTTCTGCCCCAGGGCAATTTGAAAAATCTCGAAGCCCCTTCGGGGATGGAACTGATTGGCGTACGCAGCGCAGCCGAAGCTCTTGAAGGTCTCTTTGAATGATCTCTTGCATCTGGAGCATCTGACATGTCCGACAAACTGACCCATTTCGATAGTGCCGGCCGGGCGATCATGGTCGAAGTCGGCGACAAGAGTCCGACCAAGCGTGAGGCCACCGCCGCGGGCGAAGTCCTCATGCGGCCGGAGACCTTGCAAAGGATTTTGGACGATACCATTGAGAAGGGTGATGTCCTCGCGGTTGCGCGCCTCGCCGGGATTATGGCCGCGAAGAAGACCCCGGACCTCATCCCATTATGCCATCCTCTCCTGCTCACCGCGGTCGCGGTCGATTTCACCCCGCAACCCGAAGATGGGCGCATCGAGATTGTTGCAACGGTCAAACTCACCGGTACCACCGGGGTCGAAATGGAAGCTCTGACCGCAGTGACGGTGGCCGGGTTGACCATTTACGACATGTGCAAGGCCATCGACAAGGAAATGGTTATCGGCCGGGTGCGCCTGCTGGAGAAGAAAGGCGGCAAAAGCGGATTGTTCCGGCGCAAAACCGAGGCGGGTTTGGAGTGAACTTCTTTCTGCCCAACCAGCCCTGGAGTTATGCGATGAAGACCGAAGTTTTCCTGATCCGACGTTCCTTTCTCCTCCCCTTGGGTCTCCTGATCCTAGCGATGGTCGCCCTGTTCATCCTCTGTCTCATACAAGGGGAGGATCGCGCACGCATCGCCATACTCGGGCTCATGATTCTGCCAGCCGTTTTTCTCTTCGTCGAATCGTTCCTCCGCCGTATCGAGATAAGTGACGTGGAGCTTACCACTTTCCGGTTCATGCGCCGCAAAACCCTGCGCTTTGCCGATCTAACCGAGGTCGAGTCGATCCGCGTGCGTGGACGTGCCTTCGTAACCCTCTGTGCCGGAGACGATTTTCTCGTCTTCACCAACGCCTACGACCGCTTCCCGCAGCTCCTCACCACCCTCCTCAGTCTCTCCCCCCCTCAGATTGTCAGTGTCGAGACCCGCACACTAGCGGCATCAGCGCCCGTCAAAATCAGTGATATCGTCTCTTGCTGGTTGGGACTTGCCCTCATACTTTTCTTCTTTGCCATGCAACTGCATCAACACCCGTGACGACAGCTGCCAACCCGGCTGTACCGCCGTTTCTGTTGACTTTAGAATAGCTTTCGATTACCTTTAGCAAATTATCGTTGCCCAAGGGAGCGTTCCCCATGGATCAGGCAAAAATCGAGGAATTCCGGCAGATTCTCCAGTCCCAGCTCGACACTCTGCTGCGTGATGCCGAGAAAACCGTATCCGAAATGACGGATGAAAAAACCAACTTCCCCGACCCCACCGACCGCGCATCTCTTGAGTCCGATCGCAATTTCGAATTGCGGATTAGGGACCGCGAACGCAAATTGATCATGAAAATCCGCGAGGCCATCGAACGGATTGAAAATGGTGAGTTCGGCATTTGCGAAAGCTGTGAAGAGGCGATTGGCGAAGCCCGGCTGCACGCCCGTCCGGTCACTACCCTGTGTATCGAATGCAAAACCGAGCAGGAGCGTCAGGAAAAGATCGGCTGAGCAGCCAGACCCGCGGTCACGTGCATTTCATTGTCGGGAGAGGGCCATGCGGGACGACCCCAGCACGCAACTGCACTCCGTCTACTCTCTTTTCCAAACGAGGCGAACCCGCGACCCTCGATTATTTCCTGCCGTTCTCGCAGCCCTGCGGGACATTTTCCCCGCCGCGGCGCCCTCCTTGGTCCTCTATGCGATTCGCGGTCACAGATCGGGTCATCGCCTGATCTCTCCCGACGGCCCTTCGCCCTGCACCGAGACCGCCGCATTCACCCCCCGACACAGTGACTTCGTTAGTGGCGAGCCCCTCGTTCGCGACGGCGTCCTTTACTTGCCGGTCCCCTCTGCCGGACGTCCCCAGGGTTTCCTGTCTCTGCGAATCTCCACCCCGCAGCCATCCGTCCTCAGCGGTTTGCGCTTCATTGCCCAACTGGTTGCGACCGAACTTCATTCGCAGCAGTTGCATGAAGAGGAATCATTTCGACTGCTCCTTGTCGAACTCGGCCATACACTCGCTGCCTCCACCGATAGCGATCGGCTTCTGGCTGACGCCGCAAACCTTTTGCTGCAGCGCGGGGTCGGCTTCTGTATCGTCGTCCGCAGATTGCACGATGACACCATCTTCTCCCCGCCCGCCGCCTATTGCACTGCTCGGTCAGTACATGTCGAAAAACGCTGTCTCCTGCTCGAGCCGCGCCTCGCCCTTACTGTCGCAACCTCCGGTAAACCCCTGATGCGAAAGTGCAAAATCGAGGCTCTTCATCCTGGTGGCCGTCCCTCTAGCCAGTTGGCCTTTCCACTGACCCGGGCTCGGAAAACCTTTGGGTGTATCACCTTTTTTCTCTCCTCTGCAGAACACACATCCCTGCACCACCTGCAGCAACAGTTGACCTTTTTTTGCGACAAAATCACGGCAGAACTCGAACGCCTGACTCTAGGTGCCCGGCTAGAGAGCCTTTCCCTCGCCTACAACCAGCGCCAGGCAGAAAACAGCACCCTCTTCCGTATTTCGCGCGCATTACATACCATTCCCCGCATGAATGAATTGACTCACTTCATTCTCGCGGCCGCAACTTCGCAAGGTGGTGGTGGCTTCGAGCGCTCCATGGTCTTTTTGGCCAACGCCAAAAGCGACAAGCTTCAGGGGATGCTGGGCCTGACCAGCGAAACCGCCGAGTTAACTCTCCCGCCAGCCCTTGGTCTGCGGGCCTGGGAAAATCCGCTTCTTGACCTCGATGTGCAGACGCGCCAGCGTCGGGCACCCTTTTGTCGCGCGGTCATGAAGCAACGCTTGGACCTGGACGGGGACACCCCCGTAGCGCGTGCATTCAGGCGCAACAGAATCGTTCTGGTTTCACGGCCGGAGCTCGAGTCGCCAGAGGCCATCGCTCTCGCTGAAGATCTCGCGTTGGGCCCCTACGCCTGTGCCCCCCTCGCCGGGGCCAGTCGTGTTCTCGGAGTCCTTGTCGTTGCCAACCCGCAGTCGCGAACGGATATTCCAACCGAGCGTTTGCGATTTCTTGAAATCTTCATCAGTCTAGCGGGCGCCGCGCTCGAAAATGCGATGCTCGTCCGCCAACTCGAAAGCGCCTGCCTCAATCTCCAGGAAGCACAGGATCGCCTTTTGCAGGGCGAACGTCTGGCTCTCCTCGGCGAGATGGCAGCAACGGTTGCCCACGAACTAAAAACTCCCCTGGTTGCCATCGGCGGCTTTGCCCGCCGGCTATCCCGTAGTGCAGCAACAAGGGAACAAGTCGATTGTGCTTCGATTATCGTTCGGGAAATCGAACGGATGGAATCATTGCTCGCTGGTGTTCTTACTTTTTCCAAAAAGCAACTTTTGTGCTTTTCGTCATGCGATCTCAATAGCCTCATCACAAAGGCGCTGCAATTGGATGAACCGATTCTTGCTGAAAATTCGGTTAGCATTACTCGACGATTGTCGCCGGAGTTGCCGCAGATCCCCGCGGATGAACATAAATTGACCCAAGTTTTTCTCAACCTTTTTGCCAACGCCCGACAGGCCATGCCCAATGGTGGCAACCTTACCGTTATATCCCGTAAAGGATTATTCAAAGGTAAAAACGGCATAGCCATCGAGGTTGAGGATAGTGGTGGTGGAATTCCGCAGCATCTTGTACCGCAGATTTTCAATCCTTTCTTTTCCACAAAGGAAGAGGGAACCGGCCTCGGCCTGGCAATATCAGCCCAGATAATCGAGCATCACCGCGGCGAAATCGAGGTTTTTAATCGCGCGCAAGGGGCGGTATTCATCATCCACCTCCCCCTAGACTGATCCCCTCAAGCACAAGCTTTCGATTGACAAACACCCCCCGTTTCAGTAATGTAGCCGCGTCTATTGGGGCTGTAGCTCAGCTGGGAGAGCGATGCGTTCGCAACGCATAGGTCGTGAGTTCGATCCTCATCAGCTCCACCAAAAAAATAGGGGTTGACGGCGATCGTCGACCCCTTATTTATTACCCTCGATACTCGATATCGTGCCCCGCCTCACTGATTTTCTCTTCGGCAGCGACCTCACACCCCAGGTTAATTGTCGCTACTATTCACCGGGAGCCCTGAGCATGATCACTTCACGCGGCGCCATGATTCTTGGCACAGGCCACGCTCTACCAGAGCGAATTCTGACCAACAGCGACTTGGAGAAGATCGTTGATACGAGCGACCAGTGGATTGTCGAACGCACTGGTATTCGCCAACGCCACGTTGTCACCCCGGGAACGCCATTATCCGAGTTGGTTATTCGCGCGGCTGAACGCGCCCTGGCCGACGCCGGGGTCAACGCTGCCGACATCGACCTCATCGTTCTCGGCTCAGTCACCGGAGACATGAAATTTCCGGCAACAGCCTGCCTTGTCCAGGAGGCTATTGGTGCCAAACACGCTGCAGCCTTCGACCTGAGTGCCGCCTGTTCCGGCTTTCTCTACAGCTACCAGGTCGCATCAGCACTCCTCGCCACGGGAAACTTCAAGCACGCCTTGGTTCTGGGTGGTGATGTTCTTACCTCCATGGTCGATTGGAGCGATCGCGACACCTGTGTCCTCTTTGGTGACGGCGCCGGCGCAGCTGTCCTTGCCCCATCCGATGGCAAGCGTGGCCTCATTTACGGTTGCATGCACAGCAATGGTGCCCACGCCAAACTCCTCTACAACCCCGGCGGCGGGAGCCTCCATCCTCCGACTCATGAGTCGATTGACGCCAAACAGCATGCTATTCGCATGGAAGGACGTGAGGTTTTTCGCCATGCCGTAACCTCCATGGCAGAAGCACTGCAGGAAGTACTGCAAAAATCCAGTTTGACCCTGAATGAGATTGATCTGCTCATCCCGCATCAAGCCAACTTGCGCATCATTGAAGCCCTCGGTAAACGCTTTGCCATCTCCTCCGACAAGGTATTTATCAATGTCGATCGCCTCGGCAACACCTCAGCCGGCTCAATTCCCATAGCGCTGGATGAGGCCCTCAAGTCCGGCCGCATCGTTCCGGGAAGTACCGTGGCCATGGTGACATTCGGCGCAGGCTTTACCTGGGCTGCCGCAGCCATCCGTTTTTAGTTCTTCGCACCTCTTGCACACCTCCATTTTCGCGCTACACTTTTTATAAGCGGAAAGGAGGATTAGACGACCTTGACAGAGCTAAAGACATAGCATACCCGCCCCCACGAGGGGTTCAAGCGTCCTGCCCCGCAGGACGTAACTGCCGAGAGTCTTGATTCGGCAGAAAAAAGAACGGACCTTTTCGCTGCAATCGGCGAAAGGTCCGTTCGTATTTTCAGTCGTTTGATTAGGCAGTTTCGCGCTTATTCATTCCCGCGCAGAGTTTTGAGAATCTGCGGATTGGCTTCGTTCTCTGCCAAAATAGTGTGACAGGTATTGCAATCCGCCGAGATCACCTCGCCCGCCTCGGTTTTGTGGTCGCCCGCATGACAACGGAAACATCCGACATCAAAAGCTTCACCGTGGCCAATATGGTTGGTATAAGTGTTCCAATCGATCTTCATGGCGGGGAAGACATTTTCCTCATACGCGTCCTGGACTCCCTTGACCGCTTTTTCCAGGATCTCCCCCTTACTCCGAGCAATTTCCGGATAATTCTTCTGATACCAGTTTTTGATCTGGGTGGCGATTGCCGAACGGGCACCTTCCAGCGTGTCGAATTTTCCGGTCACAATTGCGAGGGCCTGCCGTTTGATGTAGGGCAGTTCAGCCGGGATGGCGCCTTCCTGGATCTTGCGATCCAGCGCCTGCTCCGGCGTCAGATAGATGTGCGAGGGACGGTTGTGGCAGTCGATGCAGTCCATAACCCGGGATTCGACTTCCGGACCGTCCTTTTTCCCCTTGTCGGTACGGTAGACCTTTAGGCTGCCATCGGGGCGAAACAGGGTCACTTCCGCGATCTCCTTGCGTGTGTGGTCGGTCGCCTTGTAGCTGATCCGGTTTTCCGGCGCGACATGCCAGTGGATACCATGGGAACTGACCGTACGGTCACCGGCGGAGCCAACTTTCATCAGGAGGACGGTCGCGACCTTTGTATTCGTTTCATCGGAACGGAATTGGTCCCGGATCACCAGTTTTTCCCCATGGAACAGTTCCGGCCGATGGCACTCCTCACAGGTTTCCCGTGCCGGGCGTAAACCGTGAACCGGGGTCTCTATCGGTCTCGGGTAGGTATCCAGGGCCACGGCCACGAGCTGACGACTGCCGGATATCTTCGATTTCACAAACCATTGTGCACCGGAGCCGATATGGCATTCGACACAGGCGACGCGCGAATGGGGTGAATTTTTGTAGGCGGTATATTCGGGGTTCATAACCGTGTGACAAAACTGCCCGCAAAATCCCACCGACTCCATATAATGGTAACCGCTATAGCCCAGCAGCCCCATAACAAACAGGTTCACACAGGTCAGGAAGACCCCGAGAAAGACCAGTTTACGGATACGCGTAAACCTTTCGGGGTCATTGAACTGTTCACGCAGATATTCCAGGGTGAAAAGGCCGACATCCACCTTCCCCTTGAAAAAGAGCAAGCCGAGGATGACCATGACCAACCCGATGATAAAGAGGGGGCCCATGACCATGTAGATCACGAATCCGAAGTAGGGGTTGGTAATGTATCCAAAAAGATCAAGAATAATCGAACCGACGAGGAGCGGAAAAATGATGGTCGTGAGCATGGCCCCGACCAGCGAGACCCTGCTTCGGGCGATCCCCTTGGCAAAGGCAGTGATGATGTCCGTCAGTCTGACCATAAAAGATCCTCCACAATGGGATGGCAGCAGCATCCGCGTTTGACAGAATAGACTTGATTAATTTGACGAAACTTATCAAACAATCTTGCCGAAACATACTTAATTTATTCTAATTTGTCAGGATTCATCTACGAGATTAACGTGGCACAATTGGTGCACTCTAACTCAGGCAAATGAGATCGCTGGCTGCGCTGCTCGACGGCAGGCAACCTCAGCGGCCAAAAACTCTCACATTGTGGCACCGCAATAACGGTGCCGCCAAAACCAAGGAGGCCTGTATGAAAACTGCAACCCGTTCCGCCGATGTCGCCAGCAGTGCTTACGTAGTCACGATTCTGGCCCTGGTTGGTGTCTTTGCCGTTGTTTCGGCTATTCTCATTGCCTGGCCGGCTCTTGCCTACATCGGCTCCAAACTTTTCTGATCTTCGGACAACAGTAACGGCAAAAGGGCCCGGAGTTTCTCCGGGCCCTTTTTATTACATCTGTATACATTTCCCATATAACGCCATTTAGCGCAGGCCGTTACGTTAAAATACTATAACCAGCGTTCATTTATTTTGCGCCTACACGCTTCCCTGCCTTCCCTAGAAGACGAAGTGGCCGCCCCGAATGGGGCGGCCACTTCGTCTTCTAGGTGATTTGTTCCTCGCCTCAATGCGGCTCTTTCTCTTCCATGAATGCAGGAATGACCATATTCAGGAAATAAAAAATAACGAATGGCGCGGTGATGACCATCAGCGCCCCCATCAATCCCTCCTTGAAGGTCTCCATATCGTGAGGGATGATCGGCAGGTGGTAGTGCATAAAGCCGGCAAATGTCAGGGAAAAGGCTTGCCCGCCGATGACGACGTTCCAGCGCATCATGAAGACGCCGAAGAGCACCAGCAGGCTGGCAAGGCAGGCCCGCCGCACGCCTAGTCCCGGGATCAAAAGCAGAACGAAGGGCAAGAGGTTGCCGATGCCGTACTGCATGATAAAGATTTTAACAAAATCGTGTTCATAGATGACATCCCGCAAAATGTCCCAGGACTTGACGGCGGTGTAGCCGCGGAAAATGATATCCAGCAGTTCCAGGGTCAACGCCAGCGTCATGAAAATCAGCAAATAACGGGAGGTCATCGTAACTTCATGGCGCTGGACACTGCGCAGGTGCTCGGGATCGAGAGCCAACTCCTTGTTGGCCACAGCGTCGGGGAGGAGGTAATGCTTGCCGCGACGGGCGGCCCATTTGCGCAGTTCCATAAAGATCGCGTAGCTGACAATACAGAGGGCGATACCGGAGACAACCGCCGAACAGATAAAGATAACCGGCATCAACGGGGTCATCCACAGGGCATTGGCCTTGACCGAACCGAAGATGAAGCCGGCATAGCCATGGAGAAAACAGGCGACCGGGATGCCGATTCCGGCCAGCGTCTTGACCGCCTTGTGGTCCGCCTGGAGAGCTTCCTCACTGAGGTCGCGCGCACCGAGTACAACCACGCGATAGATAAACATCAAAACTGAGTCAATCGTGCTGCGCCCACTTTTCGTTTCCAGTCGAACCAGGGAATCGACGAAGAAGCGGCGATAGACAAACCAGATTTCGGCACCAACGATACAGGCGTAGGTCATGAAGACGATGCCGAAGGCGGAAATGGCCGAAGTAAAATGCGGGGTCATCAGCACATGGGTCCCGCGCAGCGGTTGCTGCAGGTGCAACATCAGGGGCAGCATTGCTACCGGCAACAGCGCGAAGGAAAAGACCAGGGCGTAGCGGGCAATATTCTTCAGCTTCTCGACATTGAAAACATGGTAGAGGGACGACAGGACGAAGGCCCCGGCGACCAGACCGGTCATGTAGGGATACATGACGATCTGGATCGACCAGTAGACGTATTCATTGGGGAGAACAAAGAGATCCTTGATCGTCCAGGCTTCACCATGAACCACCATTTGGGCAACTTGTTCGATCATGGTCAGCGTACCTCCTCGTTCAGGCCAATGTAATAGACATTCGGCTTGGTTCCGTATTCATCGCGGAGGACGCCGACACGCTGCTTCATCACCACTTTTGCCACCGGATCATTCGGATCCCTCAGGTTGCCTATCTGCCGTGCCCCGAAAGCGCAGGCCTGGACACACGCCGTGGTCTTGCCATTGCTGATGCGGTGGTAACAGAAGGTACACTTGTCGGCCACGTGTTCGACGGGGTGAAAAAAGCGGACGCCGTATGGGCAACCCATGATGCAGTAGCCGCAGCCGATGCACCACTTGCGGTCGACCAGCACCACGCCGTCCGCCGTCTGGTAGGTAGCACCGACCGGGCAGACCTGGACACAGGCCGGGGTCGAACATTGGTTACACAGCTTGGGGACGAAGAACGCCTGGGCGATTTCCTTGTCGGAGGCCAGCTTTTTCCCCGAGGCACCGTGGTCGATAAGTTTGGAGGTGTAGCCGTCCTGTGCCCCCCGCGGCGAATCCATGAGAACCTCGCCGTTCTTGGTCATGACGTAGCGTTCGACCCAGGTCCGGGTCACGTTCGCCTCCAGCGGGATATCGTTCTCGATTTTGCAGCCCTTGACGCAAAAACCGCAACCGACGCACTTGTAGGTATCGACCAGAAAGCCCCAGCGCAAGTCGGGATTTGCCGCCAGCACTTCCTTCGGATCGATCAGTTCCAGAGCCGACAGAGACACGGAGACACCGGAGACAAAGACCGCCGCATGTTTCAGAAAATCGCGTCGCTTCATGGTCACATCTCCTCGAGGTTCGGCTTATGGGGGTTATGGCAGTCAACACAGTCGCCGGTGCCGTTATGCCGCTCGGGATCGATGCCTGGAATGGTGTTGCGGCCGCTCGACGGCATGAAGAGTTTTACGTGGCAACGCAGACACAGGGCACGACTGCGATCGATCGCCAATTTTTCCGGCTTGGTCGGGTGCTCGCCGGCGGCAGAATGACAGTTCTCGCAAGGGAAGTCGAGATGGGAGCCGCCGGCAAGACGAGCGGTCTGTTCCTCGTGGCAATCGGCGCAGTAATTGTTACCCTGGTAACGAGGCGTCTGCGCCTGCCATTCCTTTTCGTTTCCCAGACGATGATACCCGAAGGTATAACCGCGGTCTTGCACACCAAAATCTGCCGGGACATAGACCCAGCGCGCCAGGAGAATGATAACCACGAGAACGACCACCACCCACAAAGGGCGCCACACATGCTTTTTCACGGAGTTCTCCTAGGTCGGGAGTTCCAAAGTTTAAAACGCTGTGTCTGGATTTCAACACATGCTATCGGCATTGTCAACCACTGTGGAGAGCATACTAGATAAAAATATATTTTTAATTTGTCGTTTGGCAGAATCATGCTGGACAATCGTGCATTTACACGCCATATCCAGCCTCTCCATTCTGACCGTAAACCAAAGTTGACTTTTTCATTAGTTATATAATACTGTTTTGAAAAATAAGCGTGATTTCCGGACATACATTGAATTCGTTTGCCGTGTGTCATTCTAGCAGACGCAGCCCGTTACTCAAGGAGGCGCAGCATGAGAGGAACCGGAACATCTCTCGAAGATCGGGTTGCTCAACTCGAAAACAAAGTAGGTATCCTCACCCAGGAACTTGCCGCGCTGCGTGGCGCCACGGCAGCCGCACCGGAAGGGAAAAGTCCCCCGAGCGAAACCTCCCCCCCCCCTCTCTCCGGGGCCGAAGCCTCGGAGGAATTGATCTTCTGGGTAGATCGCGCCTACATCCTGCCCCGCATTGCGACAACCAGCTTCATCCTGGTAGTCGCCCTCTCTCTGCGCACACTGACCGATGCGCGCATCATCGATCTGGAACTCGGCACCTTGATCGGCATGCTCTACGCCTTTGGGCTGATCATCTACGGCTGGTCTTCCTATGGACGCAAGAGCGCCCAGGCTCCGGTCTTCGCCCTCTGGGGAACGATTGTCCTCTGCTCAGTGGTGGTCGAAACCCACCGTGTTTTCCAGTCCCTGCCGACCGTAATCGCCTACCTGTTGCTCGCTCTGACCGGTTGGACCACCGTCATTATGAGCCGCCGCTATCAGGCAGCGCTACCGGTCTTCGCGGGGACGATCGGCATGAGTTTCGCCGCTTTCGCCATCAATTTCCCCAGCCCCATATTCCCGCTACTGACGATTATCCTCATTCTCGCCAATGCTTTCGCCGCCTATGCTACCCACTTGCTGAGGGCTTCGTGGTTACGCTGGCTGCTTCTCATCCTCACCCTCCTCATGATTCAGATCTGGACGCTGAAACTCGGCATCTACCTCGACAAAGTTGCTCCCGCCGATCTCGATCCCTCCTTGCAATGGTTTCTTCCCGCGATTGCCGCTCTGGCCTTTGCCTATTCCGTCATCGCCCTGCTCGGGGTACTCGGCCGGCTTCAGGACCGCGTCTCGAAATTCGACATCGTTCTGCCGGTGATTAATGTCATCTGGTTCTTTTTTGCCGCACGCTCAGCCATCGGCCACGGGCTGACCGAACCACACCTCTTCGCTTTCCCCGCACTGATCGCCGGCGCCGCGCACCTTGGCGTTGCCTGGTGGCTGGCCCGACGCGGGACAGCAGAGGCACACGGCACCACCTCTTTCGCCCTCGCCGGGGGGCTGCTTTTGTCCCTGGCTCTCCCCCTGGCCTTCGGCCACGCCCTCCTGGCCTCGACCGCCATTGCTGCCCTGGCTCTCGGCCTCGGCCTTGCCGCCGAACGCATGGCTAACGGCGGGGTACGCCTGGTTTCCTATCTGCTGCAGTTCTATGCGACCGCTTCACTCGTCTTCCTCCTCCAGTCCACAGACAAGACCGAACCTTCCCTCATCGGTGCGGCGGCTTCGGGGCTCCTCGCCCTGATCGGCGCCTATCACTATTACTGGGCTCGCCAGCATCCCCCGCCATCGGCCGGGACGCTGACCGATCGTTTCAACGCCGACGACCGGTGCGCGGCACTCCTCCTTGTCGCAGCTCTGACCAGCGGCTTTTTCACCCTGCGCACCGGGCTCTATCAGGCCCTCGTCGCCGCACACATCGCCACCCCCCAGGCCTTCAGCAGCGGTCAGTCGATCCTGATCGACGCCACCGCCATCATCCTGCTCCTGGTCGGCTTGAACCAGCGCAACAAAGAGTTGCGCAATGTCGGCATTCTCATTGCTTTGGTCGCCACCGCCAAGGTCTGCCTCGACCTTCTCGGGCTCAAGGGTTTCCCACTCTTGCTCAGTCTCTTCTCCTTCGGCTCCGTCGCCACGATTGCCTCGATTGTCTTGGGTCGCTGGGGGCGCAGCGCCAGTCGCGACTGACCATCTTTCAGCAACAAAAAAGGCGCCCGAAACGGGCGCCTTTTTTGTTGCTGATTTTGCGGAGCACTTACCACTTCTGCTCCAGGTTCTTTGTGATTTTGGTGAAATCGGCCGTCACCGATTTAATAATGGCATTGGCGTAGTCGTTGTTGTGCACCCCGAAGGTGCCGTCGCTTTCGACAAACTTCATGTTCTGCAGAGCTTTCTGGTAAAGCTCCCAGTTTGCCTTGCTGTCGCGTTTCATGGCATCGGCAGCCTTGAGGGCACTCTCGACTTCGACGCGCTGCCTGGCGAGGATGTCAAGCTTCTCCTTGACCTCCTTCTCCCAGTCCTGGAAAATTTCGACGTAACCGGAATCACCGGAGTGACAATCGGAGCAGGTTTTGCCCGAGGGGCGGAAGACCCCCTTGGTGACTCCGGTGTGACAGTCGGTACACTTGATCCCGGCCGCATACATGATCCCGGCCGACCCGGCCACGTCCTTGGCCCCGGTACCTTCGTTCATTGCCACCTGAACGGCATGGCAAACATGGCAGTCATTCATCTGCGGCGCCGCTGACCCCTTGTTCTCGGCATGGCAGGTCAGACAAAAATTCATTTTGTCGGTTTTGCTCGAGGGCTTATGGACGACGCCAAAATGACAGTCGCGGCAGTTCAGTTCAAAGTTGTCGATGTGCATTTTGTGATCGAAGTGGGTTCCGCCGACGGTGGTCTCGGTCAGAATGTCCGGCAGCCCTTTATTGAGGCGGAAAGCCGGGTTGACGACATCATCCAGCATGCGCATGTTGACGAGTTTCATCGGCCCCTTGGTCGTCTCGCGCACCTTCTTGTTCCCCTCGTCGGAATGACAGAAAAGGCAGTGCCACGTGGGGACCAGATCCTTGGGAGGATTGGAAAGAATCTCCAGCTTCTCCTCCTTGGAGATGGTGAATTGCATGTAGGTGTCCTTCAGTCCGCCGATTTTCGCCTTGACGTAGCCGGCCACGCCGGGCCGGCCATGGCAGTCGAGACAGGAAACCCCTGCCTCGCCATGGGCCGAATGCTCCCACGAATCGACTTCCGCCAACGGTCCAAAACCGCGGGAGGGATGGCACATGGCGCAGAATTCCGGCTCGGAGGTCATGTGCAGAATCTGGATATTGACGAAACCGAATACCACAATGAAGAGAAACGCCGCCACGGTCAGAAGGATTTTGTGGCGTTTACACCAGTCGAAAAAATTCTTTGCGTCCATGAGGAACCATCCTTTTGTGAAATGCGAAAGCCCCACGACGGGGCCTGATCAGCAGTGCGATCAAACGCATTTCCTATACACCAACTACCCCGACCAAGGCAACAAAAAAGTCGTTAAATCAATAAGTTAACGACAGTTAATGCGTTCGCCCCGACACCGCACCTCCAGCCATTGACCTCTGCTCAATCAGAGTCGCTGCGATTTGCGCCAGGGTTCCGAGAAGGGCCAGATCTTCCTCTTTGAAGTCGGCGACGACGACGGCAGATTCTCCCCCTTGTGCGAAATCTGGACACCTCCCTGAAAACCGCCGGCGGCGCGCATGGGTGCACTGATGATCTTCTGAATCCTCCTTCCCTCACTCCGGCAGTGTCGCGCCTTCCGTCTCGTCGGGAATCGGAGGGAAACGCCCCGCCTGCCAATCGGCCTTGGCCTTCTCGATGCGCTCGCGCCGGCTCGCGACAAAATTCCACCAGACGGTGCGCTTGCCCAACGGCGCACCGCCGATGACGACCAGACGAGTCGCTTTAGTCCGAGGCTGTCGCGGTGCAGCAGCTCGCCGGCGAAGAGGTAGGTCACCGTCGCCAGGCCGATGTGCGGGTGGGGCTTGACGTCGATGCCAGTGCCGGGGGGGGAGCTCGGCCGGACCGAGGTGGTCGAAGAAGACGAAGGGGCCGACCGACCTGAACTGGGCGTTCGGCAGCAGGCGGCGCACGGCAAAGCCGCCGAGGTCGCGCTCTTGCGGCTCGATGAGCATCTTGATGCCAGGGCAGGGATGATTTCGGGAGGTGCAGGGTAGGGTGGTGTCGAGAAGGTCGCTCATGGTCGGCTCTCCTGGTTCGCGGACGCGGTCAGGAAGAGTTTACCCGATTTTTCGTCTTTAGCCGACTGGCGCCGTCCCGGCGAATTCGAGCTGCTGCAGGCGCCAGAGGCGGGCATAGATGCCGTCCCTGGCAAGAAGTTCAAGGTGGCTGCCGCTCTCGCGCACCGTGCCCCGGCGCAAGACAACGATGCGGTCGGCCCGCGCCGCGGTGGCGAGACGGTGAGCGATGAGGAGGACGGCGCGCCCCTGCGCCGCGACGCTGAGGGCGCGGCCGATGGCCGCCTCGACCAGCGGATCGACCCGGCTGGTCGCCTCATCCAAAATCAGCAGCCGCTCGCCGCTCGCCAGGGCGCGGACCAGGCAGAGGAGCTGGCGCTCGCCGGAGGAGAGGTTGCGGCCGCGCTCGCCCAGTTCGGCGGCGAGTCCGCCGCAGCGTTCCACCACCTCCTCGGCCTGACAGTCGCGCAGCAGCTGGCGCAGCCGCTCTTCACCGAGGCTCCCGGCCGGGTCGAGGTTGGCGCGGATCGTCCCGGCGAAGAGGAAGGGCTCCTGGCCGACGTAGCCGACGCCGCGCCGCACCAGGGCCGGACCGAGCTCAAGATAGTCGACCCCGCCGAGGCGCACGCTCCCCCCCTGCGGGGTGTAGAAGGCCAGCAACAGTCGCGCCAGGGTGGTCTTGCCGCTGCCGGTATCGCCGACCAGGGCGAGAGTCTCCCCCGGGGCGATGGCGAGGTCGACATGGCTAAGCACCGGCGTGCCGGCGTCGTAGCTAAAGGAGATGTCGCGCAGTTCGATGCCACCGTCGTGCGGCAGGGCCACCGGCGCAGGCACATCCGCCTCCTCGGCCTGATCGAGGAGCTCGAAGATCCGCTCCAGGGAGGCGTTGCTCGCCTGCACCACCGAGTATTTGGAGGAGAGATCGCGCAGCGGTGCGAAGAATTTCTGCACATATTCAAGAAAGGCGACGAGGGTGCCGAAGGTCGCCGCCCCGGCGAGGACCTTGAAGCCGCCGTGCCAGAGAATGGCGGCGAGGGCGAGGGAGCCGAGGGTCTCGACCACGGCGTAAAGAGCGGCGTCCCAGTTGATCACCCGCAGCGTCGCCGCGCCGTATTCCTGCTGCAGCGTTTCGAACTCGCCGGCGGTACGCTCCTCCTGGCCGAAGAGACGCACCTCGCCGATGCCGGCGATGCGTTCGGCGACGAAGGCATTGAGCCCGGCGACCAGGGCACGCACCTGGCGCATGGCGCGGCGCATGCCGTTGCGGAAGAGGTAGCCGGTGAGGACGAGGAAGGGAAGGACGGCAAAGGCGGTGAGGGAGAGCCCGGGATCGAGCCAGAGCATCGCCACGACGATGAAGACGAGGGTGAAGAGGTCGCCGAGGGCCGAGATCACCCCGGCGCCGAAGAGTTCGCCGATATTCTCGACGTCGCTGGTCAGCCGCGTCACCAGCCGCCCGGAGGGATGCCGGTCGTAGTAGGCCATGGGCAGCCGCTGGAGCTTGGCGAAGGCGTCGCGGCGCAGATCGGCCATGATGCTCTGGCCGACCGCCTGCACTAGATAAGCCTGTAGGTAGATGAGCAGGCTCTCCGCCGAGAGCGCCGCCAGGAACCAGGCGGCCAGGGGGAGCAGGCCGGCGAGGTTGCCGGGGAGGATACAGTCGTCGATGGCGCGCAGCAGCAGGTACGGCTGCACCAGCTTGGCCGCCGCCAGCGGCGGCAACAGCAGGAGGGAGAGCCAGGCGCGGCCGCGATAGGGGGCGATGCAGGTCAAAAAGCGCCGGTAGAGGCGCCAGTCGAGGTGGCGGCCGGCGACCTCGTCACCGGCGACGGTATCGCCGTTCATGCCAACACCTCCAGTTCTGCTTCGAGGCGCTCGCGCTCCGCCAGCTGGCGGTAGAGGGAGGAGGCGACCAGCAACTCCGCGTGACTGCCGGCAGCGACCAGGTGGCCGCCGTCGAGGAGGAGGACGCGGTCGCAGGCGGCCAAGAGCGAGACGCGGCCGGTGGCGACCAGGGCGGTGGCGCCGCGCAGCGCCGGCAAGAGTTCGCCCCAGACGCTGCGGGCGGTGGCGGCGTCGAGCTGGCTCAAGGGATCGTCGAGAAGCCACAGCGAGCCGCCACGGGCCAGGGCGCGCCCGAGACAGACGCGCTGGCGCTGGCCGCCGGAGAGGGCGAGCCCCCCCTCGCCCACCCGCGTCGCGGCGCCGGCGGGAAAATGGGCGATCTCGCCGGCCAGGGCGACGCGGCGGGCGACCTCGACCAGGAGCTGACCATCGCCGTCGGGACGGGCATAGAGAAGATTGTCGCGCAGGGAGCCGGAGAAGAGCCGCCCCTCCTGCGGCACCACGGCGAGGCGGGCCCGGTGCCTGGCGCCGTCGACGGCGGCGAGATCGACGCCGTCGACGAAGATCATCCCCGCCGGCAGCGGATAGAGGCCGGTGAGGAGGCGCAGCAAGGTACTCTTCCCCGCCCCGGTCGCCCCGGCGATGCCGACCAGGCTCCCGGACGGGATCGTCACCGTGAGGTCGCGCAGGACTGCCCGCTCGCCGTAGGCGAAGTTGAGCGCACGCAGCTCCAGGGCCGGCGGGGTGGTCGGGATATCGGTCGGCACGCCCGCTTCCGCCAGCGGCGGTGCCGTCGCGTGCAGGGCATCGAGACGCTCCATGCTCGCCGTCGCCCGCTGCCACAGGGTCAGTACCCAGCCGAGCATCATCGTCGGCCAGGCGAGCTGGGCGAGATAGGCGTTGAAGGCGACCAGTTCGCCGAGGGTCAGCGTCCCCTGCACTACCTGCATGCCGCCGAAAGCGAGGACCAGCAGCACCCCGAGGGGACCGCCGATGGTCATCACCGGCAGGATCAGCGAGCGCAGCCGCGCCAGTTCGAGGTTGCGCTCGAGGTAGTCCGCGTTGACGCCGGCGAAGTGCCGGCAGCGCTCCGCCCCTCCGTTGCCGGCGCGGATCACCGTCTGCCCGCTCACCGCCTCCTCCACCGCCCCGCTGACCAGGGCGACCCCTTCCTGCACCTCGGTGGAGACCTGCAGCATGCGTTTGCTCAGACGCTTGACCACCAGCAGCAACAGCGGCAACGGCAGGAGGGCGATGGCGGCCAGGGTCGGGGAGAGGCTGAAGAGGAGGACGACGGTGACGGCGTAGATCATCGCCGTGTTGATCACGGTCATGACGCCGAAACCGGCCATCATCCGCACATTGGCGAGATCGTTGGTGAAGCGGGAGAGGAGATCGCCGGTGCGGTGCCGGTCGAAGAAGGGGGCCGGGGCGCGGAGGAGGGCGGTGAAGAGGTCGCGGCGCAGGTCGAGTTCGAGGAAGCGGGCGACGTGGAGAAAGCGCAGGCGGGAGAGGATGCGCACCCCGCCGCGCACCAGGGCGCCGGCGACCAGGAGCGCCACCGCCCACAACAGGGTGGGTTGGTCGCCGGCGGCGAGGGCGTCGATCCCCACTTTCAGCAGCCACGGCAGCAGGGCGCCGAGGGCGTTGGTCAGGACCAGCCAGCAGAAGCCGATGGCCAGGGGCCGGCGGTAGCGGGCGAGGCCGGGGCGCAGTGCGCGATAGAGGCCCATCGCCTATCCCTAATCCTCGACGATTTCGCCGATCAGGTCGTACTCGGAGGAATCGGTGATGCGCAGCGGCACGATGGCGCCGATCTCGGCCTGACCGGCGGTGATGTAGACCAGCCCGTCGATGTCGGGGGCCTGGCGCACGCTACGGCCGCGCAGCAGCAGCTCGCTCTCCTCGCTGACCCCTTCGACCAGGACCGGCTCGATGTGGCCGATGAGGGCCCGGTTCTTGGTGAAAGAGACACGGGCCTGGGCCTTCATCAGCTTCTGCAGGCGCGCCTTCTTGATCCGCTCCGGCACCTGCGCCGTCAGGGCGGCGGCCGGGGTCCCCTCCTCGCGGGAGTAGCGGAAGACCCCGACCCGCTCGAAGTGCCCCTCCTGAACGAAGGCGAGGAGCCGGCCGAACTGCTCCTCGCTCTCGCCGGGGAAACCGACGATGAAGGAGGTGCGCAACGTCATCTCCGGGATGCGGCTGCGAATCCGCGTCAGCAGCGTGCGGATGGCGGCATGGTCGACGCGGCGGTTCATCAGCGCCAGGATGGTGTCGTCGACATGCTGCAAGGGGATGTCGAGGTACTTGCAGATCTTCTCTTCGCTGGCGATCAGGTCGAGGAGCGCGTCGCTGATGCCGTCGGGGTAAGCATAGAGGAGGCGCAGCCAGGAGAGCCCGTCGATCTGCACCAGCTGCCGCAGCAGCCCTTCGAGGGTGGAGCCGTCGCCGCGGTCGTGGCCGAAGGCGGTGATATCCTGGGCGATGAGATTGACCTCCTTGACCCCTTCGGACACCAGGCGCTTGACCTCGGCCACCACCGAGTCGATGGAGCGCGAGCGCAGCGGGCCGCGCAGGGAGGGGATGACGCAGTAGGAGCAGCAGTTGTCGCAGCCGTCGGCGATCTTGACGTAGGTGGTGTAGTAGGGCGAGGACTTGACCCGCGGGGTGGTGTGATCGTAGAGGTAATCGGGGAGCTCGAAGCCTTTGGCCTTGTCGCCGCCGCCGTCGAGGAGTTCGACGATGCGGGTGATGTCGCCGGGGCCGAGAAAGAGATCGACCTCGGGGAGTTCTTTCGCCAGCTCTTCCTGATAGCGCTGCGGTAGGCAGCCGCTGACGACGAGGAGGCGGCACTTGCCGCTCTTCTTGTGGTCGGCGACCTCAAGGATCGTCTCGACCGACTCTTCCCGCGCCTCCTTGATGAAGGAGCAGGTATTGACGATGATGATATCGGCCTGGGCCTCGTCGGTGATGATCTCGAAACGATCATGGGGGAGATGCCCGAGCATGATCTCGGCATCGACGAGGTTCTTGGGACAGCCGAGGCTGACGAGACTGACTTTTTGTTTCATGTGTTTCCTTCGGAAACAGCTGTCAGCGATCAGCTATCAGCTGTCAGCTTGGTGCTTAAGGACTTAATGCTTCAAGCTGATCGCTGAAAGCTGACAGCTGATAGCTGCTTCATTGCCTAAAATTGATGTACTGCAGCTCGATGCCGAAATCCTTGGTCTTGAGGAGGGCGATAACCTCCTGGAGATCGTCGAGCTGCTTGCCGCTGACCCGCACCTGATCGTCCATGATCTGCGGCTGGACCTTGAGCTTGCTCTCCTTGATGGCGGCGATGACCTCCTTGGCCTTCTCCTTGGAGATCCCCTGGATGATGGCGATCTTCTGGCGCACGGTGCCGTGGGAGCCATTCTCCTTCTTCTGCGGGTCGAGGCTTTTGGGCGAGACGTTGCGACGGGCAAACTTCCCCTTAAGGATGTCGATGATCGCCTGCAGCTTGTAGTCGTCGGCGGCGAGGATGTTGATGGCATCCTTCTCCAGTTTGATCTCGTTGTGGGTCCCCTTGAAGTCGTAGCGCTGCTCGACCTCCTTGATCGCCTGGTTGACGGCGTTATCGACTTCCTGCATATCGACCTTGGAGACAACATCGAAACTCGGCATGGCATCCTCCTTGTTCTGATAGTAGGGCACAGCAGACAAACCCGCGCCGAATCGGAAGCTTATAACACAGCCGCGGGCGAAAAGCCAAGGGCGATGCGGGGGGAGGAGGAACGCGCTAGCGCCGGTTGCGGCCGAGCCAGTGACAGAGCTGGGCCAGGGTGAGGAGAACGAGGACCCAGCCGGCATAGACCAGGGCAAAGCCGAAGGGCTTGGGCCAGGCGAACCACCCCGGCGCGTTCATCAGGCCGAGTTTCCAGAGCAGCGGGTTGAAGGGCATGGCGAGGATCATGGCGGGTGCCGCCAGCCCCCAGAAGAGGAGCTGCCCGAGGAATTCCGGGGCGGGGCCGGCGAAGAGGTCGGGGAAGAAGGTCTGCGCCAGATCGAAGAACCAGAGGAGCAGGCCATGCACGGCAACGGCCGCCGCGCAGCAGCGGAGGATCTTCGTCCAGACTGGGAATGTGAGGAACAGATGCGCGCGTGGGTTCATGTCGGATTGTCTTAACGGTCAAAGGCTGTGCTGGGAGCGAAGCGAACACAGCACCAGCCGTGAGTTAGACATGTATCGCACCCGGTTCCTTGGACACAAGTTTGTCTTATGCTGCCAAGTGAGTATCCAGCCAGTTTTGGCGGAGATTCTGGGGGCTTTTGAAGGCGTTTTTTTCGACTTGCCACTGGCTGTTGTATAGCTCGATGAAGTTTCTCACCGCGTGGCGAACGTCCTCTGTGGTGTGGAACACCCGACCGTAGATGGCCTGCTCTTTCAAGGTTCGGTTGAAACGCTCAGCCACGCCGTTGGTCTGAGGCTCGGCGATAAAGGCAAAGCTGGGCTTGATTCCCCAGAACTTTATCTGGTTGAGGAAATGATCGGAGAGGTACTGGGTGCCGTGATCCATGCGCAGGGCCAGCCCCCTTGCCACACCGGCTTCGATGCCCCCATAGAGGGCACTCAATGCCATGGAGATCGGCTGCAAGGCGGCATAGCGGTCGCCGGTCTTGCAGACGTGCCAACCGACGCATTCGGCGTTCCAATGATCCACGGCGGAGAAGACCCAAACCCAGCCGTCATCCAAGGTGAAGACCCGTGTGCCGTCGGTGCCCCACATCAGGTTCGGTGCCAGAGTGACAATCTTGCCATCATGTTTCTTGGGCGGCCTTGGCCGGCTTCGGTAGGGCGAAAGCAGGTGGTTCTCCCGCATCAGTCTTAGAACCCGCGTGCGGGCCACGCGCACCTCGTCCCGCACTCGCAGTCGCGCCCAGACCTTGCGATGCCCCTCGCCGGTGAAAGGGGAGCTTTTCAGGTCGGCACGGATCAGCTCCAGCAGCGCCTCGTCAGGCATGGCGGGACGCGGGCCACGGCGTTGCGGCGCTGGCCGAGTGACTGTGGTCGCACGTTGCCGGGACGTATTGTAAAAGGTGGAGCGAGCCTGCTCCCAGATCTGGCAGACCCGTAAAACGCCATAGGGCTTCGCCGCGCCCGAGGAGATCGTTTGGCTCATTTCGACGACCTCCGTTTGGCTAAAGGGCCAGGTTTTCTCACTCGCTGCCAGAGAAGTTCGTTTTCCATGGTCAGTTCGCCGATGCGGCGCATGGCCTGGTCGAGTTCGGCCTGAACTGGATCGCCCGGGCGCTCCTTCATGGAAGCATCGATCCCGGAGAGCGCTTTCTCCCGCCACTGCTCCAGGCGGTAGGTCTCAATGCTCAACTCGCGGGACAGGGCTTCGACCGACTCGCCCCGCAGCAGGCGCAACACCACTTCACGCTTGCGACCGGCGCTCCAGCGCTGACCTTCGGACAATGGACCCGTGACTGTTTCGTTCTTGCTGTTCTTTGTTGTCATATTCGATCTCCTCGGACGGGGACTTTACCCCAAATTGGTGTCCAAGAAAACCGGCGGCGCTATAAGATCTTTTCGCCGAGGGTATCTACAGCCCCCGAAAATTGTCCGGGAATTCGAGGGTTATCGGGGCTGTTGGCATCCTCAATCATTTCCTGAGGTGTAAGGCCTGTACGTTTACGCCAATCCACATAAGCCAGCGTCGAAAATAGAGAGTACTTGTAATAGTCCTGAATATTCATTGAAGCCCCCCGTTCATTTTTGGTTTCAACGTCGCTCGAACAACATCGCTACCACCCAGTCGCAGAACATCACTCCCAGGTGGCGGTTCATTGCCACAGGACCACGGATGAAACCCTGATCCTGTACCGGATAACCGGACAACAATGTTATCCAACCAACCTGGGTAAATAGAGAATGTCACCAATTCCCCTAATATTTCATCACTTCTGAGATCAATTACTTGATAATTCGTCCTCGCAAAATATTTTTCAATTACACGATGATTATCACCTGTGTTTAATTGATAATGACTTATAAATTTTTCAACTCGTTGATGGGTAGGTTTCCCATCTACTATGGAATAACGACTCATTTTGTCGCCACCTCCACTTTCAACAAATTTGAAGCCATATTTCGACCATATTTCGATGCCACTATCTCCCAAAAATCCCTCCGCCTCCACCGTCTTATAGACACGCAGGCCCCCCTGCTCTTTGCACAGACGGTCGGCCTCCCGGCTAATCGTGTAAACATCCCAAAAAGGAAGCGTCAGCAGCACCAAAGACAGCGCGACCAGGAACGGCCAAGCCGATCTGAATTGCCGGAAGAGCCACCAGAGCAAGCCGAGTATCAGCGGCAGATAAATGACCACATAAGCGATTTTGCCAAGGTCGGTCATGTAGATATGTGCTGGAATCATGAGAAAACACCTCCATGGGGTGAAGTTGCCGCTGTCATATTTGTTCGAACGATAATGCTTGCGAGAATCTTGCTTTCAGCCGTGCCAAAAAGCGCATTATCCCCGCCGCCGGCGTAGATGAAATCGCCCCCGCCCACCCCCGGATCGAAAATGTTCGACTGCCCATAATCAGTGGTGTAGACGCCGCTACTAACGCTGCGCGTCGCCGTCCAGTCGCGCCCGACCCAATCGGTAGCGAGGTCGCCGTCGATATTGTCGTTGCCGGCCCCGCCCAAGATGATATCGCTGCCGCTCCCGCCGAGGAGGACATCATCCCCCGACTAAAAGGGGACAGATCTATTTATTCCCCTGTCGCGGCCGCCCCTGGCCCCGCTTTTCGATGCGCCGGCCGAGGCGCTCGGCAATGGCGTCGATGAAGGCGGCGCCGCCGG
>Ga0209212_1002747_pt1 | contig 24371 bp, 27 predicted proteins | sample RifGroC2_FD_183996 | JGI IMG/M metagenome (GOLD analysis project Ga0209212, IMG submission 183996) | Groundwater microbial communities from Rifle, Colorado, USA - Groundwater C2 (SPAdes) (version 2) | ecosystem: Environmental > Aquatic > Deep subsurface > Groundwater | place: Rifle, Colorado... | reverse complement strand
ATGTACCTGTCCGGCATGGAGAACATCCGTGATGTGATACCGTTTCCGCGCACGCCGAGACATGCCGGATTTTAAAGATCCGCAATCCTGAAAAGACTGAAGCTACAAGGGCACTTCATGTTTATTTTTTGCCTCGAACTCCATCTCTCACTCCCCTCCCGTTCACTCAAGGAAAAGCGCGGGATCGTCAAAAGCATCCTTGGCCGGAGCCGCAACAACTTCAATGTAGCCTGCGCCGAGGTAGACCGCCAGGATAATGCCGGCGTGGCTGTATTGAGCTTTGTTACCGTCAGCCCGGACAAGGTTCTGGCACGAAAAATCCTGGAGCGTGTGGAGGATTGGATCTACGAGAGGTGGCCCGATGTGGAGATAATCGGAGCGGATATTTCTGAAATATAATGCATGAAGCAAACCTCCTGACAACTGATGACAACAGTTTTATTGACACCCCCCCCTGAAACAGGCTATATTTTAATTTTTTTCAATCACTTACGCGTCGCCCGCGTAACTGAATCGAACCTGTTTCGCCACTGATATTTTATGCTGGATCAACCTGGTAACAATAAGGATCAGAATACGCTCACCTACTTGAGCAAGCTGGTCTCAAGCCTTTTCGACTCCGTTGTGAAAAGGTTTTCCAATCCCCTGACGGCACGTCGCAACAGGTTTATCCTGCTTGTCACTACCGCCCTTGTACTGACATTCCTGGTACTGCCCAGCCAGCACTTCTACTCATTTGAGTTCAAATCAGGCGATATCGCCACCGCCGACATCCGCGCCACTCAGGACTATCTGGTTGAAGACCACGCCCTGACCGAGCAGCGCAGGAAAGAAGCTGCCAACAACGCTCCGGTCATCTACAATCTGAGCGATCGAGTGCCAACTTATATTGCCGACAAACTTGAGCTGACCATCACCACAATCCGCACTGAACGATCTCAAGGGGTCCAAAACAGTGCCGAAGGTTGGCGCAAACTACTTATGCCGGTTCTCGACACAGAGCTGAGCGAGGCAGAGATTCGCGCCTTCACCCGCATCAGGTCGGACAAGGCATTTCTGGCAAATGCGGCAAAAATGCTGGATGAACTGTATCAGCGCAAGATTGTACTGGACGGCAAGGTCCTGCAAACCGATTTCCGGCGCGGGGTTGAGATCCTCGACAACAATAACCACCTGATCGGAAGCATTGACGCTTCCACGAGCTACACCGAAATCCACGAAGCCCGCAAGATGGTGAGGGAGTGGCAGTTACAAGGCTTGGGCGAGCCGGTAGATTCAACCCATGTTACTGCGGTCATCGCCCGGATCCTGTTACCGAACCTCTTCTTTAACCGTGAAGCTTCGGAGGTCCGCTCAAAGTCAGCCATGGAAGCCGTTCGTCCGGTGCTCTTCAAGGTGCAAAAGGGTGAGATGATCGTCCGGGTGGGCGAGCGAATCAGCCCGGAACAGTCACAGAAGCTGCGCACCATCTTCCAGGAAAACCGTTCCGGCAACCGACTATACAGCGCAGCCGGCATCTTTGCCCTGATTCTGGTCCTGTTTTACTTTCCCTACCGTTTCGCTATAAAGAACATTCGTAAATTCAACCCCACCAACAAGGACATCCTGATCATCTCACTGCTGATAACTGGAAGTTTCCTCGTATTCAAGACGGCCCTGCTGATATCCCACAACATTGGCCCTGTCTTCCCCAATGTTGATCCCAACAATTACTTTTACCTGTTCCCATTTGCCGCCGGCGCCATGATTGTACGGGTATTCATCAACTCCGAAGTCGCCTTGGTGTACTGCGCAATTCTGGCCCCGCTTCTGGGAATCATGTTTGACAACAGCATGTTCGTGGTGGTCTACGCCCTGTTGGGAAGCATCGTCGGAGCACACGGCATGCGGCAATGCTCAGACCGCAGCACCATCTACGCCGCCGGGCTCAAGGTCTCGGTGGTTAACCTGGCCATGGCCATGGCCTTCCAGACATTCAATAATAATCTCATCAGCATGCAGACCGTTTATATCGTTTTATTTGCCCTGGTGGGCGGCGTACTGAGCAGCGGTTTCGTCTCCGGCTTCATTCCGGTCATTGAAACGTTTTTCCACTACACCACCGATATCAAACTACTGGAACTGGCCAATCTCAACTCCCCTTTGCTGCGTGACCTGATGGTGCGCGCACCCGGCACTTACCATCACAGCGTGGTGGTTGGCAATCTGGTGGAGGCAGCGGCCGAATCCATCAATGCCAATCCGCTGCTGGCAAGAGTGGCTGCCTATTATCACGATATCGGCAAAACCTCCAAGGCTCTTTATTTCATTGAAAACCAGGCCGGCGAAGAGAATCGCCACGACAAGCTTACCCCCAGCATGAGCGCCCTGATCCTGATTTCACACATCAAGGAGGGTGCCGAACTGGCTCGTGAAAAACGCTTGGGACAGCCGATTATCGACATCATCCGTCAACATCATGGCACCGGTTTGATCAAATATTTCTATGACCGGGCCAAGACCCAGGCCGAGGCCAGTGGTCAAACCGTAGAGGAAAAGGACTTCCGTTATCCCGGCCCTAAACCGCAGACCCGTGAAGCCGGCATAGTTATGCTGGCCGACTGCGTCGAGGCAGCCTCCCGCACCTTGGTCAACCCCACACCGGACCGAATCCAGGGGATGGTCCAGAAGCTCATCAACAATGTTTTCATTGACGGGCAATTGGACGAATGCGAACTGACCCTCAAAAACCTCCACGAGATAGCCAAGAGCTTCAACCGCATCCTGAATGGCATCTTTCACCACCGCATAGATTATTCCGAGCCGGTCCACAAGGGCAGTAACGGGGTAAAAAAACCATTACCCATCGACCTCAAAACCGTTTCTGGCGAGCAGTCCACGTCGCCAATCGGAGGTACCAAGAGTGCAGATACTGCTAAACAACCGCCAGAGAAGACACCGGATCGGGACCAGCCAGCTAAAAAAGGTAGCAGTGAGGATCTTAAACGCCTTGGGATGTCCTGAGGATACGGAATTATCCGTTTCCATTGTCGGAGACAAAGCGATCCGCCGCATCAACCGCGAGTATTTGGCAAAGGACCGGCCTACCAACGTCATTTCCTTCTCTCTCCAGGAAGGTGACTGTGCCGGCATCACTCCCTACGCGTTGGGAGACGTGGTTATCTCTGCCGACACCGCAGCGCGCGAGGCTGAGGAAGGAAACATTGCCGGTTTCGATCGGTTGTGCTTTCTATTGTTACACGGCATACTTCATCTGTGTGGGTACGACCACGAACGTAGCGGCGAGGATCAAGCCAGAAAAATGGAGCAAAAGGAGCGAGAGCTATTCAGGATTCTGAAGAAGGAAGGGTTGTTAAACCCGACCGGTTCATAGATTCAGTTAATTGCGCCATCGAGGGGATTGTCCACACCGCGCGTAACGAGAAACACATGCGCAACCACTTCATCTCGGCGCTTGTGGTTCTTCTGATGACGATTTTTCTGCGCATCACGCCCATCGAATTTGCCCTGCTGGCCATCTCGATCCTGTTCGTGCTATTCGCCGAACTGATCAACACTGCGGTGGAAGCGGTAGTTGATCTGGTCTCGCCCGGCTATCATCCCCTGGCCAAGGTTGCCAAGGATACTGCTGCCGGTGCCGTACTGATGGCGGCCATTGGGGCCGCAATCATGGGCTACCTGATACTGGCCAAGTATGTACTCCCACTCTACGGAAAGGTCCTCGCCATGTTTGGTACACCATCCGATCTGGGAACTGTAGTATCTATCCTGATCGTTATCATTGCTGTAATTATTATCAAAAGCCTGACCGGCAAGGGAACTCCGCTCCACGGCGGTGTGCCCAGCGGTCATGCGGCGGTTGCATTCTCCATCGCCACAGCAGTGTCGCTCAACACCCATGACCCGCTCATTTCCGCGCTCTCCATCGCCCTGGCGGTTATGGTCAGCCATTCGCGGCTACTGATGCGTATTCATACCATGCGCGAGGTGGTACTCGGTTCGTTTGTCGGGTCAGGCATCACCATACTCGTGTTAACTGCATTCAAAAGCTTTTAGCTGATAACGGAGGAGAGTTACGTTGGAAGAAGGCCAAAGTAAAAAACCAGGGTTTCTTGACCTGGTCAGCCGGTTCATGACCGGACGCAAAAAAATCACCGCCGAGGAAATCCATGATTTCATTGAGGCCAGTGAAGAAGAGGGGCTGGTAAACGAGGAAGAGAGCGAGATGATCCGCTCCATCTTTTCGCTACGCACCACCGTGGTCCGCGAAATCATGGTTCCCCGTACTGACATGGCCTGCATATCCGCCACAGCCACGGTCAGGGAACTGCTCGACACCATTATCACCTGCGGGCACTCCCGCATCCCGGTCTATGAGAATACCATCGACAACATCATCGGACTGCTCTACGCCAAGGATCTGCTGAAACACTGGGGAAACGGTCAAGAGCAATTGCAGTTGCGTTCCATCGTGCGCCCCCCCTACTTCATCCCTGAAACCAAAAACCTGGAGCAGCTCCTGCAGGAATTCAAACGCAAGCATGTCCACCTGGCCATAGTGATCGATGAGTATGGAGGGACGGCAGGATTAATTACCATCGAAGACCTGCTGGAACAGATCGTTGGTGACATTCAGGATGAGTACGACAGCGAGGAAGCCCTTTTCGAAATCAATGCAGACGGCTCTATTACCGCTGATGCACGTATGCCGGTAGAAGACCTGGAGCAGTACTTCGGGGTCGAAATCGAACGCGACAAGTTCGATACCATTGGCGGCCTCATCTTTCACCTGACCGGCAAGATCCCGGCCATTGGTGATGTCGTGGAAGGAGCCGGGTTGCATCTGGACATTATCGACGCCGATGAGCGCAAAATCATAAGGGTGTGCATAACCCGTATGGGTGCTGCCGGTGGCGAAGTACAGGGTGGCGAGTGATAAAACGTCCCTTTCGTGCACATTTAGCGACATTTTTTGATCGTCCAGGGCTGTTGGCAATCGCCTCCGGCCTGCTGATCGCCCTCTCCTTTCCCTCGGCCGGGCTTTCTTTCCTGGTCTGGATTGCCCTGATTCCACTGCTCATTGCTCTTGAAGGTGCGACCCTGCGCACAGCGTTCCGACTTGGCTTTACCTGTGGAGTCAGCGCCTACGCCGTTATTCTGTACTGGATCAACATTGTCATTACCCACTATGGCCACCTGCCCTGGGCCGTCAGCATCCTGCTCTACTTGATACTTGTGGCCTGGCTGGGGCTGTTTTACGGAGTGGCCACCCTGGTGGCTCGCGCCGGGGAACAGGTGGGAATTAAATCAGCCTTCAGCTTGCCGGTCGCCTGGGTAACCGGCGATTTCCTGCGTTCTTTTCTGCTAACCGGTTCCCCTTGGGCCATGCTGGGACATTCTCAATACCGAACCCTACCGCTGATCCAGATTGCGGACATCACCGGTGTCTTCGGTATCACCCTGCTGATCGTACTGGCCAACGTGGTACTATACCGCGTACTGCGGGCGCTTTCGGGCAGCACCGTCCCCTACCCGGTCAAGAGCGCGGTTGTACTTGTAATATTGCTGATTGGTACTCTCTTCTACGGATTCAGTCGCTTGACCGGGCAGGATGCGTTGGATACCAAACCTCTCAGAGTTGCCCTGATTCAGGGCAACATCGATCAGGATGTGAAGTGGAGCCCGTCATTTCAGGATAAAACGATTGCCATTTACGACCGACTGACCCGCGAGGCAGCCAAAGAAGGTGTTGATCTGGTTGTCTGGCCGGAAAGCGCCGTCCCGTTTTTCCTGCAGGATGAGCGATTCCAGGCGGAGAAAATCAAAGCGTTGGCGCGGGAGTTCTCCACCACGCTTATAGTCGGCAGCCCGGCACACGAACTGCGCAACGGGAAAACCACCTTCCTGAACAGCGCCTTTGCCATATCACCCGCAGGGGAGACTACCGGCAGGAGTGACAAAATTCATCTGGTACCATTTGGGGAATATGTGCCTCTCGGCAAATATTTCCCTTTCATCAGCAAGATGGTGGTAGGCATCGGCGACTTTTCAGCAGGTGAGCGAGCCACTTCCCTGCTGGTTGGACAGACACAGGTCGGCACACTGATCTGTGCCGAGGCGGTATTTCCGGAAGTGGCCCGGGATTACGTACGAGCTGGGGCGCGCATATTGATAAACATCACCAACGACGCCTGGTTCGGCCGGTCTTCGGCACCCTATCAGCATTTGGCCATCGTTGCCTTCCGCGCGGTAGAAACCAGAACGCCCATGATACGCGCGGCCAATACCGGTGTGACCACCATCATCGACCAGAATGGACATATCCGCAACATGACAGGACTGTTTGTCGAGGGCTTCCGTACCGGCGAGGTCAGGCCCGGCACCGGGGACTCGTTTTATCTGCAGATCGGCGATGCTGCGGCCTTACTGTGCGTCGTACTCACAGTCGGGATTGCCGGACTTTCCTGGGTCAGGCGCAAACGTATCACCTAGCACTTTTTTTTGAAAAAACACCAAGGAGTAATCCATGTTCCGTGAAGAAATAGCCCGTATGAACGATTTTACAGATCGTATCGCCAAGCTTCGGGGGTCTCTTTGACGTAGAGGCCAAACGTGAATCCATCCAGGAGATAGAATCCAAGATTGCCGCTCCCGGTTTCTGGGATGCTGTCGAGGATTCCCAGAACATCCTCAGGAATCGCACTGCCCTGGAAAAGATCGTACATATGTGGGATGCCCTCAACCGGCAGCTTGAGGATGTACGGGTGATGATCGAACTGGGTGTGGAGGCCCAGGATGAGGACACATTGACCGAAGTGGCCATAATGAACAACCGTCTGCAGGAGTGTGTAGAGGCGGCCGAATTCCAGCGCATGCTTTCAGGCACCCACGACCGCAACTCCTGCTTCATCTCCATCAACCCTGGTGCAGGCGGCACCGAGTCCCAGGACTGGGCAGAGATGCTGTTGCGCATGTATCTGCGCTACTGCGAAAAAAAGGGGTGGAAGACCACTATCACCGACTACCAGTCCGGCGACGAGGCGGGCATTAAATCGGCCACCTTCAGTGTCAGCGGAGAATACGCCTATGGCCATCTCAAGGCCGAAGCCGGCATTCACCGTTTGGTGAGAATCTCTCCCTTTGACAGCAATGCCCGCCGTCACACCTCCTTTGCTTCGGTCTACGCCTTCCCCGAAATTGAGGAAGAAGACATCAATATCAAGATATCCGAGACAGATCTGCGGATCGACACCTACCGCTCGGGAGGCGCCGGTGGTCAGCACGTCAACACCACCGACTCGGCCGTACGCATCACTCACCTCGCAACAAACATCGTTGTAGCCTGCCAGAGCGAGCGCAGCCAGCACCTGAATAAAGCCACTGCAATGAAGGTCCTGCGTGCCAAACTGTATGAACGGGAAATGGAGGAGCGCACCGCCAAGGCATCCGAGATCGCAGCGGAGAAAAAAGAGATCGGTTGGGGCAGCCAGATCCGCTCCTATGTCCTGCACCCCTACAAGATGGTCAAGGATCTGCGTACCGGCGTTGAGTCCGGCAATCCGGATGCCGTGCTGAACGGGTCACTGGATGAGTTCGTGGTGGCTATGCTGATGGGGGTCCGACGTGAGGTTAAGGACGTAGACTGAGCAACCTGCTAGCCTAGGCACAAAAAAGCCGTCCACCGGATTTAGAATCGCTGGGGACGGCTTTTCAACTTCTGCGCCAGTGAAGGCTTTTAGTCAAAATTCATCAAATCTATGCTTTCGTATTGACCGACAGTTCGGGACGTGCCATCAGGTCAGACATCCTTGAAAAATAAACCGGCGGGGTCTGATAGACAAGCTTGCTGCGACTATCTGTAAACTTGATCCGCAAATCACCCTTATTATTATAGGCAAACTGAATGCTTTGCATCGTCCTTGCCTGGTTGCTGTCTGCTGCATCCGCCCCTTGCTTGCCGGACTCACGCTTAGTATCCAGGAGCTTGTTTAAAATGGTAACCGAATCAACAGGGCTGGCCTGCTGACCTGGGTGTGAACTTTCATTGGTTGCCGTGTTGCGAGCCACAAGTGCCTGTGCGGACGGGCTTGCCTCAGGCGCTAAGATGAGCGAGGAAGCCAGTGGCCCTGATACTGATAACTCATTCGCTGCCATGACTCACCCCCCTTCCCGGGCTGTTTTCACTAGTAGGAATTAATTTACACTTAAGTGTAATAATAAACCACCATTTTGATTTCTGCAAATATTTATATGACATTTCATGAAACAATTTTTGATATTATGAGTACCGATCTTGCCAACATGATCGCGGCAAAAAGTTCTTTACTCCCGCGGAGCAATTATGGATACTATCTTGGCTCCAGCCTGATCAATCCACGAAAGAGTACCTTTGAAATGCGCACCAACAAATCAGGCATACAATTTTTATGTGTAATCATCGTGTTGCTCACTGCAGGATTGGCTTTTGCAGCCCCTGCTTCAGGAATCCGTCGTCTGGGTTACGCCATCCAGATGGGGGCCTTTGCCGAAGTTAAAAACGCGGAGCGTTTTACAACAAAGCTCCAATCCAAGGGAATCGAGGCCTTTTATTTCCGTAAGGACAACGGCATCTATGCCGTCCGCTTCGGTGATTTCCCTTCAAAAGAAAAGGCGCGCTCGGTCGCCAACAAGCTGGTTCAAGACCGGATGATCGACAGCTACTACATCGCCTCGCCCAATGAGGTTGTTTTTGCAAAGCCAAAGGGACCGGGTTGGCAGAAACCACAGCCGGAAGAGATTGTGGCAACGCATGAAACGACCCAACCCGATAGCGGCAAAGAAGCGGCAGGCAGCCACACGGTCAGAAGCAACGAGCCTCCTGGCAAACCCCAACCAAAACCATCCCGGGGCGACAGGGATATGGGCGCCATCGCCGCCCGCACCGCGGAGCGCTTCGTAGGCATACCCTACCGCTGGGGCGGCGACAACGTCGTCGAGGGCATGGACTGCAGCGGTTTTGTGCGCGCGGTCTACAACTTGTGCGGCACCAGCATACCCCGAACATCCCGCGAGCAATATAAAGCCGGCGACCCGGTAACAAAGAGCGACCTGCAGGATGGTGACCTGGTCTTTTTCGGAGCGGCCGAAGACAAGATCAATCACGTCGGCATCTACGTCGGCAACGGCAAATTTGTCCACGCCCCCCGCCGGGGAGAGGATATCCGCGTAACCTCCATCGATGAGAATTATTTTGAAAAGCGATTTATCGGCGCACGCCGGTATTTCCAGTAATTGTGAGGATAACATGGCAATCATCAGACCATTCAGGGCACTGCGCCCTCCAAAAAAACTGGCCGACAAGGTAGCGGCACTGCCCTATGACGTGATGAATGTCGAAGAGGCCTGTGCAATGGCGGCCGGCAATCCCGCCAGTTTCCTGCATGTCTCCCGCCCGGAGATTGATTTGCCGGCGGAGATAGACCCGCATGATGAACCGGTCTATGTGCGGGGCAAACAGAATCTGGACGCGTTTATCCGGCAGGGAGTGCTTGTTCAGGACAGCCAGGACTGCTTCTATGTCTACCGGCAGCGTATGGGCGGCATCACCCAGACCGGCCTGGTGGTCTGCGCCAGCGTGGACGACTACCAGTCCGGTGTGATTAAGAAGCATGAGCTCACCCGGGCCGACAAGGAAGAGGACCGGGTCAAGCATATCGACTATCTGGACGCCAACGATGAACCGGTATTTTATCTCTCCCGCTCCTGCCGCGAAGTGGAGGGGATTATCGAAGGGGTCGCCAGCGGCCAACCGGAGTACGATTTCATCAGCGATGATGGCGTTGCCCACACCCTCTGGAACATCACTGACAGTACCTTGATTGAACGACTGATCACACTGTTCGCCGTCATCCCGCGTCTGTATGTGGCAGACGGTCACCATCGCAGCGCTGCCGCCGGGCGGGTACGCGAACTGCGCCGTGCCAATAATCCAAACCATACGGGGCTGGAGGAATACAACTTCTTCCTGACCGTCATCTTTCCTGAAAACCAGCTCAACATCATGCCGTACAACCGGGCAGTCCATGACCTGAACAACGTAAGCGCGGCCGAGTTCATTGCCCAGGTAGAAGCCCTCTTTAAGATCACCCCCTCCCCGGTGCAGGTCGTACCGGACGGGCGCCATCACTTCGGCATGTACCTTGAGGGCCGCTGGTACCATCTGCGCGCCAGGACAGAGATCATCAACGAGGCCGACACGGTCAGCCGCCTGGATGTATCCATCCTCCAGGACCGCGTGTTGAAACCGATTCTCGGAATCGACAATCCACGCACCGACAAAAGAATTCACTTCGTGGGCGGTATCCGTGGCAACGATGAATTGGTCAAGCTGGTGGACAGTGGCGAATTTGCCGTGGCCTTTTCCCTGTTCCCGACCTCGATCCGCGAACTGATCGAGCTGGCGGATCAGGATCAGATCATGCCGCCCAAATCCACCTGGTTCGAGCCAAAACTGCGCAGCGGCCTGTTCGTGCATTTGTTGAGCTGATGTGATGCTAAACAAGAAACATCAACGCCCCGTCTTCCATCTGGAGGGCCGGGCGTTTTTTTTTGCAGAACTTCACTTGAGGGGCCCGACGGGTGTTGGTCTTGACGCTACAGATGTGATACATTTTTTGACATACATGAGAGCTGGTTATATATTGCCTTTTAATTTACAATCGAGCGCCCCCGCGCCGTTGTCGTGGAAAGCACAAATGGGGATGATAAGGAAGACTGAATTGATGCTAAATGTTACCAAGGAAAATATGGGTGATAATATCAACACGTTCATCTTTCACGCAGTGGCCTCGCATTTCGTTAACGGTCTTGTCCCGGTAGCCGTCCTTTTCATGTTGCTAACCCTTGTCACCGCAGACTCCTACCTTGAGCACACTGTCTTCCACTTAATTTGCGTTGCAGCTATAGCTGTCCCGGTTTCCTTAGTCTCCGGAATCCGCGACTGGCGTGTAAAGTTTCACGGTGGCCGGGCGCAGATTTTTTACCGTAAGATCAAGCTTTCGATCTCCCTGGCAATTCTTTGCGGCGCTGTAATTGCTATCCGCATCGTGTGCCACGATCCCATTGCCACGGGTGGCCGGATCGCTTGGCTGTACGTTGGTTGCATTTCGTTGACCCTGCCGGTTGTAGTCCTCCTTGGTCATTTAGGAGGAAAGCTTGCATATATGGCTCGACAAAAAGTAAGCTGAGTAGAATCAATCTCCCGCTATGGCGGCGAAACAATCCCCTCTCCCTGAGGGAGAGGGCTAGGGTGAGGGGGCAGAGTTGATTTATACGGCATTTCTGCCCCCTCATCCGGCCTTCGGCCACCTTCTCCCTCAGGGAGAAGGGCTGGCGGTAGATCAGTTCTAATCAGAAAAAGTAATAAATTAGGAGGAAGAAGAAAAAAGTGCGCGTAGCGAGAGGGTCAGTCCTTGAAAATGAAATAATTTCAAGATATAGATCCTAACTACACCGTTGGATGCCGAGCGCGTTTTATGAAGTACACCTGCTCAGTTGCAATATAATTCAGCCCCGCGAGAGGTACTCATGCTTGAAAAAGCTGCTCACATCATCAGAGAGGCCGAGGTCTTTGTCATCACCTCCGGCGCCGGCATGGGGGTAGACTCCGGCCTGCCTGATTTTCGCGGCAACCAGGGCTTCTGGCAAGCATATCCCCCCTACGCCCGCCTGGGGCTCTCCTTTATCGATGCGGCCAACCCGGTCCACTTTAACCGCGACCCGGCCTTTGGCTGGGGTTTCTATGGCCATCGCACCAACCTCTACCGCGCAACCATCCCCCACGAAGGTTTCCACATTATTCAGCGCTGGATTGAGCGTGCCAATGCACCCTATTTCGTTGTTACTTCCAACGTCGATGGGCAGTTCCAGAAGGCAGGCTACGCCGACCAGCAGATCCTTGAGGTACACGGCTCGATCCATCACTTGCAATGCCTGACACCCTGCAACAATAATATTTGGGCCAACGATGAGGTCATTCCAGTAGACGAAGCCACCATGCGGGCCAGCTACATCCCGAGATGCCCGGACTGCCAAGAGGTCAGCCGCCCGAACATCCTCATGTTCGGGGACTGGTCTTGGCTGCCGGACCGCACCCGGATGCAGGAATACAGGTTCGAACATTTTTTGGAGGAACATGGCGATAAGCGGATGGTGGTTATCGAGCTAGGCGCCGGAACAGCCATCCCCACCATCCGCGCAACATCGGAGAGATTGAGCTGGCACTATGAAGGTGCAACTGTAATCCGCATCAATCCGCGTGAACCGGACATAAAAACGCCCCACATTTCGATGCCATGCGAGGCGTTGGAGGGGCTGCAAAAGATTGATGCTTTGATGGGTTAATCACCCTCATTCATGGCGCCGGTGCGGTACCCCTGCAGATCGATAGCCACATAAGTGAAGCCCGCCTCTTTAACCCGCTGTACTACCTCATCCCTCATCGCAGTCGTTGCCTGCAAAAACTCTTCCGGCCCCAATTCCAGTCGGGCAACGTTGCCGTGATAACGGACACGCAGTACGCGGAAGCCCAGTTCCCGCAACGACTCCTCTGCCTTGCCCACCTGATGGACCCGCTCTCGGGTAATGGCGGTGCCGTAGGGAAAACGGCTGGAAAGGCAGGCATAGGCCGGTTTATTCCAGGTAGGCAGCTCCAAGGCCTGAGAGAGCGCCCTAATATCATCCTTGCTGAATCCGGCCTCCTCCAGGGGACTGCGAACCTTTATCTCAAGCGCTGCCTGCCTGCCGGGACGATGGTCGCTGCGATCATCGATATTGGTGCCGTCCAGTACATGGGGCAAACCTTCCTCTACCGCAATGGCCCGCAACTTGCCGAACAGCTCTTTTTTGCAGTAATAGCAGCGGTTGCGGGGATTGTCCTTAAACTGGGGTATATCCAGCTCTTCGGAAACGATCACCCGGTGGCGCCCCCCGATGTGGGCCGCCAATTCCTGCGCCTCGTTCAGTTCCCGCTCCGGGTAGGTTTCAGAGGTCGCTGTGACCGCCAGAGCGCGGTCGCCAAGCACCTCGGCCGCCACGGCAAAAAGCAAGGTCGAGTCCACGCCGCCGGAAAAGCCGATCACACACCCTCCCAAGCTGGCGATGATGCCCCGCAGGGTGTCGTATTTGTGTTGAAGAGCAGGTGACAACCCCGCTAGTGCCTTTGATGTCATATCAGAAATCCTCCGTCACCTGGTTGTTATTTCACTTCACATCCACATTTCTGATCCCGCTCGGCCGCCAGGCGGGTGAAATAACATGGGAGCCGCGTTTGTCTTTCCCCGGCAGCAGGCTGCCGAAGGTCACGGCCATCTCCCCAAACCTCGTATTGACTTCATCCATCGCCTGCGTGGCGAACAGCTTCTTACGTTCGTCCTCAAACAGCGGCAATTGTTCGGTGTGGTGCCTGAGACTGGAGAGGCGCACCCCCAAGAGCCTTATGGGCTGTTCCAGTTCAACACTGTCAAGGATTGCCTGCGCTGCTTTGAAGATCTCCGCACTCTGGTTGATATAACTTGTCAGGGTCTGTTGTTTGCCGAAGCTGGTAAAGAAATCGGCATAGCGGACATAAAGGGTCACTGTCCGGCCGCTGACGTTATAGCGCCTGGCACGCCGGCCGACCATCTCGGACAGTTGCAGCAGAAAGCGAAGGATTTCCTCGCGCCCATCGATATCCTTGTCCAGGGTCATGCTGTGACCAACGGATTTGACTTCATCATCCTCGCCGTGCGGGGTGACCGGCGAGTCGTCCCGGCCCTGCCCCATCTCTTTCAGCCGCTTGCCGATGATGCCGAATCTTCGCGTCAGGCGGTCCTCGTCACAGCGTCCCAGCTCGCCACAGGTCATGATGTTCATGATAGACAGCTGGCGGACCGTTTTCCGGCCGATTCCGCACAGTTCCCCGACCGGCAGGCGCTCCATTGTCCGGCCAACAGCCTCGGGCGTGATCACCGTCAACCCGTCCGGTTTTTGCATGTCCGAGGCGAGTTTTGCGAGCAGCTTGTTGGGGGCAATGCCGATCGAGCAGGTAATGCCGAAGCGGTGCCTGATACGGGCCTTGAGCAGATGGGCGATGTTTTCGGCGCTGTTGTAGATCTGCAGGGAGTGAGTGACATCCATCCAGGCCTCATCGATGGAAAACACCTCCACATCCGGGGTGTAGTCCTGCATCATCTGCATGATCTCGCGAGAAGTATGGGTGTACTTGCGATTATCGCCGATTACAATGATCAGCTCGGGGCAGCAGCGTTTGGCCTCCCAGACGGCCATGCCGGTTTTGACGCCGAAGGCCCGGGCCTCGTAGGAACTGGTGGTGATGACGGTACGGTGGCCACCACCGGTAACGGCAATCGGCTTGCCGCGCAGATCCGGATTGACCGACTGCTCGACCGAGGCAAAGAAGGCATTCATGTCGATGTGCATGATGATACGGTTCATGACAGCGGAATCATTGCAAGGCCCAGAGTTTAGCCCCACAGCGTTGCAGGAAGTACCGGATGCCATAGGTCACCAGAAAACCAACGTAGGCGCCGGCGATAACGTCACTCAAAAAGTGGTAGTCGGTAGCTATCAATGCCGTTCCCAAGAGAACAAGTCCCAAAGAGGTCGTACGACCGTAGCGTGGGTAAATGTACCAGATGGCGACGCCAAAGGCGGCAAATACGGTCATGTGCCCGGAGGGAAAACAACCGATCCCGGCCCCATTAAACCAGTTGAACTGGAGCGGCCCGCCGCTGGCCAACCAGAGCCGGGTATTAGTCCGGCCGAAGCCAAGCTGGAGAAACTCTTTGAGCAGGTAGGCAACGGGAACTGCGGTGGCGGCGAGTTGCAAAAACCGCAGTTGCGCGGCACTGCCCTTGTAGCGCGAGCGAATGATGTAGGCCAGCCACATGACAGCCGTAGCGATGCAGACAAGGCCCAGCAAGGTATCGGGAATCTTTGACGTAGCGCTATGCAGGACGTGGTTCGACTTGAGAAGGTGCATGACGCCTATGGCAATCTTCTCGTCCAGAAACCGAATACTGGCAAGGATTGTCAGGATGGCTCCGAGCGAGAGCGCGGCCAGGAGGTAATGATCGGAACTTTTTTTTATCATTTCAGGAAGCACATGGGTGGGCTCTCCATTGCCAATCGGACTGATTACACTCAGGACACGGCAGGTGAAGGCAATATTTTCAAGCACCTAACAACCTGTATCTCGGGTTCTGATCCATTTTTGTGAAAGAATCAGTCCGCCTCAACCCCGTTCAGCGTCCAACCTTGATCAGCAGTGTTATAGATCAACTCAAAGAGGGCTGTCCCGTCGGTGACGGAGAAGTGCAGCAGGGTAGCATCGCCGGCCTTGTCCTTCCAGCAATAGGTAGTTTCACAAACAGTATATTTCTTCCGCTGCCAATCGAACCAGACCGGCTTGATCTGGCGGCCCGGCGCGAAGACGGCGGCCACCCGTACAGGCTCCCTGATCCGTTGCATGGCTTACTCCAGGGACCGGAAGAGCCCGATCATCTTGCCGACAATGGTGACCTCGCCCTGGCCGGGACGAATTATGATGGGATCGTAGTTGGGATTGGCCGGCTGCAGGCGTATGCGGCCCCGTTCCCGGAAAAACTGCTTGAGCGTGGCGTCGCCGTCAACCATAACAGCCACGACCTCGCCGTTGTCGACCACGCTCTGGGGACGGATCATGGCAATATCACCATCCAGGATACCCTTGTTGACCATGGAATCGCCCTCGACCACCAGCAGGAAGCAACCCTCGCCCTTGACCAGGCTTTTGTCCACTGCCCGGTAACCGATGATGTCCTCGGTAGCGGGATGCAGATGACCGGCGCGGATTCTGCCCACAATGGGCAGGGAAACAACCGCGGTGGTATTGGCCAGGGTGATGCCGCGTGAAAGGTTCTCCGCACGCTGGAGGCAACCCTTCCGCTCCAGGGCGTCGAGGTGTTTGCTGATGCCGAGGGTGCCATTGACACCCAGCCGCTGGGCGATCTCCCGCAGAGAAGGCGGATAGCCAAAACGCCCGGAAAAATCGCTGATGATGTCGAGAACCTGCTGTTGTCGCGTGGTGATATCGTTCATGGGGAACCTGTCGCAGCTATGGTTGGCATGCGACAACCTTAGCCAACAACCGGCACAATGTCAAGAGATGATGCGAAGACTGCATGGGGGTCGGGTTACAGCAAAGCAGGAGCGCCTGACAACATGGCACGCATCTTCATCGCCCTAGCCCTCCGCCTCCACCTGCGAAGGAAGCGCAAGACGCCTGGACTCCAGGATAAAGATGGTGCCCAGCATAATATCTGCCACGGCACTGGTTATGATAGCAACGGGGATCATCAGCAGAGAGGCAAAAAAAACGCCGGTGACGACATTCAACCAGCAATATTGCCGTTTCATCCCAAGCAGGTCGTTATCCAGGGCAAAGAGGCGCAATCCGAGGCCGGCCTGGAGGATACCCAGAAGAAAGATCAGGCACATCATCACGGGACGCATCTGTTCTTCGCCCTGGCGGCTAAAGATGCTGGCGGCCGAGGCCAGGGCATAGACTATGTTGAGGGCTATCTGCCCGAGGATAATCTTGTTGGCTCTGTGAAAACCACAATTGCGATTGAGGAAACAGTAAAAGCTAACGGTGAGAACCAAGAAGATAAGTGTCCCGACACCTTGCAGGGCAAGATGAATGGAACGGGCCGTGGAGTCGTACCGCCCTTCCAGCAGCACAGAGAGCAAGAACAACGGGATGGTCAGCATAGCACTGGCTATCGCCAGCATTCCGGCGGCTCTGAGGGTGGTGGGCTTCAGCGGCCCTGTCACGGTTGGATTGCGCATGTCAGGATTCTACGACAAAATGTGTTGTTCGCCAAGTGTTCATGCACATCTCCCGAGAAAATCCTTATCATGCTTATGAAGATGACTGTTGCCATGCCCATTGGTCTTTTGGCATCTGCAAAAAACCCCCGGAACGACAATTGTAATTACAGCCTATTGTAATCTTGCTCACATTAAGTTATTCTTTTGGCATTACGAACATCGAAAAACAAATAGCTTCAAAATGAAAGGGGAGCGTTATGAAGGTCATATCCGCAACAATCTTATCACTGCTGATAGCAGGGACACAGGCAATGGCATCCGGAAACGGGGGGGACAGCGAAGGTCTGGGTTTTATGGCAACCCTGTTTATCGGGTTTGGTGTCCTGATCATACTTTTCCAGACCATACCGGCGATTTTACTGTTTGCAGGGATGGTCAAAGGACTGCTTTCCTCAGCCGATAAAAAACCTGCGGAAGCCCGCGCCGGAATCAGCGCCAAAAACCCCTGACTAACCCAAAAGGGCACAGTGCTCGTCTAACAACTAAATACAGTAGAGTACCATGAACAGCACGCACCGGGATCAAACTGGTGTGTGCTGTTTTTAAGCTTTTTCACAACCACTCCCACAATCCCCGTGGAACAATCATCTGCATACTTTCCATCTCAATGGTGGCGGTAATCACCAGATCACCGTCATCATTTAAGTGCCAGTTTTCTTCCGCAATCTCAACAACGCTTGAAAAACCATTCCTCAATCTGACCGAGGAGGCAAATTCACTAAGAGCGTCTACCCAGTGCTGATACACGAGAGGGTTCACTTCAACCTTGTCCGACAAGTCCTCAAAGTCTTTTGAAAGTACGATGTTTGCCATAAAAAATCACGCTCAATGTCCTTGTTCTTGAATCACTCACGATTCAAATATACCGCAATTCCGGCCTGATGGATATGTGATTGTATCTGAGCAATGGATACAAACGTTTAACGCACAGCCGGAATGCTTTGCGCAAACAGGATCCTGCGCAGGCCGATATGCATTAGCACTTGCTAAATTTAATTTGAAATGCTGACGATATGCTGTATACAGTATTTGATCTTGCAAGAGTAGACCATTTAGTCAAGATCGGCCATGAGCGGCCTAAGCCTTTGGATTGAATCCGACAGGCAAGGAGGACAACCGGATGACTGTACTGCAAAGTGACGAACATGGCTTCAGGTGTGAATGCGGAAGACGCAATGATTACCCTTCCTATGTCGCTGATCATTGGGATGTGAAATTGATTTATAACTGTCCCTGCGAAAGACAGTACGTTTTGTATCGCGGAAAACTAACAATTATAGCGCGCCCCTACTCGGACATCATGGACAGTGAAGCCTTTGGCGATTGATGCCGACACACCTTCTGTTATGTTGCCACGGCAAGCCGGTTCCAACCCGCAATTCAGGAAAAGTTCCATCCAACCAGCAGAATCACCAAACCTATGACTACTTCGAGGCGTCATTGCTCGGGCAAAAAGTGATATCCCAGGGCTGTACGGATGTTGTTGGGCAAGCAGCGCCAGAGCCATCCCCGCAGGCCCCGGTCGCTTACTTTGCCCTGCTCAAAGAATTCGGCAATCGCGGGTTTCAGCCGGGCAACCTGATCGGTCCCGACGATATCCTGGTCGATGGCCAGAACAGGGCTTACGTCAGTTCGCTCCGCAAGCGCGGCATAAGCGTCTATCAACTGTCGAACTGAGGTCAGGCCAGGTAAATATCGTATTCCTTCATCTTGCGATACAAGGTGTTGCGGCCGATGCCGAGCTTGGCGGCGGCCTTGAGGATATTTCCTTCGTAAAAAGCAAGAGCCTCGCTAATGTTATCCTTCTCCGCTTCCCTCAGGGACTTTATCCGGGTAGGCTTTGCCTCCTGTATTGGCGCTGCTTGGCTCGGTTCCTGACTATGGAAATCCAGGAGTTCTGCCGTTAAGAGACCGCCCTCCCTCGCCCGGATAATGGCCCGCTCGATCGCATTCTCCAATTCCCTGATATTGCCGGGCCAGCTATGCAGCTGGATTTCCCGCAAAAAACCGTCCTGAATACGGATCTCGGTCCTGCCGAGCTTTGCAGCAATCTTGCGCGTCAGGTGTTCGGTCAGGAGCGGGAGATCTTCTGTTCTCTCGCGCAGTGACGGCACCCGGATCTCCAGGACGTTCAGGCGGTAGTACAGGTCCTGCCTGAAGTTCCCCTGCTGCACTTCGGCGGCCAGGTCCTTGTGCGTGGCGGCAATAATCCGGATATCAACCGGCCGTTCGCTGGCCGAACCGATTCTGGCGACCTTCTTTTCCTGAATCACCCGCAGCAGTTTGGCCTGCACACTGAGTGACATATCGCCGATTTCATCAAGGAAGATGGTGCCGCCGTCGGCTATCTCGAACTTACCCGCCTGCCCTCCCCGCTTGGCTCCGGTGAAGGTTCCCTCTTCGTAGCCAAACAGTTCGCTCTCAATCAGATTTTCCGGCAAAGCGGCACAGTTGATGGCAATGAACTGGCGGTCCTTTCGCGGGCTGGCATTGTGGATGGCTTGGGCAAAGAGCTCCTTGCCGGTTCCGCTTTCACCGTTGATCAGGACGGTTGATGAACTAGCGGCGGCCAACCTGGCCCAGGTCTTGTGCGCGACCATGGCCATGCTCTCCCCAATGATATCGTCAAAGGTGTAACAGTGGGAGTGGAGGATGGTCGGACGTTTTACCAGCTGCCGGTTATTCATCTCGCGGAAGACCGCCACAGCGCCGATCACCCCTCCGGCGTCGTCCCGCAACAGGGAGGCAGAGCTGTAGATCTTCTTGCCCATCTTCTCGATGATGATCTCCCGGTCCTCGTATCCGGCCCCATCCGAAAGCACTTGCAGAATCGAAGCCCGGGCATTGAAGATCTGGTCTACATGGCGCCCCTTTACCAAGGCCGGATTCACTCCGAAGATTTCCCCCCCCTTGGCATTGATTTCCGTCACGATACCGTTGTTGTTGATCGAAATAAGCCCATCCGACATGTTTTCCAGCAGGGCATTGGAATAGCGGTAGGCCATGTAGAGCTTATCGGTAGCCTTGAGCAGGCGGAACTGGTTTTCAATGGCATTGACTGCCGCTACGACCATGCCGAGGGTATGGGCATTGGCCACGCGGTAATCGCCGCTTATGTCAAGCACTCCAATCAACTCGCCGTCCTGGTCGAATATCGGCGCTGCCGAACAGGTCAGAAAGTGATGGGGCTGACAGTAATGCTCCCAAGCGTAAATCTGCACCGGTTTCTTCTCAATTATTGCAGTACCGATGGCATTGGTACCCTTGACCGCCTCGCTCCAGTTACCGCCGGGACAAAGATGCACGTTTTGAGTCCTGGAGACGATTTCGTTATCCCCCAGCACCTCTAGCAGAAAGCCGTGTTCATCGGTCAAAACGACCTGAAATCCTGATCCCTTGACGAAATTGTACAAACTATCCATGAACGGACGGGCGACCTTCAGCAGATGCTGCTTATTGTAAAGCCGCTCCCTCAGTTCCAGTTGGTTGATGTAACCATCCACCTCCTGGAAAGGGTTGACGTTGAGATTGCGGCAGCGCTTCCAGGAGTTTGCAACCTCGGGGCGTAATTGCTGAACATCCAGCACACCGTTTTCGATGTACCCGTTCCACGCCTTTTGAATTGTTACGAGACTGTGATGCGCCATAGGTTATAACCCTCAATTCCTTCCTGGGCCAGACTTCTCATTAGGAAGATTATCCACTTTCACCAGCCGTCTTGTCAACAATATATTGGACTTCATCGTAAGTGAACTTATACCGGATTTGTCGCATGTTACCTGGTTTTGCCGCAGTCGCAACGCGTTACCCTCGATGCCAGGTTTCACCTTGGACCTGCCGCTGACCCAGGAAATAAACACCGGGATTTTTCAACCCGCTGACATTGACAAGGGGACAAGGCAAGGTACGATTATTGATAAAATGAAAGGAGTTGCCCATGACCACGCAAACGACCACAACAGTACGAATGTTCGGAGCACTTCACACCATCAGGAGAGAGCGCGGCCTTGAACCGACTGTAGAGGTGAGCATCCCTCCCGGCGGTTGTGCGGCCTGCGATCTCGCCCGGGAACTCGATCTTCCCCGGGAAAAGATCGAGGCGGTATTTGTCAACCACCTGGCGTACAGCCTTGACCACGTTATTCAGCCAGGCGACAGGGTAGCCTTCGTCCCGACCGGCATTCCAGGACCCCATCGCTTCCTGCTCGGCATCTACGGTGCGGGCCTGGAAAACAAGAATCAGACAATTTCTGTATCGTCAGCTTGACCGACACAAAAGGAGAACAAATCATGGCACTAGCAGATCAGACATACGGGTTTTACATTCCTACAGTTTCACTGATGGGCGTGGGTTGTTCGAAGGAAGCCGGCGACCAGGCCAAGGCGCTCGGCGCTACCAACCTGCTGATCGTCACCGACGCCGGGCTGGCCAAGATGGGGGTCGCCGACACGATTAAAGGCTATATCGAAGCAGCCGGACTCAAGGCTGTCATCTTCGACGGCGCCGAGCCCAACCCGACCGACAAGAACGTCCATGACGGCGTCAAGGTCTACCAGGACAAGAAGTGCGACGGCATCGTCTCCCTGGGGGGCGGCAGCTCCCATGACTGCGGCAAGGGTGTCGGCATGGTGATCGGCAACGGCGGCAACATCCGCGACTTCGAAGGGGTCAACAAATCCACCAAGCCCATGCCACCGTTTCTGGCCATCAACACCACTGCCGGCACTGCCTCCGAGATGACCCGCTTCTGCATCATCACCAACACCGATACCCATGTCAAGATGGCCATTGTGGACTGGCGCTGTACCCCCAACATCGCTATCAACGATCCGTTGCTGATGGTCGGCATGCCCCCGTCGCTGACCGCAGCGACCGGCATGGACGCCCTGACCCACGCAGTCGAGGCCTATGTTTCCACCATCGCCACCCCGATCACCGACGCCTGCGCCATCAAGGCCATCGAACTGATCGCCGATTATCTGAGCCCGGCCGTGGCCAACGGTGAGAACCTGGAAGCCCGCGACAAGATGGCCTATGCCGAGTATCTGGCCGGGATGGCCTTCAACAACGCCAGCCTGGGTTATGTTCACTCCATGGCTCATCAGCTGGGCGGTTTCTACAACCTGCCCCACGGTGTCTGCAACGCCATCCTGCTCCCGGCCGTCAGCCAGTACAACCTGATCGCCTGTCCGCAGCGCTTCGCCGACATTGCGGTTGCCCTGGGCGAGAACATCGATGGTCTTTCAATGGTTGAGGCCGGCCAGATGGCGATCGACGCCATCCGCAGGTTATCGGCTTCCATCGGCATTCCCACCGGCCTCAAGGCGCTGAATGTCAAAGAGGCAGACCTGAAGGTCATGGCCGAAAATGCGAAGAAAGATGCCTGCCAGTTTACCAACCCGCGCAAGGCAACTTTGGAGCAGGTTATAAGCATCTTCAAGGCCGCCATGTAAATGAAGGCTGACGCTTTTTTGCGCAATCCCGCGTTGCCCTTCGTGACGCTCTTGTGCGGCGTAGCGCTGCTACGCCTCCGCGGCATCACTCGGGCGCCTTGGCCTTGCACAAAATCGACTGCCTAAACACGAGAAGCGGAGGAACTATCAATGTCAGAGAAAATCTTGCGCATAAACATGACGGACCTTTCCTGCGCGGTTGAAGCGGTGCCGGCCGAATGGCAGGGACTTGGCGGCCGGGGGCTGACCTCGGCCATCGTGTCGAAAGAGGTCCCCCCCACCTGCCACCCGCTCGGAAAACACAACAAGCTGGTCTTCGCGCCGGGGCTGCTGGCTGGCTCGCCGGCTGCCCAATCGGGCCGGCTGTCGGCCGGCGCCAAAAGCCCCCTGACCGGTACCATCAAGGAGTCCAACGCCGGCGGCACCGCGGCCCAGAACCTGGCCAAACTGCGCATCAAGGCCCTGATAATCGAAGGGATGCCAGCCGACGATTCGATGTTCTACGGCATCCGGATCAACAAGGACGGCGCCCGGATCGTGGAGGAGAAAGAGCTGGTCGGCAAGCGGAACTATGAGGTCATCAAGACCCTGATGGCCGATATCGGCCCAAAGGTCGGCGTCCTCACCATCGGGCCGGTGGGAGAAATGCGCATGGTCGCCGCCAACATCTCGGTGCGCGACCCGGACGGCAACATCCGCAGCCACGGTCGCGGCGGACTGGGCGCGGTGATGGGTTCCAAAAAGGTGAAATACATCACTATCGACGACAGTGACGGTCCGGGGGTGGAAATTGCCGATCCGGAGCGGTTCAAGGCCGCGGCCCGCGCCTTTGCCAAGGCGATTCTGGAACACCCGGTCAGCGGCGAGGGGCTGCCCACCTACGGCACCAACGTGCTGGTCAACGTGCTCAACGAGGCAGGCGGGCTGCCGACCAAAAATTTCCGCTACGGCCAGTTCGACGGGCACGACAAGATCAGCGGAGAAACCATGCGCGAGACCATCATCGCCCGCGGCGGCAAGCCGAAGCATGGCTGCCACGCCGGCTGCATCATCCAGTGCTCCCAGGTCTACTTCGACGAGGAGGGGGAATACGTCACCTCCGGCTTCGAATACGAGACCATCTGGGGGATCGGCGCCAACTGCTGCATCGATGACCTGGACGTCATTGCCCGGGCCGACCGGATCATGGACGACATCGGCATTGATTCAATCGAGTCGGCGGTCATCATGGGCGTAGCCATGGAAGCGGGCATCATCCCCTTCGGTGACGGCCCCGGACTCCTCAAGCTTCTGGAGGAGATCGGCCAGGGCACCCCGCTCGGCCGCATCCTGGGGAACGGCGCGGCCTTTGTGGGCAAGGCCTACGGCCTGACCCGCGTGCCGGTGGTCAAGGGGCAGGGGATTCCGGCCTACGACCCGCGTTCGGTAAAGGGGATCGGCGTGACCTACGCCACCTCCACCCAGGGGGCCGACCATACCATGGGATATGCCGTGGCCACCAACATCCTCCAGGTGGGCGGCTTTGTGGACCCGCTCAAAAACGAGGGTCAGGTGGAACTCTCCCGCAACCTGCAGATCGCCACCGCGGCCATCGACACGACCGGCCTGTGCCTGTTCGTGGCCTTCCCGGCTCTGGATATCCCCGAGACGCTGGTCGCGATTGTCGACATGCTCAACGCCAAGTTCGGAATCAATCTCACCGGGAATGATGTTACCGCCTTGGGGAAATCAGTGTTGAAGACCGAACACGCCTTCAACCTGGCGGCCGGATTCACCAAAGCGGACGACCGGCTGCCGGAATTTTTCAATGAGGATCCCTGTCCACCCCACAACGTCACCTGGACCATGAAGGGGGAAGAGATCGACGAATTCTGGAATTTCTGAGAAACCAACCCCCCTTGTATGATCAGGTAGGATTTTGTTGTAAGCTGTTACCACTGTTTACTCCGGGACGCTGGAGTAATTGAGAAAGGTGAATCTGGAACCCCCCACCGGCTTTGAGCCTGTGA
>Ga0209212_1002745_pt1 | contig 24395 bp, 37 predicted proteins | sample RifGroC2_FD_183996 | JGI IMG/M metagenome (GOLD analysis project Ga0209212, IMG submission 183996) | Groundwater microbial communities from Rifle, Colorado, USA - Groundwater C2 (SPAdes) (version 2) | ecosystem: Environmental > Aquatic > Deep subsurface > Groundwater | place: Rifle, Colorado... | reverse complement strand
AATGTAATTAAAGACTGGATCCCCCTCTTTCCCAAAGGGAAGCCTTCGGCTCAGGGGGATGACAAACATGTTCCGACGCAAGCGTCGGGGAATTAAACCACTAAGGATAGATTAAAGTCGAAAAACCTTGGCTAAATGCAGTTATTCCAAGTGTAGGATTTTTTCTTTCTACTCTTACCCTTCCACTATTTAAGAATTACTGGATAAAAAAACATAAAAAGTTTTAAACTCACTTTTTTATGTTTCATGTTATACTTTGGTTATGAAAGCAAAAAAAATATTTATTAAATACGAAAAAAAGAATTCTAAAAAAGCTTCCCTAATTACGAGAGCTGTTAAGCGTGGAATAAAGGAGTATGAAGAAACCTTTAGAAAACTTGCCGCCATCTAAAATTAAGTGGTTGGAAATTGAAGACTTCGAATATCTCTGCTTTGATTTTACACAAAAATACATGTCCTACGATGAACCAATCCCGGATTTTTCAACTAGGGATAATGTGTTACTTGAATCTGCTTTAGGCTCACCAAAACAAACTTTTGCTGAAAAATTTCTCTACGAGGTTTTTAGTAAACAGGCTTCAATCTTATTCTATTCAATAATAAAAAATCATCCGTTTAAAAATGGAAATAAACGAATCGCCGTTATGTCATTATTAGTCTTTCTATCTTTAAATAATCGATGGTTATCAATAGAACCGATTGATTTGTATAAATTAGCTCGTTATGTTGCAGCAACTAGAACAATAGAAAAAGACCAAGTACTAAATAAAATAGAGGAAAAAATAATACAATACATCACATTTTTTCCTAAAAAACGTAGGAAATTCTAGCCACCTCTGATCTTAATATAATACTTTCGAACGTTTCTTTTCATGCTGAATTTTTTCCTAAAATATTCTGTAATCATTTTTAGGTGAATATGTTCATAAAGCTGTTTAATCAAAAATAATATTATCGAAAATGGCAAGTTATAATAACTACTTACTTCTTTAAAGGTCAATTTACTGATTATTTTTTGAACCGCAATATTAGAGCTTGTTATAAAAATGTTTTTGTCAGAATAATCATCGACTATTTTATTAAGTAATATTTTTCCGTATCCTTTACCATGAAATTTCTTGAGAAATACTAATGGCCCAAGTTTCACCCAGTCTTTCATTTCATAAATGCCACATAGTCCAACGAACTCACCATTTTGCTCGACTATAAATGCATTATTATATTTTCTAAATCGGGATTCTTTTACATAAACTAAGTCAGGATATAATCTAATATCTTTAATTAGAGACTTTACCTCGCTTTCTTTTAAAGGTCGTCTTATTATTTTTATCATTTTAAAATAAAATCTATAATTCTTTTTTTATATAAGGTCATATTTAAAGCAATGCTTATTACATGCTCAATTGAGGGCACGATTTCATTTCTTGCGTCTTTAATTGGAACAGTAAAATAAGGAACAGTTTCATCAAACCAAGGTCTTAGAGTCAAGATTTTTTTCCTGTCATTCTTAGTAAGCTTCTTTTCTAATTTTTGAGCTCTTATAACTGATTCACGAAATGATGGACTTGATTCCGTTGCCTGGTCGTATGTGAACCATGGCCAATCCCCGTCTCTTACCCGACCGCAATTAATTACGACATGATTTATTTGTTTTTTTCGCTCGCCATAAAGATTAAGGGCTAAACTACTACCGGCGCTATTGCCAACTATCGAAATCTTTGAATTTTTTCCGGCTAAAGAATCGATTAATTTTAAAGCTCTTTTAAGTTTTTCTTGAAATCCGTTTTCTTCGACTTTCCATTTCGCGTCAAATACGTGAGGAACAATTCCGTAATTTTTCCAACTGTTTGTGGCCCACTCATGTTTCGCCACTCCATTCCCAAGCCCGGGAATGATGATCACGTGATTAGATGAAATCATTTTAATAATTATATCCTAGTCCTACGTCTTCGAGATGTATTTTCAATTTTTAATTGAAAATCATTAATATTGTGATACAATGTATACAACGTGATTAAAGTTAAAGGAGGTGATAAGCTATATGGATGATAAAAAAAACGAAAAGGTTGTTCATACCAGAATATCAAAAAAACTATTTGACAAAATATCCAGCAAAGCAAAGAAACATCGTATTACCACTTCAAATTTATTGAGAAATTTGGTTGAAGATTACTTGGAGATTCATGGAGAAGTTTGGGACGCGATTGATGAGAAATTGCGAAATTATCTTGCCTCAGGTGAAGATTCAATTATTGGTTATCAATCAATTGTTCTAAATAAAAATAGTAATTGTTCTTTGTGCGGTAAGACTTTAAAGAAAGGATCTCAAGTATTTATCGGGTTTTTTGAAAAGTTACCTCAAAAAATTATTGTTTGTTCTGAATGTAAGGAAAAAGAAGAGATGGCAAAGAAATAACCAATATCATTATAATAAATTTATGCGAAGTAAAATAAATCAATTTTTTAGGTTGTGTGAAATCGTATTGGTTTCACTTTCTTTTTTATTCTATATTTTTATTTGGTCAAAAATAAAAAAGGAGGGTCAAGAAAGACAAGCGATTTTTTTGAGGAAATCACTTGAAAAACTCGGTTCGGTATTTATTAAATTTGGACAAATGTTAGCTCTCCGGCCAGATTTTCTGTCCGACGTTTATTGTAATGAATTATATAAGTTGCTTGATAATGTTCCTTCTTTCCCCAAACAATATGTTGAAGAAATAATAAATAAAGAATTAGATTTCCCCATCTCTGAATTATTTTCTAAATTTGATATTATTCCAATCGCTTCAGCTTCTTTTGCCCAAGTCCATAAAGCACGATTAAAGGATGGAAACATCGTCGCAGTAAAAGTGCAAAGGCCAAACATAAAGAAAAACGTCGATTCTGATCTGTCATTACTTAGGAAAATTGCCTTTATAGTGGATATCATTTTTAAGCCGGCAAATAAGTTGATCACGATTGTTGAAGAGTTTGAAATATGGACTCAAGATGAGCTGGATTACGAACTTGAAGCTGAGAATATCGAAAAGTTTAGCGAGTTACAAAATGTTGTTAAAGATGATATTCGTGGCCCAAAGGTATATCTAAAATACTCGACTAAAAAAGTCCTGGTTATGGAATTTGTTGATGGATTTAGTCTTTCACAAATAATACAAGCACGACGAGATAAAAATATAACAATACTAAACAAATTAAAATCATTGGGTTTTGATGATAAGGAAGTTGTTAATAACTTGATAAGAAATACTTTGGAGATGTCTCACATAAATGGATTTTTTCACGCCGATCCTCATCCAGCCAATATTATATTCAACGAAAAAGGAGAGTTAGTCTTTATAGATTTTGGTATAGTCGGAACTCTATCAAAAAAAGAAAGGGTTTTGATCCTTAGATATTTGAGGTCCATGTTAACTGGCAATTCTGATGATGCTTTTAATTCTCTCGTATCTCTTTGTGGAGAAAATACCCAAAAAAACTTAGAGGAAGTGAGAAAAGGATATGATTTGATTTCAGAAAAACTTGTTAGTACATTTGATTCCAAAACTTATCTTGAACAACAAAAGCAATCGGGGCCAATTTTAGTGGAAGTACTAAATTTGCTTCAAAGAAATGGTTTTAAAGTACCGGTCAGTATTGTTCGATATTTCAAGGCATTTGAAACAATTGAAGGATTAATTTTTGCCTTATATCCTGAATTACAAATTAAAAATATGGTGAAAGAATTTAGAAGAGTCTCAATATTGAATATTATTGATTCCTTGCCAGAAGCTTTAGAAGAAAAAAACTTAAATGACATCATGCTTAAATTGATAAGTTCTATAGAGGATGGATTGTTATTAAGGTAAATTGTCTATTCCTTCAAATTCTTTGATAACCACTGATTTTATTTTAGATTTTAGCTCTTCTTTGATATGTGGATAAACCATTTCTTTTTCTCCCCCAATACTTTCACAATCATCTTCAATTAAAACATCGGGTAGAAGTTTTTCCGCGACATTTTTATAATTTTCCCCTTGTTTACGAAAGTAAAGATTTTGCCAGTCGGGAAAATTATATTTAGATAATATTTTTTTGATTATTTCTATCTCTGATCTAATCTTTCTTGAAGTTAAGTAAACAATTTCTGCTCCTTGTTTTTTCCAAGATTTAAGTTTTTCAACCGCATTGCCAACCGGAATATAGTTTTCCAAATCATTAACCGATCCTGGCGAGGCTTTGAAAGGTAAAATTCGCTGAATTATTGCAGCTTTTGATTGTCTAACCCGTTCTTCACGACTAACTCCTTTAGCCAAGGCATGCATTAGGACCGTTCCTTCAGTAAAAACTAAAATTTTCATTAAAATTTTGATATTTATTTAACCCCTGAGATTATTTTAGTATAATCTAATTTATGAAAATTCTCATAAGAGAAATTGCTCCCCCTGATTACTCGCAAACAATTAAAGTTATTAAAAGATCAAATACTGATTCTTTAGGTAAAATTTATCCTCAAAAGTTAATTGATGAATTTTGTAAATAATATAGTCTGGAAAATTTTTTGATAGATATATTGAAGAAGTAAAAAAGAGAGGATTAAAGGAAATTATTCTTGAGGGCAGCCCCTTAGGAGAGACTATTTATGAGCATTTTGGTTTTAAGAAAATTAAAATAATTAAGAAGAACAGGATTGGAATCGATTATGCTGATGCTTATATGAAAAAGTCGCTTTTATAAATGTATTAAAAATACAGTTGGCATATTCAAACTTTTATTTAACTTAAAGGTTTTTAGTATAATTTCATCATGATTTCATATCAGAAAGCAAAAGTTGAAGAGGCTCCAGATATTAAAAAACTACTTTATAAAACTTGGACCTCCGCGTATTCTGACATTTACTCACAGGAGGCGATCGATGCGGTAACGTCTGAGTGGCATTCAATTTCACTTTTAACAAAACAAATTTTAAATCCGAATGTTTCTTTTATTGTTGCAAAAAGCGATGAAAAAATAATCGGTATGTGTAATGCGGAATTTAAACCAAAAAATAAATTGCTATATATTCAAAGACTTCATGTTGATCCTAAGTTTCAGAATCGAGGAATTGGATCGACTCTAATCAAAAAAGTTATGGGCAAATTTCCTAGTTTAATTAAACTAAAGTTAGAAGTAGAGAAGCAAAATCTGAAAGCTTTTTATTTTTATCAAAAACACGGATTTAAAAAAGTAGGAACAAAAAATTTTCTTGTGAAAGGTGTTCGCATGCCTTCTTTAATAATGGAGAAACTTATCTAAAAAAGAACCACTAAACCAAAGATAATGAAGGTGAATAAAATCAGCCACCTGGCGGTGTAAATAACCAGTTTAACTGCTTGAAGTGTCTGCTTTTTGTGCCAAAATAAGATGAAAGGAAAATAAAGAGTAATGATTGCGCAAATTAGGGCAGAAGTTGAAAAAAGTGTTAAGAAAAGTAATGGCCCTAAATAGTTTGGAATCTTATTACTAAATAATTGATTTCCACTTGCCATCAGAAGTGCCACAAGACCAATATATACAAGAAGAGTAAAAGCCTGTATGAATGACATGTATTTTAATGCTCGATCACTTACCCTATTCATTACCTTAATAATATCATTTAAAGTATTTTTTTGCACAGTCGTAGGGCATAATTTGCATCTCGTATTGTGATAGGAAGAAATTAGGTCTATACTCTAGGCAAGAGTATAAATAAATGATTAAAAAAATCCAAAAGATTCGACTTCAATATAATTGTCCTTTTTGTAAAAAAGATATTATCGCTTCAAAAAAAACTGAAGTTTTTTATCGAAGTCACTGGATAAATGGTTGCAATGAATGCTTTGAATTATCAATTAGCGAAGCAACTACAATAGGATTTCAAGAAGTTGATTATTAAAACTACTGTTTTCCTTGTTTTCTTCGTCTTATAAGCTTTCTCATACTCCCGTGCATTTTTTTACTCAAAGAAGGTTTCGCTTTCTTGTAGTTTCCTTTTTTAGTTTTGTACATGCCTAACCTTAACACTTGTCTCCCCCATTGTCAAACAAAAAACTATTAATCATGTTACAATTTTTTTATGCAGAAGTATTTAATTGTATTTTTTTCTGTTGTCCTCCTCACCATACTTGCGCTTTTTGGATTCAGCTCAATGAATGGAAAATCAAATATTAATCCCAAAGTTACATCCGATCAATATGCGTGTAATAGCGATGTCGATTGCCAGGCTACTTGCAGCTTCGGATGCGTCAACACAAAATGGATGATTGGACGGGCTGATTGTGAAATGTTTGTGGATATTACATGTACTTGCTTCCAAGGACAATGCATAGATAAAGGCCTCGAGCCTGAAAGCCAACCTACTGACTCTGGCGAATGAATAATTTGGTAGAATATCTTCATGAAGAATGTGATTATCACCTGCTCCGATAAAAAATATGGTGATTTTTTGATTGATCATTGGCTTAAATCGGTGAAAACAAATGTTAATTTAAAAAATATCGATATTGTAATAATTGATTATGGACTTTCTTTAAAACAACTTAAAAAATTAAAAAGTCATAAGGTAATTATTTATAAAGGAGGAAAAGAATACCATATTGTTAATAAAAGGTTTTTTGATTCATGTAAATTTTTGAAAAGCAAAAAATATGATCAGGTTCTATTCATTGACGGAGGAGATACGATTATTCAAGAAGATATTTCCTTACTGTTTACTAAAGACAAGAATTTATTCCGTGTTGTACCACTTGGAATGGAAGTTCTTTTTTTTGAATGGTTTATCTTTAATAATTTTGAAAAAGGTATAAAAGAAAAAATTTGGAAAGTCGTCAAAGACAAAATTGTCATTAACGCTGGTGTGATCTTTGCTCCATATGATAAGTTCATTGAGTTATGTGATCTTATGAAAAAACTTATAAAAGATAAGTGGGCTTTTGGACCTGATCAAATTATTTTGAATTATTATTTATATCAAAATAAATTTAAATTCATAGATAATAAATACAACTTTATGATGAGCACCGAAGAGAAAGGATTCCTAGTAAAAAAAGGGGTCTTTTATAAGTCGACCGGAGAAAAAATTGCAATTGTCCACAACGCGGGAATGGTAGATTTTTTCCGGCCAATAGATAACTTTGGGTTCGGTGAAGAGTTTAACCAAACAAAACATTTAGTCTATCATGCTAAAAAAACCCAATATAAATTACTTGGTTTATACAAAAAGATTTTCTCCTAGAATCATTTAAATACCTCTACCCCCTCATGTACTAAGTTGTCAACTTTAATCCCTACGCTCATACCTTTTTCTGCCTGGACTATAGATTTGTGCTCAACTTGAATAGAAGTGATCGGCTGCTTGAATAGTTCTTCACCGTGCTTCATAAATTTTAAGGTATCACCTTCTGAAAAAGGAGCTTGGACTTCAACAATGGCAACCTGTAAATGATTGTAGTAATGTGAAACTACGCCCACTTTTTGATCGGCCATAAATTCTCACCGCCTTCCTAATGTATAGGATAACAGAAAATTACGCCTTTGATTCTATCTGGAAAAAAGTCATACGATTACCGCTTTCGTAAATGGCTTTGTAAGATAAAATTTCTGTTTCGTCCGATAAAATTCTGGGCAATATCCTTTTTAACTCCTCAAGTAAATTGCTTTTATTAAGAATCTCTTCTTTCGTCATCCAGACAAATTCTCCGTCGTCAACATTCTGCCTAAGGACTCCATTTGAATAATCTGAGACTATCATATGAAAATAAAATTCCTTATCAAGATCTTTTAAATAAGCATTGCCTATTGCACGAACTCTAAGGTTTTTTATCGTCAGTCCAGTTTCTTCCATTACTTCCCGACGGGCTGCTTCAAATAGTCCTTCGTTAAATTCCCGGTGTCCTCCTGGAGCCATAAGAATACCTGGCATTATTTTTTTATCCTTATGACGATGAAGCATTAAATACTTATCTTCCTTTTTAATAAAGCATTCTAAGGTAATTGATATATTTCGATTTTTCATCAAAATCATTATAACAAAAACCCCGCCTTTTCAGACGGGGCTAATTCTTTATAGACTTTATAAACTTTCGACTTTATGGACTTAGTAGCCCATCCCACCCATTCCTGGCATTCCGCCGCCGCCCATAGGAGCAGCCGGAGGATTTTTCTCAGGTAAATCGGTGATTAAAGCTTCAGTTGTAAGTATCATTGTTGCGACAGACACGGCATTTTCAACTGCTGTCCGGACAACCTTTAGAGGATCGATTATTCCGGCTTTGATCATATCGATCGTTTCAGCCTTTGCTGTTGACTCGGTCGCAAGGACATCAAATCCCTGTCCTTTAGCACTTGCCGTCCTGGCTTTTGCGATTAATTCACCAGGATTTAAGCCTGCATTTTGCATCAATTTTGCAAAAGGCGCTTCAATTGCGGTCTTTACGATTTCAAATCCAATCATCTCGTCTTTAATAGCTCCAGACTTTTCAACGTTCATTTTTTGACTGATATCAAGAAGGGCTACGGCTCCACCTGGGACAATCCCCTCTTCAAGGGCGGCCTTAGTAGCTGCGACTGCATCAATCACTCTTTCTTTCTTGTCTTTCATTTCAACTTCAGTAGCTGCCCCGACATTAATGACGGCGACTCCACCTGATAACTTAGCTAGTCTCTCCTGAAGTTTTTCTCGGTCAAATTCCGAAGTATTAGCTATTAGCTCTTTCCTTATTTGAGCAACTCTTCCTTCAATTTTTGATTTTTGTCCTTTTCCACCGATGATTGAAGTATTTTCTTTATCAGACTTCACTTTATCAGCGCGTCCACAATCCTCAACTTCGACTCCGTCAAGTTTTTTACCTAGATCTTCAGAGATCACAGTTCCACCTGTTAAGATGGCGATATCTTCAAGCATCTCTTTTCGTCTGTCTCCAAATCCAGGAGCCTTGACAACGAGGGCATTAAATGTCCCTCTTAATTTATTGACAACGAGGGTAGCCAATGCTTCGCCTTCCACCTCATCAGCAATAATAACTAAGTTCTTCGAAACCTTAACAAACTTTTCCAAAAATGGAAGAAGGTCTGAGACCGCAGTGATTTTTTTATCGGTAATTAAAATGTACGCGTCTTCGACTTCTGCCGTCATCTTATCAGCATCTGTTGCAAAATATGCCGAGGCAAATCCTCGGTCAAATTGCATCCCTTCTTTATGATCAAAAGTTGTCTCAAGGCTTTTGCCTTCCTCAACGGTGACAACTCCATCTTTTCCACCGACTAACTTCAAAGCTTCGGCAATTAATTTACCTAGTTCTTGATCACCGGCTGAAATTGTCGCTACATTTGCAGCATCTTTTAAAGTAATTTTTGTTGACATCTCTTTAAGTTGAGACACTACATATTGACTTGCCTTCATTAATCCTCTTCTCATAACCATAGGATTAGCTCCAGCCGTAATCATCTTATTTCCCTCATTCACGATTGACTGGGCTAGCACGGTTGCGGTAGTTGTCCCGTCCCCTGCGATGTCAGCCGTCTTTGAGGCCGCTTCCTTCACCAACTGGGCTCCCATATTTTCAAACGAGTCTTCAAGTTCAATTTCTCGAGCGACACTGACTCCATCATGGACAACATTAGGTGCTCCCCATTTCTTGTCTAGGGCAACATTACGTCCTTTTGGACCAAGAGTGGTTGCGACCGCATCTGCCAACTTATTAACACCATCAAGTAATTTTTTTCTAGCTTCTGTTCCGTATTTAATTTGTTTTGCCATAATATTCTAAAATAAACTTATAATTATGCCACGACCGCCATGACATCTTTTTGTTCAATTAATAACCATTCTTCATTCCCGACTTTAACTTCGTTTCCACCCCATTTTTTGTAAAGTACCTTCTGACCAACTTTAACTACCATCTCTCCTGTCTCGCATTTTTCTTCATCACAGCATTCACCGCAACTTTCTTTCCCAGGACCAACGGCCATAACTTCGCCCACCTGTGGCTTCTCTTTTGCCGAATCTGGAAGGACAATACCTGAAGGAGTTTTTGTCTCGCCTTCAAGAGGTTTAACTAATACATAATCGAAAAGGGGTTTTATTGTATTCCCTGTTGTTTTTACCATAAGTTTTTAGATAAAATGAATTTATAACTTAAGTTTTGACAAAAAACATCATAGTAAAAAAATTCAACTTTGTCAATAGGATGTTTTGTCTGCTAACAATATGGATGATAAGAAAAGCCTGTCAGAAATTGAAAAACTAAGATCTGCTTTGCAGACTGCCAATCTGCCTGCTAACTTGCATGACAAAGCGGCTGAGCAGATTGAGCGAATTGAATTAGCACTTAAATATGGAGGTAATTTATCACAGCTTGACATCACAACAAAGTATATAGATTGGATCAGTCACCTGCCTTGGTACACACAAAGCAATGATGTCCTTGATATTAAGAATGCCCAGGAAGTATTAAATAAAAATCACTATGGTCTGGGGGAAATAAAAAAAAGGGTAATAGAATATCTATCAGTTTTACTTCTTCAAAAGGCTAAAGATGTCGATAAACTATTCCATGCTCCAAATCTTTTTTTTGTTGGACTAGCCGGAACCGGCAAGACTACTTTTGCTAAATCCGTCGCTGAAAGCTTGGGCCGTAAATTTGTAAGGATTCCGTTCGGTGGCTTATCATCGGCGCTTGACCTAAGAGGTCAATCTAAAATTTCGCCTGAGGCCGAGCCTGGAATGATAATGCGTGCTATAAGAAGAGCTGGAGTCCGTAACCCCGTCATTCTTCTTGATGAGCTTGACCGGATCACTCCCGAGTCGCGGGCCGCCATCATGGGAGTCTTGATTGAGCTACTCGACCCAGGTCAAAACGCTAATTTCGCCGACTACTTCATCGACTACCCATTTGATCTGTCTCAAGTATTGTTTATTGCTACCGCTAACAACACTAATAATATCTCGACAGCAGTTATGGATCGGCTTGAGGTGATCCAGATGCCTTCATATACCGATGAGGAAAAAATTAATATCGCTAAAAATTATGTCTTTCCTAAATATGTCACTGAGGCAGGGCTCACAGTTGATAACATCAAAATAGAAGACTCACTGTGGGAAAAAATCACCAGACCCCTAGGGTTTGATGCTGGAATCAGGAGTCTGGAGAGGACTATTGAAGGGATTGTCCGTAAAGTGGCTTATAAAATCGTCTCCGCCCAAGGCCAGACTTTCACAATTAATGAAACAAATATTAAAGAATATCTCTCATAATTTAAAATTATCAAGTGTAGCGGTCAGCGACTTTTGAAGCGCCGTAGGAGTAAGGCTTAATTTTTACTTCATACCCAGATCCTCTTATCATCCCAACTACCTCATTTATCATGTCCCGCGTCTCACCATTATGGCCAATATCAACATGGATTTGGATATCATATCTTGAAATGCCGTTAGTTTTGAAAAAATTTACGAAGTTCTCTGAAGTTTCAAGTGACATCGTCGCCTCCTGGTAAATCCTTTCTTTTAAAGAAATTTTTCTGTCCTGAACAATTCTTTTCCAGAAGTATATCCCCCCCCAACCGACTCTATGGATAATTAAAGCCGAGACAAAATCGTATTTATTTTTTTCAATTTTCTGTGAGTCGGTTCCGACAATAATTTCATATTTTGCCGATTTGTCAGCTCCCATAAACTTGGAGACGATATTTTTGAGTTTTTCTAAATTAACTTTGCCGTAAGTCGGGCTTTGATAATCCATAAATTGATCCCTCTATTTTACCAGAAATGGAGCTATAATGAGTCTATGGTGAAGAAAATTGCTGAATTATTGAGAGCTTTTAAAAAGAATTTTTTTCCTTCTCTTAAACAGGTTCTAAAAAGCACTAAATGCTGTTAAGTCTATTCGTTGCAACAATTAAAATCAATGACTGAGCTAAGTGCTTTTCCAATTCTTGCAAAAAAGCCAGTTTTTTCCCCAGGCTTTACTTCAATAGGTGGGACAATATGATTTGTAGGAGGGATCTCAATATTTTCCAGTACTTTTTTATCGATTGATCCAAGATTCAGCCCCCAAAAAGTGTTATATAAATCATAAGATTTTTTAAATAAATCGTAGGCTTTTTCTTTATCACCTTGATTAAGGGCTTTAGTGGCCACTTCCATCACTCTCATTGATGAGGCAAGTAGGTGTTTGCTTATACACCAAACTTCTCCCTCATAGTCTTTAATGATCATCTTCAATAATTCTTTCCTCATCTCCCGCACCTCTTGGAGCAAATCAAAATAAGTGTTTTTTCCTGTTTTTTCGGCAGTAAAAAAGAGATGCTCTTCGATTGAGATCAAATTCATTATGGCAATTGATAGATCCTCGTTTGACGAAAGATCAAGACTCTCCCCCTTCTCAAATTTCTTAATTTTATCCATTAAATTTTTTACTTTATCTTCAGTTTTCATTTATGTCAGATTGATGAGGCAGAGAAATTTTTTTCGCTTTCGAGGGGACCCAGACTCAGTAGGGTGAGACTCTCGTGCGATAAAAAATTGCGTCGCCGAATCAAGAAATTATAATAATAATTTAAAAATAAAAGTCACCATCAAAAGAAATACCAAGGGAACAATCACTTTTTGAAAATTGAATAATCTTTTACCCCTATTCTTCATTCTAATAAATTTATCAGCAAAATTTGCAAGTAAAAATGTAATCATCCCCAAAGTCATGCCAAAAAACACTTTATCTATCTCTAAAAAAGTATTTCCAAGATGACCTAACTGTTTAGTATAAAAAAGATAAACTAAAGTGCTTATATAAAAAACCATTACCCATAAATAAGGATTGCTGAATATCTTTTTTTTAATTTTTTCTGCTAAAAAAAATGCAATTGCCGTATTTAAACCCGAAATCCAAATCGAAACGAGAAGATCGTCTATCCCTAGTTTTTTAGCAATCAATAGTCCCCCACCGACTGTGATTATACAAACTGGACAATTAGCGTAGACTGAAAACATAGTTATAAAATTATTTGATAATATTATACTATGATTTCTGAATCATTAAAAAAATATTTTATTGCTACCGTTTCAAGCTTGGCTATCTTCGCCCTATTGTTACTTTATCTTTTTTTCCGCCGGGGCTATATAGATTTGTATATTGTCAATAAGGTTTTCGCTGGGTCATCATTAATAGTGCTTGCGTTAGTTCTTTTAATAGGAAGTCTTGGTCGTTTTTACAACTTTTTTGATCCCTGGCTTGTATACAGAAAACATCTGGGGATCATAAGCTTTATATTGGCTTTATTTCATGGAATTGTTTCACTTTTTTTTCTCCCGGGCAGATTTACTCTTAGCTATTTTTTGACAAACTATGTTACTTTTATTTTAGGACTACTTGGCTTAATCCTTCTTGGTTATTTATTTTTCATTTCATTTAAAGTATTTACAAGCAAAATGGACCCAAAAAAATGGTGGGCATACCAGGTATGGGGAGGGCGAGTAGCTGGATTACTCGTTTTCTTTCATTTGGTTTTGATGAAATATCCGGGTTGGATCAGATGGTATCAAAATGGAGGAAATGATGAGTTGGTACGACCGTTTATGCCGCCTGCGAGCATTATCGCTGCAGCTTTTGGATTCTTTGTAATCTTAGTTCGCTTGTTTGAATCAATGAATCAAAAACTTGTAAAATCCATCACGCCAATTTTATTTATGGGATTAATAATTTTTGTCGGGTTGTCTTTCTATATAGGTAAATCAAAAACTCCAGTTGCCTTACCTATTAAGTGGGAAACCTGTATTCATCTTTATGGAAGCAGGGTTTTAAATAATTCTACAAAATGTGCTTCAATTGATGGCCGCGTAGTTACCAAATTAGAAAACTAGCTTTTATTCTTATAGCCCTTCTTGATCTTTGGATAATAAATAATAATTGTCATTAGTAAATTCATAACTAAAAGATAAATTGGATATAAAGCAGTAGTAAAATTAAATCTTCCTAAAGCAAATAATGACAAACCGTGACGTAGGATATTTAGCAAGTATGTGAATAATGTTTCGCTTGCAGGATTATTGATTGTCTTTCGGATTGTTGGCACAAAAGCTAGAGCATCTATTAACGTAACCAAGATAATAGAAAAAATTGGATTTTTTGTAATATACCAAGGAATTATTGATATTATAGATCCGATGAAAAAAACCTTATCCAATCTTGTCACATCTTTTGTCCCCTTTCTAAATGCAAGAATAGCGATGATGATTACAATTGCGCCTGTTACTCCTGTTCCCCATGAGCCCGCTCCCCCACCACTTATCCACTGACCAAAAAACGCAAGTGTTACGATTATTGACCAAGTTAACCAAGTAAATAAATGTGGCTTTGTCTTTCCGCGGATTGTATCAACAATATAAGGAGTATGACCTATGACTGAAAGAATAATTGTTATTATCCCAAGCGACTCTTTCATTAAATGAGTATATCAGACAATATTTTACTTATAAAAGATAAGTATTAGAGATTGTTAAAGCATTTAAGTCTGGAACAGCATAATTTTTAAATTATAAAGAATGACTTGACTTACAGAATATATTGTAGTATATTTAATTCTATTACAATTTCATAAACTATATGAGCTTTATAATAATAAAGAAAGGAACAAGAAAGAGTCCTTCTCAGATTAACATATCTGAATCTGCTAAGACGATCACATTTTCTGCAGGATTTTTTAGAACTTATAAAATAAGTGTAATAAGGACACCATACATAAGATTAGCTGTAGATATTACCTCTAAAGAAATTGCGTTTGAATTTGCAGAACTTGATAAAAAGAATAGTGAATATTTAAAACTGACCCCTACAATATCAAAAACCTCTGCATCATGTTCCGTTAATTCCATTTTATCAACATTCTCTACTGATATAAAAGAAATATCTGGTATTTATAAAGATGGAGCAATATCAGGGCCAGTTAAAATAAATGGTTTTTCAGAGCATGGATTTATTATTAAAATAAAAAATAGAGAAATAGTTTAATCGACAAGTATGTATTACTTTAATCAAATCAAAATACAAGGACAAAGTCTGTTTTTATTGCTATTGTTTATCGCAATTATGATTCTTTTATTGACGGTTATTGGAGGAAAAGCAGATATTAAGGAATTAAACATAACGGTTTTACACGAAGTATTACGATTCACTTTGAAAAAGTAGTTATTTCATTTTTATATTTAATTTTGTTTTTTTTGCGCTACGCTCACAAGGTTGGCGCCTCTTAATCCCAAAAAATAAATATTTTCACACCCTACGGGTGAAATGAAAGGGATATGAATTTTTTTATGGTGTTGGAGTGAGCGTTGGCGTTACCGTGATAGTCGGAGTTGGAGAGGTATTAGGTTGAGCGGTAGGACTCGGTGTTGTGCTACTAGTAGGAGATGCTGACTTGGTTGGTGTCGCTGTTACAAAAATCTTGCCTCCAGTTACAATGATGACGTCAAATTCATTTTCACTATCAAGTTCTGACGATTTAGTTTTGATTTCATCAAATGAAGATTCGAGTTCATCTTTAATGTTACTTATAATTTCTTCAAAATTAACTTTTGCTTCAATAGTTGTCACTGAGTTATCAAACTCTTCAGCATTACCAGTCTTAATGTTATCAGCGCTATACCCCGCTTCCTCAAGTGCCTTGACGACTTCACCCGCCTGGCCTGGCGTACCGGTCCCATTTATGACCTGAATCTTAACAGTTGATTTTTCAATTTTTGGTTTTTCAGTTGGAGTCGGCTCACTTTTTTCTGCGACTACCTCTTTTTTTTCTTCTGTTTTTTTTGGTTGCTTGGACATTATGTATCCACCAATAATAGCTGCAAGAATAACAACACCAATAATAACTAGTAAGGTCTTATTATTTTTCTTTGGAGGAGCCGGAAATGTATTTAAATTATCGTCCATAAGTACAAAACTATTATAACGCCTATTATTTATTCGTCAACCCCAAAATTGTTTAATAAAAAATTTTTCGCTTGCCCGCTTGTGCAAAGCACTCGGGCCTGGAACAACTTGGTCATTATAGCGCTTATTAAAATAATTAGCTTTTATGACGGCTTCCACCATCTACATATAAAAATAGCCCGTTAATATATTTTGCCTTATCACTTACTAAATAACTTACCGCCTCAGCAATATCTTCGGGAGTTGGTACCCTTTTCATGGGGTTTGAATCGGCAAATTTTTTCCACATATTGTCATCCTCCAGACCAAAGCCAATCCAATTATCTGTTCTGGTTGTACCCGGGCAGATAGCATTTATCCTAAAGCCTTCTGGTGCAAGTTCTATTGCTAGCGATTTCACCAGATTGGCTACTCCAGCGGAAGCTACAGAATAGGCAAGGGCGCCTATCTGCGGTTTTTCCTCTACACTTGATGTATTCAAAATTATTTGTGGAAATTTTGTTTTTTTTAAAAGTTGGTAAAAATATTTTGGTACTAAAAATGAAGAATCCAGTTTGCTATTTAATACAAATTTCCAGTCTTCAAAAGATGTTTTTTTAAAACTATGTGGCTTATCATGCATGCCGCTTACAACCAATACATCCAAATGATCATATTTTTTAGAAAACTCTTCAACAGAATCTTTAACATTTCTTTCATTACCACCGTCTAGTTTTAACAAAAGTCCATTTTTATTAATTTCAGTAAAAACTTTTTCACCAGCAGCCTTGTCATAACAATAAGTTACAACTACTTCAAAACCTTCCTTGTGAAGTTTTAAAGCAATCGTACGACCAATCCCTCTGGAAGAACCTGTTACTAAAGCAACTTTATTATTAGACTTCATGGTTTGATTATGTCAAAAAAGAGATAATAGAATTTTGCCCACCAGCGTGCATTTCTTCGCGAAGAGCACACGAATTTGGAATTTCTTAATTTTCATAGTTTAATTTTAATATCCTCAAAATTAATTTTGGTTTTTTTCCCGTAAAGATCTTTTCTCATTTCTAAAGCAACGCTTGAGTAGTTTTGATGATTAATTTTTTCAATAAATTTTCTTAAAGAATATATAACGTTATCTTCTGCATATAATAATGAGTTATAAAGTTCAAGTTTAAGCTCTCTATGTAATGTTTTAATATCAAGAATATCTTCTCTGTAAAATCTAAGATGTTTAAGTTCACTCTTTGGATTTAAGCTTGTCCACATAAGAATCATCAATGCTTTGTAACGTTGTTCTTTGAAGTTAAATTCACGTTCATTAATCTTCCCCTTCGATTGGAGAAAAGACTGGAAAAAATTTCCTATTAGTCCGCCAATTCCCAAGGAAGTTAAAATTGTTGTAATTGTCCCTAAATCCATATTATTCGCTGATTATACAAAATTATGCTTATTAGTGAAAGCTCTTCCTGATCCTGATTTAAGATATTTTTCAAAGTCAAAAGCAGTGTATTTGTTGGAGAAGGCAAAGTAAGAAATAGGTTTTACAGGAAGTAGTGGTTTAGTTGCAGGAACATATCCTTTATTGTGTCGTTCTATTCTTTCTTTCAAATTGTTTGTGCAGCCAATATATGGCCTATCGGTTCTACATTTTAGGATATAAACATAGTGAAACATATTAGGAGAATTCCTCCTTCGTTAAAACTTAGTTTACTTTATTTGAAGCTGGGATAAAAGAACAAAAACAGGCGGACTGCGTCCGCTGAAACCCGATGAAGCCCTCCTACGCCCTTCGGGCTTCGGCGGGTGAAAGCGGAGGGTAGAGGATTTGAACCTCTGTAGGGATTACTCCCTCGAGTTTTCGAAACTCGTGCAATTGGCCGCTATGCGAACCCTCCATTAGAAACCGTTGACGAGTCGAACATCATTTCGTTACGAGTTTACGGTTTCTTATGTCCGCCTAAGTTCGCTCCCCGCCTAAGGCGGGGTAAGAACGGGCGGATCCATATAGTTCTATTTTACCAAAGCAAGAGCGATTTAGTTATAGAGGCAGAAAAAACGAAGCGGCCAAAATACTTAAAAGAAAAGTAATTAATCCCCCTAATATATCAAGTACATAATGTTGTTTAACAAACACAGTTGAAAGTGTTATTAAGAGACAAATAGTTAAAATAATTATTAAAGAAGTAGGAATTGCTAAGTATAAAAAATATGAACAAATCAATGTTGCAAATATATGAGCACTTGGAAAACCATTAGTATCTTCATCATGTTTATATATAAGTAAAATTAGCTTACTGAATATATCACTTCCCTGCACAATTGGTCTTTTAACACCATTAGGAAAAAAGTACCAGAATAATCCAGCTAAAATATAGGAAATAATATAGCTGACGAAAAAAACATAAATATATTTTGTATTCCACAGTAAAAATATAGTTGCAATAATGTAAAGAAAATAACTGACATAAGGGATAATAAATATTGGAATAAATGGAATATGGTCGTCGAATATAATTTTCCAATAATATTTAGATTTCCTTTTGTTTAATGGAATATATATGCTTTTCACCAGCAAAAAGAGAGCTAAGAGGTAAAATTTATCCATAATATATTATAACTTCAATTGTGATTAATACCCATTTGAAGTAAAATTAGATCCTGAATAGGTAGTTTATGGCGCGTTGGCGAAGTGGAAACGCAGATGTCTGCAAAACATCTACCGCGGGGGTTCGATTCCCCCACGCGCCTCCAAGTATGATTGTTCATCTGGCATTGTACAAATGGAAAAAGACAGCAAATAAAGAAGAGGTAAATAGGATAGTAAAGAAAATAAAATTATTAAAGAATAGAATTGAGGGAATAAAAGACATAAAAGCTGGTGAAAATTTTTCTAAATATAATTTAGGATATAGTCATGCTTTTGTAGTATTTGCTGAAGATAAAAAATCCTTAGAAAAATACAAGAACAATAAAACCCATAAAGAAATTGCGATTAAAATAGAAAGGATCGAAGAGGAGTCATTAGGATTTGATTTCGAAGACTAACGTAAGGAGGGTGGGCAGGACGGTAATGCGCGAGTCTTGAAAACTCGTGAGCGTAAGCTCTAACAGGTTCGACCCCTGTACCCTCCGCAACGTAAAAAATTTTCAAAAAAAGTTTGAAAATTTTAACGTTGCTGGGACGTTGAAATTTTGTTAAAAATTTCTTACGTCCCGCTTTCGAAAATTTTAGTCACTTTGATATAATTATTTTAATGAAAATTACACTTCTTAACGAAAACTCTGTAGGCAGAAAAAATCATAAATTATGTTTGGCCGAGTGGGGTCTTTCAGTATTTATTGAAGTAAATGATATTAGAGTACTTTTAGACTCAGGACATACTGACGTCTATAAGCGAAATGCTAAAAAATTAAGCATTGACTTAAATCAGGTAGATTTTGTAGTTTTATCACATAACCACTGGGATCATACAGGGGGTTTGCGGTTTCACGAATTTAAGGAGAAAAAGAAAATCTTTATTCATCCCCAAATATTTGATAAACTTCCTAAGGATGAATCAGATAAAATAAGTAAAGATTTTGAAGTTATTTCATCGACGAAACCTCTTGAATTCTCGAAAGACATCTTTTATTTAGGCGAAATCCCTAGGCTAACAGCCTTTGAAAAAGGCGGATATAAAAGCGACCCGATGCTCGATGATTCTGCCATTGCGATAAAAACGAGCGAGGGAGTTGTAGTTATTTCTGGATGCTCTCATTCAGGGATATGTAATATCTGTGAATATGCAAAGAAAATAACCGGTCAAAAACTTCTTGGAGTTATTGGCGGATTTCATTTATTTGAGGAGGATATGGAAACTGTTATGAAAACAGTAGAATATTTCAAAGTAGAAAAACCAAAATATCTCTTTCCTATGCACTGTGTTGACCATGCGGCTATGGCTCATTTCTACAATAATTTTCAGTGTAAAAAATATTCATCAGGCGATACTTTTGAAATATGAAAATAGTTCCGGTTGTAATTTCAATTATTCGAAAAAATAACAAATATCTTATAACTAAGAGGGTTGTATTTGATAAAGAAGATAAGAGATTTTATCCGCTTGTTTGGAACATTCCCGGAGGAGGAATTGAATTTGGAGAAACACCAGAGAATGCTTTAATCCGTGAGACGTGGGAGGAATTAGGGGTTGAATTAAAAAATATTATCCAAATTCCAAAAATTTTCTCGGAAGTCCGTGATCACTGGCAGGGTCTTTTTATTGTTTTTGTATCTGAATTATCAGACTCAAATGCAAAAATAATCCTAAATAGTGAGGCTAGCGAATTTGGTTGGTTCACTCTTAATGAAGCGAAAAAACTTAAGCTAATGCCAAAAACTATAGAAATGCTTGAAGAAGCTGATAAAATATAGGAATGTTTGTCTTATTGCTACTATCGATCTCGGGTCTCATCGATTCCCTGTACCTTACCTGGGAGCATTATAGAAAAGTCATACCTCCTTGCACTGTGAATCATTTATTGCCCATTCTGTCAGACTGTGGAAAGGTCCTAACAAGCCCATATGCAGTTGCATTCGGAGTCCCACTTGCCCTTTTTGGTGTATTTCATTACGGTTTATTGTCAATATTGTTTACCGCTACCTTTTTTTCAAAAAATAAAATTATCAAATACATTGTAATCATTGAATCAATTGGTGGTTTTTTTGCCTCAATTTATTTCATGTACATCCAATTGATCGTGATAAAAAGTATCTGCATATATTGCACGCTATCGGCGCTCATTAGTTTTATTATTATTTACTTGGTTTTCAAAAAACTAAGAAAAGAAAGGTTTGAGCTGCATCTTTGGTTGTATGGATTCATGTATCAAAATTTTGTTAAGCCAGTTTATTTTCTGCTCACTCCAGAATTTATTCATAACCGGATGGTATTTTTTGGTGAGTTGCTTTCAAAGACTCCAATCATGAAACTAATTGGAAGTAAATTTATCTATAAAGATAAGTCTTTAAAACAAAAGGTAAGTGGAATAACATTTGAAAATCCGGTAGGTCTAGCTGCTGGCTTTGATTACAATGCAAATCTGACTCAAGCTCTTTCATATCTTAATTTCGGATTCCAAAGTGTCGGAACGATAACTTATATCCCCTACGAGGGCAATCCCCCTCCCCGCCTGGGAAGACTTCCAAAATCGAGATCACTTATGGTTAATAAAGGATTTAAAAACCTAGGGACAGATTTCATTTCTAAAAAATTAAAAAATCTTGAGTTTAAAATTCCTATTGGTATAAGCATCGGGTTGACAAATTCTAATGAAAATAAAACGCTTGATCAAGCAATTAAAGATATAGTCGCTGCTTTTAAAATCTTTGAGAATTCGGGAGTCAAAAACAGTTATTATGAATTAAACATCTCCTGTCCTAATTTAATAAACAATAGTATCAGTTTCTATAAGTCCGCTAATTTAAAACAGTTACTCCAATTGATTAAACGATTGAAGTTAAAAAAATCAGTTTTTATTAAGATGCCAATTGAAAAATCAAATGCTCAAGTAATTTCAATTTGCAATGTCTTAATTAACTCTAAATTTATAAAGGGCGTCATTATTGGTAATTTACAAAAAGATAGAAAGCATCCATCACTTGTTAAATCCGAGGTTAAAAAATTCAAAGTTGGCTATTTTTCCGGTAAGGCCTGCGAGGAGAGATCTAATGAGTTGATTAAGTTAGTTTATAAAAAATATAAGAGTAAGTTGATTATTATTGGATGTGGTGGTGTATTTTCCGGCGCTGACGCTTACAAAAAGATAAAGTTAGGCGCAACTCTTATACAATTAATTACAGGTATGATTTTTCAAGGCCCACAACTTATTGCGCAAATTAATCTAGAATTAATTGATTTGTTAAAAAAGGATGGTTTCGAAAATATCAAAGAGGCCGTTGGAGGAGACGTATCAGCGTAACATTACACTGATAAACATATATGAAAAAAGCACTATTTGCCGCTTTAGGTTTTTGTCTTTTTTTTAGTCTACAGATAGTTCTACAAAAGAAATTTTTAATTACTCAAATTAACCCCTTGCAAATGAATTTCTTAATGAATCTTACCAGTTTTATTCTACTTACCATTTATGGTCTTATTTTTAACAAAAAAATATTTTCATTTAAACTAGTTAGACCTGTACTTAGGCCATATTTAATTGCAACGGTTTTATGGATTGCAGCAGATTTATTTGCAATATTTGGATTAAAAATGTCTTCTTCTGTTAACTATTCAATCCTATCTAGAACGACAGTCTTTTTCACTTATTTTATGGCAATTTTATTTTTTGAAGAAGTTTATTTCTTTAATAAAGTGGTTTCGATATTCCTATCACTAATCGGAAGCTTTTTAGTCGTTTATAACTTTAAGACAGCTATCGCGGTTAATCCTGGCGATCTATTCTTTTTAGGATTTGCCATTTTTATCAGTTTGAGCGGCCTTTTTCGCCCAAAGATTTTTAAACAGATTTCCCCTATTCATCTAACTTACTTAATGTTTTGTCTATCTACTTTAATTTTAGGTTTATTAACCTTTTTCCTTGACCCGCTTAAAGAATTGGTTATCCCACAATTTATAATTGCAATTTCAATTTTTGGACTACTTGGTTTTAACTTAGTTAACTATGCAATCCAAAAAGCAGGCGCTTCATTTTTTTCTGTAGTTTCAAGTCTGCTACCTTTATTTACAGCTGTGTTTACATTTTTCATACTTGGAACCCTGCCAACATTTAATCAATTAATTGGAGGTTTGATAATTATCTTTAGTATTTATATCTTTCAAAAAAAATGAAAACAATACGTCAAGTTTCCGCAGGAGGAATCGTCTTTAAACTAATCACTAATCACCAATCACTAATAACTAATCGTCTATGGTTAGTAGGTCAGCATTCACAGCATAAGGGATGGGTATTTTTGAAAGGATTAGTCGGAGACAAAGATACTGATGAGTCAAAGGAAGCGGCCGCATTAAGAGAAGTTGAGGAAGAAGGCGGAATTAAGGCCAGAATAGTTATAAACGAACCGATAGTCGTCAGTTATGAGTATGTTTGGAAAAATGAGCTGATCAAAAAAACTGTCTATTATTATTTAATGGAATATATATCCGGAAATACAAAAAATCATGATTGGGAAATGAGCGATGTTAAATTTTTACCGGAAGATGAGATAAAGAAAACTCTTACCTACCCTTCTGATAAGCTCGCTTTTGAAAAAGCCCTGAAACTAATATAATGGAATCATGGAGGAAAAAAGAAGCCGACTGCAGATATTTAGATACAACGCAATTCTTTCTATTTTGTTTTTTTTTCTGTCGACTTTCTATATAGGCACACAAATAAAAAATTTCGATCCAGCGCGATTTACAATTTCGCAAATGAGTAGATTTTTAACTCCCGAAAAACTCTCATATTTCAACGCAATCTTTTTTATTAAAAGCTTTATGGACCTGAGTTTTACTTTTTTTGTATTTAAATTTTTTAAACTGAAATTATATTTTCCGATATCTCTCATTTGGCTTGTGGCAGTCCTTTCGTTTGGCCTACTCGGTTTTTTCCCCACTCATTTATATCACAATATACATCTTTCAATTGTTATAGTAATGTTTTTTACTTGGACATTGTCAGAGCATCTATTTGCTAACCTTACAAAAAACGAGGGATTTATTTACTTCACAAATAATTTAATCTTCATTCAGATGGTTATTATTTTCTTCTTTGTTGTGACAAAAAACTTTAATGCAATTTTCGAAAGTATTTATCTTTTTGCAGTTTTTATTTGGATAATTATATTTATAGGCAAGTTTCTTAGGAAGTGATTATTTAGACGTATCAACGACTAAACTAAATGGTAGGGCTGTTAACGCAATTACTGAATAAGCAAGTGCTCCTATAGTGATCATAACCTTATCAGGAAATGGGTCATCTTTATATACCTTTTTAACATCGTCAACCATTCTTTTCATTAATCCCCCATAGATACTTTCAGGTTTGATCACATCTTTTACAACAGTAGCCGGAAGACTCATTACGGTTAACACAGGTAAGCAAACAGCCATTTCGGTCGTTTTTAATACTCTTGCTGGTAAACTATCCGATTTAATTGATTCTATATAAGCTTTTGCCAAATCTTTCGAACCTCTTAATAATTTCCTTGTATAACTATGAGGAACTTCTTTCATGAGAATCATTATACTATAGGACTTTATATTTATCAAATGAAAGCGGTGCGAGTGGAGAGAATTGCCCGTTGTGGTATGGAGGACGCTTCGTCTCCGCTCCATAGACGGGGCATTTTATTATTAAACTCGAGAGCGGTGGATGGGATTTGAACCCACGACCTCCCCGCCATGGCGGGGCATTCTAGGCGCTGGTATCGTAAACAGTTGATAAATCTTCACTTTAAGCGGTCCTAGTAATCTAAAGTACTCTTTTTCTTCTGAAACGGTCGGTTTTCTTCGTTTT
>Ga0209212_1002740_pt1 | contig 24426 bp, 21 predicted proteins | sample RifGroC2_FD_183996 | JGI IMG/M metagenome (GOLD analysis project Ga0209212, IMG submission 183996) | Groundwater microbial communities from Rifle, Colorado, USA - Groundwater C2 (SPAdes) (version 2) | ecosystem: Environmental > Aquatic > Deep subsurface > Groundwater | place: Rifle, Colorado... | reverse complement strand
ATCATTTCCGGCAGCTGTATCTCTTATTACATCCTGACCATCTCCTAAATTGAAGATATATGTATTACTTCCACTGGCATTTGCAACTATGGTATCATTTCCTGCTCCACCTTCTTCAGCTGTATAACCATCATAAGTTTCTATATAATCATCACCAGAGCCGCCTTTTATTGTTGAATAAGCAGCATAAGCATTATCATAAATAGTGTCATTACCATCACCGCCGTCTATAAATTTATCGCCATAATTTACTGCTGCATCTCTAACACCTATAGTTATACTATCATTTCCTGCTCCGCCATAAATACTGTCAGTTCCTGAATATAATTCTGTTATAATATCATTTCCGGCTCCGCCGTCAATTACTTCTGCCAAAGAAGTCCCGTAAATATAGTCAACTCCATTAGTTCCGCCATTTCTTGGCGCAATCATACTTAAAATATCATAATGTGAAAGGAAGCTTCCATCCGCAAATTCATATGCTTCAATCTTATATAAACTGCTTAAGCCGTTAGCAATAGTAATTTTATCATTTGTAAGCTCGCCGCTTTCGTTTTTAAGGAGAATTATAACATCAGCGCCGTTGTCAGCCACAATAATATTACTTGAAGTTATGCCTGTTCCGAATTTAATTCTATCATTGCCGGATTCATCGCTGATAATATCTTGTCCGTCGCCAATATTAAAGACATAAGTGTCATTATCACTTCCGCCATATAAAGCATCGTTACCAGTTCCACCGACAAGAACGTCATTTCCTGCTCCACCGGTTAAATTATCGTCGCCGGCATTTCCCTCGAGAGAATCATTGCCGTAACCTGCGCTGATATTATCATTGCCTGCTTCGCCGTAAATCTTTTCAGAGAATACCGACCCTGTTATATTATCATCTCCGCCTGTGCCGTTTATGGCTAAACTGTTGATGACATCGTTGAGAGAAAGTGTGGCATCAGAGAAAATGAATTTTTCTATCTGATAATTCTGGTAATTCTGATAATGAAGAGTAATTTTATCGGTTGTGTTATTGATTTCTGCAATTATTTCACCTGTTGGTGTGCCTTTAAAAGTAACATCATTTACGGAAAGTCCTTGGAATTCAAGGGTATCATTTCCTCCAACGACACTATAAGGAATGTATTCGTTAACAACATCCTGTCCTCCGTTGAAAATATATGTGTCGCCTCCTGCTCCACCGATCAATGAATCATTGCCGGCTCCTCCATTTAAGACGTCATCACCGCCGGAGCCGATTAAGGTGTCATCTCCTGCGTTTCCTTCGATATAGTTGCTTTCTAAATAATTATTTCCTGCGCCGCTAGAAATTAAATCATTTCCATCTCCGCCTAAGAGGGTATCGTTGCCAGCTCCACCATCTAAATAGTCATTTCCTGCACCTGCAATGATGGAATCATTTCCGTCAAGCCCGTAAAGCGCGTCATTTTTATCAGTACCGACAAGATTATCGGCGTTATCTGATCCGTAAATGATTGAATTTGTAGCGGTGTCCATTGCGTATCTGTATTCATTGCCAAGGTAATAGAAAGAATTGTAAAAAGTGCTTGCTGCCGCGTTGTTAAATAATCCCAGACCTGTTAAAGTTCTGGTGAATTCTCTGAGCATAAGTTTTCCGGCATCATTATCCTGAGAAATCTCGTATTGAAGTTCTCCAATAGCTCCTTCAAGATTGAAGTTCCAGTTATTGCCAGCCTCGTTATAACTGAATGATATATCATACAAGTAAGACAGATGACTCTGGCGCATAAGTTGAGCGTACACTTGTTCTTTTAAAGTGCTGTAAATGTTTTCTAAAGAAGAAATATCCTCAGCATCAGGAATGCTTGTAGCGCTGTTCTGGAAATACTCGCCCATGAAACTTTCTATAACGCCAAGTTTTCTGGCATCAAAATCGCCCCTGCTTGTCGGGTTAACAGAATCAACATTAGTCCATTTGTATAAAATCTGTTCTAATAGGCTATCTCTGGTGGTGGGGTTTTCTTCGTCCACGAATTGTTGAACTAAATCTTTAAGTTCTCCGCTGGTATCTCTCACCATTGCTTGAGAAAGCCAGTAAGTATTTCCTGTGCCGTTAACATCAGGAAGTGCTGCAACCTCTTCAGGAACATCGAGCCATTCCGTCGCTAAAGAATCAAAAGGATGCCTGTGGAGTGCAAATTCTGACATTTCAGAAGTCGTATCGTCTGTTTTAGTGTAACTTCCTATTGCAAGCTTTGTGTTTCCTTCTGTATCTGTTGTATTATCAACTGTATAAGTTAAATCAAGAGACTTAATGCCTGCTTCTTCGAGGGTTAATAGAGTTCCATCACCTTTAAGAACTTTTAAGTTGGCAAATTCTGTGTCATTGACATCAATAACGCCATCACTGTTAGAATCCAGTTCTGCAAGTGCCTCATAGCCGCTTGTGGCTAAAGTTTGATCAGCAAGTAAAGTTTGATCCCCAAAAAGTTCTCCGCCATCATCTATAATTCCGTTATTATTTCTGTCAAGAACTAAAGCACCGTCGTCTGAGTTAACCCAAGCAGTGTTTTCAGAAAAACCATTTTTATCAAGGTCAAAGTACACTTTGTTGTCAGTAGTAACAAGCTCAACTCCATCACCGTCAAGATCGAGAAGTATCGGATCGTTGGGGTTATTAGACAACTGTTTCCAAGTATTTTGTATAAACTGACCTATATTGTTTAAAATTTCACCCAATGTCACTGTAGGGCAATAAACTCCCGGAGGATTACCAATAACAGTATAAATAACCCATGCACCTGCTCCATAAGGGTCGGCATTAAGATTATATAGTCCTATATTCCAGGGAAGGGTATCTATGGTATGTATACTCTCTGATGAAGAAAAAGGACTGTTTGAAGGCTTCCAGAAAGTCAAAGGGTCATACCATAGTGCATTAGCCTCCGCTGTAGTGAAAGTTCTTAGCGGTGGTGAAAGCGGAGGACCGTCTTCCAACTTAATGCCCAGATCATCGTTAGTATAATCTTCTATTGTCAGGCTGTCAGAACTACCCACTTTTAATATTACTAAATCATTTCCTATTTTAGTATAAATAATACTTCCTGTAGTATCCTTATATGAATCACTTTGACCTATTTGTTTCCCTCCTTTAAGGAGAGTTTCCCCGAAAATAACTTTGCCGTCCCCGTCACTATCGGAAATTATATCATTACCACCACCTGTGAAATAAGTGTCATAGTTATCTCCACCAACCAAGCTATCATTTCCGCCTAAACCGTTTATTACATCGTTTCCATCGTTGCCAATAATGGTGTCATTTAGACCACTTCCTGTTAAAGAATCAGCTCCATCTCCACCGTCGATATAATCGGAATCGCCTCCGCCAGTGATAATGTCGTTTTTGCTTCCTCCAAATAACGAATCGTTTCCGCCACTACCTGTTAAAGTTTCCCCACTGATATTCCATCCATAAATTTTATTTGGGAAATCATCGCCTTCTCTGGGGAAATGCAATAACTCTCCCTGTTTTAGTAAAATATAAGGATGATTAACTTCAGTAAACAAATCAGGATTGAGTGAGTCAGTTATTTTTTCATCAACATACCTGTCAGCATAGTTAAACCAAGAATTAGCATCTTGTAAAAGTTGACTTACTCTAGTTTCATCAACCATAATATTGCCACTATCTGAACTTAGAAATCCTCTTTCAAATAATTCATGATGAATATCTGCGTATGAAACTAATTCATAAGTATCACTACCAGCTTTAACATAAATATTATTAATGCCTCTATTTAAAACATTGCTGTATTCAATGTAACTCTTTATATCTTCAAAAGAATAAGGCACTGTATATGAATTTATGACTAATGTTCCTGAATTTTTTGCTGCATCGTATTGACTTCCATAATTATAGTCATATGCTTGCTTAATAACGTTGTTTCTAAAGTCATTAAGAAATACAGGTGTACAAACAGCCCCAATTATAGAAACTATTGTTCCTACATATGAAGAAATAAACGTTCCTGCTGCAAGAGAAACTGCACCTACAAGTAAATTTAGTGCAGAATTGTATACTTCTATCTTTGCTTCAGCGTCGGTAGTTGGTGGTGTATAAATAAGTTTAAAACCAGAAAATAATGCTAACTCAATAGATGAAACAGCAGATTGGAAAGCTGGCGTAAACGTAGTTATCAGAGTTGTAACAAGGTCTGATAGCCCCATGTTTTTAGTTTCAGTTATTAGCGTTAGGTCAAAAAGCACTGAAGTTTTCGATAATTTATCCAAATCATCTTGAGTTATACAACTATTATTTTCAACTATATTTAGCATCATTAGTCTCCTTAACACTTAACAACTATAAATTTTATTTAATTCCCATTAGTTTTTTATCTTTTTTAATTCTATCAATCTTTTTGTCATCTTTAAGCGTGCAATTCATCCAAACTTCAAATTTTTTATTAGTGTCATTTGGGTTTATCTCTTTAATTTTCTTTAAAGTGCTAGTATCAACAAAACCATCTTTAATTTCTCTTTTTAAAATATATTCGATATAATCTTTCATACAAGGATTATTCCTGCATTTATAGGCAATCATTGGATACGTAGTGAGAGCATCCATACTAAACCTTATTTTTAAAGCATGTGGCATTTTATTTTGATTTGAATAGAAATAATTTCTTATTTCTTTATGGGCATCTGCATAAATTTTCAGGTATTTATCGTTACAATCAAGGTTATAGTTATAAAATCTGACCTGTAATATTGAGAGTGCAATATCATGACTTAATTTTGCTCCCCAAATTTTTCTGTTGGAAATGAAATATTCATATGAGTCTTTTTCATGTTTCTTTGAATAATTCAAAAGATTCACATAAAGTGTGTAAACTTTATCATATTTTTTAACGTGAGTATTATCAGGGTATATCCCTACTCCACTTGATTTACCCAATCTTACCTGTTCTAATTTTTCTGATAAACATTTGTTCATGCCTGCACTTAATGTCGCCAAATCAACAAAAACTGCTAATTTTTGTTTTCTAAATGTTTCATCAGTAATTTTAGCTTTTGTCATAGGTTCAATATGGTTATAAAGCTCATTATTCCATTCTTTAAATCGATTAACTTTTGAAAATAAATATTTAGGTATAGAATTTTCCCAGTTAATAGAGTATGTTACAAGATTATCTTCTACTAATACTCTAAACTCATCTTGTCTGATTTTATACCACCACAGCTCTCTTTCACCTTCACTTTTAGGGAATTCAGACAATCCTTTGTTATATAAATAATCCCTAATAAAGTAAAATGGCTTTGTTACAGGATGTTCCCATCTTGTTAAATGAGATATAGGGAAAATATAAAGCTTATTAATTATTTCTGCTGACAGCATGTAGGCTCTTGCGGAAGCAAAGGGTTGGTTTTTTGTTCTATTAACTATTCCAGCAAAAATTATAAAATTGAAAGTTATAAAAATTAGGATAAAAATCAGAAAAATGTTTCTTATAGTTTTTAAAGTTTTTTTACTTGGTAATAGAGAAACTTTTTCTTCATTAACTGGTGTACCGTCAAAATAAACTTCGTCATTGTTCTGATTCTGGGTGTTTTCTTTTATAATCTGTTGTTCATATTCACTTAGTATAGGTGTATTGCAAAATTCACACACCTTACTTTCAGGTGGTACAGGTAATCCACAATTAGGACACTTATTATGATTATTTTCTTGATTCATTTTTCCCTCTTACCCGATTCCAGTTAATTAAAACACTACAACATCATACCCTCAATACAGAGGATTATCGTTATATCCATCATCATAAAATATATTTTGTCCAAGTGCTTTAACACGCCTCACTATGTATTTCTGCCCCGAGTTTTTTTTTTATTAAGATGACAACATTGTTTATATATAAGAATATTCAAAACAGAAATTTATGTAAATAATATGTTTAAATTACTTTACACTTTGTATTTGATTTAATGTTCTACTCCAAATTGCATTCTTGCCGACAATACTTATAACCAGTTTGTGTTTGAATTTAACACAAATATATTAAAGTCAAACTAACATATTTTCGGTTTTAGGAATTTTGCTATCTATTAGATAAAACATCTGTCCATATTTAAAATGTCTTTTTGAATTTTTCTTTTAATCTTTGGGTTTAAACTCAATCTTATAGCCTAAAAGGTCGGCTATTTCTTCAACTTCTTTATATTTTATTGAATCCCTATTTAATTTATTTGATAAATTTTGAACTGTATCTTTACGGTTATAATGCTCGTTAATTATTGCTATGAGTTTTCTCATAGATAAATTCTTACGAGCTAACATTACTTTAATTTCTTCCTTGGCTGGCATGAAAAACCTCTTCTTTGCTGGATTAGATTATACTTGCTAGTTTACAAAAATACAAGTTTGATATTTAATGTATTCGTTTAAGTTGACATTGTATTTAAATAAGTATATATTGTATTCAAGTTACATAAATCGAGATTAATGTAACCAGCATAAAGAAAAGAGGTTGAAATGCTTACAGTAGTTGCATATTTAAGAGTTAGCACGGATGGACAAGCACAGGAAGACCGTTTTGGCTTACAAGTACAGCGTGAAGATATAGACAAGTACGCAAAGCAAAATAATATAAACATTGTAAAGTATTATATTGAATCAGGTGTTAGCGGTAGCAAGTTAGATAGACCAGAATTAAATGAATTATTAAAGGATTCAGATAATAAAACATTTAAAGCGGTTATTGTTGCTAAACTTGACAGAGTTGCAAGGGATTTAATGGCTCAATTATTCATTGAGAAAGAACTTTTAAAGAATGATATAGAAATAATCTCAGTTGCAGAACCTATGAGGGCAGAAGATGCAACAGGACAATTATTTAGACATATTATAGGAGCATTTGCACAGTTTGAACGTGCCAGAATCAATGAAAGAATGACAGGCGGTAGACTTTTAAAAGCTAGAAAAGGAAGTTATTCAGGCGGTAGACCTGCAATAGGTTATACATCAGATAAAAACAGTCAATCACTTAAAATTAATCCAGATAAAACGGAAACTGTAAGACTTGTATTTGAGTTAAGGGAGCAAGGACTTATCTTTCAAGCTATAGCTGATAAACTTAACGAATCAGGACATACAACAGCTTTAAATAAACCATTTTCAAAAGTACAAGTAAAAAGGATTTATGACCGCAAAGAATTATACTCAGGACTTTATAAATATGCTGATATTCAAGTACAGGGTCAACATGAAGCCATTCTTACTGCTTAATCTGTATTTATTTACCATTTCTTAAATCCCTATTTTCTTTGAACAAAAATGCATTTAAAACAATTGATGCCAAAAGAATAGATATAATTATAAAATTCGTAAAATCTAATTGCATTTTTCTTTCCTATCATTATTAACAAGAGCATAGATAATTAAGAAAGTAAATTGAGCATGAATAAAACAAACAAAAATAAAGTGTATATGCAGTACTTCTGAGATATTCTCATCCCGTACCTGAAAGAAAAATGCAAGCTGTAGAAGCATTAGAAAGATTTAGCATTGATAAAAACAATGTCGTTAATAACTTTATGGAAAAAAGGCAGCAATTACAAGACGGATGCGGATAACTAAAAGTTTTTTTCATAGGTTGAAATTATATTCCATGCATGATATATTACCTGTATGGAATATAAAATAATATATAGTAATGTTTATGGAATCTGGTGGAACAGTTTATCTGAAGCGGAACAGATAGACTTAAGAGCCATTGTTAAAATGCTAAAAACTTTTGGCATTGATTTAGGTTATCCATACAGCTCAAAAATTAATCACTCTCCGTTAAAAACAAAGCACATGAGAGAATTGAGAACAAAGCATAAAGGTAAACCATACCGCATTTTATATGCTTTTGACCCAAAACAACAAGCCGTATTGCTTTTAGGTGGTGATAAAACAGGTGATAAACGTTGGTATGTAAAGAACGTACCAGAGGCAGATAATATTTACCAGCAATATTTAATAACTCTCAAAGGAGGTAAATAATATGGATTTTAAAGACTTTAGCGAATTAGAAAAAAATATGTCTGATGAAGCAATCAAGGAATCAGATAAAAAATTTAATGAAATGATGTTGAGCTATACGCTTTCTCAAATTAGAGAAACTCAGGGGATAACTCAAGAGGAACTTGCGAAAAGACTTAATATAAATCAATCAGCCATATCCAAGTTTGAAAAAAGAGAAGTTGTTACAATTTCCAAATTACAGGATTTTATAAAAGCTTTGGGCGGTGAAGTTGAGATAAACATAAAATTTCCGAACAAAAAGATAAAATTAAAACATTCTTATTGATATTAATAATTTACGCACTATTCTAATAAAAGCAGTTTTCCTGTCTATTATTGGATTTTCAGACAGGTGGACAAAATGTGGACAAGAAAAATAACGGTTAAATCTTTCAAATAATTTTTCAGATACAAGCCGAAACCTAGGCTACAAAAGAACAGAAACCATGTTGTATTAATTGTCTTTAACAGAAAAGCTGTTTTTAAAATCAATAATGGCTTTTAGCAAGTGGACAAAATGTGGACAAGAAGAAAAAAGTTATTAAGCAGCGTAAGAAAGAAAACCCGTAAAGTCTTTACTAATGGGGCTTATACCTGTGTTAGTTTTTGCAGAAAATTTAAGAGCTGTTCCTGTTAAAGAATCAGAGCCGTTTGAACCGATTATATAATTTCCGATAGGAGGAGAAACCACTTCTAAGGTATTTAAGGACAAGGATTGAAACTTTTCAGCTATCCAAGCAATATCTTCGGGAAATGTGTCGCAATCAGTATAAAATGTAAGATTTCTAAAGCTAAATCCATTTGTATTTGTATAACTAAATTCCATAGCATTCAATAACGTTGCCAAGTTAGGAGCACCTGTATATGCTGCAGAGCGTGACATACTTGCAACTATATCCCATGTTCCATCAGAATTCATAAAAATTAGTACAGAACTATCTGACAATTGGAGCTTAATATTAGTTACTCCAAGTTGTTTAAATCCTTCCATTGCCCCCTGAACAAGTTCTGCATATTGTTGAAGACCTTCTGATTGAATTTGAATATCAACAACACTTCCTCCAAAAACTCCCATTCCTGCATAAATTCCTGTAGTAATGTCTCTTCCTGCTAATAGTTCAGCTTGCTCCTCAGTATATGGCTTGTCTGTATCAGGATCTGTTTGGGTTTTATAATAATCTACTTTAGTCTTATAATCTAAAATTGTTACTCCTGTACCTGTAATACAGAGAGCTGCACCTATAGTCCTCCATAATTGCATTTGCACAGCCGTTAAAGCCTCTGAAGCAGCCGTTAAAGCTTCGGAAATAGCAATTAATCTTGATAAAAGAATATTCAGCATTATTTATTTCTCTCCTTTTTATTACTTACTCTTCATTCCTACTTTAACAAAGCCTTCACTAAAGTTACTTACTTCATCAAATTCAGGTTTGATAACTAAAATGCCTTTTTTATTTATAAATCCGACTTTATTATTTATGTTTACTGCAGCTAACCCTTCATAAAATCCAGGATGATTTGGAATATGATGTCTAGTAAATTGTGGATTAATTACTATTTCCCCTTGCTTATTTATGTATCCTTGCTTATTATTTAAGATAATAGGAGCAAATCCGTCTCTAAAACGACCAGCTTTATCAAATTGTGGCTTTATTGAAATTTGTTCATTTTTATTTATATAACCATATTTTTGATTTATTTTTACGTCAGCTAATCCTTCATAAAAATAGATATATTCATTATATTTAGGTTTGATAACAAATTTTCCAGTTTTATCTATAAGTCCCCATTTGTTTGATATTTTTACTGGAGCCAACCCATCATCAAATCCACGAACTATATCTTCAAACTGAGGTTTTATTACAATTTTTCCAGTTTTATCAATAAAACCATACTTTCCATTTATTTCTATTGATGTTAAGCCTTCTTTAAATACATTAGAAGCTGCTAAAAGAGGAAGTTTTATTACAATTTTTCCAGTTTTATCCATATAACCGTCTTTTAAAGATAACCCGTCATGAAAAACAACATGGGCAAGTCCTTCGCTAAAATCACCAGCATAATTAAACTCGGGCTTAACAATAAAGTCCCCTGTTTGATTTATATATCCATATTTCTTGTTAATTTCTACAGCAGCTAACCCTTCACTAAAATCCTTAGCGTCATCATGTTTTTGAGATATTACAAATTTACCTGTCTTGTCTATATACCCACATTTGGAGTTACAAGCATATGCTAAACCTTCATGAAAATCTCCAGCTTTACCAAACTGGGGGTTTATAACTACTTGACCTGTTTTATCAACATAACCATATTTAATCCCACTTTTTTCACCATTTGAAAATACGTTTTTTAATATTGGCAGAACTACCAAGCAAATTATAATTATGTAGATTGATTTTTTTACTATATGTTTAGTTATATTTTTAACTTTGCCTTTTTCCATTATTTTCCTCTCGTCCATAATCCAGTTAATTAAAACACTACAACATCATACCCTCAATACAGAGGATTATCTGTTGTATCCATCATCAAAATATATCTTGTTCAAGTGCTTTAACACGCCTCACTATGTATATTCCTGCTCTGAGTTCTTGTTTTTTGATTAAGATAACAACATTGTTTATATAAGAATATTCAAAACAGAAATTAGTGTAAATAATATGTTTAAATTACTTTACACTTTGTATTTAATTTAACCTTCTACTACAAATTATATTCTTGCCGACAATTTTTATAACCAGTTTGAGTTTGAATTTAACACAAATATATAGAAGTCCACCTATCATATTTTCGGTTTTACGATTTTATTAAAATGTTACAATCCGGAAACCTAAAAAATCCAACAATCTTTGTAATAATTGCAACTACAGATAAGAAATATTTTAATAGACAGTAATAATGATAGAAAAAAATTGAATAAACTTAAAATGGATACATCAAAATATATTTTTTGGGAGTATTATATAAATTCTTCTGAAGATATTTTATACAAAATATTAAATGCTTATTTTATGGCACTAAAAGATATTTATACAGATGAAAAATGGTGTAATACTGAATCTGTTTTATGTAAGACCTCTGGCTATAGTGCATTTATGAAATTGTTTAAAGATTTTTATGATTATGACTATAATAATTCGCAACTAACAAATATTGATTTTTATAAAGATATATTGGTCCAAATTAAAGATAGAGTGAATATAGAAGCTCCTGAATCAAGACTAGGCGCAGCAGGGGCAACTAACTTATATAACGAATTAAAAAGAGAATTTGATAGAATAATAATTTAGATTAAGTTATAAACTCCAAAATACCTTTTTCTAGCATAGACAAAGAAACAAGGTAGTCATTATGGTCAAAAGTTTCTCTTAATGGTCTTGCTGTTGTTTTCCAGCCTAAACCGTCTGTTATCCATATAAATTTAAATTTGCCTTCCAAGACATCTGAAAGATTGCGATATTCTCCTGCGGTAGATTTTAATTTTGAACCGCCACCACCATAAAAATTAACCTCAATTAAAACAAGTTCTTTTTCCGTTTTAATAACATAATCATAGCGTCTTGAAGACTTATCAACAGGTACTTCAATATCATAAGTTTCCTTAATTTTTTTAGCATCAGCTTCTTTTAAATAACTACAACCTTTTTTTACGCATAAGTCCTGAATAAAGACTCCAACTATGTCTTCCATAGAATGTCCGCCTCTGTTTTTTCGCGCATTACTGTCAAGACCTGCTTCAACACCGATCATGTAATCAACAAGATTTTTAATTCTTTTTTTAATAATTAATTCTCTAAAACCTGTATTTGTAATAAATTTAAGATATTTTTTCAAATCTTCTTCAGTAGGATTTTTTATACCAAAATCAAAATCTTCATAAGTTAGCATTTTATTTCTAAAATCAACAAGAATCTTGAACTTTTTGCTGTTATCTCCGTTTCTAACAACTAAAGCGGGAAGAATTTTAATTAGGTGCGGATTCTGTCTTATAAGATTTATAAATTCATCGTCAAAATTATCTTTGCCGATAAGGTAATTAAGAGTATTTAACCCTATTTCAATATCTTTAATATTTTCAAATACCTTGTCCCAGTTGACAAAATAAGTCCATAAGTTATTTGAAGGCTTTAAATTGTTGATTAAATAATGAAAAACCTCGTCTTCATTGGCGCACCCCAACAATTCTTTATATGCTGATATGTATTTCATTTTATCTTCCCCTAGGCATAGCTATTGAGACAACTTTATATATTGTAGTATCAGAACTTTTTAGCTGTTCTAAAACGTTTTTAAACATATATGCTTCGTTTAATGAAGTTTTCTCCTGTATCATAAGCAATTTTAATAACAAAATAAGAAATTTTATGCTATATTCGCCTTTTCTTCCTAATTCATTATATCTTTCAATCTGGATTTCATAATCATTTAATAAATAATCAAAACCTAGAATTCTATTCCTTTCTTCTAAAGTAGTTAAGGGTTGAGTATTTTCCCACATTTCCAATAGAAAATCTAAAAATTTTTCTGTTCTTTCTGGCTCTTGGTGCATTTTTATTAATAAATCAACAGCCCAATGAATATGACTCGGTTGTCTTGGAGGTCTGGTTTTTATAAATTGTCCATTTATTTTTTGTTTGTATTTTATTATAAAATACAGTTCGGGATTTTGTCCCCTACTACCTTGATACAATGCTATTATATATTCTCCATTAACTTTTTCTGCGTATAAAGGAACATGCAATCCATTACGCCTATACGTCATAAATTCTATAAGATCATTTATTTCATCTGACATTTATCAATAATTCCTAACTAAAACTTCTGAAATTTTTCCTCTTTTTGATGCAACTGAATTTATTGCACGAGAGGCAAAAACTTTTTTTATTTCATAATTTTTATATAATTTATTAATTCCCTTTGTATCGGAATTTGAAAGCATAAAATGAACACCCATATTATCAAGCTCGTCGCAAAGCTCTTTTAATTTAACTTGCATATCCTCTCCAAAACCTTCTTTTGTATAAGAAGTAAAACTTGATGTTTCATTTAAAGGAGCGTAAGGCGGATCAAAATAAACAAAATCACCTTTTTGAACATTATTTAATATTTCTGAAAAATCAGAATGTCGAATTTCAGTATTTTGAAATAATTGTGAACAATTTAACAAATTTACTTCATCAAGAATGCGGGGATTTGAATATTTTCCATAAGGGACATTAAACTCGCCTTTGCTATTAACTCTGTAAAGTCCGTTAAAGCAGGTTCTGTTCATGTATATAAATCTGCTCGCTTTCTGAATATCAGACCACTTTTTGTATTTGCTGTTTCTGTCAATATTTCTAATTTCATAAAAATATTCTTCTGTATTTTTATGCTGCTTTAAATCTTCAATTAATTCATAAGCATTATTTTTTATAACTTGATATAGGTTTATTAATTCAGGATTAATGTCGGATATATAGGCATTTTTAGGCTGGATGTTAAAAAATAATGCACCACCACCAATAAAAGGTTCAAAATACCGATTAAATTTTTTAGGCAAATTGTTTTTCAAATCAGCAATGAGTTGTCTTTTTCCTCCAGCCCATTTAACTATAGGCAAGGTTTCGGAAATATAAATTTTTTCTAAAATTACTGACATAAGACCTCTTTTTTTATTTGCGGTAAATCTTCAAAACGTTTGATGGATAAGTCTAAATATTCTAATTCAACATCAATCCCAACAAATTTTCTACCTAACTTGTTCGCTATTATACCAGTAGTAGAACTTCCAGTAAATGGATCAAGGATTAAGTCGCCTTTGTTTGTGCTGGCTAAGATTATACGTTTTAAAAGTTCCGATGGTTTTTGTGTCGGGTGTTTTCCATATTTTTTCTCATGAATTTTAATTGCACCAATTGCCCAAACAGAACGCATTTGTTTATCAGGCTTTTTAAGGAAATCTTCTCCCCATTCGCCGTTTTTCATATTTTCATAATTGAATGTATGCTTGGCATTTTTGTCTTTTATCGCCCACAAGAGAGTTTCGTGGCTTGCCGTGAAATATCTGCAGCTTAAATTAGGAGAAGCATTAGGTTTAAACCAAATTATATCGTTAAGAATTTTATATTCTGATTTTTGAAGAGCAAAACCACAAGCGTAAACAGAATGATATGTTCCGCTAATCCAGATGGTACCTGATGGTTTTAAGACTCTTCTACAGGCGTTTATCCATTCCATATGAAATTGAAAGTCTTCTTCAATACCTTTGCTCTCATCCCATTTGCCTTTATTTACCGAAACAGCTTTACCGGCATGACAAGTAAAGCCCCCATTTGATAAATGATACGGCGGATCTGCAAAAATCATATCAAAAGTATTCTCAGGAATTTGTTTTAAAACTTCTAAACAATTCCCATGATACAGCCTAAATCCCTGTTTTTCATAGTATTTTTGCATTTTATCTCCTTGCGAAATCATTATAAATTAAAAGTCCGGACAAAGCTTCGAATGTTAAAAAATGATGCAAAAAATCACATGCAAGTTTATGTATGAAATCTGTATAGTTATTCAGCGAATGGAGAGTCAGATGATTTTAGATAAAAAAATTATAGGCAAACGAATTAAAAAAATCAGGCAGGAAAATGATTTAACACAAGCAGAATTAGCTGAAAAATGCAATCTGGATGTTTCATACATAAGTCGGATTGAATCAGGCAAAAAGAGTGCCGGTTTAATATCTTTGGTAAAATTGGGAAAGAGTTTGGATGTTACAGTTGATGCATTTTTGATTGGAAATTTCCAAAATGTGCCAGGTGAATATGAATCGGATTTAATACACATATTTAGAAATTTTAACAGTAATCAAAAACAAATGTTATTTGAAACGGCCCTATTAATAAAAAAAATCTTTTGAAATTTGTCCATAGGTCAATTTTTTTGACCTGTGGTTTATGTTCTTTTGATTTATTGTCTTTTATACTTTCAGAATGGGTAAAAGCAGAAAAGAATAAAGATAACTGACAAGTGAATAATTCAGAATTTCAAAAAGAAAAAATACGGAACAAATATAAAGGGATGAATCCTGATGAATTGGATGTAATTCCGGCTATTCCGCAAGTAAGTTTGTATGAAGACAAAAAAGAAAAACGTGTGGCTGTTTACGCACGGGTTTCAACCGATGACCTCAGCCAAACATCTTCTTATGAATTACAAAAAAATCATTATATGGATCTTGTAAGCAAACACACAGGCTGGAAACTTGTAGACATATATGCAGATGAGGGGATCTCCGGAACATCGCTCAATCATAGAGATTTTTTTGTCAGGATGATAGATGACTGCAGGGCAGGAAAAATTGACTTAATTCTTACGAAAACTGTAGCTCGATTTGCTCGTAATTTGATTGATTGCATTGGTTATGCAAGAGAATTAAAGCAATTACAGCCTCCGGTCGGTATTTTATTTGAGGCTGAAAATATTTATACTCTGGATAGTAATAGTGAGATGGTTCTGGCATTTATGGCTACTTTGGCACAGGAAGAGTCTCATAATAAAAGTGAAGTAATGAATTCCTCCATTGAAATGCGTTTCAGGAGAGGAATTTTCTTAACTCCTCCGCTTCTTGGTTACGATGTAGACGATGAGGGCAATCTCGTTATAAATCAAGAAGAAGCAAAAACCGTTCGCCTTGTTTTCTTTATGTACCTGTATGGATATACCTGTAGTCAAATAGCAGAAACTCTCATCCAGTTTGGTCGTAGAAGTAAAAAGGGGAATACTGTATGGTCAGCAGCAGCTATTTTGCAAATCCTTAAAAACGAACGCCATTGCGGTGATGTGCTTGCAAGAAAAACATGGACACCCAATTATTTAGATCATAAGTCAAAAAAGAACAGGCAGGACAGAAACCAGTACCGAAAGAAAAATAACCATGAAGCAATTATTTCCAGAGATGATTTTATAGCAGTTCAAAGATTGATAAGTAATGCAAAATATGGTTATAAAGGCTTTTTACCTGAATTAAAAGTTATTCAAGAGGGAGCTCTTGCAGGATTTGTATCAATAAATCCAAGATGGGCAGGTTTTAAAGCAAAAGATTATTGTGCCGCTTCTGACAGTGTTAGTCTTTCTGAAGAAAATGAGTCAGAAAATATTGAAATAGAAGCACAATTAGGTGATTTTGATTTGCGAAATTTTGAAGTTGCCCGTTCACAATTTTTTAATACAGCAAACAAAATATGTGTAACATTTTCCCTTGAAAATATCCAATTTAGCACCGAATGTATACGTAAATTTGATAAAGCTCTTTATGTTGAAATGATGGTTAATGCGAATAAAAAATTATTTGCTGTTAGACCTTGTCCTGAAGCAATGCGGAACGCCGTTCAGTGGACAAAAATTGATAACCAACTGTACTACTCCCGTGACATAAGTTGTGCTGCATATATCAGGACTTTATATGAACTGTTTGGTTGGAATCCTGAGTACAAATACAGGGTAAGAGGAGTCTGCAAACAAAAAGATGATGAAATTTTAACGATTTTTGATATGAACGAAACCGAAATATTTATTTCACAAAATGAAACTTCTCCAAATGAACAGATGCTGAAAGATTTAAAACCATTTATCAACGGACAAAAGAAAGCTATTGTGGCATATCCAGTAACTTGGGCAAATACTTTCGGGAGTAATTATTATTGTCAAACCCAGGCACAGGAGCTTGCTCTACTCAATGAAGAAAATGTGTGGAAAGCTAAAGAAGAAGGGAAACCATATTCACAACCGGATTTAGAGGTAACAAATCCTGATGAGGTACAGATAAATATTAAAGAGATTATAAATGACATGGAGCAGGAGGCTGCCAATGACGGAGAATAATTCTAATATTAGGATTGAGGCTATTGAAGACGATAATTTCAGCTATGTTGGCTACGAAGTTGTTCGGGGCGAATATTTTGCTCACCTCTATGAACCTTCCATTACTTTTAATAACTCCAAAATCTCACTGAATACAGCCTGTTTAAGACGATTGCCTGATATTGATTATGTACAGATTCTTGTTAATCCTGAAGAAAAGAAGCTTGCTGTAAGACCTTGTAGCGGAGAGGAAAAGGATTCTTTCTTATGGTGTACCCTAAAGCGAAAATCCAAGCAAATTACTTGCCGTGTGTTTTTTGCCAAAATTATTGATTTGATGGACTGGAATCCTGATTACAGGTATAAACTACTGGGAAAATTGATTAAAAGCGGTAATGAATATTTGTTTATCTTTGATTTGATTGCAACGGAAGTTTATCAAAGGACAATACAAGAAGGTGAAAAACCAAAAATATCTCGTACACCTGTTTTTCCTGCAGAATGGCAAAATCAGTTTGGTCTTCCTGTAGAAGAGCACAGCAAACAACTTCAAATAAATATATTTAACGGTTATACAGTTTTCGGCATAAAAGATAAAGTAAATAAAGTTCAGGAAAAACAGGATGCCAAACCGGAGGAGATGGAACATGGATAAAAATAAAACGCTAAAACCTGCGATTTCAGTAAATCTTAAAAAACCTGTAATACGAATTCATAAAGATACACTTCATTCAATCGGAGACCCTGAGTACATATTATTATTGGTAAACCCTAAAGAATGTGCACTTGCCGTTCTACCAAGCCACCGTTCTGATCCTAAAGCACAGCATATTTCCAAAAGTTCTCTTACAAATAAAAAATCTTTTGAATTATACAGTACTTCCTTGGTTAATAATTTGCGAAATCTTTGTAAACACTGGGAAGACAATAACGCATATCGCATATACGGTGAAATAATTCCAGACAAAGCCGTTATACGGTTTAATATGGCTGAATCTATTTCTATAAATGAATAAGGGTAGGATTTATGACAGAAAAACAAATTTATAATTTACAGATAGACAAAAATTTTAAACAATTAATTCCCCCGTTAGCTCCAAATGAATATGAGCAATTGGAAGAAAATATTGTAAGAGATGGCTGTCGTGAGCCACTTTGTGTATGGGGAAATACAATTATTGACGGACATAATCGTTACGAAATCTGTTCTCGCTTAAAAATACCATTTTCTCTGCAAGAGGTAGAATTTAATTCTGAAGAAGATGCATTAGCCTGGATTTGTGCAAACCAGCTGGGACGCAGGAATATTTCAGAAGAGACCAGAAGATATTTAATTGGAAAAAGATATGAAATGGAAAAGAAAATTGGGGCTGCAAATTTTTCAGGTAAAAACCAACATTACCCAAAAGAGGATGGTGGTCAATTTGAACACCATCCTCAAATGCAAGAGAGCAAAAGATTAACGGCAGAAAAAATTGGTAAAGAATATAATCTTACCGAAGGAACAATAAGAAGATATGGTAAATATGCAAAATCAATAGATATATTGGCAAAAAAAGAGCCCAAGTTTATTTCCGAAGTTCTTGCAGGAAAAATTAAAATTTCTAAAGATAATGTTTCAAAACTGGCAAAACAGTCGGCAGAAGTAATTAATAATGTAACAACTCAGTTAAGCAGTAATAATAGTGACTTTGTGAACTACTATAAAGCTCGCGAAATTATTCCTGCAAAAAAAGAAAAAATAACTGTGAAAAATATGCCTGTTTATGACCCTGACGCAGAAATATCAAGTCTAACTTTAACTATCCCATCTTGGATTAGCTCTATTGACAGGACTTTAGCAATAGCGGATTTTAACAAAACATCATACAAAGCCATGAAAAAACTTAAAAACGGATTAAAAGAATTAAGTTACACATTAGATACAATGCTATTGGCAATAGAGGAAAAATAATGGAAGATTACAGTCAATTTATTCCTAAAGTACATTTTGAACAGATTCCAATTAAGAATCTGGTATCAAATCAGGAATATCAGCGCAATTTATCAGGCTCTCATGTCAGACGTACAGTTTCAAATTTTGATCCATACCAGATAAACCCGGTAAAGGTGAGCAGAAGAAATGGAATAAATTATGTTTTTAACGGACAACATACTATTGAAATTATAGTAGCTATTTCCGGTTCTCGTGAAACTCCCGTATGGTGCATGATATATGATGATTTAGATTATCAGCGGGAAGCGGATATCTTTGCAAATCAGCAAAAATATGTAAAATCTTTAACTCCCTATGAAATTTTTATGGCAAATGTTGAAGCAGGTAATGATGAACAGCTTATAATCAAGGATTTAGTGGAATCATACGGTTTATTCCTTTCTTCTACAAAAACCATGGGGGGAATATGTGCTATTTCGACACTGGAATATTTACATAAAAAATTCGGGTTTCATTTACTTGACCGGACGTTAAGGCTTTGTGTCGGTACTTGGGAAGGAGATACTAATTCGCTTGCGGCAAATATAATGAGAGGTGTTTCAAAATTAATTGTTGCTTATGAAAATGAACTAAAAGATGATATTTTTAAAGAAAAAGTAGGTAGATGCTCCATTAAAGAACTTTCAAGGACAGCGGCTGACCGAAAAGCCGGTTCATTAGGGTACGCAGAAGCAATGTTGCTTGTGTATAACAAAAAAATGCGTATGCCGCTTAAATGGTCAAAATTATATAAGACTAAAGGCGATGAACAGGAAGAATTTACAGAATATGAAGCCGATACTTAAATTGTTTATTGTTTGTTACAAGGCGGAGTATACTCATCTATAAGATGTCTTTCAAGTGCAAGATAGTCTTCCTTGTGGGATTTAGGCATATAATGTACGCTAATATACAGATTATCTTTTGAACCGGATATTCTTGTCATAGGATCTATTTTGAAGTGGGAAAAAGGGAACCCACGTTTACTCATATCTTCAGAAGAACCGATATAACACATTTTAATACTTCTGGAACACTTATAATAAATAATATAAACACCTTGCTCTTTTTCAGGTTCAAAATCTGCAAGTTTTATAAGATCAGAAAATTTATGACCTTTAACCATCTCAATAACCATTTACATTCCTTTCCAAAATATTTTTGTGTTCCAAATCACCAATCAATGCGGTTAAAAGCACTGATTTTTGAAATTCTTGCAGGTTGGCAGACTTATTAATAATTCTTTCCAAAATACTATCCAGCCTCTCAAGTCCAATTTTTCCAATTAACAAAGTATTATCCAATGTAATATTCCCCATATTTTCAATAGAGGTATGACTTTATAAAAATACTCAAAGCAATATCCCTTGCTTAAAAGGGCTTACAGAGTAATTATTAGGTTAATAAAGCTTTATTATTCACTATAACATATAAAGTTACTTCCATGTGGCTAAAGATTACATCCAAACGGCCAAAGATTTTTGTATTTTTAAAAAGCATTTTTGATAAAATGGAAAAATGAAAGAACTTATTTGTTGTGCCTGGGTGCCAAAAAACAATATTGAATACAGAAAATATCATGACGAAGAGTGGGGCGTACCTGTTCACGACGATATTAAGCTTTTTGAGATGCTTATTCTTGAAGGAGCACAAGCCGGATTAAGTTGGGAAACTGTTTTAAAGAAGCGAGAAGGTTATAAAAAAGCTTTTAAAAACTTTGATGTTAATGCGGTTGCAAATATGACAGATGATGAACTTGAAGAATTAATGCAGAATCCTGAAATTATCAGGAACAGGTTAAAAATATACTCCGCAAGAAAAAATGCTGTTGCTTTCATAAAAATACAGGAAGAATTTGGCAGTTTTGATAAATATATCCGGAGTTTTGTTAATAATAAATCCATTATTAACGGCTGGGAAACAATATCACAGATTCCCACAAAAACTGATATTAGCGATAAAATTTCAAAATATTTAAAAAAGCGTGGAATGTCTTTTGTCGGCTCAACTATTATTTATTCATATATGCAGGCAGTAGGCATTGTTAATGACCATACAAGGGATTGTTGGAGGTTTAAGCAATTGACTGAAGAAAATAATAGCTATTAATTCGAGCTCCGGATAGAAATTTTTTAAGTTATTCTTCTATGCAGCCATTTGTTGTCATTTATAATGTGTACGAATGTACTTTAAAGCAGAAATACTACGTCCGATAATACATTATTATGTAAAATCGGGTGTTTTGAGTGTTTTAGGTTTTGAGATATACGTGGGGATTTTTTGTCGAGCTTAAAATTTGTTCGATGCAGGCATGATTTCTGGGATTTTAAAGTGTATAGTATGTTGTTCGTTACATTATTTCTGGTTTTAAGAAAATTTCTGGTGCAAGATTTTTAGCTATAAACTTATATTGCTTTTATAATTAAAATTAAATGATTATTTTATATGTATTAATAATAGGTCAAATGAAAAATGGCTAGCCCTAGCATTGACTCATAAGATTGATATAGATATTTGGAGAAATATCTGGACAATTATCCAAAAAAATATAACTGGTTTTAGCAAAGAATTTATGTTGGAAATTGCTGATAAAATGTCTTCCGAATCAAGCCCTTTTTTCGAAAAATTATCTAAGACTCAACTTGCAGAATTATACATATTTTTACATCAAAATTTTCCTGTAGATACAGACCCCGATATTGATGGATGTCACTCAATAAATAAAAGAGAAGAACTTACTTTCTTTAGATCGTCTATACGTGAATACCTTGAAAATGAAGGTGCATTAAAAGAAATGCATTATATTGAAAAGAAATTACCAAAGCTAATTAAAAAAGATTGGTTTAAAAATCAAATTTTATTGGCGAAGAAAAATTTATTTAAAAATAATTGGACACCTCTTGAGTTAGAAAAGGTTTTATCTACTAATAAGAGAATAAATTGGGCAATGGGTTTAGCTATTGCAGGAATAATTCTAAGCACATACAGTTGTTTAGGTTTTCCACCAATTTTAGAACTTCTTGGAATATTAAAACCAAGTCAAAAAGATATTTTATTTGATTTACAGAATAAGCAAGTAGAAACCAATAAACTCGCGAAAGATGCCCTTAATTCTAATAAAAAAATAGAAAGCATAAACATTCAAGTACAAAAAAGCAATGAGCGGATTGAAGACAAAATAAATAAAATGTACAAAAACCAAAAAACAAAGAACTATAAAATACAATAAGAATATAAGGTTTATCATGAAATTCTCCCAATAACAAATAGAACAGTTATATGAAAGATACGAAAATATTATATTTTTATACTAGCTGATAATTTACACTAATTTAGGTAAATAGAACGTGCTGAATAAACACAAACAATTTCAAATATATCTTAAAGGAAAGAATAAGACTGGAAGCGTTCGGGATTTTAAGCGTATTGGCGATAAATATGATGTAACATTCACCAATGGAAAGGTCTTTACATATAATGCAAATAATGTTCGGATAATTGAGTCTGCTCTAAATGCCCCAAAATCCCGTAATTGCTTTGATTATTTGAAAGACATAGCTGTTGCAATAGGTCTCAATGTTGAGATCGATAAAGGAAAAGTCGTAAATATTCTATCGCATAACTACTCGAAAATTGATTTTGTGATGCCTGATAGTATTCTCGGTGCATTCCTTTCAGGGAAACTACCGTACACCAATCCACGCAAACCCGGAGTAATAACAGACACTATATATCCGTTTGGGTTTAACGCAAGTCAAAAAGACGCGATTGACAAAGCATTAACAAACCAACTTAGTATAATTGAAGGACCGCCAGGAACGGGTAAGACTCAAACTATTCTAAATATAATTGCGAACGCTGTAATGCTAGGTGAGAGTGTTGCTGTGGTTTCAAGCAACAACTCTGCTACAAAAAACGTTCTTGATAAGCTTCAAAAATATAATGTTGACTTTATTGCAGCGTATTTAGGAAATACAGCCAATAAAAGAGAGTTCATCAGTTCACAGAAACCGCTACCTGATATGACAGGATGGAAACTTACTTCAGAATTTATTTCCAAATTGAGGCAGACGCTGAAGCTGCATTATAGCGTCTTGCAAGAAAAACTTGCTCAACAAAATGAATTGTCCGCTCTAAAACAAGAATTATCTACTCTTAAAACCGAAGAAAAGTATTTTTTACAATATTTTGACAGTTTGGGACCTCAATTAGAGCCGCAAGCTGTATACAGAACTAAAACATCTAAAAAAGCACTGGAAATGTGGTCATTGTTTGAAACATATGAGAACCAACCGGAAAACAAGGGATTAATTGCATTTATTAAGCGCTTTTTGGAATATTTAAAAATTTGGGATAGAAATAAGTCGTTAGTCCGTAAATTACTTAAGCAGTATTCAAGCAGTTATCTTATAACAGTATTTCAAAGACGATTTTACGAGCTTAAAATATCTGAACTAACTCAACGCATTTCATTACTGACCAATGAGCTTGACTTGTTCGACTTCAGTGAAAAAATGAGTGAGTATTCTAAGATTTCTGCACAACTTTTATGCGCAAAGCTTGCCGAGCAGTATGCTGAAAAAGACCGCAAGGTTTATGAGATTATTGATCTTTCGAGAAATTCTGAAGAATTTATCAAAGACTATCCGGTAATTTTAAGTACGACATACTCGCTTCGAAGTAGTCTATCAAAAAGCGTTATGTATGATTATGTGATTATCGATGAGTCTTCACAGGTCGATTTGTGTACAGGAGCACTTGCTTTGTCGTGTGCAAGAAAAGCAGTTGTTGTCGGAGACTTGAAACAGCTTCCAAATGTAGTCAATTCAGAAGCATCTAATACTACAGATGCAATTTTTGCGAAATATGACTTGTCTGAAGTATATCGATATAAGAACCACAGTTTGCTATCTGCTATGACGACTATGTTTCCTAAAGCACCAAGTACACTTCTTCGTGAACATTATCGCTGCCACCCAAAGATTATAGAATTCTGTAATAAAAAATTCTATGATAATCAGCTTATTGTGTTGACAGAGCCTAAGTCAGAACGTGAACCACTTGTTTTGTACAAAACTATAGAGGGGAATCACGCACGAGACAGAATTAATCAACGACAGATTGATGTTATTAAAGGTGAAATTATTCCCCAACAGCAATTAAACACTACAGATGATTCACTTGGTATAGTCACTCCGTACCGCAACCAAACAAACGCTCTTCAAAAGGCGTTTGCCGGAATGAAAGTCAAAGCCGATACAGTGGATAAATTTCAAGGGCAGGAAAACAAAATTGTTATTCTATCAACGGTTGATAACGAAATTACAGAATTCGCAGACAATGCAAACCGATTAAACGTTGCAGTATCACGTGCAGTAGAACAATTAATTGTTGTTGTAAATGATAACGATTCTCTGAAAGACACAAATATAGGCGATCTTGTTCGATATATCGAATATAATAATTTCACAGTTATTGATAGTAAGGTATATTCTGTTTTTGACTATCTATACCGAAGCTATGCAGAACGCAGAAGAAAATTCCTCCTAAAACACAAGCGTGTATCCCAATA
>Ga0209212_1002737_pt1 | contig 24434 bp, 26 predicted proteins | sample RifGroC2_FD_183996 | JGI IMG/M metagenome (GOLD analysis project Ga0209212, IMG submission 183996) | Groundwater microbial communities from Rifle, Colorado, USA - Groundwater C2 (SPAdes) (version 2) | ecosystem: Environmental > Aquatic > Deep subsurface > Groundwater | place: Rifle, Colorado... | reverse complement strand
GGTTCCGCGACAAACGATATGTCGCAGATCGCCTCGGTGTTGGCTCCCGGGTAGGTGAAGCCCACATGATTGAACTCTACCAGACCCTGTGGTTCCGGGGGAAAGGGTACGGTGGACGAGGCGGTCTCGATGGTAACCGGGGTTTGCAGGACTTCCCTGATGCGGGCGGCAGAGATGGATGCACGAGGCAACATGATAGTCAACATGGTGATCATGAGGAAGGACATGATGATCAGCATGGCATATTGGATGAACGCCATCATATCCCCGACCTGCATCGTTCCGGCTTGGATATGCTGTCCGCCTTTGAAGATGATGAGTATCGCGGTCAAGTTCATGATAAGCATCATCAGGGGCATCATGCCGGACATGGCCCGGTTCACGAACAGCGAGGTGGCTGTCAGCTCGCTGTTGGCCTTTTCGAACCGCGAGCGCTCGTGGTCTTGGGTGTTGAAGGCTCGGATGACCTGCAAGCCGTTCAAGGTTTCCCTGACAACCTGGTTGACATTGTCCACCAGGATCTGCAATCGCTTGAAGCGCGGCATGGCAAGTGCGAACATGGTGATCACTATGGTGAATATAGCCAGCACCGCGACTCCGATGGTCCAAGACATGCTGCTGTTGGTCCTCAGGACCCTGAATAGGCCTCCAAGTGCCATCATCGGGGCAAATATGACTACCCTGAGAATCATTACGAAGGATTGTTGGATCTGTTGGATATCGTTCGTGCTTCTGGTGACCAGGGAGGCTGTGGAGAACCGGTCCATCTCATCCTGGCTGAAGGAGACTACCTTCTTGAACACATCCCCCCGCAACCGTCTTCCCAATCGGGCGGCTACCCGGGAGGCGAAATAGGAGACCAGGATGGACGCGGCTACTCCCAATGCGGATATGGCGAGCATGCGCAATCCGACCTGGACGATATAGGAATTCTGGATTGCCGGTACATCGACACCCAACAGTTCAAGATCCGTACGGATATAGGCGAGGGCAGCTTGCTTGAGGATGCTTTCCGTTGCCGGTTGCCCGGCGGTTTCTCCCATGCCCAGTCGGGCCAGTATCGGCAACAACGTTACTTCCTGAATCGGAGCGTCTTCGACTAGCACGTAGGCGGGAAGCCGGTAGGTTTCGGTGTCGTACCGGTAGGAGGCGGCCAGGACAGTCGCATCACCGCTATCCAAACGCGCCTCCACGGCCGCATATGTTTGTGCCGTAAGGACCGCCGGCACCGCCGTTTCCATACCTCCCTGTTGGATACCGATATTCACGATGTTCGAAGTGTACAGGGGCAGTGTGAGGTCCGCGAAGACCTTCAACATGAGCAGCAAAAAAACCAATACGATGGGAAAGGTCGATTCCTTCAGATATTTCAATACCATGGACATGTCGGATCCTCCCCCTCGACCGCTTTGATCAAGTTGTCCCGTATACGGTTGCCCAAGGTCTCGAAGAGGGCCTTCTCCTCCGGGCTGAACCCTTCGAACGTTTCCGATTCGAATTGAAGGAACCGGTCGTGGGCCTGCTTGAGCAGGTCGGCTCCCTTCGCGGTGATATGTACCCGCATGACCCGGGCATCGACACGGTCCCGCTCTCGCCGCACCAGGTCGTTTTTCATCAATCGGTGGAGCATGACCGTGAGGGTAGATGGCTTAATCATGAGCTTTCCGGCCAGTTCGGCCTGGCTCATGGGATTGACGCGGTCGAGCATCATCAGCAAATGGAACTGCGCCGGATGGATATCCAGCGAGGAGAGCAACGCATGGCCACGCAGAAACCGTAGCCGTGTGATTTGCGCAAGCAGCGGGATGGTGGGGCAACTGTGGGAAGATGGGTCCATATTTCAATCCTATTAGTTAGCTACCTAATAAATACTGGAAAGCCTCGTGATGGTCAAGATAAAAAAACCACCGGAACCAAGTACCGGCGGTATGCTATCGGGAGGTGAAGCCTCCGGAGTCAGGAAATGTTGCCGTTCACTGTGCAATCCGGATCGCACCGGAAGTGGTGGAGACCTCAAGGGATGCCGAACCGTTGCCGACAGCGAAGGTTTGCGTCCTCTTTTCGGTACTGAGATCATGTACACCGTCGATGCTGGTCGATATCGAACCGCTGAGGGACGATGCCGACACGCGGCCGCCGAAAGTCCGGGGCAGGGTGACACTGATTGCTCCGGATATGCTCTCCACCGTAGCGTTCGAAGCATCGAGCAAGGGAAGCTTGATGGCACCGGATACACTGCCCACTTCGACATCCGATCTGGAAGTCGAGATGATCTTGTCGATCATGATGGCACCCGAAACACTTGTGATCCCTACATCTCCAGCTTCAATGGTCTTGCCTTCTATGGATCCGGAAACGCTGGCTATCTCCAACGAGTCGGTTGTTGATAGCGAATCGAAGCCGATGGATCCGGAGACGGAATGGAGTTCCACCTCTTCGGCATACAACGGACCGGGAATCTTCAGTTGCCCCGAAACCGTCGATACGGAAAGTTCGCCTTCGGTCCAGGAATTCGGCAACGTGACGGTGAGGTGCGCATCAAGTGTCTGGAACAGGTCGATGCCCAATCGTTGCTTTCGTTTGACTTCGACAAAGATTCCATCGCGATCCTCACGGACTGTCATGCTGTACCGGTCCCGTGCGGCGCCGGTGAGCGTTACCGCAGCCGAGTCCCCCCTCGATTCCTGGATTATGGTGATATCGGGTACGTCACTCTTGATCTGGACTTCCCCGTCTTTTCTCAATGTCAAATCGTTCCTATAGGTTTCCCCTGCAGCCCCAAGCGAAAGACTTGCGGCAAGCAGGATAAGTATCGATACACATACTCGTTTCATATTATTTCTGGTCCCCATGGAACCGTTGGTCCCAATCCCGTTCCTTGTCGAAGATATTCTCTTCCATGCCTTCGACTTTCCTCTTCAAGTTCTCGAACGTCTCGCGCAGGTCCTCACGGGTCCGGTTGAATGGTCCCCGTTCTTCCTGGTTGTGTTCCGATTCCTCGTAGTGTGTGCCGTATCCCGGTTCCAATGGGAGGAACAACGCGATCAATGCGTAGATCACGATTCCGGGAAAAATGCCGGTCACGATAATCGAAACTGCGGTGATCGCACGGAGAATATCGACCGGGAGGTCTCTCCAATCGGCAATCCCTTGGCAAACGCCAAATATCTTACCCCTTCGGGACCGGTACAATCGTTTGGTAGCCATATACATCCTTCCTATTCCTTATTGTTGTGTCTGTTGCGGAGAATGATCTCAAGATTCTCTATCCGCTTGGCCAGATCCATAATTCCGTCTTCCAATTCCCTATCGCTCTGTCGTCGCTCGTTCTCCTTTTGGGTGGAGGCTCCCCGCTTCCGTTCCTTTGCCCGTATGCTGGCCTTGATGACCCACGCAGCGAACAAGAACGGCGCGACGATCGCAATGATTGCAACCAAGTTATCACTATTCATTATTTCCCTTCCCCCGGATGCCCGTCACTCAGTTTTTCTTCGCGTGTTTGCGCAACTGTTCGAGCTCCGCTTCGATATCATCCAATTCCTCGAGGTCCGCGAACTTGGAATCCAAGTCGGCCCTGGGTCTTCCCATGCTTGCGCTGGCCTCCATGCGGTCAACCTGCTGTTCCATATGATCGAAACGGGAGAAGGCTGCGGCATCCGAAGCTTTGCGGATGGTGTCGTTGGCTGCTTGTTCCTCACGTGCCCGTGCGGCCCGCTCGACAATAACCTGATGCTTCTGCCGCAACGATTGCAGCTTGTCTTCCAGTCTACCGATATCTTCCTTGCTTTTGCCGATCATGTCGGCATAGCGTGCGCTCTCCTCTTCCATCCGGGCCAAATCGTCCTGTGCCCGGCGCTTCTCTACCAGCGCTTCCCGCGCGAGGTCCTCGCGACCTTTAGCCAGGGCTATCTCGGCGCGGCTCATCCAGCGGCTGACGAGGGATTCGAGATCGCTGCGATTGCGGTCCAATTTGGCCTTTGAGGCCATTTTGCCGGCGCAGGAGGACTTGAGCTCGATCAAGGTATCTTCCATTTCCTGCATCATCAGCTTGATCATCTTTTCGGGATCTTCAGCCTTGTCCAGCAAAGCGTTGATGTTGGCGTTTACTATGTCCATGAAACGTGAGAAAACTCCCATATTCTACTCCTTGTACAACTGATATCAGAGCATCTTCATACTCTCTATCTTGTATAAAGCATGAACCGTGCCAACATCAGAAAAAACTCCCCAGAACACTATGAAACATTCTTAACTCGCTTGCAAGCAGGATTTGTGGTACTTTGTATTGAATCTGTCCTGCTTGTGTGGCAGATAGGTATTGGTGAAATTGACCAACCTATGGTAGAATCCACCTATGAGTGAAGAGCGTTCGGGCTATGCCCAGGCCCCTTTGGGAGAATCTGAAACCTTCCTGAATTTTCAGCAAGCCCTCAGTCGTGCAGCAACGGTAAACAGGAGTGTTCTCGTAGTCGGTGAACGCGGAAGCGGCAAGGAGATCGCGGCATCCCGTCTCCATTATCTGAGTCCACGCTGGCAACACAACCTGGTCACCGTCAACTGTGCGGCCCTTCCACCCTCTTTGATAGAGACCGAACTGTTCGGGTACGAGGCAGGTGCCTTCACCGGAGCGACAAAAACGCGCAAGGGACGGTTCGAGGAAGCCGAAGGCGGGACGTTGTTCCTGGACGAGATCGGCTTGATTCCCCTGGAAGTCCAGGAGAAGATTCTGCGGGTGGTCGAGTACGGGACATTCGAGCGGGTGGGATCGTCGAAGACCCATGAAAGCGATGTGCGGATTGTCGGTGCGACGAACGCCGACCTGCCCACCTTGTGTGCCGAAGGAAAGTTCAAGGAGGACCTGCTGGACAGGCTCTCGTTCGAGGTGCTGTTCCTGCCTCCATTGCGGGAACGGGGAGAGGATATCCTGCTATTGGCTGAATTCTTTGCGGCAAAGATGTCCCTGGAGTGCGGTAGATCCGATATGCCTGTCCTCACAGAAGCTGTCCGCAGACAACTGCTGTCCTATCCATGGCCCGGCAATGTCCGTGAATTGAAGAATGTGGTGGAACGTGCGGTGTATCGGGCAGCTGGGCGAGAGATAACCACGATCCAGTTCAATCCGTTCGAGAATCCCTATGCCCCCTGCATACCCGTGGCAAAGCCCGAAGTGCCTGAGGACGAGGTTCCCGCCGTGCCGTTCGAAGCAACGCTTGCGCTGGATTCCTATGAACAGGCCAAGCGTGACCTTGATATCTCCTTCATCCGAAGGGCTCTGTCCGAAGCCGAGGGCAATCAGAAGGAAGCCGCCTCGGCCATGGGACTGACCTATGACCAATTCCGTGGATTGTACAGGAAATACAAGGAGATCCTGGAGGCATAAAAACAGGCTGTCGCTCAAGTTTTTCAGACTTTCGCAACAGCCTATTTCTGCACGCATACCTTGTTGTCTACTTTGCCGCGGGTTTCATCAACAACGCCGCAATCAGATATATCGCTCCGACGGGCCAAAATCCACTGGCAAAGAATGCGATGACCGCTCCAAGGCGCAGTGGCCAGGCAGGGATCTCGAGCCAATCGGCGACTCCCTGGCAGACACCAAAGAGCACCCCATCCCGTGATCGACGCAACCCTCTGGCAGGTGCCGCATCGAAAATTCCATCATGATAGCCCTTGCGGTACTCGCTTCTCATATATTGTCGGTAGCGTTCGCTGTACCGGTTTTCCATACTATTCCTTCCTTGTTTCTTCTAGATTATTTCTTGGTCTTTGCCGCTTTCATGCTGGCAAGTTCAGCTTCGATAGCCTCGTCCGATTCCATCTGGGAAAATTGCTTCTCGGTGGAGTGGGCGGATCCGGAGAATCCAGCCATCTCGGCATCGGCTTCCATCCGTTCGATCTTCTCTTCCAACTCCGCAAACTTTCTGCAGGAAGATACCGCGTCGATCTCTCGCAAGGTCTCCACGACCTTTTTCTTTTCCTTGGCGTGGTAGGCGCGCTGGACCAACATGCGTTGCTTGTCCCGGACCTCTTCCCGTTTCGATTCGAGCTTGGCGATCTGGTCCTGCATGGAATCGACGATAGACTGGATCTGGATCAGTTCCTCTTCAAGTCCGGCAAGGCGCTTGACAGCCCGGTTCTTCTCAACCAAGGCTTCGCGGGCCAGGTCGTCGCGTTCCTTCTCGACCGCAAGCTTGGCGCGGTTTTCCCAACGGTTGAGCAGCTCTTTGGCATGCTTGATCTCATCTTCGATGATAGCGCGGTTCGCCAAGCGTTCCGCCGCGGCGCTCTTCGCCTCGATAAGGGTCTCTTCCATTTCCGAAAGCATGAAACGGATCATCTTCTCCGGGTCTTCCATCTTGTCGAGTTTTGCATTCACATTGGCGTTCACAATGTCCTTGAATCTTTTGAAAGTCTTCATATGTTCTCCTTATGTATCGGTGCCACTGGCGGCGTACCGTATTGTCTCTTCTTGCACCACTACTATGCAAACACCGTGCCAACTCTTGTAAAAACTGCATCTGAATAGCAAATTTTACACATTTTTTGGATTAGATGATAATTCATGCATGGTTAGTCCAAGCAAAACCGGGAAGTGGTGGCAAGGGTGTTGGTAAATTTCACCATTGCCCATGGCCCGTTTAACCGATAGAATGGCGGCATGGGAACATTATTCATGGTGGCGACACCGATCGGCAATTTGGAAGATATCACGATGCGTGCATTGCAGACCCTTCGGGAGGTCGATGTTATCGCATGCGAGGATACACGGCATACGCAGCGGTTGCTGACCCGTTACGATATACACAAGCGGCTGATCGCCTGCCATGCACACAACGAAACCTCTTCGGCCGCCGGAATCGTGAAGTTGCTCTCGGAAGACAACAATATTGCGTTTGTTTCCGATGCGGGGACCCCTGGTATCAGCGATCCGGGGGCACGTGTTGTGAATGCCGTGCGGGAAGCAGGGTTTCCCATCGTGCCGATTCCAGGTGCGTCGGCCTTGGCCACACTCATCTCTGTCAGTGGATTTGTCGGCAAGGCTTTCCTGTTCGAGGGATTCATGAGTCCGCGTGCAGGTCGTCGACGCAAGCGGCTTGTGGAGTTGCTTGCGAGGGACGAAGCCTTCATCGTATACGAGTCGCCTTTCCGTGTGGTGAAATTGCTCGAGGAATTGGCCAGTTTGGCACCGGATCGCCGCATATTGGTGGGAAGGGAGATGACCAAGGCTTTCGAAGAGTTCGTGGACGGGACGGCACAAACGGTTGCCGGGGATTTTGCGAAACGGACTTCGATCAAAGGGGAGTTCGCCATTTGCATATCCCCTTCGGAAACCGCCCGGACCGAGGATGAAGAGACAGAGTGATTACCATTGCAAAGCTTTCCTCGCTCGCCGAGGGAACGAAACTGAGAAAGTGCGCACGCATACTCGATGAGACTGCAGTGTCTTTCGGACAGCAGGCGCCTGTGGATATTCCTTATCTTCGTGCCGTATGCCAGATCGTGCTCGACTCGAACGACACCAGAATCAGCGGGCCGACGCGTACGGCTTGCCGTAAAGTCCTCGCCTCCGATGGGAACGACCGGTTGCTTTGGGCCTTGGCCGATGCATCCCATACCCTACATACCGATTTGGGCATCGAAAAGGCGGACTGGGATTTTCGGGATGCGCACGAAGCCCGATTGGATGCCTCCCACCGTACGGTCCTTCCCTTCACGGTGGTACTGGACCGTCTCCGTTCTCCGTTCAATGTGGGATCGGTTTTCAGGACCGGTGATTCCTTTGGAGTACAACACATGGTGTTGGTGGAACCGACCGCCTCGCCCGAACACCCCAGGGCGACACGCAGCGCGCGCGGATGCACCGGGACCATACCGTGGGAGGAACTGGCCGAAGACCAGGTCGTGACCCGATTCTCGAATACACCCCTGTTCGCACTGGAACTGGGAGGAACCGATATCGCATCGTTCGAATTTCCCACATCCGGTGCGGTTGTGCTGGGTTCGGAGGAATTGGGAGTCAGTCCCGCCCTGCTGGCTCTCGCCGACGCCTCCTTGGGACGAGTGAGCATCCCCCTCGCCGGGAGCAAGGGTTCGTTGAATGTCTCGGTGGCTTTCGGGATATTGATGCATGCCTGGTACAACGCGATAAGGGATCGGTAGCCATGGGTGCCTTCGTCTCCAAACGCTTGACAGCCGAGGAGAACTATATACGGATGACCGAGACTCCCGTGTCCCGGCTCATCTCCTCGTTGGCAGTTCCCACAATCATATCCATGCTGGTCACCACCTTCTACCATATGGCCGATACCGTGTTCGTCAGCCGCTTGGGAACACAGGCCAGCGGAGCCGTCGGTATCGTATTCTCCCTCATGTCGATCATCCAGGCCATCGGCATGACGTTGGGACTGGGCGCAGGCAACTATATCGCCCGGCTACTGGGGGCGAAGGAGAACGACAAGGCCGACCAGGTCCTCTCCACAGCCTATTTCACCGCATTGGGAATCGGTCTGCTGCTGTTGGTCATGGGAGTATCTTTCCTCGAGCCGTTCATGCGGCTTCTCGGTTCCACCGATACGATACTTCCCTATGCGATGGCCTATGGCGGCATCATACTCTTCGGAGCTCCCATCATGGCAGCATCGTTTGTCATGAACACCACGCTTCGAAGTGAAGGCAATGCACGTCTGGGTATGCGGGGGATGGTTGTCGGATCCGTGCTGAATGTCGTGCTCGATCCCCTGCTCATATTCGGTTTCGATATGGGTATCAAGGGAGCTGCCATTGCCACGATATTCAGCCAATCGGTCTCCTTCGTCATCCTACTCTCGTTTTTCCTACGCGGGAAAAGCACGCTCCACCTCTCCCTCGCGAATTTCCGTTGGAAGAAATGGGTTTACAAAGAGGTCGTCACCACGGGCATGCCGGCCTTTTATCGTCAGGGGATGGCGAGTATCTCCATGATCCTGCTCAACAATGTGGCGGCACCTTTCGGCGATTCCGCCCTGGCTGCCATGACCATTGTCACCAGGACCATGCAATTCCTTGGTTCCGCGCTCATAGGGTTCGGGCAAGGCTTCCAGCCCGTCTCCGGGTTCAGCTGGGGGGCGGGGCGATTGGATAGGCTCAAGGCAGCCTTCCGCTTCTCGTTGATAACCGGTGTGGTGGGATTTACGATTCTTGGGACCCTCGGGTTCTTGTTCGCTCCAACCATCATGCGGTTCTTCATCAAGACCGACCGGACGGTAGTGGAAATAGGGGCGTTGGCCATGCGATTGCAATGTGTGGTCATGCCGCTACAGGCCATGAATATCATTGTGGCCATGTTGTTCCAGTCCATCGGAAAGGCGAAACAGGCTTCGCTGACAGCTTTGTCCCGCCAGGGACTGTTCTTCGTCCCGGTGATCCTGACTCTTCCGAAACTGATTGGAATCAGGGGGATGCAGCTGAGCCAGCCGATCGCGGACTTGGCGACCTTCGCCTTCTCGCTGTTCCTCGTCCTGCGTTTTTGGCATACCCTCAACAAGAGAATGGCGGTCAGTTCTGCGGGCGTGAAATCTCGAACAAATCCTTGAGACGGTCCTCGATAGCCCTGTTGAGCGTATCGGGAGGGAAATTGCCCTTCTGATTGCGGCTCCCGGCCAATCGGTCGGTGAGTATCTGCATGCCCTCGTCTATCGTCTGCACAGGATAGATATGGAACTCCTTGCGTTCGATTGCCTCGATGATTTCATACGGAAGGATCAGGCTCTTGATATTCTGGACCGGAATGATCACACCGGGATGGTTCTTCAGCTTCAGGCGTTCGCACACATGGTAGAATCCGGTGATCTTCTCGTTGATTCCCCCCACCGGCTGCAATTCTCCCATCTGGTTGACCGATCCGGTCACCGCGATATTCTGTTTGACCGGGATTTCTCCGATAGCGGACAGCAGCGCGTAGAGCTCGCTGGATGATGCCGAATCGCCGTCGATTTCGGCATAGGACTGTTCGAAACAGATGCCGCTATAGATGGAAAGGGGAAAATTGCGGGCGTAGCGTTTGCGCAGGTACCCCTCCAGGATAAGCAGTCCCTTGTCGTGGATCTCACCCGATAAGCCCGCTTCATGCTCGATGTTCACGATTCCTTCGTTTCCCGGAGCGACAGTGGCGCTTATGACCGTGGGGGTGCCGAACGAGGACGGGCCCCTGTCGAGGACTGCCAGCCCGTTGACGACGCCTGTCTTGTGGCCATCCAGCGCAATGATCATCTCTCCGCTTGCGATCTCATCGAAGATCCTGTTCTCCGTGACACTGGAGACATAGTCGCGTTCCTGGATCGCTCGGAGCACCACTTCCTTGTCGATCGCAGCAACTCCCATGGTTTTGGCCCAATAGTCGGATTCTCGCAACAGGTCGGCCAACAACGAGAGTTGTGTGGTCAATTCATCGCGCGATTCGGCTGCCAGTGCGCTGAATCGCAACAATTCTGCGATTGCTGTCGCATCGATCGGCAAGAGGTGTTCCTCGCTTTCGATCATACGGACGAAACCGATGCACCCCGCGATGTTCTCTGTAGTCGCCGGCATGGTGTAGTCGAATTCCGCCGAGACCTTGAAGAGTTTGAGGAAGTCGGGATCGTGTTCGCAAAACGCGTCGTAGGAATCCTCGCTGCCGACCAGCAATACCTTGAGAGACAGGGGTACCGGTTCGGGTCGGATGCCGGCACTGCGGGAAGGGCTGAGGGTGGCATTCTGGATTACCAGTGCGCTGGTGGTGAGGAAGCGTTTGAATGCTTCCCAAAGGCCCTCGACGGTAAGCATCTCTTCGGCGCTGATGACGATATAGCCACCTGCGGCCCGTAACAACGACCCTGCATGGATGGAGAGGAAGGGGAGGTAGCGTTCGTCGCGAGTCTCTCCCGGCGCATCCAGTGATCCGAAGAGGTTGGCGAATGTCGGATGCGACTCGAATACCAGCGGCCGGGCGTCCGTCAGTTCGTGGTCTATGAGGAGATTGACGCTATAGCGCAGGAAAAAGCTTCCATTGGGCATTTCCTGCGGTGAATCCTGGTCGAACAGGTATGCATGTTCGGCCAAGTCCTGCTGGATATGGTACATATGCGTCTGGATAGTGGTATCGGTAAATTTCTCGGTAATATCGGTCAACAGAGTATGGGCCAATGTGGACAGGGTCGGACTATCGATCCTGTCGGACTGGGCCAAGCGCTTGGCGATTTCCTGCCGTAGCCGGGTGACGAAATTCTTCATCGCCAACACGAACGCCTTGCCCTCTCCGGGACGGAAGGTGACCGCGACCGGCGTATCGGGGTGGCGGAAGTTGTGGATAAAGGCGATATCCCGCAATTGGGAGATGTCGTTGGCATAGGTGGCCGTAGCCAAGCGGATCGCTGTGGACCTGCCGGTACCCGGATCTCCGCTCACAAAGATATTGTAGCCTTTTCCAGGGATGGAAAGGCCCATTTCCAAAGCCCGCATAGCCCTCGGTTGGCCTATGATAGCGGGGTGCTCCGGTATCGGACCACAAGATTCCACAATTGAAGGAGAATACGTGAACCTGGCCTCATCAGCCGTAAGCTCACGGCGGGAGAACCGTAAATCTGCCATGAGGCTCACTATAGGTGGTGGAATAATTGATGTCAACTCTCTATAATGCCCGTATGAAGATTGAAGTGCTTGCAGACTATATACGTACACGTCTGAATCTTGACGAATTTGTCGATGCGGACGTGTCGCTGAATGGATTGCAGGTCGGTAGACCTGGCAAGGAAATCAAACGGATCGTATGTGCCGTCGACGCCTCGCTGGCAACATTCCGACAAGCCGCCGAGATGCAGGCCGATGCGATCTTTGTACACCACGGACTCTTTTGGGGAAAGCCGATCGCTGTCACGGGTGCCCATTACCAACGGCTCGCCGTATTGCTCGAGCATGATATCGCCCTGTTCGCCGCCCATTTGCCTTTGGATGCGCATGCCGAGTTGGGTAACAACGCCACTATGGCAAAGCTGTTGGGGATTGCCGATCCACAACCGTTCGGTCTGTACCATGGGAAATATATCGGATACAGCGGAACGCTTCCAAAACCGATGGGGGTGGATGAGATTGCAAGCATATTGGACCTCGGACCGGAGACCGGACTGCATGTCCTCCCGTTCGGCAAGGATCTGGTTTCGACAGTCGGCATCATCTCGGGTGGTGCGGCATTTGAAGTCCAGGAAGCGGTTGCCATGGGATTGGATGCCTATATCACCGGTGAGACCTCGCATACCATGTACCCCTACTGCCAGGAAGCTGGAATCACCATGATCTGTGGAGGCCATTATGCCACCGAGGTGTTCGGTGTGCGCCAGATGGCGAACGAGTTCAGTGGGAAGTTGGGTCTTGACGCATCTTTCATTGCGCTTCCGACCGCACTATAGTAGGATGAATCCCAACATGGAGATTACCAGACGCGAGAAGTTGTTCCCATTCGTTCTCCCCGCAATCATTGTGGCAGCCGACCAGCTGACCAAGGCTTGGGTTGTCGCAACCATTCCCCAAGGCACCGTACATGCATCGTTCCTTTCCGATTTCCTCTGGATTTGCCATGTCCGCAATTCCGCCATCGGATTCAGTATCGGCGACGGATTGCCCGAAATGGTGAAACGGATACTTTTCATCATGTTTCCCCTGATCCTGATGGTATTTCTGGTCATATACCTGGTGAGGTCGAACGACCTTACACGGTTCCAACGCTGGATGCTGGCGGGAATCGTCGGTGGAGGATTGGGAAACATCGTCGATCGCATGTTCCGACCCGAGTGGGTAGTCGACTTCATTAGTGTCAAGGTCTATGGATTCCTCGGTTTCGAGCGATGGCCGACTTTCAATGTGGCCGATGCTTCCATCGTGGTGACAGGAATATTGCTCATGCTGAGTATTCTTTTCTTCGATTCGAGGAAGGGGAAAGTGGAAACGGATGAAGTCGAGGAGGTTCCACATGAATAAAAAGATCAATACGGTGTTGTTCGTCTTGGGCGCAACCGTAATCAATATTGTGGTCATGGCGATCCTGTTTCTGGTTTGCATGTTCCTGATCGCACGGTTTGTCGATCCTGAAAGTCCGATGTTGCCGTTGTGGCTTGGAATGATGTTCCTTGTCTCCATCGGTGGCAGTTTTTTCCTCTACACATTGGGTATGAGGAAACTTACCGCAAAGTATGACCTGGAAAAGTATCTCGATCCGATATTCACCAAGAAACGTAAGGATCGAAAACGGGGATTGTGATGATGCTTGGTTCACGCGTTCAACCGGTTGAACAGCTGCAGGACTCCTCGTGGTTTCCCTTCTCCGATGAACCGGTGATCGAGGGACTGTGGTATGTTCCGCGGTTATCCTGTCCGGTATTCCTGTTTCCGGAGGATGCTCCCGACGGCAAATGGCACTTGTTCGCCCACTCCTGGTTGGGTATCCAGCATTATGTCTCCAATAGTGGCATCATGTGGGAACCGATGGGTCTGGTGCAGGTGCGGGGCAAGTATCCGTTTCTGTTCAAGGACAAGGGAGCGTTCCATATCATCTATGAGCGACACGGTCGGCCGATTCCCTTTGTGGAGAAGCTCACCAAGCGGATGCGGAAATCCCATGTAAGGGGTTCCCATATCGAGATGCGCAGTTCGAACGACCTGTCGATTTGGAGCGAGCCCCGGCTCCTGTTGGAGGCGAAGGAAATTCCCTCTGCCGACGACTACCGGAAGAATCCGGTGTTGAGCCATCCCCAGGTCCTTCCCGTGGAAGGTGGATTCCGCTTGTATGTCGGATCCTCGAAGGTGGGAGAACATCCTGCCTCCTCCCGTTATGTCTGTACCGCATTTTCCGAAACCCTCGATGGAACGTATATTCCCGATTCCCAGATGCCTTTGGTCGAGGCGGTACCGAACGACAAGTGGCGTAGCTTGGGAGCCGGACGGATGTGCGTGTACAAGGGTTCCGATTCCTATGTGGCATTGCAGAATGCGCGCTATTGGGATGCGGACCGGAAGCAGGAAGCCTCTGCGATCGTATTGTTGACCAGTACCGACGGACTGCAATGGCAACGTGCCGATGACCAGCCGATTCTTGTTCCTGCCCAGCGGGGTTGGGCATCCGAGCATATCCTGACGTGCGATGTCCGGTATAAACAGGATGAAGCGTGTTGGTATTGCTATTTCTCGGCAACCGGCGAACGTAGGTACGGGTTGCTACGTGAATCGATCGGATTGCTTATCGGTAAGATACCGGCGCTGCGCAAGGCAGGGGAAAACGGCGACAACCTGTTTCCGAACGGTTAGGAAGGTACAGATCACTAGTTCTCTTCGACTCCAGCCGCAATGAATGACTTGTTGCTCTTCCGGGCAACTTGCAGCTCCCGTTTGTTCCGTTTGCGTAGTTGCGACATGGTCAGCAACTCGACCTGCTCGATGGGTCTCCCACCTACGAACTGCATGATTGCGGATTCGGTCTCCTCAGTTCCCTCAGCCGCGGGGAAGGCGAGGAATCCATGGACCGTATGCTTGCATGCAAGGTATTTGACAGGCGTATCGGCAGAAGCCAGTGCTTCGGCATACAGTTTACCATCGTCCAGCAAGGGGTCGTTGTCGGCCGTGATAATCAACGTGGGAGGAAGCCGGGAGTGGTCCTTGGACAACAAGGGGGAAAAGTTGGGGTTCAGGATATCTTTCGGCTCGCTTTGGTAACTTTTGATAAAGAATTGCATCGCGCGGCCGGTGAGGGTGGGACTATCCTTGAATTTGTTGAAGGACGGGGTTCTCAACCTGCCGTCGGTTACAGGATAGATGAGGATTTGGCCTGCGATCCGAGGTCCTTTCCTATCCCGTGAAAGTCGGCTCACTACAGCGGCAAGGTTTCCGCCCGCACTGTCACCCATGACAAAAATCCGCTCCGGGTCGACTTTCCAGTAACGGGCACCCTGCGATGCCCATATGAGGGTGTTGTAACAATCCTCCACAGCCGTGGGAAACTTGTATTGGGGTGCGAGCCGGTAATCGACAGAGAGGACCGCGGCGTTTGTGATCGAGGCGATACGGGCGCAAATGAAGCTATAGAGGTTCATGTTGCCCCAGACCCAGCCACCACCATGGTAAAAGATGATCAATGGGCGCAAGCTGGTCAACTGTTTGGTTTCGTTCCCCCGCCGTTGGAAAAAGTATCCGGTGAGGACTCCATCCTCGACAGGAATGATGAATGTGCTTGTCTCAACCTTCTTTGCGGGCTTTTTCAGGATTCTGCGGGTTATCCAATTATTCGGGATGGATCGCTGGTTCTTTTCACTGATCTGTTGTTCGGTCAATTCGGTGCCGTCGATCTCGCCGGTAATCTTTTTGGAGAGTGCGATTATCCGGTGGAGCTTCTTAGATATGTGTATAGGTTCAACCTTTTCCTGTTGGTCCATGAGAGCTCCTTGTCCCAGTTGTATCAGATAGTGAAAGCCTCTTCCAGTGCCTTGCGCATGCTTTCGCAATTGGCTTCTTTCCCAGTCCAGTGTGTTACCGCGATCGCTCCCTGGAATACCAGCATTCCCAATCCATCGACTGTCGTTGCTCCGGCTTTCTCCGCCGAGGCAAGGAACTGTGTGTGTACCGGATTGAAGACAACGTCGGCGGCAATCCGCGAGCCCTGCTCCTTCGGTTCCCAGACCAGGTCGAAACCCTTGTCCGGATCGAACAAGCCGACGCTGGTGGCTTGGACTACGAGGTCGTACTGCGCACCGATTGTGTAGGTACCGGTAAATGCTTCCTTCGTGAAGGTCGTCTTGACGTGGGGCCCGACCCGATCGATGATATCCTGCGCCTTTTCCACGGTCCGGTTCGCAATGGTAATCGTGCTCGCACCATGCAACGCCAGTTCGGTGATTATGGCCCGTGCGGCTCCGCCGGCACCTATGACCAGGACATGCATCCCAGCCACCGGACGGATGAGTTCGATCGAGGTCAAGAATCCTTTTCCATCGGTATTGTCCCCGATATAGTTCCCTTCCTGTTTGATTATACAGTTCACCGCACCGCTGAGCCGAGCCGATTCGGTGAGCCCGTCGAGAAAGGGAATCACAGCGACTTTGTGTGGCGCGGTAACGTTGGCACCGGAGAATCCGAGGGCTTTGATACCATCGATCGCATGCTCGACGTTTGCGGAAGTGACGGTACATGTGAGGTATCGTGCGGGAAAGAGCATCGAACGGAAGGTCGCTTCCATCATCAGTTGTGTGGGATTGCCGATCACCGGGTCACCGATACAACAAAAAAGTGACTCCAATGGCCCATGCATGACGGCCTCTCGGCATAGTAGTTCATAACTCTTGTTCATGTGGGTATCCTCGCTGCATATATACAATTAGAGGGATCAATACCCCGGGGCAAGCCCAGAAAAGTGGAGGCTTTGCCTCCTCTATCGCCCCAAGAGGCGAGGTATAGATCCTTACGTTGCCTGCACTCGCTCGGGAGAGTGGACCATTGCATGGTCCCACTCCTCTCGCTTCGTTTGGCAATCAACAGTATCATTGTATAGCATTTTGGTGGTGCTGTCATGTTTAATTTTTACCTGGCAAAAGGAATGGAGACAAAGACCGGATCTCCTGTGACCTGGATGTCCATGGTATCGGCGATGCACCGATTCGAGATACTCTGATGATCCAAGGATATGGAGAAATCGTGCAACTCCCAACGCAGGTTTTTCGAATTGACCGTGGATTTTCCATTGAACAGTGCGGGAAGCACGGAGACAGTAAAATTGTGCAGGTGGTCGAACGAGCGTATTTGGCGAACGAGGTGTAGGGTTTCACAGCCAGTGATCCACAGGTCGGGTGGTCCATAGGTTGCGAAAAGGGTATAGAGATGGAGCAGGTGGTCGAAGCGACCTTCGCCACCGCCAACAAGAATGTAGGAGGGGATGTTCTTGGAGGCCACATGTTGCAACAGGGCTTCGGTATCGGTGACATCCTTTTCCTGGGGCAACCGCGTGTGGGCAATGGTATCGAGCAGCCCGAGAGCCGAAATCGAATCGAAATCGCCGATCGCCTCGTCCACGGCAAATCCCATGTTCAACGCGGTATCGACTCCACTGTCGGCCGCACACACGTAGGAACATTCTGGGATAAGCGAGAGATCGAATCCGGGCAGGGGACCTTTCCCCCCGGTGAATACCAGTGCACGTTGTTCCATGGCGGCATGGTAGCATGTTGCGTTGGAGCCGGCAATGCCCATCGGGTTGCCGGTGGACACGAAAAAGCCGCCGTTTGCAGCGGCGGCCTTGTGATTGATGAAAGGAATATTAGAACTTGAACTTGGCTGTGACACCGATGAGAGCGGATTCCCGCACGCCTTCCTCAGAGAAATAGTAATCGGTATTGTCGAAGAAGTATTCAAGATCGTCGACAAAATAATTGGCTTCGATTCCGACACTCAGCCAATCGAGAATATTGAAATCGACACCACCGCGAACATTGAATCCAAACGAATCCTCGTCGGTGTACGTATCCTCCTCGGTGATATATCCCAAGTATACAGGGCCCAAGGCGGCATAGGGTTCGATCAAGCCGAGGGGTATTCTTGCAACCACATCGATGATATACATCATGAGGTACGAAGTATCACCATAATAGTCTTCCCATGAGGCGAGAACCAATGCGTCGGCGGATATTCCCAAATAGTCGCTGAGGAAGAACTCACCGCGAATACCAGGTACATAGGCAGATGAATCATCTTCTTCCAAATCCGACAAACTGGCATAATTCACCAGTCCGATACTTCCCATGCTTGCTGCATACACAGAAGCTGTCATTGCAACCAACAGTACCAACACAACCAAGAGTGCTTTTTTACTCATGCAATTCCTCCTATTTTTTCCAATACCAGTACCGGTATTGTATGCGAACCTTTTCGATTCCACAACAAAAAAACACATAACTTGGCAAAAGGTTATGTCAATTACGAAGAAATTATAAAAAAATATGTTCTATATTGGATTCATATTGGATATGCATTCATCCAAAAAATGTAGAAACCTCGATTCATAACGGGAATCAAGCGAAAACACGAAGTTGAACTCCCGCATGACCGACCATCCTCCAATCTCCAATTCAACTATATTGTTTTCCTGGAGAGCTTGTCGTGCAGCAGCCTCGTACAGGAAAGAAATGCCATTGTCGGAGCCAACCAATTGTTTGATCACGTTCAGGTTCCCTATTTCGTCCAAGTGGCAAAAACATCCTACCGAAAGGCCCCTCTCCGCCAGGATCCGCTCCAACACAGCGCGGGTTCCCGATCCAGTTTCCCGTATCAACAGCCGTTCGCCGAGCAATTCCTCCAAAGTCGGATGTGGATGGCGAGCCTTGCATGCATGTGAACCGATGGCAATGAACCGCTCGTTGGAGAAGAGCCGGTACCCATAGCTGTTCTTGTCGAACGCACCCTCGATGAATGCGAAATCGATGTGGCCTGAATCAACCATATCCAGGAGGTTCTCGGTGTTGTCGACATGCATCGTGAGCTTCCGATTCGGATTGTTTTGCATGAGTTTGTGTATGATGGGAGGCAATGTGAATTCTCCGATCGTCAAGGTGGCACCAAATTTGACGACATCGATTTCCGAAACTTGGGAGAACTCAGCTGGCAAACGGTTGACATCCAGATGCAAGGATTGGGTGAAGGTTCTGAACCGGTTGCCAGCTTCCGTAAGTACCACTTGCCGACCGACAATGGTAAACAATTCTTGTCCATACAGCTCCTGTAGGGCATGCATATGATGCGAAACCGCAGGTTGTGTGAGATGCAACTCATGGGCGGCCTTGGTGAAACTCATATGTTCGCAAACCGAAAGGAACGTGTGGATTCGAAAATCAAGCATTATGATCACCTATTACAAAATATTATGTAATGATAATAAAATATAATTTGTAATTATGAAAGGTTTTCGATACATTGATTACCATGAATACAACGACACCCGAAACATCGGTATCATATTTCACCAGATTCCTTGGTCTTGTTCCCGGTATCGCCTTTGCCACCGCCATGGCATTGGTCGGAAACATGCTCAGTTCCCTCGTTCCAAAACACCTCGTTAGCGGTGGGGTCTTCGCACTATTGGTGGGCATGGTATTCCATCCCCTTGCAAAACGATTTCCCCTATTCCAGGCAGGAATCGCTTTCACAGGGAAGCGGATCCTGAAACTCGCCATCATAGGCATGGGTGTGACTTTGAGCGTACAGCAAGTCATGCAAGTCGGAGCATTCTCCCTTATTGTCATGTTGTTCACCTTGGCTACGGCTTTTGGTGGCGGGTATCTGGTCGGCAAGCTCCTGGGACTGCCGTGGCGGCAATCGGGGTTGATATCGGCAGGGACCGGGATTTGTGGAGGTTCGGCAATAGCAGCAATCGCTCCCGTAATCAACGCCGATTCACAGGATGTCGCTTACGCGCTCTCCGCCACGTTCTTGTTCGATATTGTTATGGTAGTGCTGTTTCCACTCATGGGAAGGGCGTTCGGCATGAGTGACCTGGGATTCGGACTGTGGGCGGGAACCGCGGTGAACGACACCTCGTCCGTCGTGGCGGCAGGGTATGCGTTCTCCGAAGCGGCAGGTAATTTTGCCATTGTGGTGAAACTGACACGGACATTGTCGATAGTCCCGGTAGTGCTGGTGTTCTCCTATATCCAGATGCGCTCGGTAGCCAGGCAATCCCAAGTGGGAGGCGGTGCCAAATTCTCCTTCAAAGCCGCTTTCCCCTGGTTTGTCCTGCTTTTCCTGGCAGTCGTAGTGCTCAATAGTCTCGGAACCTTTTCCACCGAAGTTGCCGCGGGTATCGCCAAGGTGGGTAAATTCTGTATGGTCATGGCACTAGGCGCAATCGGGCTGAAGACGGATGCCGTGCACTTGTTCCGCTCGGGATTCAAGCCGATGCTGCATGGTTTCATTATCTCGACAGCGGTCGTGGTTGTGTCGTTTCTCGTGCAAATGGTGTTGAACCAGACCTGAAAACACACGATTGGAGCGGACGAGCCAACAAATCCACTTGCGCAATCTACATCTGCAGGGTAACATCCAAAGGTAACCGACAAACGGTTCGCATGTATGAGGAGGTGCGTTTATGAGTACAGTGAGATCGATACTTGACCAGAAGGGAAGCGAGATTGTGACCGTCCTTCCTTCCGATACCATGGCACAAGCCATCCTGAAATTGACCCAGCACAGAATCGGTGCCGTATTGGTTCTCGATGAAGCCGGTACCATCAAGGGTATCCTTTCAGAACGCGATGTGGTCAAACATCTCGCAGGGCGCATTGAATTCTCGACGACAGTCTCCGTTTCGGACGTCATGACCAAAGGGGTCACCTATGTGAAACCCCACCAGAGTCTCGACGAGTGTCTCCAGCTCATGACCACCGGACGGTTCCGACACCTGCCGGTCGTAGACAACGACGCAGTCGTCGGCATCATCTCCATTGGAGACGTGGTGAAGGCAGTCCTTGCTGACCGCGCCTTCCAGATCGGACAATTGGAATATTACATCACCAATACATTCTAATAGGGCAGCTGTAGATGTTGGAAACCCTGCTTCCCGTATTTCCCGTATTGTTGTTGTTCATAGTTGGTTATTCTCTTCAGAAAATCAGCTTCTTCTCTCCCCGTTCCATCGGGGACATGAAGAAGCTGGTTTCCAATCTGGCCTTGCCGGCGCTTCTGTTCCAGGCATTCTCCGCAATTGAAGTGGAGGCCAGTTATCTTGTCCTCGTAATGCTGGTGTTCGCCTCTTGTGCCCTCATGGTGGTACTGGGCAAGCTGCTTGCACGACCATCCCGTATCGAATCGCCCTATTTCGCCTTGATGATGGGTGGCTTCGAGATGGGGATGCTTGGATATGCCCTGTTTCTCGCCTTGTATGGTCAGCAGCATCTTGGGAAGATCGCCCTGGTCGATCTCGGCCAGGTGCTTTTCGTCTTCTTCGTGCTCATGGCCCTGTTGATCAAGGAGCGGGGCGATATAAGTTCTCCAAAAGCACTGTTGAAGCAGTTCGCCTCCAGCCCGGTGATCATTTCGATTTTCAGCGGATTGGTCGTCAGCTTCATAAAACCCCATGTCGAATCCGGTCCGTTCCTCAACAGCCTCGGTGAATTCGTCGACATGCTCAGCCGTCTTACCGTCCCACTTATCGCCATTACCATCGGGTATGGCATCAGCATCCAGAAGGAAGGACTGGTCGCATCGCTGAAGACCATTCTTGTACGCAAAGTTCTTTCGTTGGTACTGGTGTTGCTGCTCAATACGTTCATTGTCGACAAATTGTTGGGAATGGATGCCATGTACCGCTATGCGATGATGGTCATGTTCCTGACACCACCACCGTTTGTCATCTCGATTTTCATGAGACAGGACGACAAGCCCAACATGGATTACGTGGCGAATACCTTGTCCCTCGATACGGTGGTATCGATCCCTGCTCTCATCACCATGGCCGCCGTATACGTCTAATTATTCCGCGGCCAACACCGACAGGTCCACAAGCATTCCCCGGTCCTTCACCAGCATCTGCCTGGAGTCGATGAACGCAATGACTCCCTCCTCCTCAAGCTGGGAAAGCTTGCGGCTCAGTGTCTCGCGTGCCATGCCCACATAGTTGGCCAACCCTTCACGACTAAGGGGAAGGGTCACTTCAATGCCCCTGTCGGTCTGTTTTCCGTATGTGTCCATGAACTCCAACAGCATGGAGGCGATCCGCATTTCGGCATTGCGGCCACCCATACTCTGCACGACCAGTTCGAGTCGTCGCATGCGGTGGGCCATAGCCTCGATCAACTCCAAGGCAACCGGAGGGTGTTCGGCCAGCAATTGCATGAGCTGCGTCTTGGAGAGGATGCAGACATGTGTCTCTTCCAAAGCTTCGACCGAATAGGGAACCGCATCCTCTGTGAAAAGGAATCGGGCTCCGAAATAGTCGTGGGTAGGGAAAATGTAGAGGATCTGTTCCCTACCGTCGGCTGTGATGCGATACGCCTTGGCGCTACCATGCTGGATCACCGTGAACCCCAGGGGGTGCGAACCTTCACTGATGATAGTCTCTCCCTTGCGGTAGGATTTGTGTTGCATCTGCGTGGTGATGGTCACCAGGTTGGCGTGGTCCAGACTGGCAAACAACGGAACCTTGCTCAAGCAGAGATCATGTAGGCATGTGCAGGACATGCAGTTCGAATCCATAGGTGCCTCCCCGACTACGATATCATACATGTGATTTGAATCACAGTAAACTTTTTCACCGCATGGTACACACATACCCGATAGGAGTATGCAATGGATACCAGAACACATATCATCGAAAACTACACACCGTACGACGGAGACGAATCGTTCCTCGCCGAGCCCACCGAACGGACACGGGAATTGTGGGGTAAGCTTTCATCCGCCCTTGTGGTCGAACGTGACCGTGGCGGCATGTACGATATCGATAGCGATACAATCTCCACAATCACCAGCCATGACCCCGGTTATATCGACAGGGAATTGGAAACGATTGTCGGATTGCAGACAGACGAGGCTCTGAAACGGGCAATCATGCCATTTGGTGGCATCAGACTCATACACACGGAACTCGAAGCCTATGGGCGGAAAGTTCCCGAACGGGTCCAGGATATATTCAATTACCGCAAGACACACAACGATGGCGTGTTCGATGCCTATACAGACGAAATGAAGAAGGCACGCCATAGCGGGATCATTACAGGCCTTCCCGACGCCTATGGACGGGGTAGGATCATCGGCGACTACCGCAGGGTTCCCCTGTTCGGAACAGCCGAGTTGATCGAGCGGAAGAAGTATGCGAAGAAGCATGCGTATTTCGACAGCATGGATGAGAAGACGATGCGCGACCGGGAGGAGCTGAGCGAGCAGATCCGTTCGCTGCAGGAACTGACCGACATGGCCGCATCGTACGGCTATGATATCTCACGTCCGGCGACCGATACCAAGGAAGCGATCCAATGGCTCTATTTTGCCTTCCTGGCCGCCGTCAAGGAGCAGAACGGTGCCGCGATGAGTTTGGGGAGGGTCTCGACCTTCCTCGATATCTACGCTGAGGCCGATCTTGCCGCCGGACGGTACACCGAATCGGAAATCCAGGAGTTTGTCGACCACTTCGTCATGAAACTGCGCATCGTCCGATTCCTCAGGACCCCCGCATACGACGAGCTGTTCAGCGGGGATCCCACTTGGGTGACCGAAACTATCGGAGGCATGGCCGAGGATGGTCGCCACATGGTGACCAAGATGAGCTATCGGTTCCTCCATACGTTGACAAATCTGGGACCTGCACCGGAACCGAACCTGACAATCCTGTGGAGCGAGCGTTTACCAGAAGCCTTCAAGCGGTACTGTGCCGCCATGTCGATCGAGACCTCTTCGATCCAATACGAGAACGACGACTTGATGAAACCCAAGTATGGTGACGACTACGGGATCGCCTGCTGCGTCTCGGCGATGACAATCGGCAAGCAGATGCAATTCTTCGGCGCCCGGGTGAATCTCGCCAAGGCCCTCCTGTATGCTATCAACGGGGGCAAGGATGAACTGGATGGGCGGCAGATCGGCCCGGAAATGGCTCCTGTCGGTGATGGATACCTCGACTACGATGAGGTCCGCCGGAAATTCGACGCCATGTGCGACTGGCTTGGCAAGCTGTATATCGATACGTTGAATATCATCCATTACATGCATGACAAGTACTGCTACGAGCGGATCGAAATGGCTCTGCATGACGAGAAGGTGCTTCGGACCATGGCCGGTGGAATCGCCGGCTTGAGTGTGGTGGCCGACAGTTTTTCGGCCATCAAGCATGCCAGGGTGAAGCCGATCAGGGATGAACGCGGTCTGGTGGTCGATTTCTCCATCGAGGGAACATACCCTGCATATGGGAACAACGATCCGGCGGTCGATGCTATCGCGGTCGATATCGTACGGAGCTTCATGCGAAACCTACGGACACACCACACCTATCGGGAGAGCGTTCCGACATTGTCCGTGCTTACCATAACCAGCAACGTCGTCTACGGAAAGAAGACCGGAGCAACCCCGGATGGCAGGAAGAAGGGAGAGCCGTTCGCTCCAGGTGCGAACCCGATGCACGGAAGGGATACCAAGGGTTGTGTCGCCAGCATGAAAAGCGTCGCCGCGATCCCCTACGATGACGCCGAGGATGGGATCTCCTATACTTTCAGCATCATCCCGGGAGCCTTGGGGAAAAGCCGGGACCAGCAGGTGCGGAACCTGGTCACCCTGTTGGACGGGTACTTCCATGAAACCGGCCACCATATCAATGTGAATGTCTTGGATCGCGAGATCCTGCTCGATGCGATGGAGCACCCCCAGTTGTATCCGCAGCTCACCATCCGTGTCAGCGGATATGCTGT
>Ga0209212_1002735_pt1 | contig 24444 bp, 23 predicted proteins | sample RifGroC2_FD_183996 | JGI IMG/M metagenome (GOLD analysis project Ga0209212, IMG submission 183996) | Groundwater microbial communities from Rifle, Colorado, USA - Groundwater C2 (SPAdes) (version 2) | ecosystem: Environmental > Aquatic > Deep subsurface > Groundwater | place: Rifle, Colorado... | reverse complement strand
AGTCCTTTGATCATCATGTTCAATCCCTTGAAAATAAAATGATTAACCGTAATTTAATTGTCAATGAACTTATTATATCAAGTGTACATATAAATGCACAAAGTTTAACTAATTTTTAGAGGAACCCATAATAGAAAAAACACTGGGTCAGGACGGCGTGGCGAAAGTTGATATTGATGAAATTAAAATGACAGTATAGCCTTGAAGGTACCTCTTAAAATGATTGAGATTTAAATCATTCCAAATCAAGCTTGCTTTTGACAAATGCAAATTTGTTTTTCATAATTGCAAATCAGCAATCGCAAGATGTTAATTTACATCCATAAAATGTAAGCAGACGAGTTATAATTGCGTATTTACAAGGCATAGATGCAAGTTTGCCTCTAATAATTGCCGGTTTGCATCTGATATTTGCAACCTTACAACCATCAATTGCGAATTTACAATCGCCGATTGCAAGCTTACATCTGCCAGTTGTAAATTCACTTTTAATGTTTTTACACCTGATTTTTGCTTCATAAGCCTTTATAAATAAAGAAGTTAGCCTTGTTTATATCAAATTAGAGGTCAAAAAGGGGCAATTTGGGGTTATCTGACCATTTCCAATCGCCGAAAGTATTTAAAGGTTGTAAAACATGATGAAAAAGACACGGATTAACACGGCTAAAACCATTTTCTCGGTGTCCTCTGTGTTCTCTGTGGCTTAATTCGCAGAAAGGAAAAAAATGACACAATATCCAAGAACGCAATCGCAGATAGCCGCACTTGCAAATTCTATGATTGGCGGCTTTACCGAACATCCTGACTATTTCCCGCATTCCGATTGTACCGCTGTGCAGGAGGCCTTGGATGAGTACAATTCTTCCTGTGCGGCTTTGGTCGATGCCCAAAGTCAGGCTGCGATTGCAGCAGGCGCTAAGCAGGAAAAGTTAAATAAACTTCAGGATATAATCAAAAACCAGATTAAACTCTCACAGGTTGATTGTGCAGATGACCCTGTCAGATTGGATTGCATCGGCTGGGGTCAGCGTAAAGATGCCCATCCGGTATCTTCGCCCGGTCAGCCTTATGGTTTGGCGATAGCTGCGCAGGGTGATTGCTGGCTTCATTTGGAATGGAATAAACCACCATACAATACGGCAAAGCCGGTAAGATATTACAGTATAGAACGGAGAAAAACCGATGGCACTGATGACTGGCAGCCGGTCGCAACGAGTATAAATAACGAACTGAAACTCAAAAACCAGCCGCAAATGACCAGATTCGAATATCGGGTTAAAGCAGTCAACGCAGCAGGAGAATCAACGCCGAGCAATACAATAACGGCAATTCTTTGAGCGGTTCTTTGCTCCAATTACTGCGTTACGCAGTCCCGCCCAATGCTCGACGTACAATAGTACGCCTCCGCCTGGGTCGAAACTGCAAGCCTTGTCCTTGAACCAAATCCCTCGCTCAAAAAACACCTTTGGTCTGTCATAGTAGCCTTTTTTACCCTCACGAAGATACATTTTTCCGATTTTTCACATAAAAAGAAGATTTGACAAAAATATAAGAATAATAGAGAATGAAAGAGTTATTTTTGCTGTGGAATCTTCCTTTTAAAAGCCGAACAATAGAATCGGCTTTTAACAACTTTTTGCGAGAGTTACTGTTTTAAGATATGACTCATAAACAATTAACAGTGGTTGACTTATTCGCGGGTGCGGGAGGATTGTCTGAGGGATTCCAAAGACAGGGATTTCTTGGACTTGCCCATATTGAGATGGATTCTTATGCCTGCCAAACTCTTCAGACAAGACATATTTACTGGGAACTGGTCAGAAATAATAAAAAGCATTTATACTATGATTATTTGAATAATAAAATCAGCCGTGATGAGCTTGTAAATATTTTTGGAACAGATAACCCTGTAATCAATGAAACAATTGGCAATGAAAGCCTTGGAAGAATAAAAGAACGGCTTCACAATAAAATCAAAGCCAGAAAAATTTCTCAGGTTGATGTTTTTGTGGGCGGGCCTCCATGCCAGGCTTATTCGCTTGTTGGCAGAGCAAGAGACCCATACGGGATGGAAAACGATCCAAGAAATCAGCTCTACAGGTTTTATGTTGGATTATTGAAAGAGTTTAATCCCAAATTATTTGTGTTTGAAAATGTGCCAGGTATTCTTTCTGCCGGTAATGGTGAACTATGGAAAGATATACAAAGGTATTTTAAAAAAGCAGGTTATATAATTAAACATGAAATTGTTAATGCCGCTGACTTTTTAGTTCCACAAACAAGAAAAAGAGTAATTTTAATCGGCTGGCAGGAAAAATTAAATCTGGAATATCCAAAGCTCGAAAAACAATCTCATAATTATTTGTTTAAGGACATTTTTATAGATTTGCCTTCTCTGAAACCAGGGGAGAGAATCGAAGCCGGAGGACATAAGGCATCCGCAAGCAATTATCTAAAAATGGCAAAGATAAGAGTAAATGGAGCACCGCTTATTCAGCATATAACAAGGCCTACAAATGAACAGGACAGGGAAATTTACGGTATTGCATTAGATAAATGGGAAAATAAAAACGAGAGACTTAGTTATACTGATTTACCAAAAAAACTGAGAACCCATAATAATTGTCATTCATTTCTTGACAGATTTAAAGTTGTCGCAAAAAATCTGCCAACATGTCATACTCTGGTTGCTCACATTTCAAAAGATGGTCATTACTACATTCATCCGGACAAAAAACAGTTAAGGTCTATTTCGGTAAGAGAAGCGGCGAGAATACAGTCATTCCCTGATGATTTTAAATTTGAAGGGCCAAGAACTTCGCAATTCATACAAATAGGGAATGCCGTCCCGCCACTTATGGCGGAAAATATTGCGGCAAAAATCAAGGAGATGCTTTTATGACGGAACAAACAAAAGTTACACTTCCTTCCCCTGCATTTCGGACGAGAGCTCGTGTTATCAATCAACTCGGTGAGCAGCTTATCAAAAATGAGTCAATCGCCTTGTTGGAATTGATAAAAAACTCATATGATGCAGATGCATCACATTGCACAGTTACAATGACACATCCTACTAATCTTACTGACGGGAAAATCGTTATAAAGGACAATGGGTGTGGAATGAATGATATGGTGCTATTAAGGGCTTGGCTCGAAATAGGGACAAATTATAAGGATGAACTTTTAAAAAATAAAAAGACAGAGTTGAGTCATAAGTATAAACGAAGGCGTTTAGGAGAGAAGGGTATAGGTCGATTGGGTGTCCATAGGTTGGGTAGGGAGATAGAAATTGTTACGCGTGATTCTGGCCAAAAGGAACATGTTCTGCAAATTAACTGGGATAATATTAATAGTAGTGAGTACATAGAAGATCTTCCTATTACTATGTTCAGCAGAAAACCTGAAATCTTTCCAGAAGGAAGCGGCACACTTATAACGATTGGGCGCCTTCGTGTACCGTGGACTCGTGGGATGGCGAGAGATTGTGCCAGATCTATTACGTCTCTCAACTCGCCATTTGAGACGTCTGGTTCTTTTCGTGTTACCTTTAAAATTCCAGGTTCAGAGTGGCTTGACGGCTTACTTTCGTTTTCAGATATTTCTGAATATAAACTATTTTCCTTTGATATCACAATGTCTGGCAATGAGATTACTGACTTTATTTATGAGTTCACCCCGTGGCAGACAATGAAAAAACTGAAATCGAGAAAACTCACTATCTCAGATGATGCAATTAGTAAGTTAACCAGAATGGTATATAAAGAAGGTGTCGAATATAAAGATATTGACTTAAGTAAGTTCAAGATAGGTACAGTTACGTTTAAAGGCATAATCTTTGACCGAGATCCACGTGTGCTCGATTTGGGCGTACAGGACAAAAAAGGGCTTAAGGAATATCTGAATAGTAATGGTGGCATAAGAGTATTCAGAGACAACATGCGTGTAATGGACTATGGAGAACCTGGAAACGATTGGCTCGATCTTGGTGGCCGGCGAGTAAATATTCCTGCTAAGCGCATTAGCAATAATATTATTTTGGCATCTGTACACCTTTCACGACAGGCTAGTACTGATCTTCAAGAAAAGGCCAACCGTGAAGGATTCGTGGAGAATGAAGCATTTTACGAATTTGTTAAAGCGGTGCTCTTTGCTATCGAAAGAGTAGAAACATTGAGGAAAACAGATAAGGATATTCTTCGAAAGCATTATGGGCCTACGAATGCATCAGAACCAGTTATCACATCTATTGCAGAACTTAAGGCCGTAGTTGCCAAAAATGTGCCCCATGAGGACACTCGCAATAAGATAAATAAATATTTGGACAGAATTGAAGAAGAGTATGAAGCTATAACAACAAGCCTAATAAGAAGCGCTGGGGCAGGTCTTAATTTGGTTATTGTAATTCATCAAATTGAGAAAATTACTAAAGAGATTGGTGTGATGCTCCTAAAGGGAGCTGCAAATGATAAGGTGTCATCGAGAGTTAAAAATCTTGCAGATATCGTTGAGGGTTATAGTATTTTGGTAAAACAGTCTGATAAAAAACTTAGAAATCTTAAGGATTTGATTGAGCAATGTATTTTCACCATGAATTTCAGGTTAGAAGCCCATTCTATAAAGCTGGATGCAGCTTTTCGCTCCAGAACAAAGAATTTAGATGGGCTTTGTTCCGAAGACCATGTGCTGAATGCGTTGATGAATTTATTTGATAATTCCATTTGGTGGCTCGGATATTCCAAAACGCACAATCCAACAATATTCATAGATATATCAAATCAACTTCCTGGTTACTCAAGCATTGTAATAGCCGATAATGGTCCAGGATTTACATTACCAACTGAGGAAATAACCAAACCATTTGTTACAAATAAGCCAGGAGGAATGGGAATAGGATTGCACCTGACAAAGCAAATTATGGAATCCTTAAGTGGGCAACTTATATTTCCTGAGATGGAGATATTTGATATTCCAGCAAAATACAAAAAAGGAGCGAAAATCGCACTGGCCTTTAAAAAGGGGAAATAAAATGAAACTTAGTTGTAACTGCCAAGTAGTTGTTGTTGATGATAAATATGAGTCTGATGCAAAACCATTAATTGAAGTATTGGCCAAAAATTCCGTACCATGCCTTTATTATGATGGCACTGTAAGCAAGTTACCTGCAAAGCCTATGGTGGGAATAAGGTTTGTTTTTCTAGATTTAGATTTGAAAGGCGCACCCAAATCACAGGGAGCAGGTGCAGTGAAAACCATGGTTTCATATGCAGCTGCGGTTTTATGTCGACTAATAAGTAAAATGAATGGTCCATATGCAATAATTTTCTGGAGCAAACATTCAACCGATGATGACGCTATTGCCAAAACTATAAAATTGTGCCGCAAATCAGAAATGCCTCCTGTTGCCTTTTTCGATTTAGGTAAACACGAATGTAAAAATACTGAGGGAGAATATGATTTTAATCTTATCTCGGATACACTTAAAATTAAATTAGCCTCTATAGGGGCATTTCAGTTATACATTGCATGGGAAAATGCGTTATACTTAGCATCAAGCCGGTTCCTTGCCTCATTCTCTGCTCTTGTCCCAAATTCAGAAAAGTGGTCTGCAAATACTTCAGCATTGATTCATAAACTGTATAAGACATATGTTACAGACAATGAGCTTACAGACAAATCCGAGCAATTCAGATGCGCTTGCCATCTAATGAATCGTAGTTTTCTCACTACTCTGGAGCAATCTACACGCACAGATATTGTTTTGCCTGTTGGCTTTGAACTTATGAAAGGTGATGTAGATTCTGTTACCACTGCCAAACTAAACACCACACTTTTTTTGGACGAACCAGTAAATCGCCATGTTCCAGGAAGTATATATCGCGTAAAAGACAAAAATCTCCGTAAGGCGTTGACTAAGATTGTCTTTCCAAAAAGTCGCGCTCCGAACGGGGTATCACTGTACAGTATTCTCATAACACCGGAGTGCGATATAGCACAAAATAAAACGGTGAAGCTGACCTATGGTAAGAACAAACAATCCCCCATTCACCGTATTGTATTCGCGGTTATGTATGCATCTCGAACCGGTTCCGCCCAAGTACGAAATAAATTTAATGATGCCAAAAAGAGAACTGACGCGCGATTCCCGATGGGACCATTTTGGATTAGAGGAAAGCAACAGTTTCTTATAGCCAATTTCTCAACACTTTCTCTGATTGAGGAGAGAGAACTTCCACGCAAAGCTGAATTTATCTTAAAACGTGATCTCCTGTTTGACCTCCAGACGAAAGCTGCCAATCATGTAAACCGTCTTGGCAATTTCCAGCTTGAATAATATAATTTATGGATGTTCATTCACAACAGCAGCGTTCTTTTAATATGTCTAAAATTCGGGATAAAAACACAAAGCCCGAAATGATAGTTCGCTCAATAGTTCACAGGATGGGGTTTCGTTTTAGTCTGCATAATAAAAAACTGCCGGGGAAGCCTGATATTGTTTTATCACGTCACAAAAAGATAATTTTTGTTCACGGCTGTTTTTGGCATATACACAACTGCAAATATGGGAAAGTAAAGCCTGCTACCAATGCAGATTTCTGGACAAATAAAAGGCAGGGCAATGCTGCAAGGGATAAAGAGAATATCCGCAAATTAAAACAGCTCGGCTGGCGGGTTTTGGTAATTTGGGAATGTCAAATCAGGAAGCCTGAAAAAGCTGTTAATAGTATCAAAAGGTTTTTAGAAGAATAAATCCGCATAATCTGCGGTCGAAACGATAAGTTTAAAAATGGCAGATAAAATGACTAAATATGAAAGAACATATAAAATACTTCATCAGATATACGACAAGTATCGGCGATTCCATCGAGAAAATGGTGATAGAAAACATATGTCTTTAATGTGGTCAACGTACGACCCACCGGATATCATTGAAGGAACAGAACCATTTCGTGATGTTGAGAATGCTTTTAATATCCAGATAGATGAAGATGAAGCCTTAGACCTTTATGACATGGATTTAGAGGATGCCGCACGAAGAATAATAGAAATGCAAAAAAATAAATCTGTGTAATCAGCGTTATCAGTGATTAAACTTAGTGCCTTTGTGGCTAAAGAAAGATTTTTAAATAATCATTGACCTTTTATCCGATAAAGACTACATAAGGGCATAAGTGCAGAAGCCGTAAGGCAGAAAGGTAAAATACCAATTAAAAACTAAACAATAGCCGCGTGGACAGGCGAGTTGTCCACCCTACAAAACTAAATACTATTTAATTTGAAGTCACTGAGATTTCAGACGTTTCGATCAAAGCAGGAAACTTTATTAAGGAACGTGTGAGAGGCTCGGTGCTTTCGGTTTATACATACTGTGTATGTATGAAAGAGAGCACCGTTTGCTTTTACGTCCTTAAGGGGTTCCTGCCCCTGATCGAGCGTAATTGCGGCGGTGCTCTTTTTTTGCGCCTGCCAGTTAAAAAGTCTATATTTTTAGCCACCCCGCACCAAATTTCGGCAGCGGCCTATTTGGTACGGGACAAGCAGAGTTACGGAGAAACACAGAGCGTTAATTGTTTGCTTCAACAATCCCGATTAAATCGGGATTAAGTTCAAAAGCAACAACGGCTCGCATCAAAAGCTTCTTTTGTGCCGACCGTTTTGTTTTGAACATAGGCGTATTGAGCCTGTTGAAGCAAGACCGTGTTATTCCGTGAAATCTGTGTCTGAAATAAAAACTCTGTGAACTCTGTGTTCTCTGTGGCAAAAAAATAAATTAAAAAGGAAATGAATTAAAATAATAACCGCGTGGGCTTCCGTCTTCGCTTCGCTACGCCGCGACAAAAGAGCCCATCCTACAAACTAAACGCACAGCACCCCCCTGTGTAACTGCTGCCGAGTCTGACGGTTCAGGATATCCGATTTAGAACTGGCGGTTAATCCGCTTGAGATTTCGGCAGCAGTCATTTTTTTAACAGAAATGCAGTAATTCAGTTACCTGCCGCGACGAGCGCGAGCACGGCGGGTCGGTTATCAGTAAAATCTGCGTAATCAGCGTTCCATCGCCGCTAATCTGAAATCTAAAGTCTGAAGTCTTTTTTGCTTCGTGTCCTTCGTGTTCTCGGTGGTGAAAAACATCCGTGCCATCCGCGTAATCTGCGGTTTCAGTTTTTTTTAATCCATATTAACCAGCTTATTGACGAAATTAATAAGTTTGTCTATAATGGCCGCTTTGTATCTTTTTGTTAAATTGGAAAGCAAAATGGCTAAGAAAAAGCGGTCAAAGAAGGCTAAAAAAGCGAAAAAAGTTTTATGTCATACCTGCAAGGCTCTCTGCTGTCGATATGTCGCGCTGCCGATTGAAAAGCCGACCGAAAGAAGCGATTTCGACGATATTCGCTGGTATCTGGCGCATAAGGATATTTCGGTGTTTGTCGAAGCCGGCGCCTGGTATATAAACATCAAAAATAAATGCAGACATCTGTCCGAAAAAGACCACCGCTGCAAAATTTATGACAAAAGGCCGAAGATTTGTCGCGGCTACAAAACCGTTGACTGCGAACTGACCGGCGAGGAATACGATTATTCGCTGCACTTCACCGACGATAAGCAGATGGAAGAATATATGAAAGTGAAGTATGACAATAACAAGTCAGACCATCCGGTTAGCTGGGAAAAGAATAGTAAACGTAAAAAGAAATAGGAAGTTATGAATATACAGTCGGTAAAAGGGACGAGAGATTTTTATCCTGAAGATATGGCAAGGCGTAATTTTATCGCCGACCTCTGGAAGGAAGTCTCGATTCGCAACGGCTTTGTCGAATATGATGGGCCGATTTTCGAATATTTAGCGATGTATCAGCAGAAAAGCGGCGATGAAATCGCTTCGCAATTATTCGCGTTTGAAGACCGAGGCGGCAGAATGCTCGCTATCAGGCCGGAGATTACGCCCACGCTTGCCCGAATGGTAAATCAGCGAATAAACGCGCTGCCGAGGCCTATAAAGTGGTTTTCATCGCCGAGGCTTTGTCGCGCTGAAAGGCCGCAAAAGGGCAGGCTGCGAGAATTTTTTCAATGGAATATCGACATCATCGGCGTTGAAGATTGTCTGGCTGATGCTGAAATAATTTTTTGTGCCGCCGATTTTTTGCTTGCGGCGGGAATGACGGCTGCTGATTTTGTCGTTCGTATTTCAAGCAGAAGGCTGATTGCGGCGATGCTTGAGTACTTCGGCGTGGAAAAAGAAAAGCTCAATGCTGTTTATGCGGTTCTCGATAAAAAAAGCAAAATTCCGCAGGACGCGTTCGAGAAAATGCTTGAAGAAGCGATTGCCGATTCGGACAAGAGGCGAAAAATACTCGCACTGATGAGCGTTGATTCTCTTGATAAACTTGGCGGGATTGCCGGTGCGGACGAGAACGCCAATAAGGCGATTGATGAATTAAAAAAACTTTTCGGCTGGCTTGCAACTATGGGAATTGCCGATTTGTGCAAATTCGATATCGGTATCGTAAGAGGGCTGGCATATTACACCGGCATTGTTTTTGAAATTTACGACAAGGCAGGCGATATGCGGGCAATCTGCGGCGGCGGAAGATATGACAATCTGCTGGCTGATTTCGGCGGACAGAAAATCACAGCGACCGGCTGCGGTATGGGCGACTGCGTTCTGGGCATTATACTTGAAGAAAAAGGCCTTTTGAAAAATCTTGCCGTTGCGAACAGCATTGATTATTTTGTAGCATTTGCGGAGGAATCTCTGCAGAATGACGCTCTAAAATTGATAGCCAAACTTCGCAGAGCGGGCGCCAAGGCGGACTTTAGTTATAAAGGCGGCGCATTGGGCAAACAGATGAAGCAGGCCTCGGCGGTGAACGCCTCTAAATGCGTTATAATCGGGCAGGAATACCAAACCGGCCAATTGGTCGTAAAGAATATGACCGACGGAAGTCAGCAGAATGTTGCGGAAAAAGATTTTTTTGACGGACTAAGGCAGCAGTGATGAATGGAACCGCCGGCAGTCATTACGAAAAGGCATTCGAGTATTGGCTGAAGGATAACGGATTTAAATATATTCCGATTGACCAGCATAAGAGGTTTGCGTTTTCAAAAAGCAAAATCAAAAGTTTTGATTTTATTTTTTATACGCACGGTTCGACCGCTTATATCGCTGAAATAAAGGGGCGTAAATTTTCAGGCAAGACGTTTGTCGCGTTTGGAACTCTGCCGAACTGGACGACGAGCGACGACGTAAGTGGGCTTGAGAACTGGGTCAAAATTTTTGATAATAAATATCATGGGTTGTTTATTTTTGTGTATGACCTCGAAAATATCGACGTTGATACCGATGGCAGGGAAGTTTTTGAGTTTAATAATAAACGATATGTTTTTATCGCTGTAAAGTTGCAGGATTATAAAAACGGCGCAACTGTCCGCAGCGAAAAATGGCAAACGCTGCATCTAAACGCCCAATACTACAAAAATTGCGCATTGAATCTAAACGAATTGACTGGTCAGAAAGTTATATTGTGAACGAAAAAATTACGGAAATCGCGGAAAAGATAATAGCGGGTTCTTTGGCAGATAGAAGCGAAATAGAAGAACTGTTTTCGCTTGGCGAAAGTGAACTCTGGGACATTTTATATTGGGCGAATAAGATACGGCTGAAATTTTTCGGCAAAAAAATAAATGTCTGCTCGATAATTCCCGCAAGGCTTGGCGGATGCACGGAGGACTGCAAATTCTGCGCTCAATCGGGAAAATATAATACCTCATTTAAAAAGGTCGAGCATTCAAGCGACGAGGAGATATTAAACGCGGCCAGGGCAGCAAAGGAAAATGGCGTTCCGCATTTCGGCATTGTTTATAGCGGCAAGGCTTTGAGCGAGGCGGAATTAAAAAGACTTGAAAAACTTCTGCCGATAATTAAAAATGAAATCGGCATAGATGTCTGCGGCGGATTTGGAATTGTCAACTATCAGCAGCTTATGCGGCTTAAAAAGGCCGGTATGAGCAGATACAACCACAATCTCGAAACTTCGAGAAATCATTTTAAGAACATTGTTTCAACGCACGATTATGAATCTCGAATCGAAACTGTAAAAGCGGCCAAAGCGGCGGGGCTGGGCTTATGCGTCGGCGGAATTTTCGGCATCGGCGAGACGGAGGCGGATAGAATTGATATGGCCTTTGAATTGCGACAGCTCGGAGCTGATATGATACCGATGAATTTTCTGCATCCGATAGCCGGCACGCCGCTCGGCGATATGCCGACGATGAAGCCGCTGGAAATTTTGAGGCTTATCGCGTTATTCAGGTTTGCGATACCGAAAGCGGGTATAAAAATCGCAGGCGGGCGGGTTTTGAACCTGCGTGATACGCAGAGCTGGGCTTTTTACGCGGGGGCGACATCGCTCCTTAGCGGCAATTATCTGACTACCGCAGGCAGGGCGGTAGAAGATGATGTCAGAATGCTCGAAGATTTGGGATTAGAGCCGAATGTTATGAAATAGTTTTGAGTTAGAAGTAAGGAAGCGGGTAAATAAATTGGAAAATTTTCAGGAAAAAATATCTGTACAAAACGAACGGGCTTTGTTGGTTGGGGCGGTATTGAAAAACACCTACACGGACAATCTTGCCGAATTGGTCGCTCTCGTCGAAAGCGCCGGGGCGATGGTCGTTGATAGAATTCAGCAGAAAATCCACAAACCCCACCCGGCAACTTATGTCGGCAGCGGAAAGGCCAAGCATATTGGCGAAAGGGCAAAAGCAAATAAGGCCGATGTTGTGATTTTTGATAATGATTTGTCGCCGGGGCAGATTCGCGAGCTTGAGGAAATCATCGGCACAAAGGTAATCGACAGAAGCGAATTGATTCTTGATATTTTCGCCAGCAGGGCGAGAACAAAACAGGCGAAATTGCAGGTCGCCCTTGCGCAGCTTGAATATACATATCCAAGACTTACGCGAATGTGGTCGCATTTGGATACCGTAACCGGCGCAGCGGCATCAGGCGGAGTGGGCACTCGCGGAACAGGCGAACAGCAGCTTGAAATTGACCGAAGGCTCGTCAGCAAAAGAACCACCGAACTAAAAAAGGAACTGGCCTCAATAGACGCGCGAAAAATGAGAGAGATAGACGCAAGAGGCGGGCTGTTTAAAATCTGCATAGTCGGCTACACAAACGCGGGCAAAAGCACTTTGATGAACGCCCTTACCGATGCGGATGTTTACGTCGAGAACAGATTGTTCGCGACGCTCGATACGCGGACAAAACAGTGGATTCTCGAAGGTTCAAAAAAAGTTCTGCTTAGCGATACGGTAGGTTTTGTGAGAAATCTGCCGCATCAGCTTGTCGCGTCGTTTAAGGCGACGCTTGAGGAGGCGGTGAACGCCGATTTGCTGCTGCACGTTGTCGATGTCTCGAATTCCGATGCGCACGACCAGGCTGAAAACGCCAAAAAGGTTCTCGAAGAAATCGGCTGCAAAGACAAGACCACGCTTGTCCTGCTCAACAAGGCCGATGTCGTCGCAAAGGATTCGCAGCTTGAGTTATTGCAGACAATTTATCCTGATGCGATATGTATATCCGCAAAAACAGGTATGAATCTTGATTTGCTCAAGGCAAAAACGCTGGAGATTTATCAGGGCGGTCTGGCGACTTTGAGAATTACCGTCAATGCCGCGGACGGCAGGATTCAGAATTATCTCGAATCAGCGACGGAAATAATCGCCCGTAATTTCGGCGACAATACTGTTGTTCTCGACGTGAGGCTCGGCAAAAATCAAATTGCCGAACTCCAGAGATTTAAGCCGACAAAAGTCGAGGAGATTGATATTTACTAACAATAGTTTTTAGTTTCCGCATTTGTTTGTTTGCTTTTCTGCGGGATTTATTTCCTTTGCTTTTATTAAAATCATAATATACTTGAATTTTGCCTCGCCTTTTTTGCAGTCGAATTTTTCTGTAATTTTATTTCCGCAGAACATTAAAGTTTGTCCGTTTGGTATCATAACCTCTGATTTTGACTGGACAGTTTCAATTATCGGAAAGCGGCATTTTTTCTGTTCTTTGATGCCCTTCGGCTCTATGTTTGTATAGGTCAAATCGGTATTTAATTTAATACAACCATTCTGTTTGAGTTTTGAGTTAACCTTAAATATCAACCCCGCTGTCTTTGTTTCATAAATCGGCCTGGATTTTGCGAATGGAAATCTGCCAGTTTGACGGTAGCCTGTTATACAATTGACATCTTTTGTAATGCTGATAGTTGCTCCTTCGCCATCAAGGACAGTTACTCTCGGTGCCGTCAGCAATTTTGCGTCGCGATGGCTTTGTATGCTGCGCAATACAAAATCGTTTTGCTGTTCGCTCAATAACTCGCCGCAATTAACATCTGTTATAACATTTGCATCCTTAAGATTTGTGAGGGAACTTTCGCTTACAAATAATATTCGTGCCTCGATTTTAATCTGCTTTTTAAACTTGCTCATATCCTGACGTTTAAGTGTGATAATCTGATTGGCTGACTGATTGGCCATGACGGTAACGCCACTCCACTGACCAGAATCTGGTTGCAGGCTACTATTTTCTATATATGGATATGTTGCGCGAACTTTGAATGTTCCCGGCGGAAGATATTGGATATTGAAATTGCCGTTGCTGTCTGTCGCATCACTTGAGGCAACAAAATTAGTGGAAGTAAAGCTTGTACCCTGCTCGGCAGTAATCAATTCAATATAAGCATGTGCGATGGCACCCTGGATTGGTTTGCCAGATTCATCAAGTACTTTGCCTTTTATGGAAGCGGTAGATTTCGAAAGATCAATAATAATATTGCTTGTTGTTTCCTGTTCTTTTACTTCGGCAAGAGCAAAACCGGCATAATTTTCAAATGGCACAGCCTTTTTCTTGTCGCATGAGGTAGATCTGTTTGGATATGAGATAAACTGTTGGCCGGGCGGCAGATTATCTATTTTGAAATAGCCATTATCATCGGTGGTGCCGGATGTATCAAAATATCCGCAGCAGATTGATGACGGCGAACTATATCTGATTCTTGTACGCACTGAAACTGGGGCATTGGCAAGTGGATTGCCATTAGGATCAAGCAGAAATCCTTCTGCAGACCCCGGACGCAGCAGGTCAATACAGCCTTTGTCCTGGTAGTATTTGCCCCCGAGATCGATATTATCCCTCGTTAGAAAGCCCACGGCATTGACTTTAGCGTTATATCTTACGCCGACTCCATTTGGCGGCAAATTCAAATCAGGGCACGGCAGTGGGAAAACACCTTCTGAATCAGTCGCTACCGATTCGGCTTGCAGTGGTTTTGTTTCTTTACGGTTTGTAGTATAATTCTCAATCTCAATTTTTTCCCCGAACTCAACCACTGCCCCCGCTATCGGCTTGCCTGCTGAATCTACCACACGGGCACGTTTTGACCCGAACGAAAGCGAATCCGGTGAGTTAGCCGGCTGATCAGCCGGTTGGTCCGTATGGCATCCTGACATATAAACAACCGACTGAATAAGCATCACAAACAAAATTATCCGTATAAATTGTTTTTTCATAATGATTACCCTTAACTCATTATAATAAGATTAAACACTATGTTAGACGATTATCAGATGGAAGTGTTACAGTAAAAATGCCAATTTTGTGCTTAAATCTATAACCTCTTTCGCAATAAATGGTTATTACGAAATTTTGCCGAGCATTCTCTCTAACAGTTCCATACTTAACCCCATTACATTGGTATAGCTGCCGTCGATTTTTTCAACGAATTCATCTGCGCCATCCTGAATGCCGTAAGCACCTGCCTTTCCCTGCCAGGTTTCGGACGCTATGTGTTCGGCGATTTGTTTTTCAGTCATTTTTTTGGGATAAACGGTTGTTATATCACAATCAACAATCTCGAGCCCTGCGTCTTTTTTGATAATCGCGATGCCCGTGATAACCTTGTGAGGTTTGCTGAAAAGTTTTCTTATTATCTCTTCTGCGTGTTCGGCGGAATCAGGTTTGCCGATTATTTGCCCTTCGTAATCGACAATCGTATCGGCCGCGACGACTATCCTGTCGGGAAATTTTGCCGCGACATCTTTGGCCTTTGCCAGAGCAGCTACGCGGGTAAATTCCGCCGAACTGATGCCTGCGGTAAAAATTTTTGACTCGTCAACATCAGAAACGATAATGTCAAATTTATATCCCGCTTTTTCGAGCAGTTCTTTTCTTCTCGGCGAAGCAGATGCAAGTATAAAGGGGGATATGAAGGATTGTTGATTTGTATTGTTCATTAAGAAAAACCGCGTGGGCTTCCGCCGTCGCCAAGGCTATGGCGGACAGGAAGAGCCCACCCTATAAAACTGATAACTGATAACTACTTCACTCTTATATAATAAACAATTTTTTTGCAGAAGCGATAATACTCCGGCGAGATTCGTTCGATATCCTCGCCCACATAAACATCGAATAATTTTTGAGCGATATATTTGTTCCATTCGACGGTCGGCGGCGAACTTTTATTCGAGGCGATGGCCGTTTCCGCCGCGTCAAGCGGCCATGTGCCGTTCAGCGCGCCAAGCAGCATTTTTTGATAGCAGAGAAGTCTTTTGCCATAGCCTTCCTCTCTCAAAAATCGAACCATTGCGTAAGACTGCGCATAGAACGCCATAACAGCCTTATCTGCCTGTTCCTGCATAACTACTTCGCCGGGGTTGAGCAAAATTAAATCTTTCAGCGGTATTACATTTTTTTCCTGTATGGAAAGCCGCAGCGCGCCGAGCCTCTGATAATTTTTTGCAGGGTTGAAAACAAATTGCCCGTTTTCAAAATCCGAATACTCGAATAATTGAGCTATTCCCTCGTCGAGCCAGCTTGGCAGTCTGTATTTAAAATATTTATCGCAGAACTGATGCCAGCCTTCGTGTCCGAGTATGCTGAAAGTTCGGGTTCTGCCGATGTTATAAGCGACGCATTGGCCGTTGAGATAATAGGCTCCCTTTTTTATTTTCAGATAAACTTCAGCCTGCCCGCCGGTGAAACTTCGCGTGTAGCTTTCCCATTGCTGGCGGTCTTTGAAAATATACACTGTAAATTTATTGCCGCCGCCGACGGGTACTGGCAGTTGGCGCTGATACTCCCGCCAGGCCGCTTCGACAAACGCCGGTATCTGCCGGAGCATCAGCGGCTCAAGCATTGTCGTATATATCCGGTAATGAGCTGTTTCGATTACCAATCCATCGGAGTAGGAGTTTTGCCATCTTCTTGCCCCGTGAACCGCGGGCAGGGGGGCGACATATTTAGCTAATCCGTCAACGGTTGACAAGCTATTATCTTCTGGACAGTTGCAGGGCTTTTTGGGCGTTTCTCTCAACGTATTTTTGACGGGTGTGCTTTTTGCCGGTGTGTTTTGCTCATTACAGCCCGATATTAAAACAGAACATAGAACACAGAACACAGAACACAGAATTAGTGAATTTTTCATAGAGCTTATTTTTCTTCTTCCAAAATTTCCGCGGTGAATAAATAGACTTCTGTATTTTTATCTTTCCAGGCATCGGCCTTCAACCCCGCTTTATGTGAGCAGCAGCAGGACAGAAATTCTTCTTTGTTCCAACCCGTTTCCGTTGCCACCTGTGGCAGAAAACATCCGCTTGCATACCCTTTTTTTATATAAATGCCGTCAATACCAAGCCGCAGACTTAACGGGTCGGCTGTCTTTTTCAGCGGCGAAAGCACCGATATTTCGATATCAAGTTCTTTCACCTCTGCGGGCGTAATCGGCTCGCCGAAAAATCTTGAATCGCCTGTTGACGACGCTACCGCCATTTGATTCACGAGTTCTATTAATGGCTTATCCGAGACAAACTGCCCGATGCAGCCGCGAAGTTCGCCCTTGTTTTTCAGCGTTACAAAACATCCGCAATGCGCGTTAAGTTCGGCATCATCAGATGATACTTTAGCGGACTTTTTTCCTGACACCGCCGCCGTAACAGCATTTCTGGCGGTATCGAGCAGGATTTTTTTTTGTTCTTTGGTCATTTGATTAATTTCATCGCTAAAAAGCCGCCAATCAGCATAAGCGTAAAGAGCAGTGTCAGCCAGTTAAAATATTTGTCGATGAACGGCCTGATGCGTTCGCCTTTCCAGCCGAAAAGCCCGGCCACCATAAAAAATCTCGCAGCGCGACTTAAGGCAGAAGCGATAAAAAATGTAATAAAATTTATTTTAAAAACGCCGGCGGTAATGGTTATTACTTTGTATGGAATCGGCGTGAAACCCGCTATCGCGACAATTTCCCAGTCATACGAGGCATATAAAGCGCCGACCTGCGTGAAAGGGTTAATCTTGACTTCTTTGACTTCGCTTTCGTTCAGCAAAAGTTTAGTTTTGTCTTTTGCTGTGAACTCAAGCGGATAGGTTGCTATGACTTTTGTTATCGGCACTACTTTCAGCGACGTACCCTTAACGAATCCCTCAAGATTTGTGTTATCCATTAGAACTATCTTGTCCCGCGTAAATCCAGGAACGTAATTATGAAAAAAATTGCCAACCCCAGCCCATAGAAATGTGCCTATTATATAGCCGAATATGCCGCCAAGCACGGAAGCAATCGTGCATACAGTCGCAAAACGCAGCCATTTCTTCGGTGCGCCTAACGCAAGCGGGGCAAGCAGAACATCCGGGGGGATGGGAAAAAAACTCGACTCGGCAAAGCTCAAACAAAATAGAGCGACAAGGCCGTGTTTTGTGTGCGCAAAGTGCAGAACCCAGTCGTAAAGCCGTTTATGAATGTGCCAGACAGGCGTTTTCGATTTGACAGTGGAAACAGGGTTTTCATTCATAGTGGGCTTATACCAATTTGAAAGTCGGCAATTGAAATTAAAACGCAATCGAGAGCCATTAAATAGATTCTCGATTGCTCCGCGAATGAGGGCGCTGGGACTCGAACCCAGGACCAACGGCTTAAAAGGCCGTTGCTCTACCAGCTGAGCTACGCCCTCAACTTGTTGCCTGACAGCAGGTTAAGAAAGTACCCATCTGTCGAGAACACCTATATATAGCAAAAGGTTGGGCTAATTTACAGAGATTTGTTTTAGATTGCAAGAATAATACCGCCAGTTCCCCAAAAATGCAACCAGCGGACGCAAAAAACTAATAGTTAGGCATCTGGCAGGAGGAATCGCCCAGCGGCGAAGCTGTCTATATGATTACTGACGGCTGCTCCGGAAGCGATGGGTTGTTATAGTTGACAAAGAGGGGGGCGAATGTTATAACCCCATTAAATCTAAATTAACAAAGAACCGGAGAGGTGACCGAGTGGCTGAAGGTAACGGTTTGCTAAACCGTCGTACGAGTGAACGCTTGTACCGCGGGTTCGAATCCCGCCCTCTCCGTTTTTGTAAGAGAGCCATAAATGCTCTCTCATAAATAGCTTGTGTCACTTAAGAGAACCATGAGTTCCTCTCCTTAAGAACCCCACTTGGACGTACTTTAGCCATAGAACCTCTCTTAATGCAACCCCCGTGCAACTAAAAAAAGTTATATTTTATCCATTTTATGATTCGCATAAGAACCCTTACGCGCTATAATTTATGAGTTACGCAATGTAGCCCCCAGGGCATAGCTAACTATATATATAATAAAAATCTCTCAGGTATAACATTGTGTAACTCATATTTTTCTTTTTTGAAAGGAACTCTCTTATGGGTGTGACTATCAACAAGCAGAAATCAACAGGAGATTGGTATGTATGGGTTCGCTATAAGGGTAAGAGAACCTCGCGTAAAATAGGTAAAGACCGCAGGACTGCGGTTGCAGTTGCAACTGAATACCGGAAAAGATTGGCTCTCGAACAGGTTGATTTCTCGAATGGGCGAGCGGTTGCAAAAGAGGGTCTCTTATTTGGCCAGTTCTTTAAGGATTATCTTGAGAACGTAGCGAGGCACAGGCTCAAGTACAACAGTTGGATGTCTTATAAGAATGTGGCCGAGCTGTATCTCTTACCCTCATGGGAGAACAGGAAACTCGACTCAATTACGAGGCAGGATGTGAAAACTCTTCTCTTACAGAAACAAGCGGAGGGGTTGGTAGTAAATAATATAAAAATCTGTATCAGTGCTGTTTTTGCGGAGGCGGTTGAAAGGGAACTGCTGGCTGTAAATCCGGCTCACAATCTGGGGAGAGTGTTCAAGACTGGCATGAGGAAAACTCGGACACACTTTCTCAGTAAGGAACAGGCAACAGCTCTTTTACAGACGGCCAAAGAAAATATGCCAGAGTATCATGACTTGCTATTAACGGCATTTCGCACAGGTATGCGGTTGGGAGAACTTTTGGCTCTTTCTTGGGACAGCGTCAATTTTGACACAAAGAAAATCATAGTCCAAAGGAGTTACAGCCATGAGCATTGGGACTCGCCAAAATCCAATAAAATTCGGTACATAGATATGAGTGATGGGCTGCACGAAATTTTGTTAAATCGATACCATAAGAGAAATACCGAATTGGCATGTAACTCTTACAAAAACAAGAAAATATCCCTTGTGTTCCCCACCAAATATGGTGAGCCGCTAAATCAGAACATTCTTAGACGTGGTGTATTATATTCGTTGTTGACTAAGACACAGTTGCCCAAAATCAGGGTGCATGATATTAGACATACTTATGCATCGTTGCTGTTGCAAGCAGGAGCACCACTCCACTATGTAAAAGACCAGATGGGGCATAGTTCTATTACAACCACAGTCGATTTATATGGCCATTGCCAGCCAAATGTGAATAGAGAGGCAGTAAACAGGCTGGATTAGGGACAAAAAGGCCTCTTTTGCGGATAAGGTAATTTTTCGTTTACAAAACAGAGCTATTTACTATAAAATAACAGGTGACAATTTAATATTGAAGTTCATTAACTTTTAAGCGTTTCATTCAGAACCGGCAAATTTCTTGTACAGAAATGCATTTAAGTTGGTGCTCTTTGCACTTGCAAGGGGCATCGCTTGAGTGTTCTGTACAGGCCTTGCCGGGCCTTGAATGAGCATGATACAGCGGTGCTCTTTTTTTATGCGCCGCATTAAAACCAAACATTGTGAAGGAGTTTAATATGGCGTTGAAAACTTGCAAAGAGTGTGGAAGTCCGGTAAGTACCAAAGCGAAACTATGTCCAAACTGTGGAGCACCTGTTAAGAGTCGTATGGGATGTTTGGGTGTTATAATTGCTGTGATTGTTTTATTTGCAATATTGTCCAATATGCGTGAAAGTAGCACAAATACAACGAGCAGTTCCAGTACTCAAACAACTCCTGAAAATCCTAATAAGCTACAACAGCCACCAAAACCAGAATTTATCGATTTTCGCAAACCATTGCGGCCTGCGGTAAAGAAAATTCCCATTAAAAACTCTGATGGAAGCGTATTGACTTATGAAAATGGCATTGAGGGGGTCAATATCAGAGTTGGTCCCGGAATGAATTATGCAGTCGATAAAACCGGAACATTAGGAGAAAACGAAATACTTTATGTGCTTGAAGAAAAGGATGATTGGATACGTTTCAGAGTTACACGAGAAGATAATGGCTGGTCTGCATGGATTAAGAAAGATATTACAATAAGTTCAAAAGAAATTGAGCAGGCTGCGAAAACTAAATTTGGTGAACCACCTACCCAAAATTTAGATGGTTCATTTACATGCGTTAAAGAATATCTTAAATCTATAACTCGCGACCCTGATAGTTTAGTATATGAAAAATGGTCTGATGTAAAGTATAACGAAGGTGACGGTTGGCTTGTTATGTGTGTATTCAGAGCAAAGAACGGCTTTGGCGGCTACGAGCGAGATGCGAAATGGTTTATTATACAGCATGGGCGTGTTGTCGAGGTAAAAAACATTGATGCCTATGAATAAAATAGGTTTAGACTTAAGCTGCTTGGCTTTAATTGCTTCAATACTGTTAGCCATCGGATAACATTGACAAGATGTAGATATTAAGTTATGATTGTCGATGTAGAAATGAGAGACATTCTCTCCGATAGATTTGGACTAAGTGCAATGTTAAAGCCATACTATGGATGCAGATAAATTACAAGATGACCTATACACACAGTGGTGCCAGTGTGGTGATTTCTTTAGAAAATGTCGTAAAAAATTTGATGGCTTTCTTGAAGTTGATAACTATGATTTCATAAAAAGTTCACAAGTTGAGGCTGGAAAATTATTCCTCAAGACAGGTACACGCATTGAATATCCATTTGAGTTACCCTCCGCCTATTTGGCTGAACCAGAAACTTATTATGCGGAATATTGGTTATGCGTGCTTAGTCTTTTCGTAAGGCATTGTCCTACATTGTTAGAGTATCAATTTCTGCCTCAATATGAATTGCCTCGTAATAAAAGCAATAAAGTTGATTGGGGAATTTTATCTGATAATAATCTAAGAAGTCAGTTTTATTTAGAGCCTCCAATAACTGATTTGCTAATTGATTCCTCTATAAAAATGTGCGAATTCATAGCCGCACTGAGAAGCAAGCAAATATTTCAAATTCAAGAAGCAAGCAGGATGCTACTTTATAGAGGACATTGTGTCTGTTGCAGTAGCGAGCATGTATGGAAGTTTGTTTGTCTGCTTTTTAAACACAAGGATATTCTTATAAGTTATGAAAAAATTTACGAAGAGATACCATGTAATAAGAATAAGATATATCTACATAAGATTGTTGCTGATGTGAAAGATTATCTCAATAAAAACAATTTGTCGTCAGTGTCTCAAGCTATAACTAATTGCCAAAATGAAGGTTATATTTTAAACACTTCACAATTATAGTTCTATGCTTTCTCATTTTCTTCTCCGATAATTTTCCGATAACATTCCGGGCGATTTATTTTCATTTTCTTATTAAAAAATATACGTCATTAACTATAAAATTTATTTTTTAATAGGAGTTTATAATGAAAAAAGTATTCAAAAAAGGAAAAAGTCCATCTGTTTCAAATCAACTTACCAGTGTTCAAAAATTTATCGAAGTTTGTACAAAATGGCTGATTGTAGAAGACACCGACTATTTTTATGTTGTATTTGGAGCTATATTTGCGAATCGTTTTCTTAATTCTAAGCCAGTATGGCTTTATGTGATAGCGCCGCCAGGTGGAGGGAAGACAGAACTCCTTCAGGCACTTGATGGCCATCAAACAATTTTTTCGTTATCAAGTCTAACAGAGCGCAGTTTAATTTCCGGAATGATACAAGCAGACTCAAATCCGGAGAATGACCCCTCCCTCCTGCCTCGAATCGATGGAAAAATTTTAGTTATTAAGGATTTCACAGTCATCCTGAAAGAACGGCGAGATGTACTGTCGTCTATAATGGGACAGTTGCGAGATATGTATGATGGAAAAAGCCGACGAAGCTTTGGCACAGGAAAAGCAACTCAATATGAATCCAAGTTTGGCATAATAGCTGGTGTGACACCAGAGATTGATTGTCATCTCACGGCATTATCGTCACTCGGCGAGCGTTTCATTTTATACCGGTTGCCAGAGCTTACAAATGAGGAAATGACTGCACGGGCTATGCAAGCCAGTAAAAATATTAATGCAGATAAACAAGAAGCTGCTATTCAAAAAGCAGCCCACTATGTGCTTGACATGGAGCCATCAATCCCCGTATTGCCAGATGAATGGTTGAAAAAAATAGAAGAGATGGCGGCTTTGGTGGCGAAGGCTCGCACACATGTTAACAGAGACCGATACTCTCGGGAAGTGTTGTTTAAACCAACTTCTGAAATTCATACAAGATTGCTAAAACAATTATCTGACTTGGCCAGAGGCATTACTATGGCGAGAGAAAAAAAAGTTGTCGGAGATGATGAGATTAGGCTAATTTACAAAGTAGGCATGGATTGTATCCCCAGCAATAGGCGACAACTTTTAGAGTTTCTCGCACAAAAATTCCCTCAATCCGTTAATAATCAGGAAGCTGCTGACGCATGTAAATTAAGTCGCAGTGCAATGTTCTACTGGATGGATGATTTGTTTCAATTGGAACTGGTAGAGAAAATAGAATCAACTTCTAATTTACACAGAAGTTGGTCGAGGTATTCTTGGCGGCTACAAGGCAAATATGCCAATTTACTTAAAAAGAGGGATAACTCTGATGTTTAAGGTGAGAGTAAAAGACACAAGTCCCGAACGGAGAGTTCGCAAGGTACTGAGGCAATTTGGGTGCCAGTTTGAAACCAATGTAAAGGGATTACCTGGCACGCCAGATATTGTGTTATTTGAACTTGGGATAATCATATTTGTGAATGGTTGTTTTTGGCACCATCATTATCGTTGCCCTAAAGGTGGATTGCCTAAAAACAATCGACTAATTTGGAGAAGAAAAATTATTGCTACTGAGATTAGGGATGCCAAAAACATACGGCAACTTAAAGAGCTTGGATGGGAGGTGATTACAATATGGGAATGTGAAACATATAGTCAATATCGTATAAAACAAATCTTAACCAATTTCTTATTTTAGATTAAAGGAAATTTTTTATGAAAATAACAGAATCCAAAGAAAAAGTGGCAAAAGCTCAAGTGTTTTATGGTTATGAAACTTGTGTTCGAACCTTTCGTGACCACAAACAGGTAACCTTTGTTATCCAGCGATTTTCTACCAAATCTGAACGAGACTTTTGGCGTAACCAGAACATAAAGATGCGAAGAAATGTCCTAACTAAGGACACAAAAGTTCAGATCGTTCTCGCCAGTAAGCGTTGGCCAGTCAGAATAATAGAAGATGGTTTTGGTGGGTATCGAATTTATCAGAAACTCACAGGTATTTCTAACGAACCATGTGCTTAGAGCTTTTAATATTGATGTTCTGTTAAAGAAATAACGAAACTCGCAATATAAAGATAAGGCAAAAAATATTATATTACAAAAACAGCCAGAAATCTTAATTTGCGAGTTTTTTTATATAATTTGGCTCATAGCTTAAGGTAGTAGTGTTTACCTTGTTACCAATTAACAAAATCAATATCATTGTTTTCTGATTGAGAAGGTTTAGGGGGCATAGAAGCTGTATTAATGTTTTGGGTTTCAATTGCGAAAACTACAGATCTTTTTCCTTCAAGTCCAGCCTTTATTAATTGAGACAATTGACTATTAGCTTGGGCAGGAGAACCAATCCAGCCATCTTTAACTAAATTGACAAAAAATGTATTATTCAAATATCTTCCTACATTTTCATATGTTATTTGAAGGCCTCCACGTTTCCCTTTTGTTTGGGGAGATGTTAAAAGTACATTCCAATAATCAAATGGAATATACATGCCTTTTATGGAGACTGTAGCATAAATACCGGTATATTTAAGGAAATCTTAGTGGTTTAGCCGATAAATCTCTTGGAAGTTTATGAAAATGACATTTTCCAGGAGACATGATTATGGCTGGGCCAGGTGAATATGTA
>Ga0209212_1002732_pt1 | contig 24467 bp, 27 predicted proteins | sample RifGroC2_FD_183996 | JGI IMG/M metagenome (GOLD analysis project Ga0209212, IMG submission 183996) | Groundwater microbial communities from Rifle, Colorado, USA - Groundwater C2 (SPAdes) (version 2) | ecosystem: Environmental > Aquatic > Deep subsurface > Groundwater | place: Rifle, Colorado... | reverse complement strand
CGTGGCCGACCGTGCGGCATCTCGCGGATAAGCTTCCCCGTACCGCAGATCCAAGAGGAATTCATAGCGATTCCTCTGGATGTTGCGTGAAGTAGGTTACTAATTCGGTCTGTAAGGCACCCCAAATTTGAGTTTTCCGGATTTTCCCCGAGGCGGCCGCCGCCGCATAATTAAATTTCCGCAGTTCCAATATTACCCCGAAGGATCGCCCTGCTTGAACGCAGGGCAGTTTTTTTATTAGCGGACATTGACCGTCCACGATGTAATCTATACAATTCAAAAGAGGTATCATTACACTATGCAACGAAATTATTTTTCAGACGTAGCACATGCGATAATCCGTGTCATGGCAGTAGACCAGCGGCAAGATTGGACCCAAATGGTGACCAAAACGGAAAGGGCAGCGAGATTCCTCATAGCGCTCCTGTTTTGCGTGACTGCCTCCGCGGCTAAAGCCGCTCCGGTGTCCGGTGTTAAGAGCATCCTTAAAAGCGGTGCCAGCGTAGGGGCGGATCAAATGGACTCCACCCGAGGGCAAGCCATTGCTTCCGCTGACCTGCCATGGCGGAGCCCCGAGGACCTGGTGGAAATGGGCTTCAAGCGTTCCCGCGTGGTAATAATGAACGAGGCGCATAGCGGACTACTGCGATGCGTTCGCACACGTCTGATCGGCAAAAGAGTCCTCGCGGCGGCCCACGCGCAAGGAGTGCGCCATATCGCCATGGAGGCTCTCAATCCGAAGTTCGCGGAGGAGGCCAACAAGACGCGCAAAGTCCCGAAAGCGAACGGCTACTTAAGCCAGCCCGAAATGATCTCATTCATCCAGAGCGCCCTTGACCTCGGCTGGACCCTTATCCCCTACGAGGCGCAGGCGGCGCAAAGTCCGATCATTGCCGCCCTCGGCCCGCGTCCGGCCGATCCGCAGGATGCAGTGGAGTTCGACAGGAAGTTTCAAGAGACACTGCTCTCTAAGGATTACACCAACTGGAGGGAGATGGAGCAGGCGAAGAACCTTGTTTCGTCACTGAAGGCCTTACCCGACAACGGCAAGCTCTTCGTATGGTGCGGCAACAGCCACCACAAAGAGTCCCTTTCGAACAATAGCGATTGGATCCCGATGGGCTATCAGTTCATTCAGCTCAGCGGCCTCGACCCGTTCACGATAGATCAGACGCGCACTGTCGAATTTGCTCCCGGTCAGACAAGCTCCGGAAGCGATCTTGCCAGGAAATACGCAAGGGATCTGGCCCAGTTGGGGGGAACGGCGGGATTTCTTAAACAAGAGGCTCCGGAAGGTCTCAAAGGCATTTCGTTCGACGCTGTCCTCCTCTCCACGGACAACCGGCTCGAGTAGGCGTAGAATTTCAGTTAGCAGCCCGAAGAATCGCCCTGCTTGAACGCATGGCAGACTTCGCGAAGCACAGTAGAAAAGTCCCCGGTTTCCCTAGGCCGGGGATTTTTATTTACATGGAGATATTGCGAAGCGCACAATTCAACGCATTATGTTCCGCTTTCTGCTTTTAAAAGCTAAAATATCACTATGATAAACACCCTTTGTACCGTTATGCTGCTGGCAGCGGCACCGGCCGCCGCGGACGGCAGGTAACCATGGAAATACTGATAACCAACGACGACGGCATCTACGCCGAAGGCATTTACGCGCTGGCCACGGCTTTGAAGAAACTCGGCAATATCACCGTGGTGGCCCCGGACACGCAGCGCAGCGCCGTCGGGCACGCCATAACCATCGCCGACCCGCTCCGGGTGGTGACCGCCAACCGCAACGGCAAGTTCTTCGGCTACGCGGCCAGCGGCACCCCGGCGGACTGCGTTAAGCTGGGCATCAAATCCATAATGAAGAAAAGGCCGGACCTGGTGGTGTCCGGCATAAACCTGGGCGGCAACCAGGGCTACAATATCCTTTACTCCGGCACGGTCTCCGGCGCCACCGAGGGGGCGCTGCTGGGCATCCCGTCGCTGGCGGTCTCGTTGGACACGTTCACCAAACCGGATTTCAGCGCCTCGGCCGCCTTCGCCGTAAAGATCGCCGGAATGATGAAAAAGCGCGCGCTGCCGCCCGGCACGCTGCTCAACGTCAACCTCCCCAATATCCCCGCCGCCCGCATAAAGGGCGTAAGGGTCACCAACCAGAGCCGCACCTCTTTTAACGACTGGTTCGACAAGCGCAAAGACCCGCACGGCAATACCTACTACTGGATGACCGGCGACTTCAAACCTAAAGACGCGGACCTCGCCAGCGACCTCAACGCGCTGCGCGCCGGGTATGTCTCGGTCACGCCCATTCAGTTCGACCTCACCAACTACAAATTCATCTCCGAACTTGAGAATTGGAAGATCACGTTATAGAGAGGGGGCAGATTGAAAAAACTCATATTAGCCGCTTTAATGATCCCGGCCGGGCCCGCCGCCGCGCTGGATGAAGCAAAAGTCCCCGCCGCGCCTGTCACCGCGCAGCCCGCCGGGCAGAAACCGCCTGTCCCGCCTTTAAAATATTCACCGGAAATGCAGAAGGCCATGAAGAACCTGGCCCTGCTGCTGGAGCGCGGCGCTGAAATACCCCCGGCGCGGCTCGAGGCCCTGGCGCCGGAACTGGCCAGGTTCAACGGCAAGCTCGAAGACGCGCTGGGCCCGGACCTTATAGCCGACGCCGCCCGCCGTGAGAAAGCGATAGAAGCCGCCAGGCGCGCGGCGGCCGCGGTAAGCGCCCTCCAGGAGTTCAGGAGCGCGCTGCAGACCTATTACGGCGTCAACGGCGGCAAATACCCGGCAGACCCCGCCGAACTTGCGTCCGACCCCAGCCAGGCCATACCGGAATTACTGCTGCCGGACCATAGCGCCACGGCCAAGGTCACGATAATAGATTCCAGGAAATACGACGACGATTTTACCAGGGCCGTCACGGACTCCGGCGGCTGGCTCTATTTCTCCAACCAGGATTCGGTGAACTACGGACTGCTGCTGATAGACTGCCGCCACACGGCGCCGGATGGGACGGAATTCTTCAAATATTGAGGCGATCATGCTTAAACACAGGCTTAAAGAAGAAGCGATAGATAAGACCGTCGAGAAACTCATCAAGAAGTACCCGTCGGAAGCGGAACGGATCTCCGCCTGCGTGCGCCGCGCGGCCACCCTCTGGAACACCAGGGCCGACGGCACCGCGGCCGACTTCAGGCGCTTCTGCTGCGATAATTTCCTCATCGGCCCCGACTTGGAGAACCTGCTGGCGTCCTTCGAGAAGAAGCTGGAAAGCGCCAACGGCCATTTCACCGCCCTGCTGCTGAAGCTCCGCCGCGAGGTGGACGAGGACACGGGCCCGCTGGGCCCGGCCGACAGGCTGTTCGCCTCCTATTCGCCCGGCGCCCACTTCATAGAGGATATGTTCAAGACCCGCCTGGCCTTTCTGGCCCTGCTGAATTTCCCGGTGCAGACGCTGGAAGCCTGCCTGGAACAAGGCCCCGCCTGGAGCAGGGACGAGTGGGCCCGGGCCCGCCTGGCGCAGCGCTTCGCGCACCGGGTGCCTTCGGAGATAAACGGGGAACTGGCGGCCGCCTACTCGCAGGCCGAGCAGTATATAAATTCCTACAACATCTACCTGCGCAGCGTTACCGGCCCGGACGGGGAAGAACTTTTTCCGAAAGGGGTAAAGCTGATCTCGCATTGGGGCCTGCGCGATTATCTCAAAGGCCTCTACTCCGAGAAAACGGACGGCCTAAAAAAACAGCGCGTCATACAGGCCGTGATGGAGCGGATAATCACACAGGAGATACCTGAGAAAGCTATAAATTCCGAGAAGCACGCCTGGGACCCGGCCGCCAATACGCTGGACGGTGCGAAAGCCGCGCGCGAGCCGGACACCCGCTACGAGCGGTTCCTGGAGATCTTCAGGGCCCACCTGAAAGAAGACCAGTATTACCCGGCGGAACCCACGCACATGGACCGCAAATTCAAGCTGGGCCGCGAAATACCGGAGCCCGAGGTAGAGGCGATGTTCGCCGGCCTGCTGGAGGCGAAGGAAGTGGAAGAGGCCGCGGCGCTCATAGCGGCGAGACTTGACCGGCCGCTCGAGCCCTTCGACATCTGGTACGACGGGTTCAAGGCCCGTTCCGGCGTGTCGCAGGCGGAGCTGGACCGCGTAGTGGCGGCCAGGTACCCGGACACCGCGGCTTTCCAGAAAGGCATTCCGGAGATACTGCAGAAACTGGGCTTCTCCAAAGAGACCGCGCGCTTTGTGGCCGACAGGGTGGAAGTGAACGCGGCCCGCGGGGCCGGCCACGCCTGGGGCCCGGGCATGCGCACCGAAAAAGCGCACCTGCGCACCCGCGTGCCCAAGGGCGGCATGGATTACCAGGGCTTCAACGTGGCCATGCACGAACTGGGCCACTGCACGGAACAGGTCTTTTCTCTCTACAAAGTGGACCACACTTTGCTGGAGGGCGTACCCAACACCGCTTTCACCGAAGGGTTCGCCTTCGTTTTCCAGGACAGGGACCTGGAAGTGCTGGGCATCGGGAAGCCCGACGAGGAAACCGCGCACATGAAGACCCTGGACGCTTTCTGGTCGGCGCGCGAGATCGCCGGCGTGGCGCTGGTGGACATGAACGTGTGGCGCTGGCTTTACAAGAACAAGGACGCCGAAGCCGCCGACCTGCGCCAGGCCGTATCGGAAATCGCCAAGAGCGTCTGGGACCGCTACTACGCGCCCGTCTTCGGCGCCAAAGGCAGCGCGCTGCTGGGCGTTTATTCGCACATGATAAACCACGCGCTATACCTGCCGGACTACCCGCTGGGCCATATCATCGCCTTCCAGATAGAAGAATATTTCAAGGAGCACAACCTGGCCGACGAGATGGAGCGGATGTGCGTGCAGGGCGCCATCACCCCCAGGGAGTGGATGAAGCGCGCCGTCGGCGCGGATATTTCCGCGGAGCCGATGATAAAGGCGGCCGGGCGGGCGCTTAAAGCGCTTAAAGAAGCGGTGAAGAAATGAACCCTAAAGAATACAGCCTGATAGCGGTGGTGGGCGTCTCCGACGACGCTTCCAAATACGGCCACAAGATATTCCGCGACCTCATCAACGCGGGCTACCCCGTAAAAGGCGTAAACCCGAAGGGCGGCTTTGTGCTGGGCCACAACCTCTACAAGAGTCTGTCGGAAATAGAGCGCAAGCCGGAACTGGTCATAACCGTGGTGCCGCCGGCCGCTACCGTCCTGGTGGTGGAAGAGTGCAACAAGCTGGGCATAAAGACAGTGTGGATGCAGCCCGGCTCGCAATCCCCCGAGGCCCTGGAAAAGGCCGGAGCCTACGGCATTAAGACCGTGACGGCCTGTTTTATGGTGGCGAAGGACGTGTGGTGATGTTCCATAAAATGCTGGGTAAAAAATACGACGCCTACCTGGCTTTTATCAGGAAGCAGATGATAAAGGACCAGATAGAGTCGCGCGGAGTAAAAGATCCGCGCGTACTGGCGGCGATGGACAAGGTCTGCCGGCACTGCTTCGTGACCGAGGACATGGTCAGCCGCGCCTACGAGGACTACCCGCTGCCCATAGATTACGGACAAACCATTTCCCAGCCGTATATAGTGGCGCTGATGAGCGAACTTCTGGGCTTAAGCGGGGGGGAACGCGTGCTGGAAGTGGGCACCGGTTCCGGCTACCAGACCGCCGTGCTGGCGGAACTTGCCGCAGACGTGGACACTGTGGAGCTGCAGCCGGAGCTGGCCCGCGCCGCCGAAGAGAGACTTGGGAAACTGGGATACAGGAACATAAATTTCAGGACCGGCAACGGCGCCCTGGGCTGGCCCGAACGCGCCCCCTACGACGCGGCGCTGATCACCTGCGCGGCGCCGGCGGTGCCGCCGGAACTGGTCAGACAGCTGAAGGCCGGCGGCCGCCTGGTGATCCCGGTGGGAGGGGAGGACGGGCAGGAATTGCGCCTGATAACAAAGACCGCCGCCGGGCTGGAGAGCCAGGCGGTCTGCGCCGTGCGCTTCGTGCCGATGCTGGGAGACAAATGACGGACACCCTGGCTTTTAAGATAACCTGGCGCCTGTTGTTCTACCCCGCCCTGGTCTACGCGCTTTTTTCGTTCATATTCTTCTGGCTTTACGCCCATCCCAAACGCTACATAGGGTCTTACCAGCCCTCCGATTTCGGTTTTAAGCCGGAGGCCGTAAGACTCAAAACCGCCGACGGCATAGAGCTGGACGCCTGGTTCATCCCGCACAAGACCAGCAAAAGAGTTATCGTCGTCTGCCACGGCTACCCGATGGACAAAGGCGACGTGCTGGGCCTGACCGTCTTCCTCGCGCGCGAATTCAACCTGCTGTACTTCGATTTCAGGGCCACGGGCCGCAGCGGCGGCTTTTTTTCCACCGGCGGCGCCCGCGAAATCCGTGACGTTGACGCGGCGGTCAAGTTCCTGGAGAGCCGGGGCTTTACCAACGGCGTGGGAGCTTACGGCTTCTCCATGGGCGGCGCCGCGGTCCTGCTTTCCAAAAACCCGGCGATAAAAGCCCGCGTACTGGACGCGCCTTACGCCGACCTGGCCGGTGAGCTGGATTATATTTTCCAGGCCTGGGGCGTCTGGCGAAAACCGCTGATAGCGCTGATGAAGGGCTGGAGCTTTGTTCTCATGGGTGTCAATATAAACGCCGTTAACCCGGCCCGCGCCGCCGCCGCCATCGCCACGCCCATACTGCTGGTGCACGGCGACGCCGACACGCAGGTGCCGCTGGCCAACTCCGAACGGATAAAGGCGGCCGCTCCGGCCGCCGAGCTTTGGGTAGTGAAAGGCGCCGGCCACGGCGAGAACTGGTACCGCGCCGGCAACGAATACGAAAAGCGCCTGAAAGCTTTCTTCAACAAGAACCTTTAGTGTAACATCGGCTACATGTGACGATTATCACGTGGTGCACCGCCTGGCGATGTATTATAATATCGAGGTTCGAACTTAGGGGAGGCATATGAAAAAACTACTTCTTGTAATCGCTGTCGCTTTTGCGCCGACTGCGTTGCACGCAGAACAGTGGCAGATACTCGGCACCAGGCCCATGGGCATGGGCGGCGCCTTCGTCGCCATAGCACAGGGCCCTATAGCCCAGTACTGGAACCCGGCGGGCCTTTATACTTCCACCGGCAACGTCTCCGGTATGGAAATACCCGTGGCCGCCGGCATAGAGTTCACCGGAAAGACCATGGAGAACGCCAGCAAGCTGGGCGAAGTGGCGAAGGATTACGCCGCGATACAGAGCAAGCAGACCACCGGCGGGGCGATGGACGCCCAGCAGATGGCTGTTTTCGCACAAAGCTTACCACTTATAGCCAGCATGAACAAAAAAGGCACAGGCGCCCTGCTTGAAGCAAATGGCGGCCTGAACCTTAAATTCGCCAAGGTGACGGTTTCAGTTAACAATTACACCGCTATAGGCGCCAGTCCTTTTGTGGACACTAAGAATATAGGCCTTGGCAGTGCCGCCGGGATAACCGGTGTTCAAATGGGCGGCACTGTAATTACTGCGCCTGTGGACCCGACCAATGCCGCTTCCGCGACACAGATCGCCGGCGCGATCAACACGATAAACTTCAACACTATCGAAAGCCTCATCTGCGGTAGCGCCGGGTGTTTAAACACACAGAACAGCATCACCACCTCGGCCGAGTTGGCTAATGCTTTAGTGAATCAGGCGGCCACTAATGGGCTGACCCAGCAGCAGATAGCTGACGCCGCCAGCCAGCTGGCCGCCAATGCCGCTGCCGCCGCGCCTATCATAGCCGCCGCCGCTTCCGGCAATCCTTATACAAACAATCAGACCGACCTGACCGTTAAAGGCGGTTCCTTCACGGAAATAGCCTTCGGTCTTGCGCGGCCCCTGCCCGTGGACGGCCTCACCGCCGGCGGCAATGTTAAGCTGATAAACGGCCGCATGGCTTACACCAACTTCAAGGTGCTTTCCAACAACACCGGAGTGACCGACCCTTTCAAGGACCTCACGGACACCATGAAGACCAGCTGGGCCCCCGCCATAGACCTGGGCGTAATGTACGACATAAACAAGCTTATGCCCAAGTTCCCCATGAAACCGCGCGCTGGGCTGGTGATTAGGAACCTTAACCGCCCGTCGTTCAAGAACCCTGACGCCCAAGGGGGAAACACCCATCTGGACACCCAGGCGCGCATGGGCTTAGCGTTCAAACCAGCCAACTTCTGGAACCTGGCCATGGACCTGGACCTGACTAACAACCTGACTCCGGTAAAGGGTTACAAGTCCCGGCAGCTCGCCATGGGCACGGAGTTCAATCTTATAAACCGCAAGGCCTTCAACATACCGCTACGGGCCGGCCTGATGAAGAACCTGGCCAACAGCGATTCCAAAATGGCTTACACCCTCGGCACCGGTCTGAACCTGCTCTACATGCACATCGACCTGGCCGGAGTAGTAAGTTCCAACCGGGTAAAGATAGAAGACAAGAATATCCCCACCAAGGTGGAAATAGCGGCCAGTTTCGGGCTGCTGTTCTAAAGCCCTAGCCGTTCCAGAAATAATCCCCGCAACGGCGGGGATTATTTTTTCATAGATGTAACCGGAACAACTGGCGGAGGTGCTGGCCGGGGCGTTGCCCTGAGAACCCTTTGGGGAAGGGGGGGCCCCGCCATAATTTCCCAAGGCGGGGGGGAACCGCGCAACGGTTCCCATCTTCCAGGGTTCTCAGGGCAGCGCCCCGGGCAGCACCGATACTTTTTTGTATTTGCTAGAATTTGAATATGGCAGCCATAAAGACCACCGACCTGGTAAAGCGCTACGCCGAAGTAACGGCGGTAAACGGCGTGTCGCTGGAAATACCCGAGGGGGAAGTGTTCGGCCTGCTGGGGCCCAACGGCGCCGGCAAGACCACCCTTATAAGCATGCTGGCCACCCTGGTACGCCCCACCTCCGGCACCGCCCTGGTGGCCGGCCGGGACATAAACACCGAGCCGCTGGAAGTCCGCCGGCACATCGGCATAGTCTTCCAGGAACCCAGCGTGGACGACCTGCTGACCGCCCGCGAGAACCTTTACCTGCATTCCATGCTCTACGGCATGCCGCGCCGCGAGATAAACCCGAAGATAGACAAAATGCTCGCCCTGGTCAACCTGTCCGACCGCGGCGACAGCTTCGTCAAAACCTATTCCGGCGGCATGCGCCGCCGCCTCGAAATAGCCCGCGGCCTCATCCACAGCCCGAAAATACTTTTCCTCGACGAGCCCACCCTGGGCCTGGACCCCGCCAGCCGCAAAGCCGTCTGGAGCCATATCCGCGAACTGAAAGAAGCCCACAACACCACCATCATCCTCACCACCCATTACATGGAAGAAGCCGACAGCCTGGCCGACCGCATAGGCATCATAAACCAGGGCAAGATCATAGAACTGGACACCCCCGAAGCCCTCAAGAAGAAAGTCGGCCAGGACCTGGTCTTCATCCGGGGGGCGGTCAACGAGGCTGCCATAAAGGCCCTGCCCTTCGTTAAAAGCCTGGAGCGCGATAATTCGCGCTACAAGATCAGCCTGGCCAGCTCGGGCAGCAATCTCCAGGCCCTCCTGAACGCCGCCGGAACCATAGACGAAGTGGAAGTCCGCCGCGTGACCCTCGACGACGTGTTCCTGAAATTCGCCGGCCAGCAGATAAGCGAAGACGCCGAAGAAGACGCCGAAGAACACGCCGAAGGCATTTTCGAACGGATAGCCGTCAACAAGTCCACAAGGCGCTGACAATGATAAACCTTAACGCCGTCTACGCCCTGCTGCTGCGCGAAGCCAAGATCTTCTTCCGCGAGAAAGAACGCATCATTTCCATCCTCGTCTCGCCACTGCTCTTCCTGTTCGTGATGGGCAAAGGCATGGCCACCGGCCACAGCCCGGTGGAAGGCTACACCTACCAGCAGTTCATTTTTCCCGGCATCATGGCCATGGTGATATTGTTCACGTCCATCACCTACGGTCTTTATATCATATGGGACAAGCGGCTGGATTTCCTGAAAGAAGTGCTGGCGGCGCCCATCTCGCGCGCCACGCTGTTCCTGGGCAAGGCCCTGGGCGGCATGCTGGGCGCCATCATTGAGACGCTGATCCTGCTCCTTATAGGCGCGGCTTTCATAATCCCGCTTAATTTCCTGAAGGTCCTGTTGTGCCTGGCCGCGGCCTTCCCGGTCTCCTTCATGATAACCAGCATCGGCCTGACCATAGGCGCCAGAATGAAATCCATGGAGGGCTTCGGCCTGGTAATGAGCTTCCTCACCTGGCCGCTGTTCTTTTTCAGCGGGGCCCTGTTCGACCTGGGCACAGCGGCGCCGTACATCAAAGTGATAAGCCTCTTCGACCCGGTGACCTACGCGGTGGATATAATGCGGATAATAATGCTGGGGCGGGGGACTTTCCCGGCGTGGCTGGATCTGGGCGCCATAGCCGCCTTCTGCCTGGCCACCGCCGTCATGGGCGTGGCCGCCTTCGGCAAACTGCAGCACGAGAAATAAGATCGACGAACCGCGCGAACAAGGCCCGTAAAGTCATTACGGGCCCGGGCGGCTTTATGCCTTGGCGGTTTTCAGGTGAAGCGGACAAGAAGCGCGCGGGCCTGCTGTTTTTCTTCCGGCAGGAAGAAACCGGCCGCCAGCAGCACCACCGGGTAGGCGGAAAGCGCCAGCAGACGGTAGGCTGTCCACTGCCAGCCGCCGTGGAAAGCGCCGGCCAGCGCCGGGGCGCACAGCGCCAGCGCCGTTACAACCACGATAGCCAGGCGTTTAAGCTCGTAGGGCACGGGGAAATAACTGCGGCCGTACAGATAGATGACAAGGGCCATCACGCAGTAAGAAGCGAACGCGGCCCACGGCGGGCCGTAGATGCCGAACGTCGGGATAAGCGCGAAATTGGCGGCCACGTTGACCAGGGCGCCGGCCAGCGTGGCCACCATGATGGCCTTGGTCTTCTTGGCAATGATTATGGGCGCCAGCAGGTTGACGTAAATGCCGTTGACCAGGTAGGCGAACAGCACCACGGGCACGATGGGGAGCCCGGGCCAGTAGCTTTCGTGGATGAGGGCGCGGCCGGCCACCTGGAACCGGGCCAGGTCCGGGATGAAGAAAGAGAGCGCCATCCCGAGCCACACCAGGACCAGCGTAAAATACGTCAGCACCCGCGCGAAGACCGCCGGCCCCCCGGGCTTATCGGCGCGCTCCAGAAAAAAAGGCCGCCAGGCCTGGTCGAACATGCTCACGATCAGCACCATGAAGATCCCCAGGCGGTAATTGGCCTGGTAGATGCCCACGGCGGATTCCCCGGCGAGGCGCAGCAGTATGGGGCGGTCTATGACCTGGACGGCCATGGCACCCAGCCCCGCCGGCAGCAGCGGCAGCGAATAGGCCGCCAACTGGCCGAACAGCTCCCGGTCGAAACTGAAATTGAAGCGCTTGGGCACGGCGGCCACCGAGATCAGGGAGGAGATGAGGTTGGCCAGGAAAACGCCCTCTATGCCCATGTGCAGCCGGGTAAGGAAAACGATGTTCAGGATGACGTTCACCGTTATGGAGAAGACGCGCACGCCGGCGAAATAGAAAGGTTTGTGCGCCATGCGCAGGTCCGCGAAGGGCAGCACGTTTATGCTGTCGAGGAACAGGATGGCGGCGGCGTACAGCACCAGGTTGCCGCGCTCCGCCCCTATGCCGCCGAGAGCCGCCCAGAAGGAAGGCGCGCAGGCGAGCGCGGCGGAAAACACTACGGAAGTGACCAGCACGGTAGAGTAAGCCGTGGAAAAAGCTTTTTCCTTGTGTGCGTAATGCCGCATGTAGGCCTGGTCCATGCCGTACTGGTAGATGATGTTGAGGAAAGCCATGTAGGAGAACACGGTGGCCACCACGCCGTACTCCGCCGGCAGCAGGTAATGGGTGTAGAACGGCATCAGCAGGAAGTTAAGCAGGCGGGCGCCTACCGTCGAGAGGCCGTAGATAAGGGATTCTTTTCCGAGCGCTTTGAGGTCTTTGAGCATGCCGAATTAAATAAAAGCGTCGCTGCCGTTCCGTATAGTTTAGCAAATGACGGCGGGAGCGGAAATAAGATATAATAGGGTTGTTACAGGATGCAGGATGGGGGGGAAAATGGACAGATTCACTAAAAATCAGGCCCCGGACTGCGGCGTATGCCGCTTCAAGGCCAATTGTTTCTACAACAAGCTCGACGCCCAGGCCCAGAAGTCCTGGAACGCCATAAAGGTCGGGCGCAAGTTCTCCGACGAGGAAGGCATTTACAACGAATTCCAGCCGCCCCTCGGCATCTACACGGTCTGCAAGGGCCGCGCCAAGGTCTTCTCCACCGACGCCAAGGGCCAGCAGATGATAACCTGGATAAGGCACCCGGGCGAGACTTTCGGCCACATAGCGCTGTTCTCCGAGAACGATTATTTCTGCAACAGCCGCGCCATGGGCGAAACCATCCTTTCCTTCGTGGACAAGAAGAACCTGGAGCAGTTCCTTAACGACCACCCGAAGACCTACAAGCTTTTCCTCACCAAAGTGGCCACGGAAATGCGCACGCTGCAGCTTAAGCTGAAGGACACCGCTTATAAGCCTGCCCGGTCCAAGGTGGCCAGGGCGCTGCTTAACGCCATCTCGTTCAAATCCAAGGACACCTCCACCCCGGCCATCCACGGGCTGAAGCGCACGGAGATAGCCGAGATAACCGGCCTGGCGCTGGAAACCGTGGTGCGCACCCTGGCGGAACTGGAAAAGCGCAACATCATAAAGCGCGAGACCAAGGCCATCAAGATCCTGGACTACCCGACGCTGGTCAGGGTGGCCGACCCCCACGCGCCGAAGAAGTAAACCCGCTCCGGGACAATGAAAAAGGGACAGCTTACGCTGTCCCTTTTTCATTGTCCCGGAATGCCCTAGTTGGTCCCGAACATCCTGTCGCCGGCGTCGCCCAGGCCCGGCACGATGTAGCCGTCGCCATTGAGCCTCTCGTCCACGGTACCGACGTAGATCGGCATTTCGGGATGGGCGGCGGCCAGGCGCTTCAGGCCTTCCCTGGAGGCGATCATGCAGATAAAACAGATGTTCCTGGCGCCGCGGCTTTTCATTATCTCCACGGCCTCCACGGCGGAGCCGCCGGTGGCCAGCATGGGGTCGGCTATGACCACCAGGCTGTCGGAGACGTTCTCGGGCATGCGCACATAATATTTCACGGGCTTAAGGGTCTCTTCGTCCCTGTAAATGCCGATGTGGGCCAGGCGGCCTTCCGGGTAAAGCCGCATAAGGCCGTCCACCATGCCCAGCCCCGCGCGCAGGATGGCCACAAAGACCACGTCGTGCGCGAGCTGCATGCAGTTGGCCATAGCGATCGGGGTGCGCACCTTGACGCTTTTAACTTTGGCGTGCAGGAAGGCGTCGTGCGCGAGGAACATGCTCAACTCGCCCATCAGGCGCCTGAAATCCGCCACATTGGTCTTTTTGTCCCGCAGGCGGGCGATCTTGTCCATCACCATCGGGTGCTTCGAGACGTGAACGTTTTTCATCCTGCCTCCTACTTGATTATTTCGCGGATCAGCGGCTCTTTGCGGGGCGCCTTGGGCCCGTAGGCGAGAGCGGACTGGAACATCTTTACGCCGTCGGAGAGTTTGCCCGGCGAAGAGGCGTAAGCCCTGGCGATAACCTCGCCCGGCCGCACGCGGTCGCCGGGTTTTTTCTCCAGGATAAAGCCGGCGCCGAAATCCACGGCGTCCTCGGCCTTGGCGCGGCCCGCGCCCAGCGCCACGCTGGCGAAGCCCACCGTGCGAGCTTCCATGGCCGTCAGGAAACCGGCCTTGGCGGCCTTGATCTCCCTGACAAGTTTGGCCTTGGGCATATAGCGGTCCGGGTCGGAGGCCACGCGGGGGTCGCCGCCCTGCCATTTCACCATAAGCCGGTATTTCTCGAGAGCGCTGCCGTCGGCGATGACCGCGCGGGCCTTGTCCTCGCCCTCGGCGGCGGTGCGCGCTTTGCCGCCCAGGTGGATCATCCAGCCGGCCAGCACTTCCAGTACGCGCGTGAAATCCTCGGGGCCTTTTTCCCCGGCCAGTATCCTTATGGACTGGGCCGTCTCTATGCCGTTGCCTATGGCCACGCCCAGCGGCTCGTTCATGGCCGTCATCACGGCCACGCAGCGGATGCCGAGCAGCTTGGAGGTATTCATCAGCGCCACGGCCAGTTCACGGCTCTTCCTGAAATCCTTGAGGAAAGCCCCGGAGCCGTATTTCACGTCCATCACCAGGCCGGTGATGTCTTCGGCGTATTTCTTGGAGAGGATGCTGGCCACTATCAGCGGCAGGGCCTCCACCGTGCAGCTGGCGTCGCGCAGGGCGTAAAGTTTCTTGTCGCTGGGGGCCAGTTCGGCCGTCTGGCCGAACATGGACAGGCCCGTGGCCTTAAGCTGGCGCACGATATAGGCCGGCTCTAGGCGGACCTTGAAGCCCTTCATGGCCTCCAGTTTGTCCAGGGTGCCGCCGGTGTGGCCCAGCCCGCGCCCGCTCATCATCGGCACCACCACGCCGGCCGCCGCGGCCACCGGGGCCAGGGCGATGGAAACGCCGTCGCCCACGCCGCCGGTGGAATGCTTATCCACCTTCATGCCTTTTATCGACGAGAGATCGAGTTTCTTGCCGGAGAGGGCCATGGCGCGGGTGAAAGCGGCCGTCTCTTTGGGGGTAAGGCCGTTAAGGAAGGCGGCCATCAGCCAGGCCGAAAGCTGGTAATCGGGAATGGAGCCGTCGGCGGCGCCCAGGGCGATGAATTCGAGTTCGGCCGGAGTCATCTCCAGGCCGGAGCGTTTTTTAAGCAGCAGGTCCAGCATTCTCATGTTTTATACCGCCTTTGACTTGAGCAGGCCTTCTAGCAGGGCCCGCATTTTTTCGGAGACTTTCTCGCCCAGCGCCAAGACTTCCTCGTGCGTCAGCGTGGTCTTAGAAATGCCGCTGGTGAAATTGGAGATCCAGCAGAGCCCGGCCACGCGCATCTTGAGCTGGCGCGCGGTGATGGTCTCGGGGACCACCGACATGCCGGCGATATCGCCGCCGAGCAGGCGGTACATCTTCACTTCCGCCGGCGTTTCATAGGAGGGGCCGGTCACGGCGGTGTAGACGCCCTCGCGGGCGCGGATCTTGAACTTGCGGGCCAGCTTCATGGCTTCGCGGCGCAGCACCTTGTCGTAGGGTTCGTTCATGTCGGGGAACATGGCGCCGAAGGCCTCGTGGTAGTTGCCCATGAGGGGGTTGGACCCCATCAGGTTGAGGTGGTCGCGCAGTATCAGCATGTCGCCGGGCTTGAGAGCGGGTTTCAGGGACCCGACGGCGGCGGTGAGCAGCAGGTTCTTCACGCCCAGCGCGGCCAGCACCCTTATGGGGAAAGCTATGAAGCTGAGCGGCCGGCCCTCGTAATAATGGAAGCGGCCCCGCATCATCACCGCGTCTTTGCCGCCCATACGCCCGAACACCAGCTCGCCGGCATGGCCTTTCACCGTGGTGGAGGGAAAACCGGGGATGTCCTTGTAGGAAATAGAGACTTTATCTTCCAGGCGGGGGAGGGAGTTGCCGAGTCCCGAGCCCGCGATGATGGCGGTCCGGGGCTTGAAACCGGCGGCTATTTTCTTAAGCCAGCCGGCTGTTTTTTCAACGTTCGCGAGTATTTCCGAGGATTCCATGATGTCTCCTTAAAGGTGTTAAAATCCGAAACCATCCGCGCTGAAGGCGTCCTCGATATGTTCCGGCGCCTCGCCGGGGACTATGCCTATCACGTCGAACCTGAAACTTTCCGCCTCAACGCGGCGTGCCTTCAGGTAAGCCATGGCCGCCTTGATTATCTTCGCCCGCTTCGCCGGCGTCACGCTTTCGGCCGGGGTGCCGTAGGCCGGGTTTGACCGCGCCCGCACTTCCACGAAAACGACCGTATCGTCCTTCCTGGCCACTATATCCAGCTCACCCATCGGGGTGGACCAGTTCCGGTCCAGTATCTCAAAGCCGTTGGCCTTTAAAAAAAGAGCGGCCTGCTCCTCGTATTTCGCGCCCTTGTCGTTCACCGCGGGATCCCCGCGGCTGCCCTTACCGGCGAAAAACTCAGCCTGTGCTCCGGCGAAGGGCCCAGGAGGCGCAGCGCCTGCATATGGGCCGCCGTGCCGTAACCTTTATGCCCCGCTAAACCGTAGCCGGGGTAGCGCCTGTCGAGTACTTCCATCCAGCGGTCGCGCAGCACCTTGGCGAAAATGCTGGCCGCCGCTATCGAAATAGATCTGGCGTCGCCGTCCACTACCGGTTCCTGCGCTATGCCTTCGAGGCGCTTTATCCTGTGCGGGCCGTCCACCAGCAGCAGGGCCGAGCGCGGCTCTGCGCCGGCGGAAAGAAGGAGACGCCTGACGGCGGCCCCCATGGCGTTAAAAGTCGCCTCTAAAATATTGACGCTGTCTATTTCGGCGGGCCCGGCGAAACCGAAGCCGAAGCGGACGCCGCAATCCAGCATGAGCCGCAGGGCCTTGGCCCGCTTTAACGGGGAAAGTTTTTTGCTGTCGTTAACCAGGGGAGAAAGAAGGTGGTGAGCCGAGACCGGGACCCAGGCCGCGCAGGCCGTAACCGGCCCCGCCAAAGGACCGCGCCCGGCTTCGTCGACGCCTACGAGGATGGCCGGTTTTTTAGTTTCAAGGACCGCTGTGTCGAATCTGCAGAGGGGCACGGTTAAGTTTACCTGCCTTTACACCCCCGTCCGCCCGGTGCGGACGGGGAAGCGGCCGGTTTATTTGCCGGCGGCGGGCTCGGTCTTGGCCGGCTCCGTCTGGGGGACGGCGGCGGCTAATTCTTTATTCACTTCGTTGAGCCTGGCGGCTTTGCCGGAGAGGCCGCGGAGATAATAGATCTTGGAGCGGCGGACCTTGCCGGCCTTGACCACTTCGATCTTATCGATGCGGGGGGAGTGGAGGGGGAACACCCTCTCGACGCCCACGCCGTAGGAGATCTTGCGCACGGTAAAGCTCTCGGAGATCCCGCTGCCGCGGCGGGACAGGACCACGCCGTCGAAGATCTGGATGCGCTCGCTGTCGCCTTCTACCACTTTGGTGTAGACTTTAACGGTGTCGCCTGACTGGAAATTGAATTTATCCTTCTTGATTCCCAGATAGTTAGCTATGTTTATCATACTGCCTCCTCGTGGACTAATTAAAACAAAATCTATTTCGCGGCTTTCCTCGCCGCTTTCTTTACCGGCCGGGCGCCCGACAGGTCCGGCCTGGCGGCGCCTGTGAGCTTTGCGGCCATCGAGGCGCGCCACTCGGCTATCAGCTTGTGATTGCCGCTCAGCAGAGCTTCCGGCACTTTTTTCCCGCGCCAGACCGCCGGTCTGGTGTAATGCGGGGCTTCCAGCAAGCCGCCCGTAAAAGTCTCGTTCACCGTGGCGTCGCTCTTTTTAAGCACGCCGGGGATAAGCCGGGTCACCGCGTCTATCACGGCCACCGCGGCGGGCTCGCCGCCGGTCAGCACGTAATCGCCTATGGACAGTTCCATGTCGGCCAGCGGCACGATCCGCTCGTCTATCCCTTCGTAGTGGCCGCAGATAAAGATCAGGTGCTTCTTCTTGGCGAGTTCGAGGGCGGCCGCCTGGTCGAACTTCCTGCCTTTGGGCGTCAGGAGGATCACGAACGAACCCTTCTTCCTGACTTTTTTGACGGCCCGGTAAACCGGCTCGGCCATCATCAGCATCCCGGTACCGCCGCCGTAGGGCTTGTCGTCCACGGTGCGGTGCCGGTCTTCGGTAAAATCCCGGGGGTTAACGAAGCCCAGCTCCAGATACCCCTCGGCGCGCGCGCGGCCCACGATGCTTTCCGAAAGCGGCGTGTCTATCATGCCGGGGAAAAGCGTGACCGCGTCGACGCGCATGTTCAAAGAACCTAGTCTATGTCCAGGTAGACTTTCTTGTTCTGCCTGGCTGCGGCGGTCTGCAGCACGGTGCGGATGGATTTAACCACGCGCCCTTCCTTGCCTATGACCTTGCCGCGGTCGGAGGACGCCACTTCCAGCTTGAAGCGGACGATGTCGCCGTCTTCGGCGACCCCGACTTTAACGGCCTGCGGGTTCTCCACCAGCGAGCCGATGATGTACATTAAGACGTCTTTCATAATTGCCGTAACCCCGGGTTACTTAGGCGCGGCGGCGGCCTTCTCGGCCTTGCGCGCCCGGTTTATGAGAGAGCTGACGGTCTCGGAAGCCTTGGCGCCGTTCTTAACCCAGCGGTCAAGCTTGTCCGTCTTTAAAGAAACCTTTTCCTTGTCTTTCTCGGCCTTGGGATTGTAGTGACCGATGATTTCCAGCGGTTCGCCGTGCGGGCCGCTCGATTTCTCGATGGCGACTATCCGGTAGTGCGGCTGGGTGCGTTTGCCGATTCTCTGAAGCCTCAGAACAACTGCCATAGTATCCTCCTTAACGATTGCCGACGAAGCTATGCTAGTGCCGCATATTAGGGCTATGCCCATCAGGCGGCCAAAAATCCGGCACGCGCCCGCCTCAGGCGGGCTGGCGTGAACGTTTATTATATTATATTTGAGGGGGGTTATGGAACAGTGTTGCGGCGCTACCCTATCAGCTTCTGTATATGGCCCAGCAGGCGCGCCCACTCATACGGCTTGTTGACATAAAAATCGGCGCCGGCGGTGAAGGCGTTCTCCATGTCGCCCACCAGGCGTTTGCCCGTGAGCATGATGACGCGTATACCGCTGGTGGCCTTGTCGGCCTTTATCAGTTCGCAGAGCGTGGTGCCGTCGATCCTAGGCAGACCGATGTCGAGGATGACCAGGTCCGGCTTTTCTTTTTTTACGGCGGCGAGGCCCTCTTCCCCGTCGAACGCCGTAACGACCTTATAACCGAGGCCGGACAGGCGGATGGCCAGGACCTTGGCAATAAGGTCCTCGTCTTCGACTACGAGTATTTTTTTAGCCATTCTAAACCTTCTTCCTGAGGGCGCGCAGGAAAGCGGCCGGGCTGCGCGCCTTGAAAAGCGCGCTGCCTATCACCAGGGAATCCGCGCCCGCACGGGCGGCCAGCTCCGCGGTGGCGGCGTTCACGCCGCCGTCCACCTGCAGCCACACGGCCCGCCCCGACCGCGTTATAAGGGCGCGCGCGGCCCCGATCTTGGGCAGCAGCCCGGGCATGAACGCCTGCCCGCCGAAGCCCGGCTCCACCGTCATTATAAGGACAAGGTCGAGGACGCCGAGGAAAGGGATGATCTTTTTAAGCGGGGTTTTCGGGCGCAGCGCCAGGCCGGCCTTCAAACCCATTTTCTTTATCCTCGCCACGCAGGCCCCGGCGCCCCGCGCCTCGGCGTGAACGGTGATAAGGCCCGCCCCGGCCGCCGCGAAAGCGTCGATAAAGCGGCCCGGTTCCGCCACCATCAGGTGCGCGTCCACCGGCAGGCCGGACGCCGCGGCCACCGCCGCGGCGATGTCCGGGCCGAAACTCAGGTTGGGGACGAAGTGGCCGTCCATCACGTCCACCTGCAGCCAGTCCGCCAGGCCGCGCACCGGGGCCAGGCTGTCCTTCAGACAGGAAAAATCCGCGGCCAGGACCGACGGCACCAGGGCCGCGCGGCCGGACGGGAGGGGGAAGGCCTTTTTCATTTCACCGGCCTTTCCTCTACGAGGATGCCGTTGACGAAGATGCGGACCTTCTCGGCGCCGCCGTAGGGCACGGAGAGGTCTATCTTGGAGCCGGGGTCGCGCAGCCCGTTGAAGATCTCCCTGTCGCCGCTCTTGCCCAGGGCGACCACCCTGATATGGCGCTGAGCGCCGCTCTGCGACACTTCGTAGTGGACCCGGAATTCTTTTTCAGAACCGGCGGAGGCCCCTTTGCGGGAGCTCACCGTCAGCGTTATTCTGGAATCGGCGGCCACCACCGTGTCCGGCGCGGGGCCCTGGTCTATTATGGTGCCGCCGGGGAACAGGGACGCGGGATCCTCACTTATGGAAAGGCTCATGCCGCTCTGGGACGCCCACTGCTGCGCGTCCTCGTTCTTCTTCTGGCGGAAGTCGGGCATCATCACGATGCCGGCCGGCGGCAGCCCGGCGGAAACGGCCACCTGGACCATCGTATTCTTGGAAACGCTCAGCTCCGGCTTTGGGTCCTGGGAAAGCACGGTGCCTTTTTCGGCCTTCAGCGAATAGGATTCGCTGACCTCGCCCAGCACCAGCTGGCGCTGGCGCAGCAGTAGCTCGGCGTTCCTGAGCGGCAGGCCTATCAGGTTGGGGGTGAAGACGGACTCGCCGCCCTGGCTGAAGACCACGCGCACTATCTTGCCTTCACGCACCGTGGACCCGGCGTCGGGGATCTGCCTGAGCACCGTGCCTATCGGCACGGCCTCGTTGAAGTCGTAGCCCTCTATCTTCATGGCGAGGTTATTTTCGGAGAGGGCCTGCAGCGCGTTCACGGAGGACTTGCCGGAGATGTCGGGCACCAGCACCTCTTTGCGGTTGTGAATGACCGTCTCCATGGTCCAGGAGAAGAGAAAGTAGGTGAGCAGGAACAGGGCCAGCCCTACGCCGCCCACGCGCGCCACGAAGCCGGGGCTGACTATCCTCTCGTCGGAGGAGGAGAAATGACGCTGGTAGAATTCTTTGAGTCCCATAGTGTGTCCTTTAAGATCTCAGCGGAGCGTGTCGCCCGGCCCGAGCCGGAGCCCATTGAGAAAGTCGGCGCCGGGCATCTCTTTTTTTCCCTCGGGTTTTACGGTTTTTACCAGCAGCCCCCCGACACCACATTTTACAACAAACCCGCCGCCCGGCTCAACGGAAAGCACGGCGCCGGCGGGAGCGTCGCGCACCGGCCCCAGCGGCAGGGCGGCGGCCAGCACCTGCACCATGACCTTGCGATCCCGCGAAGCGAGATCGAAGCGCGCCCTGGGCCCGCAGGCGAGCCCGCGCACGCGGCCCTGCAGCGCGGCCGCCGGCAGTGAAAAATCCAGCACGGAGTCGGCGGAGGTCAGCTTGGGCGCCAGGGACGGAACGCCTGCCTGCGGTTCCCTGACGATCTCCCCGGCCGCTATCCTGCGCACGCCTTCCTCCAGCAGATCGGCGCCGGCGGCGGAAAGGCGGGAGAAAAGCGAAGCCGCGTCGTCGGTCTCCAGGACGGGCTCTTCGCGCCTGAGGAAAACCGGCCCGGTATCCATGCCCTTGTCCAGCCAAAAAAGCGTGATCCCGGTGGTCTTTTCGCCGTTGATGAGCGCCCACTGCACGGGGGCGGCGCCGCGGTATTTAGGCAGCAGCGAAAAATGCACGTTAAGGAACCCGACGCCGGCCAGCGCCAGCGTGGCCTCCGGGATCAGCCGGCCGTAGGCGACGACCACGGCCAGGTCCGGCTTGAGTTCTTCGATCACGGCGTGCAGTTCGGCCCTGGAGGCGGGCTTAAAAGCGTTCAGGCAAAGTTTGGAGGCCAGCACGTTGACGGGGGAGCAGCAAAGCTTGAGGCCGCGGCCCACGGGCCGGTCCGGCTGGGAGATCACCCCGACGATATCGTGCCCCGCGCCGGCGAGGCGGCCGAGAAAGCCGCAGGCGATAGCCGGGGTGCCCAGGAAAACGATCCTTAGTTTTTTCATTAGCTACGAACTACATCGGCCGGATCATCTTGCTTTCGTCCAGCTTCTTCCACTGTGCCTTCAACTTCAGCAGGGAGGGTTTGAGCTTGAGGCGCGCCATCAGCGGCAGGCGGCTGATAAAAACTATCCCCTCCAGGTGGTCCATCTCATGCTGCAAGGCCCTGGCGAACAAGCCCTCGGCGTTTATCTCTATGGGCAGGCCTTTCTCGTTAAGGGCGCGCACCTTCACCTTGGCCGCGCGCTTCACCTTGGCGAACAGGCCGGGGAAGGAAAGACACCCCTCCTCCTCGTTCATGCTGCCGGACCGCTCCACTATCTCGGGGTTGATGATCACGATGCTGAGCGGCTCCTCGCCTTCGCGCTGGATCTTTATGACGGCGAGGCTCAGCCCCACCCCTATCTGGTTGGCCGCCAGGCCCGCGCCGCCGACGGCGTCCATCGTCTCGAACATATCCGACAGCAGGGCGGGGAGGTCCTTCTTTATTTCCGCGAAGTCGACCTTTTTGGTCTTCTTCTCGAGTATCTTCTCGCCGTATTTGCAGATCCTGCGTATAGCCATATATCCCCCGGATAAATTTCAGCTCAACTGGTACGTCATCTGCCTGCCTTCCCACACAACTTTTGCCAGCACCGGCTTGGACGGAGCGTCTGATTTTCTGAGCATGCCCCAGGCCATCGCCAACCGCTCCAGCTGGATCTCCGCGCCGCTGGAGCCGGACACCCCCATCACGATTTCGTCGGCGCCGGCGGCCTGCGCCACCTGAGCGATGGAATAAAAAGGGTCGTTGGAGAAAACGAGCAGCGGCTTCACCGTCTTCCCGTACTTTTCGGCCAGCAGCACTACGGGGGTAAACAGCTCCCGGTCCTCGTCCGTTATGGAGCCGGTATCGCCGTCAAGCTGCATGCCTTTCGCTATTTTCGCCGAAAGCACTATGATGTCCGTAGTATCGTCGTCCGCAGTCTCGAGCACGCTCTTGAGGTGGACGAGATTATTGGGGTTACGCACGGGCACCAGGATCTTGCGGGGCTTCGTCAGCTCCGGCAGGATGGTGGCGATGTCGGCCTCCTTCCTGAGGTTCATTTTCTCGTCGGAGTCCTCGTCGGTCGCGTAGAACTGCGCCTTCTTCCTGTTCATGTTCTCCGAGATCTGGAAAAGAGCGTACAGCACCAGGGTGGAGGCCAGGCCGGAAATCGTGGCTATCCTTTTCGTCAGCAGGTTCATCAGGCTGGAGGAGAGCAGCACCATAAAAACCAGCACCATCCCCACGGGAAACTGGACGCGCCCGATCCTGATATTCAAAGGGAACAGCCACTCACGCGGCATATCCGGCTTGAAGCGCAGGATTATCAGCGACAGGGTCTTAAAGACCAGGCTCCAAAGCACGCCGAAAGCGTAAGCCTCGCCTATCAGGTAAATGTCGCCGCGGGAAAGTATTATCACCACTATCTGCGATATCGCCACCAGGTTGATCATCCTGTACGTGGTGCCGTACTTCTTATGCAGGTGACGGAACCAGTCGTGCAGGATGCCGTCCTCAGCCACGCGGTTGAGCACCCCGTTGGACCCGACCAGGGAAGTGTTGAGGGCACCGACCAGCATCAGACTGCCGGAAGCCACCACGAAAGACTGCAGTATGAGCTTTGCCCAATACGGGCCTTCCAGTTCCAGGGCCAGCCCGCTCAGCAAATTATCGGCATATTTCCCGCCTATCAGGTCCGCCGGGATTATCAGGGACGAAAGAAAGGTCAGGCCGCCGGTGAACACGAAGGCGAAAAGGAAAACGGCCAGGGCGGCCCTTTTGAGGTTCTTGATCTTGGGATCCTCTATCTCGCGGTAGACCTGGGCAAGGGTCTCGAGCCCGCTCATAGCCAGGATCGAATGGCCGAAAGCCATCAGAATGCCTACAACGCCTATAGTCTGCCACACGGGGAAATTCGCCATCCAGCCCAGGGATTCGTGCGTGAATTTAAGCCCGAACGGGGGAAGCGTAAAGCCCCTGACATAGATCGTGAACAGGGACCAGACTATCAGCACGGCGCCGACCACGGATACAAAACCCATGATCTTCAGGTTCTTGTCGCTGGATTCCTCGACGCCTTTTATGTTCTCCTTCCAGAAATAGATCGTGACCGCGATGGCGAAAAGCACGGCGAAAAGCTTGGGGGGGACATGCCAGTTTACGTGCAGCAGCGGCATGATACTGTAAAGCAGGCTTGAAACGTAAAGGCCGGCACTGATGGAACTGATGGGCCCCGTTATCACGTAGTCGAAGATGAGCGCGGAAACCGAGACCTTGGCCATGGAATGCCCCATCGCCTCGTTCACGACCTTGTAGACCCCGCCGCGCACGAACATGGCGCAGGATTCCACGTAAACGGCCAGCATCAGCCCTCCGAAAACCATGACCGCGAGCACATACCAGGGCGCCGCCGGTCCGAAGGCGTTCATGGCAATGCTGCCGGCGTAATAGGCGCTGGACCCCATGTCGCAGAGCACCACGGAGGCGGCTTTCCAGAAAGAGATAAAACTGAGCATGGCGGTGCTCAGAACTAGCACCTGCTTAAATTTGGGATTAGGGACCATATAACAATTATATAGTTTTAATGACGGCAGCGGAAGAAGGCGGGAAAGCTATTTGCCCGTGACGAGCGCGGCGGCGGCGGCGGGGTCTTTCTGAACGGCGAGTTTTTCTATAAACTCGGGCTGGAAGGTCTGGCTGAGCAGCGACAGCATGTTCAGGTGGCGCTGAAAGAATTCGGGGCGGTGGGGGGACAGCAGCAGAAGAAGGGCTTTTACTTTAAGGCCGGTGGCCGGGTCG
>Ga0209212_1002729_pt1 | contig 24471 bp, 24 predicted proteins | sample RifGroC2_FD_183996 | JGI IMG/M metagenome (GOLD analysis project Ga0209212, IMG submission 183996) | Groundwater microbial communities from Rifle, Colorado, USA - Groundwater C2 (SPAdes) (version 2) | ecosystem: Environmental > Aquatic > Deep subsurface > Groundwater | place: Rifle, Colorado... | reverse complement strand
TCCCCCCCGATCACCAGCGATTCCTCCTCCCCGCGCGGCAGGATGCCGGGGAGCAGGTCGGAGCGGAAGAAGATCTTCGAAGCCGGAACCGCCGCCTCGAGGACCCGGCTGCCGAATTGCCAGGCGTGCTCCAGCCGGGAGGTGAACGAGTTGAGGTTGTTCATGCGCACGAGCAGGCGGTTTCTCCCCCGATCCTCGAGGATGTGCTGTTCCGCGAGGTCGCGGACGCCGCGATAGAGCGTGAACGCGGGGATTCCGGGGTGGCGCCGCCGCAGCTCATACTGGATAAATTCATAGAGAAGGTCGAACTGGGACTCGACGGCGTTGCTCCGGGCGCTCTCCCGCATCCGCTCGACGAGATAAAGAACGTAGGCGGGCGCGTGGAGGTCCGCGATCGGTCCGGCGTGGAAGGTGGGGGGAAGACCGAAGCGGCTTTCCACCCAACCCTTCAGCACGGCCCCCTCCGGGGAGCTGGCGTCCTGCATCCAGCCCCGGAGGAACCGGAGATAACTGTTCCGCAGGGACCGGCGCCCGAGGGGGGAGGGCTCCTTCCGCCATTTCCCCACCTGGAAGACGAGCGCCATGTACTCCCGGAAAGCCCGTGCCCTCGACTTGGGATCCTCGATCCGGTCGAGTCGCGCGAACAGGGAGCGGTGCGAGCGGCGCACGCCCTGGATCTCGATCGGAAGGGGATTCCGGTTGAAGCGCGCCGAGGCGATCACCCAGGGGGGGTGGTCGCAACGGTTCACCGGCAGGGTGGCGGGCGCCATGCCGCCATCATACCATCCCGCCGATGATCGGCCGGGGGCTCCGCCCGGGAGTTCTCCAGGGAGTACTGGGCGGTTCGCTGCATCTCCAGCTGGTCCGCCCGATCGAGCGATCTTCCGATATCCTGAGACGATCGGGCGTCGAGAAAGATCAACGATTTTTCGGTTTTTCAGACGGCGCCGTCGCGCGGGTCCCTACTTCACGGCGCCGCCGGTGAAGCCCGCGATGAACCTGTCGACGAACAGGTTGTAGAGGATCGCGATCGGGAAGCTGGCGATGAAGCACGCCGCCATCATCGACCCCCAGAAGTAGACGTCCCCTCGCACCAGGAAGGTGGGCACGCCCACGCTCACCGTGAACTTCGCCGACGAGCTGATGAACGTGAGGGCGTAGACGAATTCCTGCGTCACCAGCGTGAAGGTGAAGATGACCGTGGTGAGGATCCCGGCGACGGAGATCGGGAGGACGACCCGCAGGAACGCCCCGAACCGCGAAAGCCCGTCGATCATCGCCGCCTCCTCGATGTCCGGAGGGATGACCTTGAAGAAGCCCATGAGGAGCCAGGAGCAGAACGGGATGGTGAAACTCGGGTAGACGACCACCAGGGACCAGAGGGAGTCCGTAAGCCCGAGGAACGTCACCACGCGCGACAGCGGGATGAACAGAATCGTAGGAGGCACGAGGTAGGTGAGGAAGATGCCGATGCCCAGCTGTTCCCCGGAGGTTCCCGACAGGCGCGCCAGGCTGTACCCCGCCGGAACCGCGAGCAGGAGGGTGATGATGACCACGATCCCCCCCACCCATGCCGTGTTCCAGAGCCACTTCGCGTACGCCGTCTCCTGGAACAGCATGCGGAGGTGGGCGAGCGTCGGGAGCTGGTTGAACAGGAACGGGTTGTTCGCGGGGTTCATGAGGTCGAGCGTGTGCTTGAAGGTCGTGATGACCATCCAGAAGAACGGAAAGGCCGTAAAGGCCACGAAGGCGGCGATCACGCCGAAGTTGACCCCGCGGGACAGGGGGGAGGTGATGGCTCCGCGGCGCTCTCCCGGCATCATGTCACCTCCGCTTGCCGGGCGAACCGGAGGATCAGAACCGCGCACGCCGCCAGCACCGGGAAGAGGAACAGTGCGATCGCGGCCCCGCCTCCCAGGTCCCCGCCGTCGATCCCGGTGAAGAAGGCGAGGGTGGACAGAACCTGCGTTGTTTCGTAGGGGCCTCCCCGCGTCAGCACGTAGATCACGATCATGTCGGTGAAGGCGTAAACCGTGCCGAAGAGAAGCGCGACGAGCGCGATGGGCCGCACCAGGGGAACGGTGATCTGGAAATGATGGCGCAGCACCCCGGCGCCGTCCATCTGGGCCGCGTCGTGGATGTCCTTCGGGATGCCGCTCAAACCGCCCAGCAGGATCACGGTGGCCAGGGGGAGAAGGCGCCAGACGTGGACCGTGATGACCGACCCCATGGCGAGGGTGGGCTGACCCAGCCAGATCGGCCAGGTGTCCTTCCCGAAGATCCCCAGCGCCCGCCCGGTCCAGTTGATCACGCTGTACACGGAATCGAACATCCAGAGCCACCCGATGCTCCCGAGGGAGATCGGGGCGACCCATGGAAGGAGGATCATCAAGCGGACGACCCACTTCCCGCGGAATTCCCTCTGGAGAGAAATGGCGAGAATCGTCGCAAGGATCATCACGAAGAACTGGGATACCAGCGCGAAGACGAGCGTGTTCCACAAGGCGCGGGGAAAGGTCGGGTTCCCGATGGCGTGGCGGAAGTTGGCGAGGCCCACGAATGAGGGCCAACCATGCGTTCCGACCGTAACGTTGCTGACGCTGTAGAAGAGGGCGAGGAGCAGGGGAAACCCGATCAGCGCAACGATGTAGGTGATGGCCGGCGCGAGCATCAAGCGGCCGAGTACCTTCTCGTCGTCCGCCAGCCTGCCGAAGAATCCGGTGTCCGCCGGGCGCGCCGGGAGATCTCCCGCGGTCTGCTTCAACGTTTCGCCCAGAACCGACGGGGCTCCGTCCGGCGGCCGGTCGCCTTGTCGAAAAACTTGATGTCTTTCTCCTTGATGGCGAACTCGTACACCCCGCCGGCGACGACGGGGAAGTGGACCGTGAAGGGGAGGTTCACGATCACCCGCTCGTTCGGAAACGTGTCGTGGAGCGTTCCGTAAAGGAGCCGGTCGGAGCCGAGGTCCTCCACCCGGTTCACGCGGAACCAAAGGGGGACCAGTTCCTCCCGCGACTCGTGCACCGCGAGCGGCAGGAACCGCTCAGGACGGAATCCGACGGTGCAGTCGTCTCCCCGCAGCAGATTCATCGGCGGAGAGCCGAGGAAACCCGCGACGAAGGTGTCCGCGGGGTTGTCGTACACTTCCTGGGGGGATCCGACCTGCCGCACCTTTCCCCCGCACATCACGACGATCCGGTCGCCGAGCCCCATCGCCTCGATCTGGTCGTGGGTCACGTAGATCGTGGTGGTGCCGATCCTCCGCTGGAACTGCTTCAGTTCGTCCCGCGCGAGGGTGCGGAGTTTCGCATCGAGATTGGAGAGCGGCTCGTCCAGGAGGAACAGGGTCGGCTCCCGGACCACGGCGCGGGCCAGGGCCACCCGTTGCCGCTCCCCTCCGGAGAGCTCGCGGGGTTTGCGGTTCAGAAACAGCTCGATGCCGAACATGGCGGCGGCCCGCTCCACGCGCTCGGGGATCGAGGCCTTCTCGACTCCCTGCGCCTTGAGCGGGAACGCGATGTTGTCGCGCACCGTCATATGGGGGTAGAGGGCGTAACTTTGGAAAACCATGGCGATCTTCCGGGCGCGGGGGGGCAGGTCGTTCACGACCTGCCCCCCGATGAGAATGTCCCCCCTCGTTTGCCGCTCCAGCCCGGCGATCATCCGGAGAAGGGTCGTCTTCCCGCACCCCGAGGGGCCAAGGAGGACCAGAAACTCCCTCTCCTCGACGGACAGGTCGATCCCGTCCACCGCCCGAACGTCGCCGAACCTTTTTTCGAGGTTCCGGATCGTTACCGTCGCCACGTTGCCGCCCCCGGCTGCGTAATCGTCAGATGAGATTCTTTTCCTTCCACTTCGCATAGATCCGCACGCACTTCTCCTCGGCCTCCTTGACCGCTTCTTCCGGGGTCGACGCGCCGGCGGCCGCTTTGGCGAACATCGTGTTGAGGACCCACGTGCTGAAGATTTCATCGATGGCGGCGGTCGCGTAACCGGGATAACCGACGTTGGTCGCCCAGTCGGTCACGTCCTCGAGGACAGCGTACTTGTTCGCCGGCTTCGCCTTCGCGTCGATGGCGATCAGCTTCTTCAGGTCGGGGACCTGCTTGGGGAAACACGGGAAGTTGTAATACTCGCTCGAGACGAAGCCCTGGCGGAAGTTCGCGATATAATCCACCAGGAACTTCTTCGCCCCGTCGATGTTTTCCGCGAACTTCCAGATGACGTACACGTCCATGACGTGCTCGAGCCCCATACGGCGGACCGGGCCCCTTGCCGCCTTGGCCAGCCAGATGTCGTCGGCGATCGGCATCTTGTCGTTCTCACCCGTCCTGGTCACCGAGATGGCATTCAGCACGAGGGAGACCTTGCCGGCGAGCATCGTCCGGTTGTTCGAGGAGGCGTCCCAGGAGAGGACCTCGGGAGTCATCGTCTCCTTGTAGAGGGCTTTGACGAATTTCACCGCGTCGTGAGTATTCTTCGAGTTGATCACGAGGTTCCCGTGCTCGTCCTGTACGGAGGCGCCGTAGGAGTACATAATGGCGCGCATCGCCATCCCGGTGTCGATTTCCGCCGCGAGGCCGATCCCGACAGGGATGCCGTGCTTCGCCTTGATCTTCGCTCCCCCGATACGGATGTCGTCCCAGGTGTCGGGCTTCATCCCCACGCTGTCCCACAGGTCCTTCCGGTAGTTGATCGGATCGGGCACGAAGCTGTCGGAGAAGCCGTAATACTTCCTCGTCTTCGGGTTGTAGGTGCTCTTGACGGCGAGGGGGATCGGTTTGCCGTACCCCCTCCTCTCGCACTCCTGGTAGACGTCATTCATGTCGATGACCTGCTCCTCGAACACCGGAGGCGGCCACAGGAACATGAACAGGTCGTGCCCTTTCTGCGCTCCGACCTCGGCCGCCGCGCGGGCGTTGATCCCCGCCAGTCCGATATTGTCGACGATCACATCGGTGTCGTTCTTCGCGCCCCATTCCTTGATGTACGTGTTGTTGAACCACTTGTCGTACCCCGGGACGAAATGGTTCCATTGGAGAATCTTGAGCGTCTTCTTCGCCGCGTGCGCACCCCGCGGATTGAGGATGTTGAACCCCAGTCCCGCCGTGGCGATCCCTATCCCTGTTCCCTTGATGACCTCCCTCCGCGTGAAAGATCGTTTTGCCATCTCCCCCTCCCTCTTCCCCGGCGAGCGCAGCACGCATCGCCGGATCGTCCGGTTGAATCCCTGAGAACACTCTCCGACAGGGCTTCCCCGATCGAACGCCCGTTTTGTCAATGGGATGCCGGTATTTTCCTCGGGATGCGTGCGGCAGGGAACAATGAATCATCGGAACGATCGATGGTCAAGAATACCAAGACATTTAAAAACCGGTTTATACTTGATGGAAACGGCCGCTCAACGCGGGGGATGAGAGGAGAGGGCGATGGGAACGATCGTGCACACGTCGCGGATCTCGATCGTGCGGGAGAAGGGACCGACCCGGATCGCGTGGATCGAGGGTTTTCCGGAGCCCGTGTATTACGGGGTTCACGGGGGGATCAAGAATTTCTACAAGGTCGAGCCCGAGAAGGAGCACGCCGCCACGCTCGACCACATCGTGGGCGCGGTGTCGGCCTGAATGATGGGGACACTGGCCACGGTGCTGGCCGGCAAAAAGGTTCCGACCTTCGGCGACCGCTTCCGGGCGGACGTGGAAGGGGACATCGAGGACGTGGACGGGGTGCTGCGGATCACGCGGATCAGCGTGCGGTACACGTTGAAGGCGCCCGCGGGAAAAACGGCGGACGCGCGGGAGGCGATGAGCACGTACCTGACGAAATGCCCGGGGGCGATGAGCGTTCGCGGGTGCATCGCCATCGAGGATTCGCTGGACGTCTCCGAGTTGCCGGAACCGGGGACGTAGTTGCCGATCGCGCACAAGGGGATCGTCCCCCGCCTGCACCCGTCCGTGTTCGTCGCGGAGGGGGCGCGGGTCATCGGGGACGTCGAGATCGGGGAGGATTCGAGCGTCTGGTTCAACGCGGTGATCCGCGGAGACATCCTCCCGATCCGGATCGGCCGCAGGACGAACGTCCAGGACGGCTGCATCCTGCACACGAAGGAGGGTTTCCCCCTCACCGTGGGAAACGAGGTGACCTTCGGGCACGGCGTCACCGCGCACGGGTGCGCGATCGGGGACCTGTGTCTCCTCGGGATCGGGTGCGTCGTCCTCGACGGGGCGGTCATCGGGAGAGCGAGCGTGATCGGATCCGGCGCCGTGGTTCCACCGGGGACGATCGTCCCGCCGCACTCGCTCGTGATGGGCGTTCCCGGGAAGGTCGTGAAGGATCTCGGTCCCGGATCGGAGGAGAGGAACCGGGTATTTTCGGACAACTACGTCCGGCACGCGCGCGCGTACCTCGGGAAGGGGGAGTGATGGACCGCATCGATGAGATATTCCGAAACGACCGGCTGATCCAGGATTTCGGGATGAAGCTGCTCGAGGCGCGCGAGGGATACGCGAAGGTGTCGGTGGTGGTCGAGGAGCGGTTCCTCAACGCCCACAACATCGCGCACGGCGTGCTGCTGTTCGCGGCGGCCGACGCCGCCTTCGCTCTCTCCGTGAACGCGGTCACCGATTCTCTGAGCATCCAGTGGAGTTTGAACGTCATCAGGGCGGCGATGCCTGGAGAGACCGTGATCGGGGAATCACGGATCATCCACAAGGGCCGGAAGATGATGGTATGCGAGCTTACGGTGACCACCGGCGACGGCCGCATGCTGGCCAAGGGGCAGGCCACCGCGCTGCCGGTACCCCGTGACACCTACGCAGAGGGCACGCGGAAAAGGAGCGTCTGAACGGGCGACCGCCGTCCGCCTCTCCTGATCCCGCAAGGGATCGCATAATTTCCATGAGACATCGTTTTTTTCTTGACAAAAAAATGGTGTGTGATTATGCTTTTTGAAAATTAAACCGGCTGGCCGGTTTTTTACGGTCGTGCAAACAACCTTCGGTGCTTCCGGTCAGGCCGACGGGAAAGGTGCAGATGGAGACCAACGCAAAGGCAGGGAATGGAAAGGAATGGGTGAAAAAGGCCGCCATCGGGAGGGCAGCAGCCACTTTATTTGATAAAAAAGGTTATCTGGAGACAAGCCTGAAGGATATTTCCGAAGCGGCAAAATTAAGCAAGGGGTGTATATATTATTATTTTTCCAGCAAACATGAAATTCTATATTTCATTCTGGATGTTTACATGGATCATCTGCTGGAAGGCCTGGAAGATGAATTAAGAAAAAAGCCTGATAGCCAATCAAAAATTGAATTTATTATGTACCGGCATTTATCGCTTTATAACAATAAGATTCCTGAAGCCAGGGCGATACTTATTGATGCGCATAACCTTCCGTATGAATATTATAGATCAATTGCTTTGAAGCAAAAGAAATATTCTCAATTATTGGCAGACGTACTTTTAGAGTATTTCGATGGCGAAATACAGATGAATAAAGCCAAGGCTATAAGTTATATAGTTTTCGGTATGTGCAATTCCATCATGCATTGGCATGATCCTGAAGGGCCGATCACTCTGGAAGAGTTATCCGGAATCTGCTTCAATCTGTTTATCGGTGGAATACAGCAGATAAAGACAGGACAAGGAATGAATGCGTAAGAAAACAAGGTTTTATCTGCTCAAGAGGAAGTTCGATTTATTACATGGAATTATAGCCAACCCATTTTGTTTTCGGGAGAGGTGAAGATGGACAGCAAGGAAAAGCTGCTGGATATGCTTTATGCGATGCTGAAGATCCGGAGGGTGGAAGAGCGGATCAGTGAAGTGTTCGCACAGGGGAAGATTCCGGGGTTCCTTCACGTGAGCATAGGGCAGGAAGCCGTTTCCGCCGGGGTTTGCGCTTGTCTGCGCGACGACGACTCCATTCTTACCACGCACAGGGGACACGGACAGGCCTTGGCCAAAGGAATCGATTTGAAGCGATTCATGGCGGAGATCTACGGGCGGGAAGACGGTTTCTGCAAAGGGAAATCGGGGTCCATGCACATCGCTTCCAGGGAATCGGGCGTTATCGGTTCGAACGGGATCGTGGGAGCGGGACTTCCGATCTCTCTTGGGACCGCCTTTGCGTCCGCGTACAGGGGAGAAAAAACAGTAACCGTCTGCTTTTTCGGAGATGGCGCCTCGAACCAGGGAACCTTTCACGAATCCCTGAATATGGCTGCCTTGTGGAACCTCCCCGTGGTTTTTTGTTGCGAAAACAACGGATGGGCCCAATTCACCCCCGGGAAGGTTGCAACGAAATTGAAGAGCATCAGTAAAAGGGCGGAGTCGTACGGGATGCCCGGCGTGACCGTGGACGGAGACGATGTGCTGGAAGTCCGAAAAGCGGCGGCGATCGCGGTGGAGAGGGCCCGGAATGGGGAAGGGCCGACATTGTTGGAGTGCATGACCCACCGATGGTTCGGCCATTATGTCGGTGATGCGCAAAAGTACCGGTCCCCTTCGGAGGTGCAGGAAGCAAGGGCGTTCGACCCCATCGAGAAGTTCCGGAAGTTCTTGTCGGATGCGAATCACATCGGTGCGGAATACATGGACACGTTGGAGGAGAGGGTGCGCAAGGAGATCGACGAAGCGGTTGCGTTTGCGGAAGCCAGTCCGGTCGCCGGGGCGGAGGAACTTCTCACCGACGTCTACGCGTGAGCAGGGAGAAGGGGAAACCGATGAATACCAGCCTTGGCAGGAAGGCTATCGCCGCCGGGGGAGAGGCTTGACATGAAAGAGACAAGGTATATCAGAGCGATCACGGAAGCGTTGAACGAGGAGATGGCCCGGGATGAGAGCGTCTTCGTCATCGGCGAGGATGTCGGAGGCCCCGGCGGCGCATTCAGCGCCACAAAAGGGTTGTTGGAAACCTACGGTGAAAGACGTGTGAAGGATACTCCCATCTCCGAATCGGCGATCGTGGGGGTTGCGATCGGGGCGGCGATCCGGGGCCTCAGGCCTGTCGTCGAAATCATGTTCGCGGATTTCCTGGCGGTTTGCATGGACCAGATCGTCAACCAGTTGGCGAAGATGCGGTACATGTTCGGAGGAATGTATAAATTGCCCGTTGTGATCCGGACTGCTTGCGGCGGAGGTCTCAACGCGGGTCCTCAGCATTCCCAATGCCCCGAGGCATGGTTTGCGCACGTTCCCGGGTTGAAGGTCGTGATGCCGGCGACGCCGCACGATGCGAAAGGACTGCTCAAATCCGCGATCCGGGAAGACAACCCCGTCCTGTTCATTGAACACAAGGCGCTATACGCGTTGAAGGGGGAGATCCCGGAGGAAGAGTACCTTGTGCCGCTGGGAAAAGCGGAGGTTAAGAAAGCGGGCAAAGACGTGACCGTCGTTGCGACGTCCCGGATGGTTCACCACGCACTGGCCGGAGCGAAGGTTCTATCCGGGGAAGGAATCGATGTGGAGGTCATCGATTTACGGACGATTTCTCCCCTGGATAAGGAAACCATTTTCCAATCGGTGGAAAAAACCTCGAGATTGGTGGTCGTCCACGAAGCCGTCAAGGCGTTCGGCGTGGGCGCCGAGGTTGCGGCGTTGGTCTGCGAGGAGATGATCGACCGGTTGAGTGCGCCGGTGGCGAGGATCGGCGCCCCGTTTGTTCCGGCCCCGTTCAACCTGGAGAATTTGTACCTGCCGAACTCCGACGATGTGGTCAGGGCCGTTAAAAAAGTGATGGCGTATTGAGAGGAATATTTCGATGACCCTGCAGGTTCTGATGCCGAAAGTCGGTCTTACCATGACGGAAGGCAGGATCGTGGAATGGATAAAGCAAGAGGGAGACCGGGTTGAAAAGGGAGAAATCCTGTTCGTGTTCGATACGGAAAAGGTCGCCTTCGAAGTGGAAGCCGCGCATTCGGGATTTCTTGCCCGGATCCTCAAACAGGTGGACGAGACCGTTCAGGTCGGGGAAGCGGTGGGACTGCTCACGGAGAGTGAAGAGGAGCAGGCGGAACTGAACAGGGAGAAACCACGGGTCCCACAGGAAGAACCGGAGACGCCGGGACCGGAAGTCGGGGCCGACCGGGGAGGGGATAAGATCCGGGCGACTCCCATGGCCAGGAGGATCGCCAGGGAGCGGGGCGTCGATTTGGAGAACGTCTCCGCCACCGGTGTCGGGGGAAGAATCAGGATGGAGGACGTCGAGTCGGCCGCCGGTTCCGCGCCGTCTCCGCAAGGCGCCCCCGAAGAGGCGGAAGGCAGGCTGGTCAAGCTGTCCGGGATGAGGAAGGCCATCGCCGAGAGGATGATGGCGGGGAAGAGAAATACCGCCCAGATCTACATGACCGTTTCCATCGACGCAACGAGATTGCTGGAAACAAGGGAACGGTTGGCGTCCCTTCTGGAGAAATCCGGGGGGGGGATCCGCCCAACGATCACGGACCTCCTGATGAAGATCTGCGCGTCGGCGGTTTCACGCCATCCGATCCTCAACACAAGGTGGACATCCGAGGGGATCGTCTGGCTGGACGCCATCCACATGGGGATGGCGATGGCGCTCGAGGAAGGCCTCATCGTTCCCGTGATCCGGGACATCGGGAAGAAGACGCTTTCCGAGATCGCCAAGGCAAGAACCTCCATTGTGGAAAAAGGAAAGAGCGGGGAACTGACCCCCGACGAAATGAAAGGGAGCACCTTTACGATCTCGTCGCTGGGCATGTTCGGGATCGAAGAGTTCGCCGCCATCATCAATCCGCCGGAAAGCGCCATCCTCGCCGTGGGCGCAATCCTGGACAAGCCCGTGGTGATCGCCAAGGAGATCGTGGTGCGCCCGGTGATGAAGATCACGCTGAGCTACGACCATCGCGTGATCGATGGCGCGAAAGCCGCCGAGTTCATGAAGACCCTCAAGGAGTTTCTCGAAAATCCGTCTTCCGTGATCGCGTAGAGAGGGGAAATGGGAAAAAAGCGGGCAATCGTGGTTGGAGAGGGCGCGCAATGCCGATGACGAACGGCGGGAACGGTGGTCCGATCCTCCGGTGCGAAGATGTCAGTCTGAAATTCGGGAGCATTAAAGCTCTGTCCAATATGACGTTTGGCGTGAACAAGGGAGAAATCGTCAGCATCATCGGCCCGAACGGGGCGGGCAAGACGAGCATAATCAATACGATCACAGGATTCTATCGTCCGTCAGGAGGAAATATCTATTTTAAGGATAAAAACATCACGGGACTTCCTCCTCACAAAATCTGTGTCCATGGGATTGCACGGACTTTTCAAAACATTGAATTGTTCAGAGGTTTATCCGTTTTGGAAAATTTGTTGGCGGCAAGGCATATCTACCTGAAGAGCAATCTGTTGTCCTGTTGTTTATATTTCGGGTTTGCGCAGAAAAAAGAGATAGAGGCCAGAGAGATTGTCGAGGACATTATCGATTTCCTCGAAATGGAAGCGATAAGAAAGCAAGAGGTGGGAATTCTCCCTTACGGACAACGCAAAAGGGTGGAATTGGGAAGAGCGCTGGCCCTGGAGCCGGAAATAATCTTTTTGGACGAGCCGACAGCGGGGATGAACGTGGAAGAGAAAGAAGACATGGTCCGCTTCATACTGGATGTAAACGAAGATAGAGGCACTACCATTGTACTTGTTGAGCATGACATGGATATGGTCATGGACATTTCCGACAAGGTTATTGTTTTCGATTTCGGTATGAAAATTGCCGAAGGTTTACCTGATGAAATAAAAAAGAACAAGAGGGTTATAAAAGCCTATCTTGGGGAAAAGTAAGCAGATATCAGGGGGTTTTCCTTGTCTGAATTTGATACATATCCGAAACTATTGATCAGAAATGTGAAATTATATGGAGATAGCGTTGCCCTTAGAAGAAAAAATATGGGCATTTGGCAGAATTATACCTGGAAAGATTGTTATGAGCAGGTGAAGTTTCTATGCCTGGGAATGGTCGATTTGGGCTTGAGGCCCGGGGAGAAGGTGGCCCTCATCGGAGACGACGAACCGGAAGGTTTCTGGGCGGAAGCCGCGATCCAGGCCGCCGGCGGCGTGGTCGTCGCGATGTGGAGCGACGCCATTGCGTCCGAAGTGGCGTATATCATCGAACATTCCGATTCGAAGTTCGTCATCTCGGAGGACCAGGAACAGGTCGACAAGATCCTGGAGATCAAGGAATCGATCCCCCGAGTGGAAAAGGTTATTTATTGGGACCGTAAAGGAATGAGGAACTACGACGATCCCGTTTTGAGTAGCTATGAAGAGATGAAAAAGATCGGGTTGGCGTACGACGAGAAATATCCGGGGGCTTTCGAAGCGTTGATAGAAGAAGGCAAGGGAAGCGATGTGGCACAAATGTCCTACACTTCCGGAACCACAAGTCTGCCGAAGGGAGTTGTCATAACGCATAACGCGATAATGACTTCCTCAAGGCGGATGCAGGAAAACGCTCCTCTTGAAAAAGGGGATGACGTAATTACGACATTGGCATCGGCGTCCGTGTTTCATTCATGGTTCTCCGGGTATAGCTACATGCGGGGTGTCGTCATCAATTTTCCCGAAGAGCCGGAAACGTTGATGCATGATTACCGGGAAATTTCACCCCGGTTCCTGCTCGTCACTCCACGCCAATGGGAAAGCCTGTCTTCCATGACACAGACTCGCATCAACGACGCGGGTTTCCTGAAGCAATTTGTATATAACCTTTTCCTGCCTGTCGGCTATAAGGTAACTGATTTGAGTACTTCCAAGAAAAAGATAGGTTTACATTTAAAAATATTGAACAAGTTGGGTGATATCCTGGTATTTGCACCTATCAGAGATAAACTTGGTCTGACTAAAACTAAATATCCAGTGACTGGAAGTGCTTTTTTAAGTCCGGATTTTTTCAGATATTATCAGGCGATTGGAGTAAATTTACGGCAAATATACGGAAGCACAGAGGCAGGCGTGGTTAGCATGCACTCAGGCGACGAAATAGATAACGATAGCGTGGGAAAATTGTGTGAAGGCGTCGAAATGAAAATATCCGAAGATCAGGAAATACTGGTGAAAGGCGAAAGCATCTTCACGGAGTATTACAAAGATCCGGAGAAAACAGGCCAAGTCATCAAAAACGGATGGTTTCATACCGGGGATTCCGGGTACATCAACGACCGTAACCATCTCTTTTATTTGGACAGGATCGACAATCTGGATGAATTGAATAACGGGCACAAATACGCCCCGGCATACATAGAAGGAAAACTCAAGTTCAGCAGATTCATACAAGACGTCATGGTAGTAGGAGGAAAGAACAGAGGGTATCTTTCCGTAATAGTCAATATTGATTTTGAAAGCATTGGAAAGTGGGCTGAATCGAACAGGCTGACTTATACTACTTTTGTTGATCTGTCGCAGAAAAACGAAGTTGGTGGCTTGATAAGAAATGACTTGAATAGAGTCAACAATACGCTTCCTAAGGGATCAAAGGTAAGAAAATTTGTGCTGCTGCATAAAGAATTCGATGCCGATGAAGGTGAATTGACAAGAACAAGAAAATTAAAGCGTCAGTTCCTGCAGGTGCGTTACAAAGATTTAATAGACGCCGTTTACGAAAATAAAAAGGAAATACCCATCGTTACCGAAGTCAAATACAGGGACGGAAGAAAAGGGAACGTGGAGACAAACCTGAAAATACATTCCGTAGATGAAGATGGCGCTCCTTGATAAAGGAGAGAGTCGCGTGTTGCGTTCACTTGCATGCAATGCGAGGAGAGCCGGATGCTGAAGCTTAGCAACGTGGAAGTGAAATATGCGGATGTGATCCTGGTATTGCGGGGCGTATCCCTCGAAATCGCGAAAGGAACGATCGTTTCTCTATTGGGAAGCAACGGGGCCGGGAAAACGACAACCCTGAAAGCGATCTCCGGCCTGCTCCACACGGAACTCGGCGAGGTCACCGCCGGCACCATCGAATACGAAGGGTACCGGATCGATGCGATGGACCCGGAGCAGATAGCGAAGATGGGAATCATCCAGGTCATGGAAGGAAGGCGCGTGTTGGAACACCTCACGGTCGAGGAAAACCTCCGGCTTGGAGGATATATACGGAGTCGCGACAACATAAAGAAAGACCTGGACATGGTCTACGATTACTTTCCCAAGCTGAGAAGCCTGAGAAATTCCACCAGCGGATACCTGTCCGGAGGGGAACAACAGATGGTCGTGATGGGGCGGGCCATGATGGCTCACCCGAAAATAATGTTGCTGGACGAGCCTTCCATGGGGCTTGCGCCGTTGATCGTCGAGGAGATATTCGAAATTATCAGGAAATTCAATACGGAAGAGAAAAGCTCCATTCTCATTGTCGAGCAGAATGCGAGGACGGCGCTCGGCGCAAGCGAATACGCGTACGTGTTGGAAAACGGGAGGGTCGTGCTGGACGGACCCTCTTCCAAGCTTGCCGACAACGAAGACATAAAGGAGTTCTATCTCGGACTCAGCAAAATCGGAGAAAAGAAAAGCTACCGTGATGTAAAGCATTACAAGAGACGGAAGAGGTGGCTCTAGGATCGGGTTCCCGTCGCGGTCACGTGCCGTATCTTTATGGGAGGTAAAGAATGGATTTCATACTGTCATTGATCATTTCAGGGCTGATGAACGGGGCCATTTACGGTCTCGTCGCCCTGGGTTTCGTACTCATATACAAGTCCTCTTCGGTGTTGAATTTTTCCCAAGGGCACATGCTGTTGTTGGGGGCATACATTTTCTGGTTTTTCAGGACCGCAATGGGGTTCAATCTTTACCTGGCGCTGTTTCTCGCTGTCGGCGTCGGTTTCCTGGTGGGGATTCTCATCGAACGCCTCACCCTGCGGCGCTTGATCGGGCAACCCCTGATTTCCATGATTACCGTTACCATCTTCCTGTCTCTTGTGATCGAGGGGTTCGTGTCTTTGATATGGGGTTCTTATCCATTGCAGCATATCGCCATCTTTTCCAATCGGTGTTTTAACATTGGCAATTGCGTCTTGACCGCCCAGAACTTGTATGCATTCGGTCTCGCGTTGACAACCGCCTTGGCGCTGATTCTTTTTTTCCGATACACCAATCTGGGACTCGCCATGCGCGGGGTTGCCGAAGGACACCAGACCATGCAGAGCATGGGAATAAGCGTCAAGAAAATATTGAACATATCCTGGGGAATCGCAGGCATGGCGGCCACGATCGGGGGAATCATTCTTGGGAGCACCCTCGGCTTTCAACTTGGCCTGAGCCATATCGGACTGTTGGCGATACCGGCCGCGTTCATCGGAGGTCTCGAATCGCCCGAGGGCGCCATTCTGGGAGGTTTGCTGATCGGGTTATGCGAAAGCATCGTGTCAGGCTACATCGGGAATGCCGCGGGAGTTCCGGCCGCGTTCCTTATTCTTATTGTTGTAATGATTTTCAAGCCGTACGGATTTTTCGGATTAGTAAAAATAGAGAGGGTGTAACAACATGGCGAACACTTCGTTTTATCCGCCAAGCGGCATTTATTCCGATCAATACAAAAAAGACATGAGAATTATAAAAACGAAAACACAAATGATAATGTCCATTGCAGCTTTGATCATGTTGTTCGTGCTGCCGGAGCTTCCCTATGTCAGCGGCTATATATTGCGATTGATCATAGGGGCTGCCATCGCTCTGATAATATGCCTTGGCCTGAATATTCTCACCGGATATTGCGGGCAGCTCAATATCGGCCAATCCGCCTTTGTCATGGTAGGCGCGTTTACCTCGGCCTTGCTGAATTCGAAGTTCGGATTGCCTTTCTGGGCCACATTTATTCTTGCGGGCCTCGCCGCCGCCGCGGTCGGCGTATTTTTCGGGATTCCTTCGGTCCGCCTGAAAGGTCTGTACCTTGCCTTGACGACGCTCGGCGCCCAGGTCATTCTTACGTGGGTCGCGCTCTTCGGGTTCCCGATCACCGCCGCCGGATTCAGCGTCGATCCCGTAAAGATCGGAAGCATCGTCTTCAATACCCCGGAAAAATTCTACTATATCGCCATTCCCTTCGCCCTCGTGATGACGTTCTTCGCAAAGAACATGATGAGGTCGAAACCGGGACGGGCCTTCATCGCGATCAGGGACAACGACAAGGCGGCCGAAGGGATGGGGATCGACATCTTCCGGTATAAGTTGCTTGCTTTCGCCATCTGCACTTTCTACGCCGGGGTGGCGGGTTCTCTCCTGGTTCATTACATGATGTGGGCGCAACTGGAGTCTTTCACCCTCCAGGATTCCATCTGGTATCTGGTAATGATCATCGTGGGGGGATTCGGGAGCATCGAGGGGACGATTCTCGGAGTTATTTTCATAACCGTTTTAAAGGAAATCATATTCGTTATCGGGCCGATCGCGGAAGCGAACTTGCCCTTCCTGCCGATGGGCGCCGGGAGCGGCCTGCTGCTGATCATTATCGGCGGGATGGCGATCGTGTTCTTAAGCGTGGAACCCAGAGGCCTGGCGCACCGCTGGAACCTTTTCAAGGCGTATTACAGGTTATGGCCCTTTGGTTACTAAGAGAGAAGGGGGTGGCGACCGGGGAAAAAGATTACCTGTTATACCGGGGAACCAACAGAACACTCAACAGAAACGGAGGACAGTATGACCGGAAGAAGAACATCGGGCGTCATTTTCATGGTGATGATCTCATCGATTTTATCCGCGCCGTTATCTACCGGCCACGCGGCGGGACCGACGCGGGACGTCGTTGTCGGGAACATAAGCGCGATGACGGGACCCACCAGCGGGACCCATATGATGTGTCAATCCGGATCGAGGGACTACCTGAACTACCTTAACGAAGAAAAGGGAGGGATCTCGGGAAAGGACGGAAAGGTAAAAATAAAGTATCTCGCATATGATTCGCAGTACGTCGCGGCGAAAGCGAAGGACGGGTTCGCCCGGTTGCGCGAACAAGGGATGGACATCCTGACCCATTGCGCGTCGGGCCATTCGGACGCCTTGATGATGGACTACGAGCAGGCGAAGATCCCGCTCGTGACGGGTTCGCAGGGGGTTGCAAGCCTTTGGTCCGATTGGTCGTACGGCAACTATCATTCCGGCATCGCCAACATGATCCGAACCTGGATCGTATGGCAGAAAAGCGAATGGGAGAAGGCGGGCAAGCCGGGCGGGACCCTGGTCCTTGGCACGATCACCACCGATGAGCCGTATGTTCCTCTCGCGCTTTGGGATGTCGATTCCTTCGTGAAGGAACAGGGAATCCGGCTGGTGAAGGAGACCATACCGAAAGGAACCACCGACGCAAGCCCGCAACTTTTACGTCTGAAACAGGCCGGGGTGAAGCAGATCTATGTGTTGTCGTCGGCCAATGGGGCGGTGGTCGTTCTTCAATCCGCGAAGTCGATGAATCTGGATACGCCTTTAACGCAATGTGCGGCCGCCACGTTGGGCGACGTGATTTCCCTGGGCGGCCCGAAATTGGCGGAGGGGTACCAGGGGGAGTATTTCTTCGAGCCGATGTCGGAAAATCCGAAAATAAAGGCGTCCGCCGGGCTTGCATTGGCGAGAGGCCTTTGGAAGAAAAACCATCCCAAAGAAAGCCCGAACGACATGTATCTCAACGGGATCCTTTCCGGAATGGTGATCGCGGAAGGAGTCCGCCTTGCACTGGAGAAGGTTCCGCCCGACAAACTCAATGGAGAAGCCATCAAGAAATACGGTTTCGACCGGATCAGCGGATTCACGGGCATGGGATTGACGAAGTCCATCACGTATCTTCCCGACGACCATATCGGTCCCAAGCAAGTGAGGTACTGGGTCGTCCGTAACGGGTACGTGGAACCCGTCAGCGACTGGATGCCGACGACGACATTCCGAATTCCGAAGAAATGACACGGAGGCCCGCGTAAATCGAACCCGGGGGAGGAATGACCATGGCTCCGGTCATTCCTCCCCCGCCTCCGGGATAGCGGACTTGCCGATGGGGAGAAAGAGCCATGGTTGAGATCAGGCTGTTGGCTTACGTGATCAAAAAATTATGCATAAGTTGCGGGGCGTGCCAGAACGTATGCCCGACCGAAGCGATCATCGTGCCGAGGAAAAAGGCGAAGGCCAAGGTGTTCGAAAGCAAATGCATCGCATGCCCCAATTGCTCGGGCATATGCCCGGTGGACGCGATCATCATGGTTCCACGGAAGGAACCGCTGAGGCTGGGCGTTCAGTCGATGGATGTGGACGAGGTGAAAATAAAAGAGCTTTGCATCAAGGCGAACCTGCATCCCCACCAATGGCTTTGCATCTGCGGCACGATTCGCGTAAGGGAAGGAGCCGTCGCTGTCCTGACGGGGGCGAAGTCACCCGAGGAAATTTCCCTGAGGACGGGAGCGCGTGCGGGATGCACCGCGTATTGCCTTCAGCCGATGCTGAGATTGTTGAAGGCGCACGGAGTGAAGGTCGTGCAACCGAAAGGATACCGGTGGTACGACACGACCCAGACATGCTGGGACGTGACGGAGGAGATCATAAAGAAATACCCCGGGCATTTCATCGAAGAGGACAAAGAGGTATTCCGAAAAGTTTAGAGCGATGACCCGCGTTGCGAAGGAGAAACACGATGCATGGAAAAGCTTCACCATCCTTCATCAGAAAATCGGTGTACGGGCCGGCGCCGGGGCCGCGAGCGGCCGAACTTCCCGGAATCGTCGGCCTGGAATTGAGAGACCTTTTTCCGGATATCCCCAAGGAAATCTATACGGAGGGCGGTGACCTATCGGTAATAAGGAAAGCGACGGAAAATGCCCTGAAAAACGTGAACATGGACATGATCCGGCCGACGGACAAGGTCAACATCCTGTCCTCCCAGTACGGGTATCAGATCATGGGAGGCGACGTCTACGCGGAAATGATCAGGACGATCAAGGACGTCGTGGAGGAAAGGACGGGCTGCCGGAATATCCGGTTGCGCGTGACCACCGGATTCAGGATCCGGGAGCCGAATGAAATCATACGTCATTATAAGCTGAACGAATATTTCCACGGGAAGGCCCTTGGCGTGAGACCGATCGACAAGGGTGTCCCCATAGAGACGGAGATCGGAACATTGTACGGGGTCGCCCAGGTGTACGACGCCGACTGGATCATCCATGCGCATCATGGTGAATTGCGGGAACTGGACATGCACCGGATGATCAACCGGGCGATCAAGCCGTTTTCGATGTCGTACGCCAGGATGGAGACCAGGGCGGTCGCGCACATGAATTTCGGACCGAGGAGCAGCAATTTCGTCGCGAAGGTCATCTTCAATTCCCCGTTCGTCCAAAGCAAGTTCACCTTCGGTTGTTTCCTTCTGACGTCACCGGGAGGAATCATAGGCGTTGATGCGGGCAACGACATGGAGAGACTGGACCGCAGGTTGATGCTGCTCGGCTTCAAATCCTACGGGAAGATCCGTGAACTGTTCAACGAAATCCGCGAATGCATCGCCGTGATGGATGCGACGGGCGAGCCCCGGTACATGATCGGCGGAGGGATGACGTTCGGCAATCTGACCGAAGCGGAATTGGATCTCTTCGACCTGGACAAAATACCGGTAAGCCTGGGATATGGGCTCTACGAGAGACCCGCGGGGGCTCCGAAGCTGAAGTCGATCAACCCCGCCATCAAGGCGCTTGTCCTCAACCACATGTGGCTGGGAGTTCCGCAATTGGAGCTGGCCACGCATATACCGACCGTCGTGGTGGGCAGGGAATTGGCCGATCTCTTGAGAGACGATCCGATGAACCATGATTTCATGCGTCATGTGGTGACCTCGGAGAATCTCGGGACCGCCATGGAATTCGCGCGCAGGATTTCGCAGACCGACCAGGTGATCGTGTTCGACGGGAGCTTTGGGGCGATAACCCTCAGCGCTTCACTCGCCGAACATTTGATCGCACGGGCCCCGGAAGTCAGCAGGAGAGTGGAAGAGCAACTTATGCCCAAGTGGTTACGGCAACGAGGAATCGATCCGGAAGAGCTTTCGAATCGGAATCATTGATTCATACCGGAAAAAAAAACGGAGAAAGCACAGTGGATATTCGGGAAGAGATACTGAAGCGCATTCATTCAAAGTACGTTACCGCGGCCATCATATCGGATTACGACGGGATCATCGCGGGATCGTACTTGATAAGAAACGAGTCCGAGAAGGCGGGATTGTCGCTTCTGTATATTGTTGAGGACGGGAGCCGGGTCAATAAAGGAGACGAGATCCTGCGGATCGCGGGAAGCCCAAAGCAGATCATGGCCGCCGAGGACGTTTTCATCGGTTTGCTTGCAAAGCCATCGGGAATCGCGACGAACGCGCACCGATTCGTCAAGGCGGCCGGCGGGCGGCCCAAAGTGGTTTGCGGCGCCTGGAAGAAGATGCCCGGCGCGTTGAAAGATGTGATCCGCAACGCCGTATCGCTCGGAGGCGCCTCCCCAAGGATGGTGAACGGCCCATTCGTGTACCTGGATAAAAATCACATCGAGTTGCTCGGAGGGATCAAGAGGAGTATCGATACGGTTGCGCATCTGGAGAATCACACGAAGGTGGTGCAGATCAAGGGGAGATATCGCGACATCGCCTCGGAGGCTTGCGAAGCCGCGGAATCCGGTGCGGATATCGTCTTTGTCGATACCGGCGAAACCGACGACATGGCCGCTGTCGCTCGAAAGCTGGTGCAAACGGGTTTAAGAAGCCGGGTGAAATTGGCATTCGGCGGAGGGGTGAGCATCGAGAAGATCGGCACGCTGAAGACCCTCGATGTCGACATCGTGGATGTCGGAAGACAGATCGTGGATGCGCCGCTCCTGGATATGAGACTGGAAATCATCGAAATGCATGCGGGAAGCGAGGTGCTGTGCAGTGCCGGAATATGATCTGTTCGACAAAACGGAGCTGACGATTCGAGGAATATCCCTGGAGAATGTGGACCTGCATCACGTTGCGAAGGCGGCTGCGGATGCGTTCGACATGGACCGCGGAGATCTCCTTGTCACCGATGTCCTGGGCGACCACCTCGTGATCGACATATTGAAAAAGGATCTGGACCCTCACGCCATTGTCGGGAAAAAAGACGAATTGCTGCGGAGATTGTCCGCTCTCCCCGGAGTGAGCCTTACCGAAAACACGTCGATTTCCTCGAAGGGGATGCTTGGCTGGATCGCTCTTTCGCCGGCCGAAGGAAAGAAGATCCTGATGAAATCGGAACGGATGGCCAGGGATATCGCAAACAGGATGAAAAAGACGGCATTGGTTTTCTCGACCGGAGCGGAAGTGGTCAACGGGCAGGTCATGGATACCAACGCTCCCGTAATTCACTCCCGGCTCACCCTCGAAGGCTATACGGTGAAGTTCGGGAATACCCTGAAGGACGATGAGGTGCTCATTTCGGCACAATTGAGGATGGCCGCCGATGACGGATACGGTTTGGTCGTCATCACCGGAGGGGTCGGCGCCGAAGAGAAGGATCGGACGATCGAGTCGGTCTTGATGGTGGATCCGAAGGCGGCCACACCGGCCGTGGTGAAATATGAGCTGGGCGTCGGGAGGCACAGGCACAAGGACAGCGTAAGGATAGCGGTAGGGGAGATTTCGCGATCCCTGATCGTGGCGCTGCCGGGTCCAAACGACGAGGTGCAATCGGGATTGCAGGCCCTCGTCGAAGGGCTCAATTTGAATGAGAGCAAAGAGGGTTTGGCGGACCGCATAGTGAATCGCTTAAGGGAAAGGTTGCAGGAGAAGACGCGCGGATAGATGGCCGTAAACGATCCGTTGAAGTTACTTCAAAATCGGATTCGAACGAAGGGGAGAACGGATGGCTCCGAAACGTACTTATTATGACGAACTTGAGAGTGCGTCCCGTAAAAAAAGAAATGAATATCATAACGATCGATTAAGAAGCATCGTTGTCCACGCATATGCCAATGCCCCGGCCTTCAGGAAAAAAATGGAGGAGGCTGGAACGCTCCCGTCGGATATCAGATCCATCGATGATTTGAACAAAATACCGATAACTTCGAAGGAAGATCTTATCGGACTGCAAAAAACATATCCTCCGTTCGGAGGGTTCGTGACGGTTCCGATCCGCCGGTTGAAAGCGGTGTGCATGTCCCCGGGACCGATCTACAACACACCCGGAAACGATGAGACGTATTTCCGGCGAGTGGAAAGATCCTATTTCGGATGCGGACTTCGCCCTGGCGATATTTTGCTGAACACCTTCTCCTATCACATATCTCCAATGGGTCTTCTGCTGGACACTACGTTAAAGCGCTTCGGTGTCACCGTTATTCCGATGGGGGGCGGGAATAAACAGCTCCAGGTGCAGGTGATCCACGATCTCCAAGTGACCGTATTCACCGGCACGGCAAGTTTCCTGCTGGAAATTCTGCAGACCGCGGAGACCATGGGGTTTGACCCGAGAAAGGATTTCAGCCTGCGTTTGGCGATTACTCCCCTGGATCACGGCCTGATGAAGGTCATAGAGAGGGATTACGGCATCAGAGTAACCGAATTCTATGGCACGGCCGATGTGGGAATTGTCGCGTATAACTGTGAAGAAAGGTCCGGGATGCATGTGTGCGAGGACGTCATCCTGGAAATCGTAGACATGAATGGTGAAAATCGACTTGAGCCGGGAAACGTCGGGAAAATTGTCATCACCACGCTGGATAAAACGGTTCCTTTCATCCGATACAGTCCCGGCGATCTGTCGTCCTGGGACGATGGGATATGCCCGTGCGGTCGCACATCGCAAAAACTCAATCCGATATCCGGCTGGATCGGAGAGGCCGTGAAAGCGCGGGGCATGTTCGTCCATCCTTCCCAACTTTCGAGTATCGCCTCGAAATATTCCCGGATCGGACGGTACCAGCTGGTTTGCGGCCACGTAAACAATAAAGACCATTTGACATTGAAATACGAAGTAACGGATTCAACATTAAATCGGGAGGAGATGGAGGAATCTTTCAGGATTTCATTTCGCGATATCTGTCGGCTGAATCTTGACGATATCACATGTGTGCCCGGAGGGACCTTACCGATGGATGGTAAGGCGGTCGTCGACGAACGGAAAATGCATGCGGGTGAATGACCCCCGGCTTCCGATGACATAACGTATTCACCGTGGAATCGCAAATCCATACGAAGAGAGGGAAAATGTTTATGAGTGTATCCCTGCTGGATGAGCTCGGTTGGAAGAAGTACATTGGGAGCGATACCGGATCGTGCACCGGGGAGCCGGTGTCGGCGCGGGACATACGGAGATATGCACTGTCCATCGACGATCCCAATCCTGTCTATTTCGATGATCAGGCGGCGAAAAATGGAAAATACGGCGGGTTGACGGCCCCCCTTGCCTATGTCATCTGGGCGGTCGGAGTTCCCGGGTCGGAGAAAGGCGTGAAAGATTTGGGGGAAGACGGCCTTGCCTCGTTTATCGGGGTGCCCGAAATCCCCGGAGTATGGACGTTAGGCTGGGTTCGCGGCGGCGACGAGTTCGAATTCTTCAAACCCGTTTATGTCGATGACCGCGTAACCGTGAATGGCAAGATCGTCGAGATGAAGGAAAAGGACGGGAAAAGCGGGAAGCTGGTATTCGTGACCTCGGAATTCACGTATACGAACCAAAACGGGGAGCTGTTGGCCAGGCAGCGCGTCACCATGATCGGTACGCCGCGAAAGGAGTCATAAGATGAGCAACCAGGTCTATTATGAGGATGTTCTCGAGGGGCAGGATATCCCATCGATAAAGAAGGAAGTTACGAACGTAAACATATTGATGTATCTGTCCACGGTATGGCTGATGGATCGAATCCATTTCGACTATCTCTTCGCCACGCAGCGCAGGGGACTTCCGAATGTGGTTGCACCCGGCCCCATGGGAGGGGATTATTACGCACAACTATTAAGTGAGTTTGCGGGAGAGAAGGGGGAAGTTCGAAAAATGTCGATCCAGTTCCGTAACTTCATGGTTCCGCCGGACGTCCTGATGTGCGGTGGTAAGATCACCAGAAAGTATATTGAAGAGGGGAAAGGGTTCATCGAGTTGGATCTGTGGTTGAAAAAAGACAATGGTGCCAATTGTGCTCCCGGGAAAGGGCTTGTAAGGTTGCCTGTTCGGGAAGCCAAAACGTCATAGCCGGCAGCGCGAAGACGGGCGGTTGATCACGCCCCCGGCGTCTGGGGTTTCCGCTTCACGATCCGCCAGAACCGGTCCTCCCCGCGCTCGAACCGCTCGCGGAAGGCGCGGAAGAGGGAGCGGTTCCCCAGGTCGTCGAAGAACGAGTACGCGACCGGCGTGACGACCAGGGTGAGCAGCAGCGACAGCGCCTGCCCGCCGATGATGACCTTCGCGAGGGACGCGCGGGAGGCCGCCCCCGGCCCCTTCCCGAGCGCGAGGGGGATCATCGCCGAGATCAGGGTGATGCTCGTCATCAGGATCGGACGCA
>Ga0209212_1002728_pt1 | contig 24477 bp, 25 predicted proteins | sample RifGroC2_FD_183996 | JGI IMG/M metagenome (GOLD analysis project Ga0209212, IMG submission 183996) | Groundwater microbial communities from Rifle, Colorado, USA - Groundwater C2 (SPAdes) (version 2) | ecosystem: Environmental > Aquatic > Deep subsurface > Groundwater | place: Rifle, Colorado... | reverse complement strand
CTTTTGTTTTTGATGAATTTCTAAAATCCGGAAGCCTGTCAGGCAATGCAGAAATATCTATTCTGCTTAAGTTTGATTTTTTGATATTTTTTTTGTTATCAAGACCTAATAATTCTTCCGTATTTCCATTGTTTTCTAAAACTTCATCCATCATTACCATTTCTTTCCTCCTACCGTATTAAAAACTACAAATATTAACCTTTAATAAAATAACGAAACAATTAAACATCTGGTTTAATGTTTTTTCCCTTATTAATAATAAAACAATAATTTGAAAAAAATTGCCTAAAACCAAAATAAAATATGTTAAATTATTTAAACAAAGACTGAAAACATTCAGGCATCTGTTTATGTCCGTTTGAAAGTTTTGTAAATATTTTTAATATATTAAAGAATTTTGTAAATATTGCTTTAGTTATCTTTGAATACTTAGCATGTCTTCTACTCTTTCATTCATGTATTTATAAGCTTCCAATACGCCCTGATTATAAAATTCAGGAGCAATTTTTTCTGTTATAAAGTCCAATATTAGCGAGGATGCTAAATCTCCAAGATCTTCATTTCTTTCAATAAAAAAATAATTTTTAATTTCAGAGATCATATAATCTCTTTTTTCTTTCGTGATTTTAATAGTATTAGTTTTTTTAGCCATGACATTTTCCTTTTAATATTTTAGACAAAAAAAAACCTCCAAGGGGGATAGAGGTTTTTAGTTCAAAATAGAGAGTTAGAGGTCATATCTTTATTATGTAATTAATTATAAAACTAAAATTTTAAAAACATGACATTTTTAAGCGTAATATTTACACTTATTTACAATATTGTAAAATGTACACTTATTAATTTTAAAGCAAATTTGGTGTAAATGCTTATAAAAAGAAAGTTTTGACTAATATTCAAAATCTTTTAGCAACATAAAATATCTAATAAATTGTGTTTTTTTAATAAATGGTCATAGTTTAAAAACTTCAGGATATTCACAGGGCTGAGAAAAAATAGTTAAAATCCTTGGCTTGTCATATTGAGCGAAGCGAAATATCTATCCAAAATACAATGAAAAGTTTCAATTTTACGTTAAACTGATTCTTCGTTTCACTGCGTTCCGCTTAGAATGACAATCTCAAAAAGCACTGGCTTTGAGAATTTTTATTAATATTCCTTTACCATGGTGATTAACCATGTGTTCTATAAAGAAAATTTTTTGTGTGCTATAAAGTAGTATGAATAAATAACAAAGGCATGGATATTTAATGAGAAATTTAAAAATTATTATCTTTTTATTAATGATATTGATTTTTACAACCGGCAAAGTTTTTGCTAATGAAGGGGAATCTACTAATGTGATTTCTCAAAACGAAGTAGAATTAAACATTAAGAATGATAACAAACTCAAAATCAATGTAACTGAACCTGTTAAACAAATTGATGGTAAATTGTTTAAATCTAAAGAAGAAATGATGAGCCAGTATTTTCAGATTCAAAAAAAGATGGATGTGGCTGATATTAAAGTTTTATGGGAATCTACAATTGACAGAAACCCCATAATTAAGTTTGCTCTAAAAAAACTAGCCATGCCCGCAGAACAAAGAAGAGTCCATTCTTCAATAATGGCAAAAACAGTAGGGACTCTAATCAGCGGCGCGGCAATTTTACCCGGACTTCTAGGAGCTGATCCTCTTACTTCCAGTGTGTCATCTGCAAGCGGGACAATTGCAAACAGAGTAATTGCTTCAAATAAAATGCCTAAACAAATGCCGCTTACTGATACGGAATTAATACACCTTGCAAGACTTGTGGAAGATTTGCAGGATAGGATGATTAAAAATTATTATGAATATAAAAGTGATTTAGAAGCATTAAAAATAGCGCGACAGGAAGTTTTAAAACAAAAAATGGCATATTCAGTAGCTATTAGAGCTAATGAACCGATTGCCATAATGACCGCAAAAGTTATGTATGATAACGCATTAAAAGACGAAATGAGTTTAATGAGGGAAGTAAAAACACACAGGCTGGAATTGGAAAGACTTGCGGGCAGCGATACATTAAATAATCTTATGCTGGGCAAAATTTTGATTTCAGATGTTAAAGAAAGACCTATAAGTTTACTTCCGCCTTTGCCTGATTTACAAGTTTTACCGAGCTTATCCAGATTGAATACAAGCATTTATTTGGATAAAAGTGTAAATGAATTAGCACAGGAAGCAGGCTCTGAATTAAAAGACGATAAAAGCAGCATGCTGTCGGATTTAAATATTCTCTGGAATGCGGCTGTAGAAAGAAATGAAACGATAAGATTCGCTATTTTAAAGCTTTCAAATCCTGACGGAAAAGTAGAAAAAACAAGTTCTGTTAAAAAAATACTTTCACCGCTTACAAGCGTAGCCTCAATGATAGGAGCCGGAGTAGGCGATCCTGTAGCAGCTACAAGTGCTGTGATAGGCGGCGGTATGCTTAATTCACTGCTTTCTTCCGATAATGCGGAATTAAATGCACATCTTGCAAAAGTAACCGACTCCGATTTGGTTTTGCTTGCGCAGGAAACTGATAATCTTCAAAATAAGCTGGTAAATTTATATTGTGATTATATGGGAGCTTTGGCCGATCTTAATTATGTTGATCAAGTTTTAAACAATCGAAAAAATTATTATGAATCGATACAAAAAAAATCTTCTGATCTTAAAGCTGTAGCGAATGTATTTTATAATGAATCAATTTCTGATCAGTATAAAGCTCGTCAAAAAGTTCTCAATACAAGAGTTGCGCTCGAGCAATTTGTAGGAAATGAAGCTTTGATTTCTGTTGATAAAAGTATTAAACAAAGATTATCAATGCATTAAAAATCAAGTAAGTATATATAGTTATTGTTTTATATATAAAAAATTGGATTTTTCTTAACATAAGTTAATATTATTAAGAATTTATTCAAACTGAGGCTTTAATAAATTCTACTATACAGCCATTTTTGAGTATTTTATATTTTAATTTTTGTAACGAAATGTAAATTCTGATGTTTATATATAAAAGTATAGCAATTTTATATAATGAATCGTTTTTATATAAGTATGAAAGATATTTCAATTTAAATTGTAGCTGATTGAAAAAATGAAATATCAAGAGTAGACAAAAAATGTAGCTGGTTAAAAAAATGGAGGATTATTCATGGCAAGAGTACTTATTTCAATGCCCGATGAATTCCTTTCAATGATTGATCACATTGCGGATAATGAGCAAAGATCAAGAAGTGAATTGATTCGTGAAGCGTTGAGGACTTATATTCATAAGTCAAAAGTCAGAGAAAATAGTTTAGCTGGTGAAAATGCCAGTATTCTCGAATCACTCTTTGAGTAGTAAAAAATATTTATAAAAAACCCGTTTTGTGCTAAACGGGTTTTTTATTTGATTATATTTAAAGAATTTTTTTTGCTATCAAGTTGCCCATTTCTGAAGTCCCAATAAGAGTTTGTCCTTCACTCATAATGTCAAAAGTCCTGTAACCTGATTTAAGAACTTCTTTTACTGCTTTTTCCACCACATCTGCTTCTTTATCAAGGTTGAAACTGTATTTTAGCATCATAGCGACGGACATTATTGTTGCAATCGGATTAACTTTGTCTTGACCTTTTAAATCAGGCGCGCTTCCGTGTGAAGGTTCATACATTGCAGGACCTTTGTCTGTAAGACTCGCGCTTGCAAGCATTCCAAGAGAACCAATAAGCATTGAGGCTTCATCTGACAAAATATCGCCAAAAATATTTCCTGTAACCATAACATCAAATTGTTTCGGATTTCTGATTAGCTGCATAGCCGCATTGTCAACATACATGTGAGAAAGTTCAACTTCGGGATAATCTTTTGAAACTCTTATAACAACTTCTCTCCAGAGTCTTGAAACGTCGAGTACGTTTGCCTTATCAACAGAGCAAAGTTTTTTATTTCTTTTCATCGCTATTTCAAAAGCAATTTTGGCGATTCTTTCAACTTCGTATTCCTGGTAAATCATGTTGTTAAAGCCAACTTTTTGACCGTTTCTTTCTTCTATGCCTTTTGGTTCGCCAAAATAAACATCACCTGTAAGTTCTCTGACTATCATTATGTCTACACCTTTTACGAATTCTTCTTTTAAGGTGGATGAAGAAACAAGTTCGTCGTACATTACAGCAGGTCTTAGATTTGCAAAAAGCCCGAGAGCTTTTCTAATACCTAAAAGAGCTTTTTCCGGTCTAATTGCAGGGTCAAGTGTGTCATATTTCCAGTCGCCGACAGCACCAAGAAAAACCGCATCAGAACTTTTAGCAAGTTCGAGAGTTTCATCAGGGAGCGGAACTCCTGTTTCATCAATTGCAGCCCCGCCAATTAATCCGTAATTATATTCAAATTTATGACCGAATTTCTCGGAAATTGCGTTTAATGTTTTTATTCCCTGTTCAATAACGTCAGGACCGATTCCATCCCCGGGAAGCACCGCAATTTTATAAGTATTTGCCATCTCTACACCTTTCTAATTTTATAGTCGCTGCATTGTCATTGCGAGGAGGGTTGAAAACCCGACGTGGCAATCTATTCCTTTTTAAATTCAAAATGGACAGATGCTGAAACAAGTTCAGCATGACAATTTGCTTATTTAATCCCTAATTTTTTCTGTGTATAATTAATCAAACCGCCAACCTCAACCATTTCCTGAATGGATTTTGGGAAGGGCGTTGTCTGATAAGTTTTATTTTTTGTTAAATTTTTAATTTCTCCGCTGTCAAGATTGACTTCGATTTCATCTCCCGCATCGGTTTCATCAGCGATAACAGAATTTTCAAGAATAGGAAGTCCGATATTTATTGCGTTTCTAAAGAAAATTCTTGCAAAACTTTTTGCGATTACGACAGAAATCCCGCTGGCTTTAATCGCAATCGGAGCGTGTTCTCTTGAGCTTCCGCATCCAAAATTTTCTCCCGCAATTATAATATCACCTTCTTTAACGTTTTTAGCGAAAGATTCATCGATGTCTTCCATACAATGTACTGATAATTCCTGCGCATCTGTCGTATTTAAGTATCTTGCAGGGATAATAACATCTGTGTCAACGTCATCTTTATAAACCCATGCTTTGCCTTTTTTTGTCATAATTTTTCTCCTTATATTTTCAAGACTTTAAATTTTTAATAATTATATTAAAATACTTAATACAGGGGACAGTGAGAAAGAGCCCACTGCCGATAAAGTGATTACTTTTTAATCAGAATGTAAAGAGTTACTATTACAAGTAGTAACTTTTTTTTGTTAAGAGTACTATCATCATTATCCCCCCTTCCGAGAATGAGTTCAGCCGGTACGCCGCCGCCTTCGCGTCGCCGTTTCGGCTTACACTCCCGCTTCGCAATTCCAGGCGGAGGGCTGCCTTGTCTTTCGACGCTGAATTGAGTTGTCAATGTTCAATTTTATTTAAATTATTATATAACACAAAATTATTACAAAATGTAAATAAGGATTTTAGCTTCAAAAAGTCTATCAGAAGGAATTTTGAGAAAGATCACAAAATTTTCCGTATCTTTTTAGTGTCAATTTTTTTATTCAGCGACCTTATATAAATAGAAATAAAAAATTAGGAAGTTAGATAAATAAAGAAAAGAGGCAATAAAAAAGATGAACACTACATTCAACCCAAAATCTACTCAATATAATTGCAAATCTGCAAATTATAGCAAACAGCAGGTAGCTTTTGGAACAAATATTGAATTTAGCAAAGAAGCTTTAACATATATTACCGATAAAAGAACGGCTAACAAGGTTTTACAGATAGTAACAAAGGCTAAAACAGACGGAATAAATGCAGTTCTTAAAATTATTCAGGTTCAATCTATGGATGGACATGTTTTAAATGGAAAGTTAACTTACAAAGGACAAGAAAAAGGGATAGAGCAAGGATTAATTTCTCTATTCTTTGGAAATACAACAGCAACTATAAAATCTATATACAAAAATATGTTAAAAACGGCTAAACAAATTGATTTACAAAAATCTTTTGCAAAAAAAGTTGGCTAAATAACAAAAAAATCTAATTTAAAATGTACTAATAATACAGGAATGGTGCATTTAAGATAGCTTACTAAGGTTGACAATTCTTTTAGTTAATAAAAACAAAATTTCTTAATTTTTTGGACGATGTATAATAATAAATGTAAAGTTCATAAAAATAGAAATTTGTTTATGCGCAATTTAATAAAAATAAATAAATATTTTTTAGCCGGATTGTTTTTAATAGCAATAATATTTGGGACAAGAGCCGCATATTCACAGGATCCTGAATATTATTATTTTAAAGGGAATTCATGCTTGACCTCTGGAAAAATGAGTGAAGCAATAAGTTATTATAATCAGGCAATAAACTACAGCAGCGGTTTTTTTGAAGCATACATCGGACTTTCAATTGCTTATAAAGAATTAGGCAATTATGATAAAGCGCTTGAATCAATTCAGTATGCAATTAAGCTAAAACCGGATTATTATCAGGCTTATTATAATCTCGGTCTGATTCTCGAAAAACAAAACAAACCTCAAGAAGCGATAAAAGCTTATGAAAAATTTCTTAAAGGTGTGTCAGGAGCATCAAAATTTTCTGACGCTAAACAGAGAATTTTAAAATTAAAAGAATTAGAGTAAGGAATTTTGCTTGTCAGTGTTCAATAATTCTTTTATTATTGACAAAAAATCTGTAGTTAATAGAATAAAAACGTGTACATATAAAGATTTTATATAGATAGTGATAAAAATTGAAAATTAATATTAAGGAATTGCAAAATATACCCGAAAAGAATATGAATATTATCTTTCAAGAAAAAATTCAAGAACTTGAAAATGATATTCCTGTTGATGCGGTTCTTAGTGTTGCGATTACCGGTTATGGAGTTAATATAAAAGGTCATGTAAAAACAGATTTAAAGTTGATATGTGACAGGTGTCTTGGAGAATATGACTACAATGTAGACGTTGAAGTGGATGAAGATTTTGTTAACGAAAGTATTGTTTCAGGCGAACAGAAAGAATATGAGTTAACAAAAGGACAATTTGTAGAAGAATTACGAGGCAGGGATGAAATAGACATTAATGATTTTTTATATCAAACCATTATTCTTGAGATTCCTCCGAAAAAAATTTGTAATGACAGTTGTGAAGGTTCAGAAGCATATCAAAAAATAAAAAATGAAAAATATATTGATGAAAGACTTGAAGTATTTAAATCTTTTTCAGAAAATAACTATAGTGATGATGAAAATAAATAAAATTTAATTAATATAATTTAATGAAAGTAGGTAATATTATGGCAGTTCCAAAGAAAAGAGCAGGCAAATGCGCCCAAGGACATAGAAGATCACATTGGAAAGCATCAGTTCCAGAGATGGTTAAATGTTCTAATTGTAATGAAATGGCTTTAACTCATACAGTTTGTGGAAATTGTGGTTTTTATGGCGGAAAACTTGTTAGTGAAAAGCTTGCAGAAAAATAATAAATAGCTAAATCATATAAAAATCGGGATTAGTGATCGATATATTTAATAAAAATAAGAAAACGATCACTTATATAAAGGGTAAAGAGTAAAATAAAATGTCAATAAAAATTGCAGTAGACGCAATGGGTGGGGATTTCGCACCGGAAGAAATTGTAAAAGGTTCTGTACTCGCAGCAAGGGAGTATAAGATACCTGTTTTACTCGTTGGTCAGGTTGATAAAATTAATGCTGAATTAGCTAAATATGATATAACAGGTCTTGAAATTGAAATCATAAAAGCTGATGAAGTAATTGAAATGTGCGAAGCGCCGGGCAGCGCAATTAGAAGGAAAAAAGATGCTTCTATAGTTGTTGCTGTTGATCAGGTATCAAAAGGAAATGCGCAAGCGCTTGTGGCGGCTGGAAGCACAGGAGCTGCTATGGCGGCAAGTCTTTTTGGGCTTGGCAGGTTGCCTGGTATATCAAGACCGGCTATTGCAGTCGTTTTACCAACTATGGACAAGCCTGTAGTACTTCTTGATGCAGGAGCCAACAGCGAATGCGAACCTGAAAATCTTTACCAGTTCGCTATCATGGGAAGTGCGTTTTCTTCAAAAGTTATAGGCGTTGATAATCCCAGAGTGGGAATTTTGAATATAGGCGGCGAATCAGGCAAAGGTAATACGCTTGCGCAAGACACATACAAGCTTTTTACTTCCAGAGAAAATTCTACACTTAATTTTGTCGGAAATGTTGAAGGAAGAGAAATGTTCTCCGGTATTTGTGATGTGGTTGTATGCGATGGATTTGTCGGCAATGTAACATTGAAAGTTACTGAAGGTGTTGCTTCAATGATAATCAGGCAGTTTAAAGAATCGCTTTACTCTTCTTTACTTGCTAAAATCGGAGCATGGATAGCAAAACCCGCGCTTATGAAATTAAGAAAAAAAACGGATTATAATGAATACGGCGGCGCGTTATTGCTTGGAATTAAAGGGACATGCGTAATTTCTCATGGAAGCAGTAAGGCAATTGCTATAAAAAATGCTATTAAAGTAGCTAAAGAGTCAGTAGAAAAAGACGTGAACGGAAAAATATCCAGATTATACGAGTCAAATAAATTATGATGAACAGTAGATATCCGGTAACAATAACAGGTGTTGGCAAATGTTTACCGGAAAATGTAATAACAAATGATGACCTTACTAAACTTGTTGATACAAATGATGAGTGGATTTTTAGCAGGTCAGGAATTAAAGAAAGACATGTTGTAAGCGGCAACGAAACAGCTTCTTCATTAGCTGCAAAAGCAGCGAAAGATGCAATTGAATTTTCTGGTGTCGATGTAAAGGATATAGATTTAATTATTTGCGCAACTTCTTTGCCTGATAATTTGTATCCGTCAACCGCTTGTGAAGTCCAATTAGCCTTGGGCGCATCTAATGCAGCAGCTTTTGACATTGTAGCAGCTTGCAGCGGTTTAATTTACGGATTAAAAATCGCTAACAGCTTTATAGCATCAGGTGAATATAAAAATGTTCTTCTGGTGGGAGTTGATATTCATTCTCGATTTGTAAACTGGAGTGACAGGTCAACCTGTGTGCTTTTTGGTGATGGAGCAGGGGCCTTGGTCGTTCAAAGGTCGCAAGATGGACAGAATGACGTACTTTCTGTCGATATTCGCGCTGACGGTACAAAAGCCAGTGAATTAAAAATTCCTTTAACAGGCATTAATTGCCCGCTTGTTGAACAAAATACACCGGAATTACAGTGCGTGAATATGAACGGTCGCGAAATATACAAATTTGCGGTAAATTATGTTCCTGAATCTATTATGTATGTTCTAAAAAACATAAATTTAACAGTTAATGATGTTGATACATATATTTTGCATCAGGCTAATATAAGAATAATTCAGGCTATTGCTGATAAATTGCATGAAAATCAAGAAAAATTCTATGTAAATCTTCATAAATACGGAAACACTTCATCTGCATCCATCGCAATCGCATTGACAGATGCAATTGAAGAAAATAAAATAAATTATCCGTCAACACTGGTATTAAGCGGTTTTGGAGCAGGATTAACATGGGGAACTGCTGTTGTCAGATGGAGAGCAAAAGATAAGAGAAAAAATGTATGATGAAGAGGTTTTGCGAATGAATAAAGTTGCTTTTGTTTTTCCCGGTCAAGGATCTCAATATATTGGGATGGGGAAAGACTTACATGAAAAATATGAAGTTGCAGGAAAAATATTTAACGAATTTGATTTTATAATGGAAAAAAATCTTTCAAATCTTTGTTTTGAAGGTACTGAAGAAGATTTAAAACAAACAATTAATTCTCAATCTGCAATACTGGCAGTATCGATTGCCGCATATGAAGTGTTAAAATCAAAATGCAACATAGTTCCGGATTATTTAGCAGGTCACAGTCTTGGTGAATACACCGCTCTTTATGCAGCAGGAGTTATTAACCTTCCTGAAATCATAAAACTTGTGCAAAAGCGCGCAGAATTAATGAATGAAGCTCCGACAGGAAGTATGACGGCTATTCTTGGCATGGATGACGATAAACTTCAACAAATCATTCAAGAAGCTTCTTCAGCAGGTATTATTTGTGCAGCAAATTACAATACGCCTGATCAAACAGTTATAAGCGGCGAAACAATTGCTGTTGAAAAAGCTAATGAGCTTGCTAAAGAATTGGGAGCTAAAAGAGTCATACCTCTTGCTGTAAGCGGAGGATTTCATTCTCCTTTAATGAAGCCTATAGCTGAAAAATTTGAAAAATATGTCAATAATACCAATGTTAACGATGCGGGAATTCCTGTTGTAACTAACGTAGATGCGAGATCAACCGTAGATAAAGCGGAATTTTCATCAAAAATGATCAAACAGATTTATTCTTCAGTTTATTGGAAACAAACAATTAACTATATGGTTGAGCAGGGCGTAGATACTTTTATAGAAATCGGACCAGGCAAAGTTTTGTCGGGTATGATCAGGAAAATTTGCAAAACAGCAAATGTTTATAATGTCTATAATGTTGAATCATTGGAAAAAACCTTAAGTGAGTGTGTTACAGAAGTTGGTGTTTAATAAATGCCAGTAATAAAAAGAAAATTTGGGAGGTTCCTAAAGTAATGAGTGAAGAAAAAAGAATAGCTTTAATAACCGGAGCATCAAGCGGAATTGGAAGAGTTACCGCTATAGAACTTGCAAAAGAAGGCTGTACAGCGATTATTAACTATTATCCCGTTCCGGCATGCGAAGCTGATGCAATTAATGTTGTTAAAGAAATCGAAGCTCTCGGCGGCACAGCAAAAGCTATAGCATGTGATGTTACAAAAAGCGAAGAAGTTGAAAAAATGGTCAGCCAAATCATGGAAGAATTTGGTAGAATTGACGTGCTTGTTAATAATGCCGGAATTACAAGAGATGGTTTGCTTGTAAGAATGTCTGATGACGACTGGGAAAGAGTTATCAATACAAACTTAAACAGTGTATTTTATGTAACAAGACCTGTTGCTAAAATAATGATGAAGCAAAGAAGCGGAAATATTGTTAACATGGCAAGTATTACCGGAGTTTACGGAAATGCGGGTCAGGCAAATTATGCTTCCACAAAAGCTGCTGTTATAGGTTTTACAAAAACAATCGCAAAAGAACTTGCTTCCAGAGGTATTGTAGCTAATGCAGTAGCTCCGGGATTTATTGCAACACCGATGACAGAAAAACTGGATACAGAAAAAATAGCTGAACGTATACCTCTAAAAAGATTGGGAACACCTGAAGATATAGCTGATTTGGTGAAATTCCTTTCTAAACCTAATTTGTATATTACAGGTCAGGTTATTGGAGTTGATGGCGGTTTGGTGATATAATTTCTCAAGAAAGGTAACAAACCGTAATATATTTTAGTCAGTTGTAGACAAAATATAATGATTTCAATTTAAATATTAAAAGACAAAAAAATAATTTAATTTTTGTTTGACGTAGATAATCAATTTATTTGAAAAGGAGAAAAAAATGAGCGATACTTTTGACAGAGTAAAAAAAGTAATAGTTGACCAATTAAGTGTTGAAGAAGCAGAAGTTACACCTGAAGCAAATTTCACAACAGATTTAGGTGCTGATTCACTTGATACAGTTGAACTCGTAATGGCTTTTGAAGAAGAATTCGGTGTAGAAATTCCTGATGAAGAAGCTGAAAAAATCATTAAAGTTCAAGATGCTGTAAGCTTTATTCAAAAACACAAAGAGTAATAATATACTGTCATTCCGAGCGAGCGAAGTGAGCGTGAGAATTGAAAGATTTTATTTATACGGAGATTGTTACGTCGGAGCTACGCTCCTGCTCACAATGACAGAGAGTAATTAAAACAGTTTATTAGTAAGGAATATATGATGAGTAATAAAACCAGAAGAGTTGTAATAACAGGAATGGGCGTAGTAAGTCCATTCGGTGTAGGGCTAGACTTATTCTGGGATAATCTTGTAAAAGGTAATAGCGGAATTAAACCTATAACAATAATTGATTTATCCGAACATCCTGTTAGATTTGGCGGTGAATGTTCAGATTTTGATCCGGATCTTTATCTTGATAAAAAAGAAGCAAAAAAAATGGACAGATTTACTCAACTCGGTGCGGTAGCAGCTATAGAAGCCATGAAAAATTCCGGACTTGATATGAGTAAAGAAGACCCGACAAGATTAGGCGTTTATATCGGAAGCGCTTCCGGTGGAATGTCTACAATCGAAAAAAATCATCAGGCTATTATGGAAAAAGGACCGTCAAAATGCAGTCCGTTTACTGTACCGATGATGATTGTTGATATAGCTGCGGGAAGAATCTCTATAATGTTCAATGCAAAAGGTCCAAATAAATGTATTGTAACCGCATGTGCTACAGCTTCACATTGTTTGGGTGATGCATTCAGAACCATTGTATATGGTGATGCCGATATGATGATAGCAGGAGGCTGCGAAGCTCCGTTAACTTCACTTGCCATGGCAGGATTTTCCAGTGCAAGAACTTTATCCAGAAGAAATGATGCACCTACTTTAGCTAGCAGACCTTTTGATAAAGACAGGGACGGGTTTGTTATGTCTGAAGGCGCAGGTGTGTTTGTTCTGGAAGAACTTGAACATGCTTTAGCCAGAGGAGCTAAAATCTATGCTGAATTCGTAGGATATGGCGCTACAGCTGATGCAAATGATATTGTCGCTCCTTGCGCAGATGGTGATGGAGCAGGCAGAGCAATGCAATGCGCTCTTAATGACGCAGGAATGAAACCCGAAGAAATTCAATATATAAATGCACATGGAACAAGTACATCTCTTGGTGATATAGCAGAAACTATTGCAGTAAAAAGAGTTTTTGGTGATTATGCTAAAAACGGACTGCTGGTTAATTCTACAAAAAGTATGACAGGACATGCATTAGGCGCGGCAGGGGCAATTGAAGCGGCTGCTTGTGTCAAAGTTCTTCAAACAGGAGTTGTTCCTCCAACAATTAACCTTGATAATCCTGATGAAGAATGTGATTTAGATTATGTACCAAATGTTGCAAGGAAAGTGGACAATATAAATGGTGTAATGTCTAATTCCTTTGGATTTGGCGGACATAATGCATCTATCATCTTTAAAAGATATGAAAAATAGTAATAATAAATAAAAATATATTTTTAAAAGAATGGAGGATTTTAAAATTCCCCATTCTTTTTTTGTGTTATATAATTTTATTAAAGAGTCCGAAATTTTTATAAAAAACCAGTTTTTAAAGGAAAATCTCATATATGCGGTTATCTAAAAGTCATGGTTTGCCCGGCATGTTAATTGTAGTAGAAGGCGTTGACGGTTCAGGCAAAAGCACACAAATATCATTATTAAAAGATTGGCTGAATTCTACAGTTCATGGTGTTATTTTTACCGAGTGGAATTCATCCAGATTAATATCAGAAACTACAAAAAAAGCTAAAAAAAAGAATTTATTAACCCCGAGAACTTTTAGTTTGCTTCATGCAGTTGATTTTGCGGATAGATTGGAACAAATTATTGTACCGGCATTGAAAGCAGGATTTATTGTGCTTGCGGACAGGTATGTTTATACAGCTTTTGCAAGAGATGTCGCAAGAGGCGTAGATAAAAACTGGGTAAGAAATATGTACGGGTTTGCGATTAACCCTGATCTCGCTTTTTATTTTAATGTTCCCGTTGATATTTCCCTATCAAGAATTTGTACAAACCGAGCTCCCAAATTTTATGAAGCGGGAATGGATTTAAATTTACACAGCGATCCATATCAAAGTTATAAAATTTTTCAAGGCAGGGTAATAGATGAATATGACCAAATGGTAGATGAATATGGACTTATTAAAATAAATGCCGTTGACACTATTCACAGCCAGCAAGTTTTATTAAGGGAATTAGTCAGAAAAAAACTTGATGAAAAAGGGATAAGAGTATAGATATATGGATATAAACGAAAAATCACATACCAAACACGGTTATCCCGGTTTATTAATAGTAATAGAAGGTACAGACGGAGCTGGAAGATCTACACAGATTGAAAAACTTCGTGAGTGGCTCGCGATAGAAAGCTATGGTGTTGTCATAAGCCAATGGAAAACTTCCAAATTAATGTCAAATGTTATTGATAATGCTAAGGAAAGAAACCTTTTAAACGCTTATACTTTTAGTTTACTTTACGCATCAGACTTTGCTGATAGGCTTGAGCAGGTAATTGTGCCTGCCTTGAAAGCGGGATTGGTTGTTTTGGCTGATAGATATACTTACACAGCTTATGCAAGAGATGTTGTAAGAGGTGTAAGTCCTGAATGGGCAAGAAAATTATATGATTATGCCCCTGAACCGGATATGATTTTTTATTTAAAGATGCCTGTAGAAACACTGCTTAAAAGAATTATTTCTACTAGCGGGTTAAATTATTACGAATCAGGACGTGATATTGGATTAAGTACCGATTTTTATGAAAGTTTTAAACTTTATCAAAGAAAAATAATTGCCGAGTACACAAAAATGGAACAAGAATTTGATTTTGTTACTTTTGATGGCACTCTTAAAATTGAAAATATTCAAAGCAAACTGAGGATGAAACTTAGTGATTTACTTAAAACAGGTGTTCTGGGGTAATTCCACATGTCATTGCGAGGAGGCAAAGCCTCTTTGTAAGTACCCGATCTCTCAGACTTTACTTTGTTTTTTGTCATTGCGAGGCATAAAACATTTAAGAAATGAATTTATTTGACTAACGAAGCAATATTCCTAATGACAACTCCTGTGTTAGAAGATTGCTTCGTTAGCATGATTAATAATTGAAACGCTTTATTTATTGCTTCGCAATGACAACGCAATTGTGGTTATTAAATAATTCCCGTAAATATATGTAAATTTAATAAGTTTTATGGTTAAGTTTTCAAGCCAAGTGTTCGAATAATAATGTAGAATAAATTATTAGAATTCGAATATTCTCGGAAAAAGTTTAATATATGATTTTAAATAATTTAATTAAAAAATATACATTTAAAAAAGCTCAACAACTCGTGGAATTTGCTTTTGTTGCGCCAATTTTAATACTATTTTTACTTCTTATTATGGAATTAGGTTATGTAATAACAATTAGAAATGTATTATCTGAAGGTGCAAAAGAATCATTAATGCAAGTTAACAGCAAATTTAATAATTTGACAGGTACTGCAGCAGCCAAAAAATTAGCAATGGAAGCTGAATTAAAAAATAGTATGGAGGATTTTTTAGAAACCCATAATATTACAAATGCATCAAATGTTACTGTTAGTGTAACTACGGATGCAAACGGAGTTACTTTTGCAAATTTTACATATATGTATAAAATGATTCTAACTTTCATTCCAAACTTGCCGACAATACCGGTGCAAACCTCACAGATTATTAATACTCAAATGTTGGAGGTAAATACTTTTGATTCAGGTTTGACAACAGCGCAGTTATCTGCGTTTTTTCCTGTAGGAACTGAAACAGGCGCATTAAAAGCAGATATTGCATTTAATGCTAATGATTCTTTAAGGCAACATATAGCTATTTTAGTAAACTGGTATCAAAATCCCACTGTTACGAATATAGGTGTAGATAAATTTGCACGACTTTTTAGCTGGAATGGTACTGATTTATTACCGGCAAATATGAAAATTAATCTGCGAACTGCTACATTATATGTAAGATCTCCATATTATAACGGCGGAGCCTGGCTTAATACGCAAATTCCTTATGTATGGGTCGTATCAGCTCTAGGATATACTCAGGTTTTTTACACAAAATTTAATACAACAGTTGATGCAGCAGTTGGAGGATTGACTACTTCAGGATGGACATTAAATGAATGTTCAACAAATGATCACTATGATGCAAATATATCAAATAACGCGCTAGAGCCGGGATATGACTGCCCTTTAAGATGGGCAAATCATGCTTATCATTATTTATATAGAGTAAATCCGAAAGATTATGATGAAAATGATCATGATAAATTTAGCAGATCTCTTGGCTATCGTACGTGCAGTACAGCAGGTGTGCCGGCAGGCTTACCTGATTGCAGCGCAGATCAATCAGGTTCTCATTCAATTCAGGAACTTGCATTAAAAGGTATAACTCGAGAAGGTGCTTATTGTACTAGCTGTGGCATAAACCATTCCTATGCCAGAAGAGGTAATTACGAACTAATGAGAGATACCAACGCCGGTGGTGTAAATATAGATTCTTTTCAGCATTATACTGTCAGGTCATCTAATTATAATAATTATGACGGCAATTATGTAATTAATATATTTCAGCCTATTGTAAATAATCCGGCAGGAAATTATTATACCGCAGGTGTTGATAATGTTGATCCGATGAAAATGGTCTTAAATTTGCCTGATGGTTCAACTACTGATGCTGATGGTAATGACACGCCTTTTTTTACTGCATTTAAATGGAATTTCAATATAAATGCAGCAGGTATTTATAATGCTGCAGGAGCCGCTAATACAGATATAGTTGATGTTTATATGGATACAGACGGGGATAATATCCCTGATGCATGGGATAGAAATCCCGGCACAGGAATTGATTATTCAACATATTTTGATGCAAATGGAAACGCTATACTTGATGGGCTAGAACAGGCTGTAGGATGGAATGGAACACCAGATGTTGAAATAGATAAGTTTGCGGCATCAGCAGATTATGCATTTCCTCTTCCCGGTATAAATCAAGGAGCTTGGGGATCTATTCAAGCAACTCCTTGGGATTGGAATGGAAATTTTCGGAATTCAAAAAAATCTAATCCTCTTTTGCCATATTACATTCCGGAAATAACTTACTCTTTTTTCAAGGTGTATAATCCAGGCGGAGGTAATAAATTATATATTCAATGTGATGGTGATTTACTTGGGTTAGCAGATGATTTATGCAGGCAATATCCTACATGGGGGTTTACTGGTACAGTGGCAGCTCCATCTACAGGAGTAGAATTAACTGATAAAGAAAGATTTATATATGGAACTGTTAATGGTGCTGTAATTGATCTCAATCAGTCAGCTGAATTAATTTATCTTAATAATAATAATTTTAGCGCAGCAAATAGAGTTACAAGAACACCGGCAGGTTGGTAATGAGAAAAATTATAAATATAAATTTAAATAAAAAAAGAAAAGGCGTTTCAGTAATATTATTGATTTTTAGTATTATTGCAATATTTTCATTGTGCGGTCTTGTAATTGATCTGGGTATAATACTTAATAGCAGATTTGAATTCCAAAAACTTGTAGAAACAACTGCTTTGACTGCAGTAGCTGATTATGAAGCCTATGAAGATAATGCAAACATAATAAGATATCCTGCTGCTGCTGATATTTCAACAAATGTAAACAATAGCGCGGCTAAAAATTTTGATGCTTTTGTTGCATCAAACTCTTTTCTTCTTCTGTCACAGAATATTACACCTGTAATAACATTTGGAACTACAATACAAAGCAGGTATTCAAGAGCTATAATGGTAGAAGCAACAGCAGTTGTACGCACTTATTTTTTAAATATTATAGGGATTAGATCAATTCAGATACAGGCATCGGCAGCAGCAATGCATCTTCCTGTTTATTTAAGAACAGGAAACATCCTTAATGGAGTCGCTGCTTATAGAGATACTTTGCTTCGAGCTCCTGTAGGTGGAACAGCTACTAATAGAACTTTTTATGCCCTTGCTGGAACTTTTGCGGGAGTGGCTACTTCAACACCGGCAATTGTCAATGTAAATGGAATTGCAAGAATAAGTAACATATATGGTATGCAGGACGGAACAGTTGTATCTCTAGGTCCAGGTGGATATATTACAATAAAACTCCCTGCAGCTCTTATTGACGGGAAAGGATTTGATTTACAAATTTTTACAAGAGGCAATGCAGCCGGTTATTTTCTTTTTGCCGGAAATGATACTGATCATACAGATCCTTATATTAATGCAGCAAACCCGGGAGGTGGAATCACCTGGGTAAATATTAGCTGTACAGGAACACCTGTAGGTGCTCCTACAAATGGAAATGTAGGTTCTTATTTGCAAAATGTTGCCGGTTTTGGAAATCAGGCTAAGTTTTACGGAAGCGGATATTTTGATGTTGGCGCGTCATGTTCTAACGGATACGCCGGTAATGTTAGTAGCGCAAAATATTTAAAAATAATTGATGATAATAGAGAAGACGGCTTTATTTTAAGAGACCCTGAAAATGATGTAAGTATGGCGGCTATTCCTTCATTTTTCCCCGGACAAAATTCTTCTTTTACTCCGGGAGTCAGTATTGATGCTATTGCCGTCGAACATCACTCAAAATTAATAAACATAAATGATTTTACTACAGATACAGATAATGACGGTCTTATTAACGTGTTTGAGGAATCCTTGGGTCTCAATCCATGCGGTCCTTCTGAATCAGCTCCGGCTTGCGGAGCGCCTCCCGCAAGTGATGATGATGGAGAATTCTGGGGTTTTAATAATATCGGAATAAATGGCATTATAATGGATAATCCGACAACTGCACTAAGAATTGATTATGCAACCAGATCAGATAATCCGCCCAAAATGTATATAAGTTATTAATCTTTATATTTAGATTTGTAAATATTTGCTGTTTTATTAAAAAGTTTTAGCAACAAGCTGCCGATACTATATATTATTGTGAAATATCGAGGTTATTGCAATGGAAATAAGTTTTAATCCGTCAATACGCAAAAATTCGCCTGTTGATTTTTTTATTAAATCACAGTTGGAAAAACTCGGACTTCAGCCAACCGGCTCACAAGAAGGTGATATTAAGGCAATACAAAATGCTTTAACTCAAAAAAGTTCATCTGATGAAAATCAAATTTCAGGTCAAATGGGCGGCGCGCTTCCACCTCCTCAAACTCCTGAAGCTGTTGCAAATTTTATGGAAAAATTAGGATTAGAACCTACAAATTCTAAAGAAGGAGACAATGCTTTAATTACGGCAAAATTGAGCGAATTGGAATCAAATGCGACAACTCCTTTAGATACTAACAATGTTCAAAGTCTTAAAGCAGAGTTTGAATCTATAATTGCGCAGGCAGGTTCAGCAGGTCAGCAACAAACAGCTGCAATGAACAAATCGTTTTTTAATCTGCAATCATAAAAATTATTTATTCCTGATTATCAAATTAATCATTTCTTGAGTGCTATAGTAGTTTTCAACAACTTTTACAGAAGTTTCAAGTTGTTTTTCTAAATCCTGAATCGTAATATCATCAAGAAACTGTTCGGTATATTTTCTTATCATAACTGACGGAATTAATAAATTTTTGATTTTATTCTTAACGGGAAGTAAATTATCAATCAAATCACTTCCTGTAATCAATCCCGAAACAGTAACATTTGCTCCCCAAAAATTACTTTTTATGGGGATTAAATCAACATTCAAATTTTTTATCCCGCTCAATTCCTTTACTATTGGTCGCATAATTTTATAGGCAATTTGTCCTGTCGCTATTGTGAAAGAAAAAGGATTTGATAATTCAGCAGGAAGTTTGACTTTATGAGTATTAAAATCTTCAAGCAGCAGCCTTGCAGCACCTACCCCATCATCAAGCTGTCCAAATTTGTTGTAAAAACCATATTCGGGAAAATCATAATCCGCAAGCATGTAAAATTCATCGGAGGGAAATGCAAGGTTATAGCCTAATTTTTTATTAAATTTTTCTACTTGATGTATTAAATTCCGAGCTTTTTCAGGAGAAAAAGAAATTAATTCACAGACAGGACGAAATTTGGTGATTCCAACTGGTACTATTGCGACAGACATAACGTTTGATTTAAGAAAAGCTAAGTCAGAAAGTGTTTTATCGAGTTCTTCACCGTCATTAATACCGGGACAAAGTACAATTTGCGTATGAACGGGGATATCAAGGCTGTTTAGCCATTTTAATTCTTTTACAATATCTCCTGCTTTAGGGTTTTTGAGCATTTTTACTCTTAAATCAGGATTTGTAGTATGCACTGAAACATATAAAGGTCCCATTCTCAAGGCTTCAATACGGTCTTTGATTTTTTTATTCAAGTTTGTAAGCGTAATATAAGTTCCTTGAAGATACGAAAGCCGGTAATCATCATCTTTTATGTATAGACTCTCTCTAAGTCCGCATGGCTGCTGGTCTACAAAGCAAAACATGCATTTATTAGTGCAGGGAAGTACTTTGTCAAAAACAGCCGATTCAAAGGTTATACCTAAATCTTCGTCCGCATCTTTTTCTATTTCTATTATTTCTTCTTCTCCTGATGCTCTTTTTATATGCAAATCTATTGTTTCGGAAGAAATTTGAAACTTATAATCCAGCAAATCTTTTGGCTGGATTCCGTCTATTGAGATTATTTCATCTTTAGGTCGGATTTCCAGCTCTTCTGCGATGCTATTTAATTCTATACTATTTACTATTGCCGGCATGTTATGATTTTTTTCTTTGTTAGTACTGTTATCTTTTAATTATACTCTGTAAAAAAAATCTCATGTTAATAAAACTTAATATTTTTAACAAAAAGTGAAATTTTAGGAAACGAATTGTTTTTATATATATAACGGGAAGAGTAAAATTGTATAATAATCTGGAAGGAAACTTGGGATGGTTGAAGCTGTAAAGAATTCGACACAAATTAAGAACCTGCCGACGTATACTGCACCTTGCGGTACAAATTTAAATGCAGGAAGAATTGAAAACTTGGATAATGAAAGTTTCTTTAATCAAGATTTGGCAAGTCCAATATCAGGTTATGGATCTGATCTTGGAGATTTGAGCAATAATTTAGGCTCAGAGTTTCTTGATTTAGATAACATGAATCTCTCCATGTATGGTCCAATTGCGCTTAACAAACGTGTTTTTGAATCATACAAACAGCAAATGAGACAGTCAGGTTATGACTACGAAAATCAAAGCATAACAGAAGAAGATCAAAATAATCTTCAGCCGCTCTCTGACAGATTGGATGAATACAGGGCTTTTGGCATAAGAATACATCATAATGCAGAAGTTACGGAAAATCTTGAAGAATCTAAAAAATCAGGAATAGGCGTTGCTTTATATTTGACAAATTGTGCTAAAGACGGACTTAAAGACCCTAATCAGCCAATTTCATTTGAAAATTTAAAAAATCCTACAAGACTTGTTAATAAGCTTATGCCTGTTTCTTTGACAGCACCTCAAGCTAATAAAGATGTTAATTTATTATCTGACATTGCAATAAAAGAAAGAAGCCCTGAAATGGCAGCAGCTCTTTTAGAAGCAACTTCTAAAGGCGGTATGCTTGGAATAGGCGTTGATTCAGAAACAGCTAAAAAACTTTTAGTTGATTCAAAAGATAAATTCGACAGCAAAGAAGATTATTACAAATATATTACCAATATTGACAAAGCTTACAAAAAAATGTTCCCCGGCAAATCTTTAGACAAGTACATTAAAGGCAACTATAAACCTACATGGCAAAAATTAGCTCCAACAGGCGGTGTTGCCGCAGGAGCATTAACAGGATTTGTAGCAAGCGGATTCAATCCTTTAGGTGCTGTGGTTGGCGCAGTTGTTGGCGGAGCAGTAGGTTTGGCTACTTATGCAAGCAACTGGTTCGGCAAAAACGAAGAAGGCTCTAAGTTAATGGCAACAATTAATAAAGCAAGACAAAACAGCCATGATGTTGATATTAAAAAATACACATTCGGCGAATTGAGTGTTCCCGGCTTAGAAAGTGCAATTCCAGTATTAAATTAAATCAAATATCAAAAAAGACGGTGATATTTTATATCACCGTCTTTTTTATTTGTAATTTTAATCATCAACCGAATCTTGCTTAAAAGTACGTTTGGTTACTCCACGTTTACTGATTAGAATAAATTCAATCAGGTTTTCAATATATTTATTTGAAGGAAGTTCTTCTCTAATTTTTGCGATCGCATTTTTAGTATTGTAATTGGAAAACCATAAATAATTAAACGCTTTTTTAATTGAGGAGCGTTCTTCCAGAGTTACACCCCTGCGTTTTAACCCTATAGAATTTATGCCGATAACTCTGCCTTCTCTTCCGTCAATTTTTGCATAAGGCGGCAAATCCTGACGAGTTCCTGTAAATCCGCCTACTATTGTCATTTCGCCGACTCTGGTAAATTGATGAAACACTGTAGATCCGCCAATAAATGCATAATCACCTATTGTTACATGCCCGCCAAGTAAAGCTATATTGGCAATAACGACATTGTTGCCGATTATACAGTTATGAGCAACATGCGCACCTATCATCAGCATGCATTCGTTGCCGATCTGTGTAATATTTCCTTCACCGGAAGCTCTGTTAACTGTAACATGTTCTCTTATCAGGCATCCGTCACCGATTATAACTTTTGTAGGTTCGTCTTTGTAGCCCAAATCCTGTGGGGGCGTTCCGATAGCAGCGCCGCTATAGATTTTGCAGTTTTTTCCGATTTCGCTATGCTCAATATAAGCCTGCGGAAAAATTTCTGTACCGGAGGAAATTTTTACATTAGACCCGATAACCGCATAAGGATGTATTTTAACGCCTTCTTCAATAATTGCGTTGCTATCTATGATTGCTGTTGGATGAATATTATTCGACACGATCTTCTCCCGATTCGCGATTTATTAACCCTAAATTAAGTCTAGCATACTTGATATATGCCTTTGCGAAATCTTAATATAGGTTTGATTTTTATTGCTTGATTGCCAGACTTAAATGCCTCTGCTCGCAATCCGTTACTTTAATGCACACATAAGTTCTGCTTCGCAGGCAACTTCGCCGTCAACAGAAGCAACTACCTTTGTTTTACCAAATGGACCTTTTAGTTTAATAAGTTCTGCATAAAATTCCAGTTTATCACCGGGTCTTACGACTCTTTTGAATTTTACACCGTCAATTCCTGCAAATAATACCAATTTCCCTGCATATTCAGGTTTTGCCAATAATATACAAGCACTAATCTGCGCTAAAGCTTCAATTTGTAAAACCCCCGGAAAAATAGGGTTGTTGGGGAAATGTCCGTTAAACAAATCTTCATTCATTGTTATATTTTTATAACCTTTAACGTATTTTCCCGGAACGCATTCGGTGATTCTGTCCACTAAAAGGAACGGATATCTATGAGGAAGCATTTTCATAATTCCCAAAATATCAAAACTTAATTTTTCTTCATTTGCTAATTCTTCTGTCATTTTTTTCTCCTTTTAATATAATTGACTGATTTTTTTTGCCAGTTCTACATGTGACTTATGACCTGCTTCTTTCGCGATTATATGCGCTTTTAAATTAAGCGGGTTAATAACTGACAGGTTTAAATCACCGATTAAATCCAATATTTTGTGTTTTAAAGGTTCATATTCTGATCTTAGCTCTGTTGTATAACCATTATCCGTAAGTCCGACTGTATTTTCAGCATTTACTCCAAGAGCAAGCCCCATTTGTTGAAATTTTTCCAGATCCTTAAGGTATCCAAACGTTCTGGCTTCAATAATTTGCTGTTTATTTTGACTTAAATCAAAGCTAATCCATCTGTTTTTTAAATCAGGATGGTCAAAATCAATACAATATGTAATTTTAAATTTTTCCGCAGGGATAACTGCTATGCAGCATTTTTCGTCAAAATAATAAACAGGTTCTGTTAATTCTATTGGTTTATTTGATTTTTCTTCTTCAATGCCTGCTTCGATCAAAAGGTCAAACCATTGCAAAGAACTTCCATCTAGTATTGGCATTTCTGAAAAAGCCAGACACACATCCAAAGAATCAATATTTGCAAAAGCACATGCGGCCATAAAATGTTCAACCAGCATTACTTTACTATTTTCATTCGCAAGAACCGTGCAATTATCAGTAGAAACAACATTAAAAGGACTTGCTAAAATCGGTTGTTCTGATCCTCGAATAAAAAAGCGGATTTCTTTCACTTTCGAGGGAAAGAGTGTTACAGAACTTTCTTGCCCCGACATTAGAGTTATTCCTGATATATTTATTGTTTTTTTAATAGTTGTCATTACTAATTAAAGACCTTTTTTAAATTCTTCGATTTCTTTTTTTAGAGTTTTAAATTCATCAATAAATTTCTTAGCATCGTTAATAGTTTTTAATTGTCTTACAAATTCTTTTCTGTACACAGCAGGAGAGCCGACAATAATGCTTTTTTCAGGGAAGCTCTTGCTTACGCCTGCCTGTGCCATAACAATTGAGTCGGCTCCGATATTTATGTGGTCTGCTACTCCGACTTGACCGGCAAGAACTACTCTATCTCCTATATTTACACTGCCGGAAATTCCAACCTGTGAAACTATCAGGCAATTTTCTCCGATTTTGCAGTTATGACCTATCATTGCAAGATTATCAATTTTAGTTCCTCTGCCGACAAAAGTGTTTTCAACGGTTCCTTTGTCGATACATACATTTGCGCCGATTTCTACATCATC
>Ga0209212_1002726_pt1 | contig 24515 bp, 17 predicted proteins | sample RifGroC2_FD_183996 | JGI IMG/M metagenome (GOLD analysis project Ga0209212, IMG submission 183996) | Groundwater microbial communities from Rifle, Colorado, USA - Groundwater C2 (SPAdes) (version 2) | ecosystem: Environmental > Aquatic > Deep subsurface > Groundwater | place: Rifle, Colorado... | reverse complement strand
CTCGTTGGAGTTGGCTTTTGTTTTTTTGACCCTGTTTTACATGGCCTGGTCAACCATGACCTGCTGATCCTGCAGAACAAGTTAACGTCGAACCTATTCGCCCCCGTTTGTCGCACCCCGCACCAGGTGCGGGGCGGATTGCCGCCCGGCCTTCGTCGGCCGGGTTCTCCGCAAGGAGGGCTCTGCCCTCCATTTCCATCGCCCACGTATACAACGTGGCCGATGTAAATCATCCTTAGTGTGCGACCTCGCTAACGCTCGAAGGCCGCTTGCTTCCTGCGCTGCGCTTGGGCGCTGCGCTGAACCACCCGGAGATGAATGCGGAACCTACAACAAATGGGTTCTCAAAGAACAAGACTACGAGTATATTTTAGCAGTTTTTCATTGGGGAGGACAGGGTCCAATGGCCCGGTCAATGCAGGGGGTCGGCAATGGAGGAGATGGCGGCCAGCGGGTCAGTTACGCCCGAGATCCTTATGCCGTCGCCAGCCCTGGAAGGCAGGAAAGCCAGGCGTGAGCCGAAGGCCTTGCGCCAGCCGGCTATGGCGCCGGCGTCCACCTTGGCGCCGGGCAGGAAGAAAACCTCCAGGTCCTCTTCCTTCTGCGTGACCGAGCGCACCGATTTTTTCGCCAGCCGCTTCTTGAGGCCTATCAGCTCCACCAAATTCCGCAGCGGCAGCGGGGCGGGGCCCGAGATATCCTCGAAATCCTTGAGCACGGCGGCCAGCTCGCCCTCTTTGGCGTTGAGCAGCTTCTTGTAGAAATTCAGCCGCTCCATGTCGTCGCCGACATAGTCTTCCGGGATGAAGGCCGGCACCAGCACGTCCATCTTGGGCTCCGGCAGCTCGGCCGCGCCGGCGCGGCCCTTGATGCGGTCTATCTCGCCGTTGAGCAGCTTAATGTACATCTCCAGGCCTATGGAATTGATGAAGCCGTGCTGCCGCAGGCCCAGCAGCTCGCCGGCGCCGCGGATCTCCAGGTCGCGCATGGCCAGGCGGAAGCCGGAGCCCAGTTCGGTGAACTCCTCCAGCGCCGAGAGCCGCCTCACGGCGTCCTCGCTGATCTCCTTCTTCTCGTCGTCTGGCGGCGGCGCCAGCAGCTCCGCCTTCTTCATAAGCTTCTGCGCGCCCTTCTTCATCCAGCCGGGGAAGAACAGGTAGCAGTAGGCCTTCTGCTTCTCGCGCCCTATGCGGCCGCGCAGCTGGTAAAGCTGCGCCAGGCCCATCTCGTGGGCGTTCTCCACTATCATCGTGTTCACCGTCGGGATGTCCAGGCCCGACTCTATGATGGTGGTGGCCATCAGCACGTCGTACTTGCGGTTGAGGAAGTCCCACATCTGCTTCTCCACGGCCTCAGCCTTCATCTGGCCGTGGATCACCGCTATGCGCAGCTCGGGCATCAGGCGCTTCAGGTAGGCCCTGCGGCTGTCTATGGTCTGCACGCGGTTGTGCACGTAATAGACCTGCCCCCCCCGGGCCAGCTCGTAGGTGACGGCCTCGGCGGCGCCCTTCTCGGTGAAGGGCCGCACGAAGGTGGAGATGGCCTGCCGCCCGACGGGGGCGCTCTCGATGACCGACATGGACTTCAGGGACGAAAGCGACTGGTAAAGGGTGCGCGGGATGGGCGTGGCGCTCATCAGCAGGCAGTGCACGCCCTTGGCGGCGGCCTTGATCTTGTCCTTGTCCTTCACGCCGAAGCGGTGTTCTTCGTCGGCCACCATCAGCCCCAGCGCCGCGAACTCCACGTCCTTCTGCAGCAGGCGGTGCGTGCCCACGATGATGTCTATCTTGCCGCGCGCCAGGTCCTGCAGTATCTTCTTCTGCTCGGCCGGCGGCACGAAGCGGGAAATGACCCGGATGTTCACCGGGAAACCGGCGAAGCGCTTGGTAAAATTCCTGAAATGCTGGTCGGCGAGGATGGTGGTGGGCACCAGGATGGCCGCCTGCCTGCCGTTGGCCACGGCGCGCATGGCGGCGCGCATGGCCACCTCGGTCTTGCCGAAGCCCACGTCGCCGGCCACCAGGCGGTTCATCGGCAGTTCTTTTTCCAGGTCGGCCAGCACCTCGGCTATGGCCCGGGCCTGGTCCGGCGTCTCGTCGAAGGGGAAGGAGGCGCCGAACTCGTCCTCCAGGTGGCCGCCGTGCGGCAGGGCGGCGGTCTTGAGCGCGGCGCGCTCGGCCTCCAGCTTTAAAATGTCCAGCGCCAGCTCCTCCACCTCTTTCTTCACCCTGGACTTCAGCTCAGTCCAGGTTTTGGTGTCCATGTGGCTCAGCCGCGGGACCTTGCCCTCGGAGCTGATGTATTTCTGCACGCGGCTGAAGTCGTGCAGGGGCACCAGTAATTTGTCGCCGCGCGCGTATTCCAGGAACAGGCAGTCGGAATCCTCCACCTGCGCGCCGTACCTGTCGCGGAAGAAGGCTTTCCTGATGCCGAGGTAGCGGCCCACGCCGTAATCCTCGTGCACTATGAAGTCGCCGGTCTTCAGGTCGGTCCATTTGAAGAACTTGTTCTTGGGCTTTATGGAGGCCGGGTCGAAGCGGTAGCGGCGCCGGAAGAGCTCGGAGGAGGTTACCGCGGCCGTCTTCGACGGGGCGTGGACGAAGCCCTCCTCGATGTAGCCGGTGGCGATCTGCACCAGGCCGCCGGCCCCGGCGTCGGCCAGCGTTTCGGCCAGGCGCTCGGTTTCGCCGCGGTTGATGCAGAAAAGGGTGGTGTTGATGCCGGCCTTCTTCAGGCGGCGCAGTTCCCCGGCCAGCAGGGCGATGTCGGAATTGAAATTCAGGTTGGAGGCCGCGCCGAACTCTTGAGCTTCCTCGCCGGACAGCGGCGCGGCGAAGGAAAACGCTTCGCCGGCGGGCAGCTCCCCGCCTTCGGGCAGGGGGCAGTCGAAGAAGAGCTTCCACCCCTCCCCGGCGAAGGCAAGCAGCGGCTTACCCGGGCCGCCGAAGATATTGGGCGGCACGTCCACCTTCTCCAGGAAGCCGGCGGTGTGCTGCGTGTCTATCTCGAAATGGCGGATGCTCTCGAGCTTATTGTCGGAGAAGAAAAGGCGCACCGGCCTATCAAAACCCGGCGGGTAGAAATCCAGGACCGAGCCGCGCGCGGCGAACTCCCCTTTTTCCTCCACGAAGGAGACGCGCTCATAGCCGGCCTTGATGAACAGGTCTATCGCCGCGCTGCGGGCGTAGGTATAGGCCTGTTTGAAAGAAAAGCGCAGGTCCGAATATTCGGCCTCGGGCATCAGCGCCTGGGTCAGCGCTTCTGGCGCGGCGATGTGGATATAATTGCGGCCCGGCTCTGGGGAATAAAGGGCGCGCATGGCCCTGGCGCGCTCGCCCAGGTCCCCGCCCCAGAGGCAGATCTCGAAAGGCGGCAGGCCGGGCAGCAGGCCGGCCAGGGAATTGAAGGCGTGCTGCCAGGAAGGCAGCACCTCGTCGCCGGCGGCCGCCAGCAGCAGGTGCGACGGGGCCCGCTCGTACTCTTTCAGCGCGAACCAGACTTTTGCGCTTATATTGGGCGCGCCTTTGACGGCCTTGGCTATCATCAGGTTAATGATATAATTTTGTTGTCTGGCACCTCTATGCTGAAATGGGTTGAAATAGATCTGAAAGTCCTGGCCGGCAATGTCCGGGCCGTTAAAAAAGCGCTGAAGCCCGGCGTGGAGTTCATGGCCGTGGTGAAAGCCGACGGCTACGGCCACGGCGCCGCCAAAGTGGCCCGCGCGGCGCTGGCCAGCGGCGCCGACTGCCTGGGCGTGCTTACGGCCGACGAGGGCGCGGCCCTGCGCGCCGCCCTGCCGCGCGCGGCCATACACCTGCTGGCCCCCTCCCTGCCCGGCGAAGCCCCGCTTATAGTAAAGAACGCCTTGATCCCCACCGCCGATTCCCTGGCTTTCATAAGAGCCCTGGACCGGGCGGCTAAAAAGCCTGTCCCCTACCACCTCGACATTGACCTGGGCCTGGGCCGCTGGGGCGTGCAGCCCGGCGAGGCCGAAGGTCTGCTGGCGCAGGCGCTCAGGCACAGGAAGGCGCGGCCCGGCTGGCTCTCAGCGCACCTGGCCTACCGCCCGGCGCAGAACATGATAGAAGCGGAAGAAAAACTCAATTCCTTTTGCGCCCTGGCCGAAAAGCTCCGGAGGCTGGCGCCGGAGTTGAAGGCCCACGCCGCCAACAGTTCCATACTCAGCGATTTCCCGCATTGGCAGCTGGACATGGTCCGCATCGGCAATTTGATCTACGGCATCTACCCCACCGACGTTTACAGGAAGAAGAGGCAGGGCCCGCCGCTGCCCGGTTTGGGCCGGCCGTGGCAGTTCTACGCCAGGATAATTTCGGTGAGGGAAGTGAAGAAGGGCGAATCGCTGGGCTATTCCAGCGAGTTCACGGCCCCGCATAACATGCGGCTGGCCACCATCCCCGCGGGCTACTCCGACGGTCTCACGATGGAGCCCACCGAGAACAAGATCAAGATAACCGCCGGCTTCAGGTACTGGGGCGTGATAGGCGGCAAGAAGGCCTATTTCGCCGGCAGGACCGGAATAGTCCACACCATGCTCGACGTCACCAACATCCCGGAAGCCAAACCCGGCACCCCCGTGGCCCTGCACGTCCGCCGGACCGCAGCTAACGCTAAACTTCCCCGCGTCTACAGGGGACGTTGATTCCTAATTCCTAATTGCAGGCGCACCATGCGAAACTTCCGGTCGCTATAGCAAGGCGCCGTAGATATTTAATTAGGAATTAGGAATCAACGTCCCCTCTAATGGACGGCGTCGCAGAATTCTTTGGGCTCGGTGCCCTTGATGAAGGCCTCGAGGATCTTTTTTTTGCAGGTGGGCAGGGACAGCTTGCCGGTCTCCTGGTCCACCGTGACGAAGACTATGCCCTCGGGCACGGGGAAGTCGCGCACGGGCTGGTCCTTCAGCACGGCCTCCATGATCTCGGTCCACCACGGCACCACGGTGCCGCCGCCGGTCCAGTCCTTCATCGGCAGCGACATGAAGTCGTCGTAGCCCATCCAGGCCGCCGCGGTCAGGTCAGGCGTCATGCCTATGAACCACATGTCCTTGGAGTCCTGGCTGGTGCCGGTCTTGCCGGCCATAGGCCGCTTCAGTCTGGAGGCGGCGGCGCCGGTGCCGCGCTGCACCACGCCCTTCATCATGTTGACGAGCACGTAGGAGAGCTGCGGGGAAAAGGCCTCGGTCTCCTCGGGCACCGCTTCTTCCAGCACGCGGCCCGTGTTGTCGGCCACCTTCAGCACGCCGAAAGGCGCGGCGTGGATGCCGCCGTTGGCGAAGGTGGAGAAGGCGCTGGCGATCTCGATGGTGCTGACCAGCGAGGTGCCGAGGCCGATGGACGGCACGGCCTCGAGGTGGCGCTTGATGCCGGCGCGGTGGCCGACGTCGGCCACCAGCGTGGGCCCGACGCGGGTGACCAGGTAGATGGAGGAGAGGTTGCGGGAAAGTTCCAGGCCCCGGCGCAGCGTCACGCGGCCCTGGAACTTGCCGTCGTAATTATTGGGAACCCAGATCTTGAAATCCTTGTTGCCCACGAAGGGCTGTATGGCCATGTCGATGGAGTACTGGTCGGTGGCGCCTTCCAGCAGCCGCCAGTCCTTGCCGTCGTAATAGTAGGCCATCGGCGAGTCTTCGATGAGGCTGGCCGGCGTGTAGCCGTTCATCAGCGCCGACATCCAGACGAAGGGTTTGAAGGTAGAGCCCGCCTGGCGGGCGGACTGCGTGGCGCGGTTGAACTTGCTGTCGCGGTAATTGCGCCCGCCAATCATGGCCTTTATAGCGCCCGTGCGGGTGTCCAGGATCAGGAAGGCGCCCTGCAGCGGCACGGAGGATTTGTCCACCCCCGCCTCATCCGGCTTCTCCTCCGGCTTGGGCTCGGCCGCGCGGCTCTTGGCGGCGTCGGCGTCGTACTTGGCCAGGTTCTTCTCCATGATCTCTTCCGCCGGGATCTGCATGTTCAGGTCCAGCGTGGTGTAGATCTTCATGCCGCCCTTCCAGAGCTGGGCCACTCCGTACTTGGGCTCCAGCTGCTGGCGCACGTATTCCACGAAATAGGCCGCGTGGCTGGCGAACAGCGTGGATTTCTCGGTGGGAATGGGCTCGGCCGCGGCCTCCTCGGCCTCCTTGTCGGTGATGAAGCCCTCGGCGCGCATGCGCTGCAGCACCAGGCGGCGGCGCTGCCGGGCGGTTTCGGGATTGACGAAAGGCGAGTAGTTGCCGGGAGACGGGATCAGGCCCGTCAGCAGCGCGCATTCGCCCAGGGTCATCTCGGAGACGTCCTTGCCGAAATAGAGCTTGGAGGCCGACTGCACGCCATATACGCCGTGTCCGAAAAAGATCTGGTTAAGGTAGAGGGCGAGGATCTCCGGCTTGGAGAAGTTGCGCTCAATCTGCAGCGCCAGCACTATCTCCTTGATCTTGCGGACATAGGACTTTTCCGGCTTCAGGAAGATGCCGCGCGACAGCTGCTGCGTGATGGTGGAGCCGCCGGCGGCGCGCCGGTGGGCGATGATGTTGCGCAATTGGGCGCGCATGATGCCGCGCGGCGAGATGCCCCAGTGGCGGAAAAAGTTCCGGTCCTCCATCGCGATGACGGCGTTCTGCATGTCCACAGGGATCTTGGAGAGCGGCAGCATAGCCCGCTTCTCCACCGAGAATTCGGCTATGATCTGGTTGTTAATGTCGTAGACGTAAGTGGTCAGCGACGGGGTGTATTCGTCCAGCTTGTCTATGGAGGGGATGTCGGTCAAGATCTTGCGCATCAGCACCGCTGACAGCAGGATGCCGGCGGCGGACATGATGCCTATAAGGTAGACAGCCTTCAGCACCAGCTCGCGCGCGGAAAGGCCGTCCAAGTAATCCAGGAACCTGCGGACAAAACCCATGAGCTAATTATATTAAATTCAGGGGACGCTGCTTAGTTTTTGAGTTGTTTGAATCTGGCCGGAACAAACACCGGGATAACAACGCTCCCGGGGTTAGTTAAGGAGCAAACAACTCAAAAACTAAGCAGCGTCCCCCGTCCCCCGCGGGCGGCCTCCGCTTTATAAGACCGGCCCAAAAATGATACATTTACCCTATTATGAAAAGACTTTTAGCGCTTTTAGGCGCGGTTCTGGTAATTTCGGCCTGCTCCGGGCAGGACGGCAAGGTGATAGCCAAGGTCGGTCCCGAGAAGATAACCGAGACCTACCTGCAGGAAAAATTCGCGGAGATCAGCCCCGCCGCGCAGGAGTACCTGGCCTCCAAGCCGGGCCGCAGGCAGTTCCTGGACGTGCTGATCCACGAGCGGCTGATGCTGCTGGCCGCGCGCAAGAGCCGCGTGGCCGCCGGGGACGACTACAAGGGCAGGGTGCGCCAGAAGGAAGAGGAGATGAAGGACACGCTGGCCGCCTATAAGGATTTCATGCTCACCCGCATGTGGATAGACGACATGCGCGAGAACGAGCTTAAGGTGACCGGCGAAGAGGCGCAGGAGTACTACCAGAAGCACCCCTACAAGGTGACGCTCGCCCACATACTGCTGCCCAGCTACGAGGAAGCCGAGAAGGTGATGAAGAAGCTGAAATCCGGCTCGGACTTCGACCGGACGGCCAGGGAATACTCCATGGACAAGGAAACCGTGCGCCTGCCCCCGGTGATGTACGGCGAGTTCATGCCCGAGCTGGAGGACATGGCCTTCAAGATGAAGACCGGCGAGACGCAGGGCATAGTGAAGACCGCGATGGGCTTCCATATCATAAAGAAGCTCGGCCAGGACAAGGCGGAGCAGGCTCAGGCCCTGGAGCGCGTGCGCAAGATCCTCGAGAAGAAAAAATTCGACGCATACCTGGCGAAGTTCCAGGAAAAGAACAAGGTGGAGGTTATCGATGAAAACTATAAATAAAATCCTGGCGTCCGCGCTGCTTTGCGCCTGCGCCGCCCCCGCGCCCGCGGCGGTGGTGGACGAGCTGGCGGCCCGGGTGAACAACGAGCCGGTCACCATTTCCGAGTACAAGCGCGCCAAGGAAGCCCTGACGGAGCAGTACGCCGCCGCCATGCCCGACTTCTTCCGCCAGAAGGACGCCGAGGCCCAGCTGGAGAAAGCGGCCCTGGACAAGCTGGTGGACGAGGCGCTGCTGCGGCAGAAGGCCGAGGCCCTCAAGATCAAGGTTTACGAGCGCGAGCTCGAGAACGGGGTGGGCGAGATCCGCAAGCGCTTCTCCCGCGCCCCCGACGGCTCCCCGCTGCCCGCCGACAAGGCCGAGGCGGCCTTCCGCGGCGAGCTGAAGAAAGAGGGCGTCACGATGGAGCAGTTCCGCGAGCGCATCCGCAGGCAGCTCATGGTGCAGAAGCTGGTGCAGGACACCATAAAGTCCCGCGCCAAGATGCCCGGCGACGAGCAGACCAAAGCCTATTTCGACAACATCTCCCTGGCGCTCAGGGAAGGCGAGGCCGCCGTGAAGGGCCTGAGCGACGAGGAGCGGCAGGACCTGGCGGCCGTGGCCGCCAAGTTCAGGGAGATCACCGCCGAGCGCCTGCGCCTGCGGCATATCCTGTTTAAGGTTGCGGAAGACGCCTCCCCTGAGCAGAAGGCAGCGGCCCAGGACAAGGCCCTGGCGCTGCGCAAGGACCTGGACGGCGCGCTGGACTTCGACCTGGCCGCCGAGAAGAATTCAGAGGACGCGGAAAGCGCCCGCCGCGGCGGCGACCTGGGCTACGTAATAAGGGGCATGCTGCCGCCTGAAGTGGAAGAGGCCGCGTTCAAGCTGCAGGTGGGCGAGAACTCCCAGCGCAGCTTCTGCAAGTTCGGCTGGCATATCCTGAGGCTCGAGGAAAAGCGCGCCGCGCAGAAGCTGCGCTACGAGCCGGTGAAGGAAGACCTGGAGCAGGTGCTGGCGCAGAACGCCTTCGCCGACGAGCTCGGCAAGTACATAAAGGAACTGCGCAAGGACGCCAAGATCCAACTGTTCCTCGGCGAAAAGAAAACCCCGTAAACAGGGGCTTCCAGCTTAGCCACGGGGAGCACCGCTTCCCGTGGCTTTATTTTATGAAACCCTCAGTCCTCATAACCGCCGGCGACCCGCTGGGCATAGGCCCGGAGATAACCGTCAGGGCCCTTAAAAGCCGGGCGGTGCGCCGCGCCTGCCTGCCCGCCGTCATCGGCGACCCCGCAGCCCTGCGCCGCGCGGGCTGGACGCCTGGGCTCTGCCCGCTGCTGCCGGAGGAAGCCGGCAGACTGGATTTCTCCCGGCCGGGCCCCACGGCCGCGGGCGGGGCTGCCTCGCTGCGCGCGGTCCTGGCCGGGGTGCGGCTGGTAAAAGAGGGTTTTTTCGGGGCGCTGGTCACGGCGCCCGTTTCAAAGGAGGCCTGGGCGCTGGCCGGGGCGCCCGCGCCGGCCCACACGGACCTGCTGCGCCTGCTGGAGAAGAAAGAGCCGCTGATGCTGTTCTCGCGCGGCCCCGTCAACGCCGCGCTGGTCACGGAACACGCGCCGCTGCGGGACCTGGGCCGGCTGATAACAAAAAAACTCGTTAAAGAAAAAGCCGCCCTCTTCAACTCGGCCCTGAAGGCGCTGGGGTTCAGGCGGCCGCTTATCACGCTCTGCGCGCTGAACCCGCACGCCGGCGACGGCGGGGTTATAGGCCGGGAGGAAATAGAAGTTCTCGCCCCGGCGGTGAGGGAACTTAAAAAAAGCGGGCTGCGCGTGACCGGGCCGCTGCCTTCGGACGCGGCCTGGGCCGCCCACCTGGCAGGCAAGAGCCAGGGCCTGCTCTGCCTGTACCACGACCAGGCGCTGGCCCCGCTCAAGACGGCCCCCGGCTCCGTCCCGGCCGTGCACTGGACCTGGGGCCTCTCCTTCCCCCGCACTTCGCCGGCGCACGGCACCGCCTTCGACATAGCCTGGAAAAACAAGGCCGACCCCTCTGGAATGGAGTCGGCCCTGCTCTTCGCGGCCCGCCTTGCGCGGAAATAAAAAATCTTAAGCTGCTCTACGGCACCTGCTGCAGGCGCACCGGCTTGCCTTTGGGCACAGCGGCGGCGGCGTAAGCCTCGCGCTGGTCCTTAGGCATCTCGAAGGCCATGGCCAGCGGGTTGACGCGGTACTTCACCACGGTCTCCTTGCGGCCCTTCTCCACCGCGGCCACGCTGAAGATGCCGCTGGGAAAATCCGAGACCGAGATCAGTATCAGCAGGTCGGAGGCCGCGAAATCGTGCGGGCCGGCCGTGAGCTTGCGGGAATTGGCGAAAGACCACCAGGTGTCGGAGCTCTTGAAGATCTTGTAATCCACCGGGGCGCTCAGCATCGTAACGCCCTCGTCCCCCCCGCCCCGCCCCATTTCCGGCATGGTGGAGATCTTGAGCCTGGGCTCGCGGCCCGGCTCTCCCCCCAGGTTGCGCACTTTCTTCCGCAGGTCAGACTCGTTCAGCCGCACCGGCGCGGGCTTGCGCCTGTCGCCCCCCATCTGGTTGAGCATGGACATCATGTCCTTGGGCGCTTCGGCCACCCCGTTGAAATCTTTTATCCGCACCACGTTGATAGCCCCGTCCGAGTTGACGGCGGCGCTGGACAGGCCCTGCCGCGAGGACGGTATCATGGAGGCCCTGCCGCTGGTGGCGGCCGCGTACCGGGCGGCCGCCAGGGCCTGCTCGGCCATGGCCGAGGCCCCCCCGGGCTTGTTGGCGTCCTCCGCCTGGCCGGGCAGGTTTGCGGGTACGCCGGTGCGGCTGCCCACGTAGTTCACCAGTATCAGCAGGCAGAAAACCGCCAGGATCCCGGCGAAGAGGTAGATTAAAGTCCGATATATCCTTCCGTCCATCAGTTAATTGTATAAAAAAGGATTTAACTATTAGTTATTATTTTTGTAACAGCCTTTAAGTAGAATTGATACGTATCTATGCGAGAAATATTATCTTTCCTTAATTCTTTTACTGTCCCCGGAAAGCCGGAGAGGGCGATATGAAATACTGGGCGTACGTGAATAACGAGATACTCGGCCCGTTCGAAAAGGAGAAGCTATTGGAGCTTCCCTCTTTCTCGCCCGCGCTCCTGGTCTGCCCGCAGACCCCGGTGGGAGAAAAAACCGAAGACTGGAAAGAAGCCTCCACCTATCCCGAGCTTTCCGCCCTGGCAGGCGGCCAGGCCGCCCCCGCGGCCCAGGCCACCGCGCCGGAGGTATCCCCCGAAGCGGCGGCCCAGCCGCAGGTTTCGGCCCAGCCTGCCATAGAAACGCCCTCCCTTTCCTTTAAGCCGCTGTCCGGTGCGCAGGCCGTGGACCCTGTCCCCCCCGCGTCGCACCTGGACGGGATGGCGGAAATAACCGTCAACCGCCTCGGCAAGTCGGGCGTAGAGCCCGCACCGGCGGCCGTGTCCCAGCCGCACCAGGCCTCCGCCAATTTCGACCCCATAAGCCTCTCCCAGATCGTCCGCCGCACCGAAACGCTGTCAGGACAGGATGCGCCGAGGCCGGCGGAAGCGGACGGCCTGGCTCTGGAGCCTCATAACTTCAGCCAGGCCGCCCCCTCTCCGGCGCCCGCCCCCTCGCTAGATTTCGGCGCGGCGTCCTCACCCTCGCCTTTCGCCGCCGCGGCCGAGCCTGTCCCCGCCCCGTCCCCCTTCGCGGCCCCCGAGCCCGCTCCGGCGGCGGCCGCCGCCGCGCCCTCGCAGGCCCCGGTCACCGACGTGGCCGGCCTCGAAACGCTTATACAGCGGCTGGACGCCCTCTCCAGGTCTTCCGCCACGCGGCAGGACCTCAGCGCCGCCGTAGACCCGCTGAGGCTCAAGCTCGACCAGATGGGGGAGGTCATTTCCTCCATAAAGAATTCGCAGTTCCAGCGCGAGGTGATGGACAAGCTGAACTATCTGGAGAACGCGGTAGGAGAACTTAAGACTTCCTTCAGGAGCGCCCCCCGGGAACCGGAAGCCGCCAAGCCGCAGGAAATGCAGATAGAGCGGAACTCCGACACAGTTTTCGGCGCGCAGCCGGTAAAACCCGCGGAGAAACCCAAAGCCGAACCGGCCAAAGAGCCGGCCAAAGCGGAGATAAAGGACGAGGGCAGCAAGCCTTCCAAGATCGGACCGGCCCTTAAGAAAATCTTCAAATCCCTGCTGACGCTGGTACTGCTCGCGGCCGTGCTCATAGGCGGCCTCATAGGGGCCAAGAAGTTCGCGCCCCCGGAGCTCCTCGCCAAGGCCCCCCCGGGCATACTTGCCATGATCCCCTCCTTCGGGGCCCCGGCGGAACAGCCCGCCCCCGCGCCTGAGCAGCCCGCCCAGCCGGAACAGGCGCAGGCCGCCGCTACAGAGCAGCCCGCCGCCCCTGAGCAGCAGCAGGCCGAACCGACCCCCGAGGAGAAACGGCAGGAGGAGTCGCGCGCGGCGGCCCAGGAGCAGGTGAAGGCGGCGCAGCAGCAGGTCCCGCCGGAATCCGTCCCGGAGATAATCTACATAACCCGCACCTATAAGCTAAAGGCCACCGCCAGCACGCTGGAGAACAAGATGTTCGAGCACGCGGCCAAGGCGGGCGGGAATTACAACCGCACCGAGTGGAAGGTCAGAAAAGCGGCGACCCCCGGCCTGGCCGAGATCGACGCGGTGATCCCGGCCAAATCGGGCCCCCTCACCTACACCTTTACCGTGGACCGCGAGAAAAAACACGTGCAGCCGGTCAACGCGGACGCCCTCGCCGTATACGCGGCGCTGGCGAAGGAAAGCGCGCGCAAGCCGGCGGCTAAAAAGCCCGCCCGCCCCAAGGCGGCGCCCAAAGCGGCCCCCAAGCCGGCGGCAAAACCCGCGGCCAAGGCCGAGCCCCAGGAGGAAGACGGGGAATATGAATACGTCTACGTAGACGAGGACGAAGCCGGGGAGTAATAAACGCCGCCGGGCAAAGAGAAGAGGAGGGGACTTCCCCTCCTCTTCTTTTTATCCCGGCCCCTACTTGCGGGCGGTGGTCAGCCGGCGCTTTTCGGCGGCGGCGCGCAGCGCTATGGCCACCAGTTCCTTCAGCACCCGCTCGGGCTTCAGGCCGGTTTTTTCCCAGAGGCGGGGATACAGGCTGTGCGAGGTAAAACCGGGCAGGGTGTTGATCTCGCAGAAGTAGACCTTGTTCACGTTTTTGGGATCGACAAAGAAGTCCACCCTGGCCATGCCCGACCCGCCCAGCGCGAGGAAGATCTTCACGGTCAGGTCGCGCAGGCGCCCGGCCACCGCCGCGGGCAGCGGGGCCGGCAGGCGCAGCTCCATGCCGTTGTCGTCGAGGTACTTGGCCTCGTAATCGTAGAATTCGTGCTTTCCCTGCGGCACCACCTCGCCGCAGACGCTGGCCCTGGCGCCGGCGGGCGAGCCGAGGGCGCCGCAGACTATCTCCCGGGCCCTGTCCACGCCCTTCTCTATCATCACGGCGTTGTCGAAGCGGAAGGCGTTCAGCACGGCGGGGCGCAGCGCGGCGGGGGTCTTGACCTTGGCCACGCCCACCGAGGAGCCCTGTGCCACCGGCTTTACGAAAAGCGGGAAGCCCAGCTTCATAGCCTGCTTCAGCAGCGGAGCCATCGCCGCCTTCTGATGCGCCCGGATCACCACGTGCGGCAGCACCGGCACGCCGTCAAGGGCGGCCAGTTCTTTTGAAATTATCTTATCCATTCCCACCGCGGACGCCGTCACGCCGCAGCCGGTATAGGGCAGGCCGAGCAGTTCCAGGAAGCCCTGCAGCGCGCCGTCCTCGCCGGTAGAGCCGTGTATGATGGGAAAGAGCGCGTCCGGCTTTACCCTGCCGCCGCCCTTCTTCATGAAGAAGCCGCCGCCGAGGGAGGGCTCCAGCTCCGGGCCGGCCAGCCGGCGGCCGGCGATCAGGTCCGGTAGTTTCACCAGGCGCCAGGCCCCCGCCCGCGGGGCGTAAAAAGGCAGGGCGGTAAAGCCGGCTTTTTCCAGCTTGGCGCAAACCGTTTTGGCCGACTCTATGGAAACTTCGTGCTCCGGGGACTTCCCGCCGAAAATAACCGCTATTTTTTTCTTCATAAATCTCCAGCCGCCGCAGTTTTAGATCTTCCCGGTTATCGTTCCCCCGCCCAGTACCCTGTCGCCGTCGTAGAAGACGGCCGCCTGGCCCGGGGCCACGGCGAACTGCGGCTTCTCCAGCCTGACTTCCGCGTCCCCGCCGGCCAGGAGCCGCACCACGCACTTCGCCGGCTTGTGGCGGTAGCGGATCTGCGCGGCGGAGGCGAACTCAGGCTTTTTAATATCCGCCAGCCAGTTCAGGCCGGACACGGAGAAGCCCGAGCTGTGCGCCGCTTCCAGCGGCCCCAGCACCACCTCGTTGGGCCCGGGCCGGACCTCGGTGACGTAAAGCCTGGCGCCGCCGTAGACGCCAGTGCCGCGCCGCTGGCCTACCGTAAAATTAAAAAAGCCGTTATGCTTTCCCAGCCGCTTGCCGGCCAGGTCCACTATGTAGCCGGGCCGCGGCTTAACGCCGGCGGAGCGGAGGTAATCGGAATAATCCCCCTCCGTCACGAAGCAGATGTCGTGGGACTCCTGCGCCCGGGCCGAGGGCAGGCCGAACTCCGCCGCCAGGCGGCGCACCTCGGTCTTGGGCATGCCGCCCAGCGGGAAAAGCAGCCTGTCGAGCTGTTCCCGGCGCAGGCAGTAGAGAAAATAACTCTGGTCCTTCAGCGGGTCGGCGCCGCGGTAAAGTCCGTAGGCGGCCCCCCTCTTCTTTATCACGGCGTAATGCCCGGTGGCCAGGGCGTCGGCGCCCATGGAAAGAGCCAGGTCGAAAAGGTAAGAGAACTTCAAATGCCTGTTGCATTCCACGCAGGGATTGGGCGTGGCGCCGGCCAGGTAGCTGCCGGTAAAATTGTCGATCACCGCCTTCGAGAACAGCCCCTGCGCGCTCTTGAAGTAATGCCGTATGCCCAGCGCCTGCGCCGAGGCCCTCGCCTTGGCCGCGCTGTCCGCGCCGCCGCAGCACTTCACCGCGTTCTTGCGCTCCTCGAAAAGCCGCAGCGTCACCCCGATGACCTCGTGGCCCTCTTTCTGCAGCAGGGCGGCGGTCACGGACGAGTCCACCCCCCCCGACATGGCCACGACGATTTTTTTCTTCTTCATCCGTTACTATTCTATTATTTTAGCGAACCCAAACAAAAAGAGGACGCGCTTTTTTGCATCCATCCCCGAGGTGCCGCAGGTCCCGCCGTTCGCTCATAAGCGTGCGCGGCAGAAGAGGGCCTGCGGCACCGCAAGCGACTAGTCATAAAAAAAGAGGGACCAATGTCCCTCTTTTTCTTTGGCCGAGCGGCCCCTACTGGCCGAAATCGAACCCCTTGAAAAGATCTTCCTCGGCCTGGTTGCCCCCCGCGGGAGCCGCGCCCTCCGCCGGCTTATTGGCGGGCTCCGGCGCTTTCGAGCCGGGCAGGTTCTGCATGCGGCCCTTGCCCTCGCCCACCGGCTGCACGATGATCTTGCGCACCCCTTCGGCGAAAGCCAGGAAGCCGGTCTCCATGTTGTAATAAAGCCGGAAAGGAGACTCCTTCATCTGCGGCTCGTAGGCCTTGCCCAGGTTCATGCGCTGCTGGTCCCAGCCGGGGTTATAGATCAGCTTGCCGCGCAGGTCCACCTCGTTATCGGTGACCGGCAGCGAGAAATGTATCTTAAAAAGGCCCATCGTGTCGCTGATCCCGGGGGCAAAAGAGAGGTTGATGGCGGAAGAGGCGTTCTCCTCGGCGGCGAAAATGTCCGCGCCCTCGCCGCCGCCGGCGCCGGGCCTGCCGGTGTCGGGGATCACCTTCACGGTGACGCCCTCGATAGGGTTGCCCTGGTAATCGGTGATCACGCCCTGTATATTGCCGTCCAGGAACGTCCCCATCTTGGTGGTGGAGAAGAAAAGGAATTCCCGCTTGCCGGTCACCTTTTTGGTCAGGGAAAGGTCTCCCACGCGGGCGTCGGTAAAATCCACCACCTTAAGGCGCTTCAGGCCGCCCATGCAGCCGGCCAGCGGCGCGGCCAGGAGGGTGATGGCTAGTATTTTCGCAAGTTGCTTGGTCATAGAGTTTTATCAGCCGCCTTCGGCCGGGGCCTCGCCGGCGGGAGCCGGGGTTTCAGGGACCGCGGGAGTTTCGGCGGGCGGAGCGGGCGCCTGCCCGTAAGCGGGGAGCGGAGCGGCGCCTTCGGGGGCCGCGGGCGAAGCGGCGCCGGGCGCGACAGCCGCGCCCACCAGGCCCGGCGGAGCCGGCGTGTCCGGGTAAGGGGTATTCTTTATGAAGAACACCACCCGGCGGTTCGTCTTGCGGTTGGCGACGGAGGTGTTGGGGACCTTGGGGTGGTATTCCCCGTAGCCCACGGCCGCCATGCGCTTGGGCGGAAATTTGGCGTCCAGCATGGACATTACCACGCTGGTGGCGCGGGCGGTGGACAACTCCCAGTTGTTGGCGTATTGTTTGGTGGCTATCGGGATATCGTCGGTATGGCCCTCCACCACGATGTCGTGCTTCTCTGCCAGTTTGGAGAGCACCGGGGAGATCTTGTCGAGCTGCAGGCGCATCTTCTCGGTGAGCTCGGCGCTGCCGCTCTCGAAGAAGGCCATGTCGCTCTGCTCCTCCATCGTTATGCGCATGCCCTCCTTATCCATCTGCACGCTGCCGGACATCTTGCCTTCCTTGATCATCTCCTGGATATCGGCCTGTGCCTTCTGCATATCCTTGTTGAGGGCGGCGGAGAGGGCGTAAAGGATGACGAAGAAGCAGACCAGCTCCGTCATCAGGTCGGCGTAGTTGACCATCCACGGAGGCGCGGGTTCTCCGACGGGCGCAACGCGCCTGTCGTCCTCCGGTATCATCCCTTTAACTCTTACTGGCATAAATTTCCCTATCGAGGCTTCGCCTCGATATAAATCCTTAAGCCGCGGGCTCTTTCTTTATGGCCGCGCGCGCCGCGGGGTCCAGGTAGGCCTTCAGGTTGGCCTCCACCACGCTGGGCGTGGCGCCGCTCTGCAGCAGCAGCACGCCGCGGATGATAATTTCTTTTACGAACAGCTCCTCGTCGGAGCGGTTCTTGAGCTTGCCGCCCATGGGCATGAACAGCCAGTAGCCCGAAGCCAGGCCGTAGAAAGCGGCGGCGAGCGCGAGGGCCATGCGGCGCGGCACCTGGGCCACGTCGTCGATGGAGGACAGCATCAGGATCATGCCGAGCACCGTGCCGATGATGCCGAAGGCCGGGGCGTAGGTGCCCAGCGCGTTGAAGATCTCGCGGCCGTTCTTGTGGCGCTCGCGGATGAAGTCGATCTCGGTCTCGAGCATGTTGCGGATGAACTCGTGGTCGGCGCCGTCGATGACCAGCTGCACGCCGCGCTTGAGGAAGTCGTTGTCGATGGCCTTCACGTCGGGCTCGAGCGCCAGGAAGCCCTCTTTCTTGGCCTTCTGCGACAGCGACACGAACGTGGTGACCAGCTTGGAGGTATCCTCGCCCTTGGTGGTCAGCACCTTCTTGAGGATCTTGCCGGAGCCGATCACGGAGGAAAGAGGGAAGTTGACGAGCAGCGCGCAGAAAGTGCCGCCCATGACGATCAGGAAGGCCTCGATGTTCATGAAGGGCTTGAAGCCGGCTATGCCCTCCTGCAGGTAGACCGAGCCCAGCACAAAGCCCATGAAGACGACAATACCGCTTAGTGTACCTATATCCATGAGATTGGCCGCTCCTTACTTTTTCTCAAATCCCTCTAAAGGGTTGATGCACTTTCTTTCGGAATAAACTTTTTTCTTATACTCGACCACCAGGGCGACAACCTCTTCCACGGGGTTGCGCACCAGGTAGCGGTTGCCCGTCGCCAGGTTGATAACGGTGTCGGGGCCCGCCTCGATGCTCTCGATCAGTTCCGCGTTGACCACCACCAGCGTCCCGTTGAGTTTTTCCAGCTTGATCATTGGATAAATTATACTTTATTGCCAATAAACGCGGGCGGGCGGCAACACCCGTTCCCACCCCCGCGGACCGCCCGAAGCGTCCGTACTTACTGCTTTTTACCTTTGATGGCCCACTTCAGTCTTTCAGCGAAGGAGGACTCCAGCGCCTTGTAGCGGTCGAGTTCCGCGGAAAGTTCATGGATGCGCGCGCTGTCGCGGCCGGCCTGGTCTATGCCGGCCGCCTGCAGCTTGGAGGCTCTGACCCGCTCGGCCTCCAGGGCCGCCGCGGTTTCCTGCGACTGGAATTCCATCTGCTGTATCTTCTGCTTGAGGAACAGCAGCTCGGACTCGAAGCGGGCCCGGTTCTCTCCCTCTACCCGCAGGCTCTCGGCCTGGGCCTTAAAGCTTTCCTCCTGCGAGAGCAGGCTGCCGTCCGCGGCGGCCTTCTGGGCGGCCAGGGCGGCATAGCCTTCGCGCAGCGCGGCGTATTCGGCGGACAGGCGCTGGCGCTCGGCCTCTACGGCCTGCGCGGCCTTTTCGGCCTCGGCCTTCTGGGCGGACAGCAGGGCGGCCTGATCCTCGCGCAGCCGCAGTTCGGCCTCGGCGCGGGCCACCCGCTCTTCGAAATTTTTCACTTTTTCCGCCAGGATCTTGTCAAAGACGGAGGCCTCTCCCTGCAGGCGGCGGTTCTCCGCCTCCAGCCGGGCTTTGGCGTCCAGGGCGGCCGAGGCGGCTGCTTTCGCCTCCTCCAGCGGGCCGGAATAGGCGGCTTCCATCTGCCTCTTCAGGGCTATCTTCTCCTCCTCGGAGGAGGCTTCGTACTTCATGCGCAGCTGGGAGATCTTGGCGTCGAACTCCGCCTGGCGCTCCGCGGAGATCTTGGCGATCTCGGCCTGGTGCGCTCCGGCGAGCCTGGCGACCTCGGCCTGGTGCGCGGCGGCGGCCCTGGAGCGCTCCTCCTGGGCCTCGGTGGAGAGCCGCATGAATTCTTCCTGGTGCGCGCGGGTCAGCGCGGCGGTCTTTTCGGCGTGCTGGCGGGACATGTCGGCGCCGAGCGAATTTTTGGCGTTCTCAAGCTCCGCCGTAAAGCGGGCGGACTGCGCCTCCAGCTCGGCCTGGTGGCCGGCCTTGAGGCCGTCGCTTTCGGCCTTCAGGCGGCGCAGCTCTTCGAGCTGGGCGGCCATGTTCTGGGCCAGCTGCATCTTCTCCAGCTTCAGCTGGCCGCGCTCTTTCTCGAGCACGGCGTTGATGGCCTGCACCCTGGAAACAAAGCCTTTGATCTTCATGAGCTCGGAGATGGCGCGCACCTTCTCGCCGGAAATGTCGGCGATGGTCTTTTCCTTCTCCTGCAGCTGCGCCTCGTAGCCCTCGCCGGCCTTGCGCAGGGCCTCGTTCATCTCGGAATTCTTGCGGTCAGAAAGCGTGCCTATCTCGGCCTGCAGGCGGCCTATCTCGCCCTGCAGCTTCTCCGCCTCGTAGCGGTTCTTATCGTCGCGGTGGGACGCTTCCAGGCGGGAGGTCTCCTCGCGGCCGCGCAGGGCGGCGTTCTCGCTGCGGAGGTCGGCGATCTCGCGCTCCTTTTCCGGCATCATCTTGATCCAGCCTTCCACGGCGGCCTTCTCGCGCTCGGCGCGGGCCACGTCGTCGCGCAGCTTGGAAGCCTCGCGCTCGGTCATGGATTTTTCCAGCGACACCTTGCGGAACTCGTCCTCCACGTCGCGCAGCTTCTCGGCGGACGACTTCAGGGAGCGGATCAGCTCCTCGCGGCTTGAAATTTCCTTCTGCCACTGGGCCTTCTCGTCCAGCCAGCGGCGCTCCATCTCCTGGAGCCTGTAGATAAAATGGCCTTCCACGTCGCGGCCCTGGGTCTCGCGCTCCGACATCTGCTCTTTGAGCGTCTGCATCCAGGTCTCGCGCTCCTGCGCCAGGCGGGATTCCAGTTCCTTAATCTTGGACCTGAGGGTAAGCCTTTCCTCCTCGACCTCGTGGTCGCGGCGGTCGCGGCGCATCTTCTCCTGTATATCCTTGAGCGAAGACTCGACGCGGGAAGACAGGGCCTCGTCCTGCTGGTTCTTGAGGGTGGCCAGCAGGGCCTTTTCCTTCTCGGCGGACAGCATTTTCTCCATGTCGCCGATCTTCTTCTCCAGCTTGTCCTTCTCCTCCTGCATGCGGCGGGACTCCGCTTCCGCGGTGTCCTTCTGCGCCTGCATGGGAGCGGCGGGCGGCTGGCCGAAGCCCTGGGGCATGGCCGGGAAGGAGGGCTGCTGCATGCCGGGCATCCCGGGCATGGGCGGCAAAGAGGGCTTGCCGCCGGGAGGAAGCGGCGGCAGGCTGGGCTTGGCCATGCCCGGAGGAAGCGGGGGCATGCCTGGCTTAAATTTGTTCTTGTCCTTGTCGTCCATAAACATTGCGCCTAGTGCTGGTATCACTTACATATTCTAAAAGAACCCGATTTCTTTTTGGTTACAAGATTGTTAACAATTAAAGGGAGCGGGGACGTTGTTGAGTTGTTGAGTTGTTCTAAAAGTGTCTGAGGTTAATCCTGTTCAACCCGGGAAACAACTCAACAACTCAACAACGTCCCCTAAATCTACCTCCCGACGCTCTGCTTGAATCCCGCCAGCCATTCAGTGGCGGCCGGGTCGCCGGAGAGGGCCGCGTACTTCTCGTAGGCGGCCACGGCCTCGTCCACGCGCTGCAGGGCGTAATAAGCCGCGCCCAGGTACTGCCAGGTCTGCGCGTCGCCGGGATTCACGGAAGAGGCGTATTCCAGGTACTGCAGGCTTTCCTGCGGCTGGCCCTGGTTGTACATATTGATGCCGGCGTCGGTGTACTGTTTGGCCTGCGCCGCCTGCTCCGGGGTGGGCCCGGCGGGCGCCTCGGCTTTGGCCGGGCCGGAAAGCTTCTCGAACTTCTTGCGGCGCTCGTCGTCGGAGGACAGCTCCGCCCCGTCTATGAGGTAAACCTCCTGCGAACTGCCGGCGCGGGCGGCTATCTTGCCCTCGGCGCCGAGGCTTTTCACCGAGTCCAGGATCTTCATCTGCGCCTCGTCCTGCTGGGCCTGCGTCACGTCGCCGGAATAGTCCATGATCTCTTTGATGGCGTTCACGGCGCCCTGCGACATGTTGGCGAAGAACTTGTTGGCTATGGCGGGGTCCGCCTTGGCCACGGCCTTCGCTATGTCCTCGTTGGACAGCGAGCGGATGATGGTCTGCATGTCGCGGTCGGTGAATTCTATTATGTCCTCGAACATCAGCACGATGCGCTTCACCTTGTCGTAGATGTCGGGCTTCTGGGTCTTGAGGTACTCTATGATGTTCTTGCGGGTGGCCGGGTCGGAGTCTTCCAGCATCTTCGACAGGCGCTCGATGCCGCCCATCACGAAATCCACGTTCTCCTTGATATCCCTGTCGATGGCATCTATCTGCTCCCTGGTGGCCTGGCGCACCGTCAGCGCTTCCAGCGCCACGCGGCTCTGCATCTCCACGGGCAGCATCGACAGCGCCTGGCGGGACAGGTCCGGCTTCATGTAGCTCAGCACCACCGCTATCACCCACGGGTCCTCTTTGCGCAGCAGGAACAGGTAGATGAGCCGCTTGAGGTTTTCCTCGTTCAGGTAGGTGAACGGTTCAAATTTCTTCATACTCTCGTCCTCGTCTTCCTTCTTTTCGTCCTCTTTCTGGAGGAAATTCATGTCTATGCTCTGGTGGCCCTCGGTCTCCTCCTTGCCCTCGTCCTCGCCCGCGCCGCCGCCGCCCTCTTCCCGCTTGTCCTCGATGTTGACTTCGGCGCCGGGTTTGGCCATCAGGGCCTTGATGTATTTCCGGAAGAAGCCCCAGAGCGGGCCGAACAGGAACAATAACAGTATAAGGAATAGCAGGGCGTAAAGCAAAGGCAGGTAGACGGACGGCTTTTTAAGGTCGTCCACGGGGTTGGACGCCTTGAACTTGGTCGGTTTGAACATCACCGTGGGCGCGTCTTTCTTGCGTATCTTGTAGGGCAGCAGGTAATCGTCCACCCGCTCGCGGGCCAGCTTCACCGCGGCCGCGGGCAGGCCTTCGTCGTGTATGACGGTCAGCTGGAAGCGGGTGATCTCGGTCTCCACGCCGTAGCGCACTTCCTGCACGCCCTTGGCCTGCTGGGCCTGCTGGCCCTGCGCGGCCTCCGGGGGCTTGTTGTCCTTGCCCAGCACGGAGCGCTGCTTGGGAATGCCGGGCAGGATGAAATCGGTTTCGACGTTATCGTCGCTCCCCCCCTTCTCCTTGTACTTCTGCATCACGCCCATGCCTTCTTTGGTCTGCTCGGCCTTCTTGGAGATGACCTCCAGCTCCACGTCCGCGAATACGAAGGACCGGTCGGCCCCGAGGATGGGGTCGAGGATCTCTTTCTTCACCTTGGTCTCGGTCTCGCGGCGCAGCGAGTCCTGGCGCTCCATCAGGGAGGCTTCCATAAGGCGGCTGTCGACGTCGTCCGCGGAATAGATCCGCGGCGACCCGAAGCCCGCGATAAGCAGGAGGGCTGCCAATAACTTCTTCATACAGTAATTATTTTATCTTTATCCTATTACAGAAAAGTTTCAAAAACATTCACTATTTAAGATTCCCCGCTTTTGGCGGCCTAGCGCAGGCTTGTCACGCGAGCAGGCGAAGAAAATCTGGAGGGGTGGCAGGGGTGTTGTCCCCCGAACCCTTTGGGGAAGGGGGGGCCCCAGCACTTTAGTGCGTGAGTCAAAGCATGCAACGCAGGAAAATCCAAAGAGCTGAAGAAACAGACTAAAGTGCTAGGGGGGAAACCGCGCAACGGTTTCCATCTTCCAGGGTTCGGGGGGCAATACCCCTGACAGGCCCCCGACTTCGCTTCCCGCCCCCCCCGGGTTAGCGGACCTGGCGCAGGAAGTTCTTGACCATGGTGTTGTTGGGGTTGATCTCCAGCACCTTTTCCCAGATGACCTTGGCCTTCTCCTTCTGGTCCATCAGGTAGAAGGAGCTGCCCATGATCTCCAGGGCGGTCTCATTGTTGGGCTCCAGGTCCAGGATGTCCTGCGCGCGCTTCATGGCCAGGTCGTACTTGCCGTCATAGATGGCCTGGCGGGCGTCGTAGGTGCGCTGGTCGATATAGGTGAAGATCTCGGGGCCCTCGGGCTTGCGGGTCAACTCGCTCACGCCGGCCTCGCGCTCCACCATGTTCAGCAGCGACAGCAGGCGGTCGTTCTTCGGGTCCTTGTTGAAAGCGTGGCGCAGCACGTTGACCGAGGCGCGCACGTCCTTGCCGTCCACGTAGGAGATGATGCCGCGGCGGGTCAGGGTAGGCACCTCGTCGCCGCCGGTGGCGTCCGGCACGTACTCTATAGCGCCGGCCAGGCGGGTCACCATGCGGCGGATCTCGGCGTTGCCGGGGTCGGCGTCCATGGCGGAGCGCAGCTTCTCCATCGCGCGGCCGAAGTAGCCGGACTTGAAGTACTGCAGCGCCTGGCGGATGATCTCGCGGACCTCGCGGTCGTGCTTGCCCTTGTTGCTCTGGCCCATGCGCATCGTAACGGAGAAGCGGGTGGTGGAGCCCAGCTCGTGCACGCCCTGGGCGATGTCGAAGCCCAGGCTCTTGTACTTGATGCCAAGGCCGAAATCGGCTTCCTGGATGCCGGGGGCGCCCATCACGCCGAAGCGCAGGGCCGCCCAGTACATCAGCCAGTACTCGCCGCCGAAGCGCCAGTTCATGTCGGAGGCCTGGGGCTTGGAGATGTCGAAGCCGAACACCAGGCTGCCCTTGAACAGGGAGAGGGCCTGGCCGAACTTCAGGGTCAGGGGCAGCTTGTCCTCGGTGTCGCCCGAGGCCATGGAGAAGACGTTCTGCACGCCTATGGCGGCGCGGTAGGTCTTGGAGAACTTCTGCAGCATCGCTATGTCGATGGCGTTGAAAGAGTCGGCCGAAGTGTCCAGGGTGCGGCTGATGTTCTTGGCCATGATGCCGAAGGACAGCTTGTCGGAAACGTCGCGGCCCCAGGAGAAGGCCAGGGCGCGCTCGGTGCTGTCGAAGGTGCCGAGGGTCTTGATGTCTACTATGTCCTGGGTGTCGGGGGTGACGGAGATGGAGATCTTCTCGAAGCCCACCGACTTCAGTTGGGTCATGCTGACGGCCCAGGTGCCCTTGGTGGTGGTGGGGTGCGCGTAGGTGAAGAAGTTGAGGGTGGTGTCGGCGAACAGGGTGGCCTGCATCGCGGAGAACTCTTTGCGCTCCAGCATGGTCAGGGCGGCGGGGTTCCAGTAGGAGGCGGAGGCGTCATCGGCCACCGCGAAGAAGGCGCCGCCCATGCCCAGGCCGCGGGCGCCGGCGCCATAGCTCATGAAAGCGCCGGGCTGGCCGCCGCTCTGGGCCAGGGCCGAAACCGCCGAAAAGGCAATAAAAAACCCCACGGCGGGGCTGAAGCGCATTATACGCTTCACATTAGCAGCCCATATAGCCAAGGGGGCAAAGGCATTACAAAGAATGCTTTTCATCGTTTTCGGCAGCCTGACCCCCGCTCACTTAGCGGGTCTTAGCTTTGCGCCGCCGGCTTTCACCGGCTTTGCTATTATCGTAACAGTACTGCATTACAAACTCGTTACAGATTTACGGCATTAATATTATAGCAGAT
>Ga0209212_1002724_pt1 | contig 24518 bp, 25 predicted proteins | sample RifGroC2_FD_183996 | JGI IMG/M metagenome (GOLD analysis project Ga0209212, IMG submission 183996) | Groundwater microbial communities from Rifle, Colorado, USA - Groundwater C2 (SPAdes) (version 2) | ecosystem: Environmental > Aquatic > Deep subsurface > Groundwater | place: Rifle, Colorado... | reverse complement strand
CTCTTGCTCCGCCGGTAGGCTGCATCTTATAAGAACCTCCAATGCGCGGCTGGCCGGCCCAATAAACGTGGGCCTTGGCGCAGCCGCTCCCGGGCCGCAACAGCGGCCCGTACATCCCCGCATTTATTTTTTTCTTATTTTTAAATTATGGCCACCGGAAAGAAAGAATTTATACGGGGGCACCTTGGTTAATTAAAAACCCGCCCAGGCTCGCTGTTCGCTCGCCCTGGCGGGCTTTTCTGTTAATGTTATGTAGCCCCCGTGGGGAGCGGGGGGAAACCTGCAAAGAAAATATGGAGAGGCCAGGGCCAGTAGCGGCTTGCCTCGAGATGGCCGCCGCCCCTGGCCCTGGCCCGCCTTAACTGCCCCCGCCCAAATTAAGGTACGGCAGAATTACCCACCCGGGAACACAGAAAACAGCAAAAACAGCCTTTTGCAACCCGACACTACGCTGTCGGGTTAACCTGCTACACTATTTATAAATTTATAGCGCGCTTTTACATTGCTGGATCAACGCGTAAGATATAGAATAATAATGGCTAGGCTATGATAGATGCGAGTATCGAGATATTCAAATAATGCCTAAAATAAAAACCACGATAATAAAAAGCTTAAAAGGCTATATTTCACATACCGAAAGTTTGGTCAGGAAGCATGATAATCCCTTTTGGTTTAGAGGTTGCGGGGAAGCCTCCCAAGAGCTTAAACCGTCACTTTTTAGGCACAAGAAATCCACTAAGATAGCTTCTTTTATGGACCTTGAAAAGCATTTAATATCCCGCTTTTCCCAAAGGAGCATCCCTTTTCATTCTCGTTCATTTGGCGATGATTGGGATCGATTGTTTTTCATGCAGCACTACGGTGTTCCAACACGGCTACTTGATTGGTCCGAAAGCCCATTAATGGCTCTTTTCTTTGCCGTTACATCTTCCGCCTACACTTTCAATCACCTTGGGAAACCTGTTTTTAAAAATGATGCAGCTATTTGGATTCTAGATCCGAATAGATGGAATAAAAAGGCATTTCAGCTAAAAAGTTACGACGGAGAAATATTATCTACAGATAACACAAATGTTAATGCATATAAACCCAAATCTGAAATTGCGACAATGAAGGATTTCCCTATAGCTATTTTAGGAGCCCATAATAGTCAGCGAATCGTTTCACAACGGGGAGTTTTTGTATGTTTTGGCAAAGACATCCGCCCAATGGAAACGATTTACAAAGAAGTTGGTTTTCCATCGGGAAGCTTAACAAAGCTTATAATCAAAAAGGAAGATCTTCCACATATGCATTCTGCATTGAAACGGCATGGGATAACAGATTCTGTCGCATTTCCAGACCTTGATGGTTTGGCACGTGAAATAAAGCGTGAATTTTCTTTCGAGGTATAACCATTATGTTTAAAGTTAATCAATTTGAGCCAAAGACTCTTACCTGGTGGTATTCACAACGAAGTAAAATTGATTTGTCGCCCATATATCAGCGGCAAGGCCGATTATGGTCTCAAACAGATAAAGCTTACCTTGTCGATTCCATTTTGAATGAATACGACATACCCAAAATATATCTTGCGGATTTTACTTTTGGGCATTCCACCTCACTTAACAAAAAAGGGATGCACTACGCAATTATTGATGGCAAACAGCGCCTTGAAGCTCTTTTTGACTTTTTCTCAGGCGATCTAACTCTTGAGCCTGAATTCGTTTATCAACATAACAAATCGCTTCGTCTTGGCGGGCTCGGGTATTCTGACATTAAACGGAATTATCCCGAAATCGCAGATATATTCGATAATTATTCGCTTTCAATAATGCGAGTAATAACAGACGATTTGGAAAAGATAAACGAACTGTTTATCCGCTTGAATCGCAGCAAGCCTCTTACAGGCGCAGAAATTAGAAATGCAATGTCCGGCCCAGTCCCAGACATTGTCAGAGCATTAATCGCTCATGAATTCCTAAAAACGTGCATTGCGTTCCCAATTAAACGCGCACAGAATTCAAACGCCGCAACAAAGCTTCTCCTTTTTGAATACAATGGGCAGCCAGCAGAGACAAAAAGGGTAAACCTCGACAAATTCACGCGTAAGACAAAAACTGAAGATCGAGACAAAGTTGAGTTAGCTAGTCGGCGTGTTTTTGATGTATTAAATCGCATGAGCGGGATTTTTCTTCCGAAAGATCCATTACTAAAGTCTTCCGGCATGCTACCGGTGCTGTATTGGTTTATCAGAAACGCCTCCCCGACAAGTGATCAACACATTCGGGAATTCTTAAATGGGTTTGAGATTGAACGGAAGAACAACCGTAATCTAGCTCAGAACTCTTCTAATAAGCGTGATGACGAACTTGTCACTTTTGACAGATACAACAGAAGCACTGACGACCCCAAAAGCCATATAGCGCGATACGAAATACTTAGCAAAAAATTTGCCCGGTATCTAAAGAACAAGAAATAAATAGCGATTCCCCTAACATCTATGGCAATCAAAACAAAAAGCAAACCCGCAAAAGAAAGCAAACCCATTGAGGAAGCCTTGTGGGAGAGCGCCAATAAGCTAAGAGGTTCAGTTGAACCCTCGGAATATAAGCATGTAGTGTTAAGCCTCATCTTTCTTAAGTTTGCCGGCGACAAGTTCGAGGAGAGAAAAGCCGCACTAATAGCCGACGGGAAACAGAAGTTTATCGATAGGGCATCGTTTTACACGATGGAGAATGTTTTCTACCTCCCGGAGGAATCACGCTGGTCGTTCATAATGCAGCACGCGAAACAGACCTATATCGCAACGCTTATCGACACCGCATTATCCACCATTGAGAAGAACAATCCCGCATTAGCAGGCGCCTTACCTGAAAACTACTATTCTCGTCTTGGTTTGGACAGATCAAAGCTTGCCGCCCTGCTGGACCAGATAAACGAGATAGACACGCTAAAAGACAAAGAGCATGACTTAATAGGGCGCGTTTACGAATATTGCCTGGCAAAGTTTGCCCTTGCTGAAGGTAAGGGCAAGGGGGAATTTTATACCCCCAAATGCATAGTAAATCTGATTGCTGAAATGATCGAACCGTATGAGGGGAAGATTTACGACCCCTGTTGCGGTTCCGGTGGCATGTTCGTTCAGTCTTTGAAATTTGTAGAGAATCACCACGGCAACAGCAAGAACGTTTCTGTATATGGGCAGGAAGCCACAACAACTACGTACAAGCTGGCGAAAATGAATCTGGCGATACGGGGCATTTTAGCCAAGCTTGGAACAAAAGCGGATGACACCTTTAAAAACGATTTACACAAGGATTTAAAGGCTGATTTCATTATGGCAAATCCGCCGTTCAATCAGTCTTCCTGGCGTGCAGCAACAGAGCTGGCTGATGATCATCGTTGGGCGGGCTACACCGTGCCCCCGACAGGAAACGCCAACTATGGTTGGATTTTGCATATAGCCTCAAAACTCTCCTCAAACGGTGTTGCGGGTTTCCTGCTTGCCAATGGGGCCTTAGGCGGAGATGATGCAGAGCAAAAGATTAGGCGGAAACTTATTGAGAACAATCTTGTAGAGGCAATTATCATTCTGCCGAGGGAAATGTTCTACACCACCGATATAAGCGTGACCCTATGGATTTTAAACAACAACAAGAAGGCTAGAACCGTTGAGCACAACGGCACCACCCGTAAATACCGCAGCAGGGAAAGAGAAATTCTTTTTATTGACCTCAGAACCTGGGGCAGCCCTTTTGAGAAAAAGTTCACTCAATTAACGCCTGAGGATATATCAAAAGTTGTTACCACTTATCACAATTGGCAGCAGGTGGACTACAAAACCACGTACAAGAATATTCCAGAGTATTGCTACTCAGCCAATTTTGAAGAAGTAGCAAGCAGGAACTTCTCTCTTGTACCGAGCAAATATATACAGTTCGTGGACCGGGATAGCGGAATAGACTTTGACAAAGAGATGAAGAGAATACGCACCGAGTTCAAAGAAATATTAAAAGAAGAAGAAGCCGCAGCACGTGATATCAAAGAGGCGTTTAAAGGTTTAGGCTATGAAATCTGATAGAAAGCGCCTTGGAGATTACATCAAAGAGGTCGATGACAGAAACTCATCTCTGGAAATAACCGCTGTCCGCGGGATTTCTACCGCCAAATGCATGATTCCCTCCGTAGCTAATTTAGATGGGGTGGACATGTCTGGATACAAGATCGTGCGCCCCAAGCAATTTGTTTATGTGCCTGACACCTCGCGCCGTGGCGAGAAAGTAGCTTTAGCAATGTGCGAGGGGGAAAACTGCATTGTCTCAAGCATTTATACAGTCTTTGAAGTCACTGACAAAAACGCGCTCATCCCGGAATATCTAATGCTGTGGTTTAAAAGACCGGAGTTTAATAGATATGCCCGGTTTCACTCAATCGGGAGTGCAAGAGAAGTTTTTGACTGGGAAGACATGTGTGAGATGGAAATAGTTATTCCCGACATGACGACTCAAATGAAACAGGTCGCTTTATATAGTGGCATGCTAAGCAAACAAGGCACCTATGAACGCAGCATCGCTGATTTAGAAATGATCTGTGATTCCTATCTTGAGGATCTAAAAAAAGAACACCCTGCCATAAATATTGCTCCATATATCAGAGAGGTAGATGACAGGAACGTTGAGTTTGGAGCTGATAGGGTAAAAGGTGTCTCCACCTCAAAGGTATTAATAGAAACGGCGGCAAACCTAGAGGGGGTGGGCTTTTCAGGGTACAAGTTGGTTCAAACAAGTCAGTTTGTATTCGTCCCTGACACATCAAGACGCGGCGAAAAGATTGCCTTAGCGATGAACACAGACAAGACCTGCCTTGTCTCATCCATTTATACAGTTTTTGAAATTACTGACCAGGCCAAGATATTGCCGGAATATTTATTCTTATGGCTCAAGCGCAGCGAGTTCGACAGATACGCGCGCTTTCACTCTATAGGCAGCGCAAGAGAGGTTTTTGATTGGGAAGACATGTGCGAAGTAAAAATTCCCATCCCAGGACTAGAAGCACAACGCGCCATTATTGCGATACACCACGCACTAGAGAAGCGCAAGAGTATTGCGCAGAAACTGAATGAGTTATTGGCCCCGCTCTGCCCGGTATTAATACGAGGAGTCTCGGCCTAACACAACCTATGTCCACATTCTCCGAAGCTGAATTAGAAAAAGCATTCATAAGCCTTATAAAGAAGCAGGGCTACGAATATGTGCACGGTGAGAATATCCACAAGGAAGTCACCGAAGTCCTCCTTTACGACGATCTAAAAAGCTATCTAAGTGCACGCTATGCCGCACAGAACATAACGCCTGGAGAAATAGCCAGTATTATCCAACTGCTTGATGGTTATAGCAGGGCAGATTTGTACGCCAGCAATAAGGCCATTATTAAAATGGTCGCGGAAGGCTTCTCTTTCAAGCGAGAGAACCCGAGAGAAAAAGATTTATTTATTGAACTATTGGATTTTTCCGGCAAGCACAATATCTGCAAGGTTATAAACCAATTAGAAATACGCGGGGCCGAGATTACGCGCATACCAGATGCTATCATCTATATTAACGGGCTGCCCCTGGTCGTCATAGAGTTTAAGACCGCTATCAAAGAAAATGCCACGCTGGAAGATGCATACAAACAACTTACAGTACGTTATCGCCGCGATATCCCCGAACTGCTCAAATACAACGCATTCATTATCATAAGTGATGGAGCGAACAATAAATGCGGGACGCTATTCACCGATTACGAGTTTTTCTACGGCTGGCGGATAACCGGAAGTGATCCCGACGAAAAAGACGGCATAAGCTCTTTGTACACAATGGTAGAAGGGCTCTTAAGCAAAGACACCTTGCTTGACGTTGTTCGCAATTTCCTATTTTTCCCCGACACCACAAAAAAAGAGGTAAAGATTGTTTGTCGCTACCCCCAATATTACGCGGCGAATAAATTGCTTGAGAATATTAAGAAGCACCTAAGACCAAAAGGTGACGGCAAGGGTGGCACATACTTTGGCGCAACAGGGTGCGGCAAAAGCTTCACCATGCTGTTTTTAACGCGTCTATTGATGCGAAACAAAGGCTTAGCAAGCCCGACGATAGTTCTTATAACCGACAGGACAGACTTAGATGACCAGTTATCCCGCCAGTTCACGACAGCCAAGCAGTATGTGGGAGATGATTGCATTGAAAGCGTAGAGACCAGGGATGCCCTAAAGGAAAGACTTAAAGGCCATAAAAGCGGAGGCGTCTTCCTAACCACAATTCAGAAGTTCTCTGAAGATATAAGTTTGCTTAGCGACCGCGAGAATATTATCTGTATTTCCGACGAGGCGCACCGCTCTCAAATAAACCTGGATCAGAATCTTAAAATCACAAAAGAAGGCATTGAGAAGACCTATGGATTCGCCAAGTATTTGCGCGACTCATTCCCAAATGCAACGTATGTCGGCTTTACCGGCACGCCCATCGACTCCACAATAGATGTATTCGGCAAGGTTGTGGATAAATACACAATGGTTGAGTCCGTAAAAGATGGAATTACCGTTAACGTTGTCTATGAGGGCCGGTCTTCCCGGACACTCATAAATCATAAAAAGCTGGAAGAAATTGAAAAGTACTATGAGGCCTGTGAGGCAAAAGGGGCGAATGAGTACCAGGTAGCAGAGAGCAAGAAGACTGTCGCAAGTTTGAAAGAAGTGGTAGGGCACCCGGACCGGATTAAAGCAGTAGCTAAAGACTTTGTAACCCATTATGAAGGCAGAATTGCTGAAAACGCAACAGTCCTCGGCAAGGCAATGTTCGTCTGCCTCGACAGAGAGATCGCATACGCCTTATATAACGAGATTATCTCGCTTCGCCCTGACTGGGCCATTAAAAGACTGGCAGATGCCGATGCTGAATTAACCGACAAGGAAAAACAGAAATTAAAGCCAATTGAAAAAATAAAGATGGTAATGACCAGGGACAAAGATGATGCCCCGGAACTATATACCATGCTCGGCGACAGGGAATATCGCAAAGAACTAGACAGACAGTTTAAAAACGAGAAATCTAATTTCAAGATAGCGATAGTCGTTGATATGTGGACTACTGGATTTGATGTCCCTTGCCTGGACACGATGTATATAGACAAGTTCATCCAGCGCCACACCCTTATACAAACCATATCCCGCGTAAACAGAGTATTTAAAGGGAAAGAGAACGGCCTTGTTGTTGACTACATCGGGATCAAGAGCAGCATGCAGAAAGCTATCAGGCAGTATGGCCCCGAAGGCGGCAAGATTGAGGAAACCGAAGCCTTTGTAAAAATTGTTAAGGACCAGCTGGATATCCTCAACAGGCTCTTTCATGGCTTTAATGATTCAGATTTCTACAAAGAAGATTCTGAAAAGAGATTGCTGTGCCTAAATAAAGCTGTCGAATTCATCCAAAAGACCGAAGACCTCAGGGATCGGTTTATGCGAAATGCCAAAAAGCTAAAGACGGCATTTAACATGTGTTCCTCAAGCGAAATGATTTCCAGCAGGGAAAGAGACTACATTCATTTTCATATGGCTATCCGAGCGGTTCTCTACAAGCTGACCAAAGGAGAAGCCCCCGACGCCACCCAAATGAATGCGAAAGTACGGGAAATGATAAAAGAGGCACTAATCAGCAATGATGTAGAGGAACTCTTTAAAATTGGAAAAGAAAAAGAAGTGGACATATTCAGCGAGGAGTATCTTGAGAAGATACAGAAGATACCGTACCCGAACATTAAAATCCAATTACTTGAACGCTTACTTCGAGAGACCCTAAATGCCTATAAAAAGGTCAATAAGATTAAGGCAGCGGATTTCTCCGAACGCCTAAAGAAGATAGTTGAGGAATACAACAACCGGAAAGAAGATGCCAGGGACATCATCAATAGCGTCACCTCAAAGTTGGTCGATTTAATTCAAAGCCTTAAAGAGGAACAGAAATCCTTCGAGAAGCTAGGAATTGATTTTGAGGAGAAGGCGTTCTACGATATCCTAAAGGCTGTCCGAGACAAATACAAATTTGAATACCCCGAAGAGAAAATACTGGTTTTGGCAAAAGAGATCAAGAAAATAGTAGCGGACAAAACCAGATATACGGATTGGGCTGTGCGCGACAACATAAAAGCCGCATTACAATCTGAGCTGGAAATCCTGCTTGATGCTCATGGTTACCCGCCAAAAGCCAATGACGATGTATACAACGAGGTTCTTGAGCAGGCAGAGAATTTCAAGAAGTATGCTTCCGCATAGTTAGACATGAGCAAGACCGCAAATCCTTTCTCCACAGGAAGTGGAGGCTCGAACTTTGAAAATCAAGTACAAACGACTTTTGCTGTCTTGATGTTGTCTGGCGGGGTCTCTCCCTGCCTGCCGCCCTGGCCGATTGACCAGATTATGTTACAGGCCCGCTGGGCGGATTTCAATATCGATGACTTTATCGTACATGCCCAGCAGCGCGAAGGCAATTCCGCAAAACTTCTCATCCAAGTTAAGCACTCCATTTCATTCACAGAAAAAGACCCTGAGCTACCAAAAGTATTAAAAGCTGCCCTTACAGATTTTCGAAACGCCAAGATATTTCTGCCTGGCAGAGATCAAATAGCTTTGGTCACTGGCCCACTTTCTGAGCGCGACACGAAGAATGTTCAAACACTTCTAAATTGGGCACGGACCAGCCGGACCTCTTCTGAATTTGTCGACAAAGTAAAACTCGGGCAGTTTAGCAGTAAAACGAAAGAGGGGAAACTACAAGTATTCAAAACACTCCTCTCACAGGCAAACCAAACTCCGCTTACTGACAACGAGGTATGGGAATTCCTTAAATCTTTCCACATATTCGGCCTCGATTTAGATGAGCAGAACGGATTCACACGCGCCCTAATGTTATCCTATCTTTCTCAGTTTCAAATCCAAGATGTGGCTGGAGCCTGGAACACTATCTCCCGAGAAATCGCTTTCTTCAATCAGAATGGGGGGACTTTCACCTCCGAGATGGCATCCCCCGCCATCAAAGACTTCTTCAAACAGCGCATCAGTGCCCCAGCAACAATGCCCAAGCCATTGGGGCAAATGACCCCAGGGAAGTTAACGGCAGAGCACGATAGCGCTCTAATGCTCGCCTCCCTCATTGGCAGCTGGGACACTGGATCGGATGGAGATAAAGAGGCAATCAGGAAACTTTTAGGCCCAATCAATGAATAAAGAGGAAACCTGGATATCCCTGCTGCAACAAATTTCGCAGCTCCAAGGCTCACCCATCAATCAACACGATGGGAAATGGTCCATTAAAGAGAGAAAAGAAGTGTGGGCTAAAGTAGCCCCACAGATTTTTGACAACCATTTAGAGCGGCTTCACAAAGTTGTGGTTGAGGTGTTTCGGGAAAAAGACCCGCAGTTTGAACTCAAACCAGAAATCAGATATGCTGCAGCTGCCCACGGAAAGATCCACAAGTATTCGCAATCATTGAGAACCGGTTTAGCTCAAACCTTAGCACTGATTGCAACAAACACAGAGGCACTCAAAAGTTGCTCCATTGGCAAACCAGAGGCAACCGTAAATCTAGCCATACGAGAAATACTTACCGACGCCGATTCGGTTTTATGGGCAAGTTTAAGCGAGTACCTCCCAACCTTTGCAGAAGCCGCGCCAGAAGTGTTTTTAAGTGCTGTTGATACAGCACTACGCTCTCCTGCCCGCCCATTCAAAGATGTATTCGCTCAAGAATCCTCGGGCATTACTGGACGTACATATACCACTGGGCTGTTATGGGGATTGGAAGCATTAGCCTGGAACAAGGACTACTTTAGTCGGGCTATTCTTCTCCTTGGCGCCCTTGCAGAAATTGATCCCGGTGGGAATTGGGCAAATCGCCCAATCAATTCGATTATAGACATCCTCCTACCTTGGCATCCCCAGACTCTTGCAAATATCGAACTGAGAAAGACCACGGTAGGCCTGCTAGTTCGGGAATGCCCACAAACTGCTTGGAAAGTTCTTTTAGCCCTATTACCGTCTTCTCACGGCACGACAAGCGGCTCTTATAAGCCACAATGGCGGAATTATATTCCTGAAGACTGGAAAGAAAAAGTTTCCCATTCTGACTATTGGGCACAAATTGAGAATTATTCGAAAGATGTCATCTCCTTTGTGAAGGCTGATTTATCCAAGTTGCCAGACGCAATTAGCCATCTCACAAAACTTCCACCGGATTCTTTCAATGCGGTTATCCAATTCCTTGGCTCTAACCAAGTCACTTCGCTTAGCGCGGAAGAACGTCAACCGATATGGGAAAAACTCATTACTATTGTCGTTGAGCACAGGCGTTTTTCAGATGCAGACTGGGCAAAACCAGAAGCCATTTTGACCCAAATAGAGGATATTGCCAACAAACTAAAACCAAACGACATAATATTAACTTCAAGGCGGCTATTTTCAGAACGGGAAATAGGGCTATACGAAGCTAAAGGCAACTACGATCAGCAATCACAAATCTTAACCGATAGACGGAAAATAGCCATTGGGCAAATACTTGACTCCAAAGGTATCGAGACTGTCGTTAGCTTTGCTTACCAAGTTGGCTCGCCAGATAAGGTAGGAGCAATTTTAGGATTACTTGGTAAGCAGGCCACAGACGAATATCTTCTGCCAAAGCATCTTGCCTCAAATGACCCCATCATTTCCAGATTAGTCACCGGGTACGTCAGAAGTAGGTTCTATTCCGCTGGCTGGTCCTGGGCGGATTCTTGCCGGAAAGAATGGTCCCCGGAACAAAAACTTGAATTTTTACTATTGATTCCCTTTGGGAAGGAATGTTGGGAAAAAGCTGGAACAGAATTAGGAACCCTAATTTCAAAATACTGGGAGCGTGTTGAGGCTTATAGAGTTGAGAACGACAAAGACTTTCCAGAAGCTGTAAAGAAATTAATTTCCAACCAGCGGCCGGCCGCAGCAGTTTGGCTCCTTGGACAAATGCTCCATCTAAAAATAGACATTGCCACAGACTTGGTTGTCCAGGCAATAGAAGGGCAGCTTTACTCAAAAGAAGGAAACCCGCAGTTTGACCGCCATGACACACTAGAATTGATTGCCTGGTTACAGGACAGGGAAGATTTGTCTGACGAAGTCTTAGCTAGAATTGAGTGGGGTTATTTACCTCTTTTAGGCTCATTAAATGAAGTAGAACCAAAGGCATTAGGACGGAATCTCGCGAGAGACCCTAAATTCTACTGTGAAGTTATCCGAACTGCATTTAAATCAAAAAGTGCCAAAACAGAAACCAAAGAACCTTCTGAAGAAAAAGCACAACTTGCACAACGTGCGTACGAACTACTACGCGAATGGAAACAAATACCTGGGAATCTGGGAGACAAATTCAATCCAGATGAGTTTCAAAAATGGCTATCCGAAGTAAAAAGTCTATCCCAAATGACTGGGCATTATGAAGTGGCCATGCATATATTCGGACAAGTCCTTGCTTATGCACCAGAAGACCCGTCAGGCCTCTGGATTCATAAGGATATAGCTGCAGCATTGGACTCAGCTGATGCAGAAGAACTACGTTCAGGATATCGGATTAAATCTTTTAATATGCGAGGCGTTCACGGATATACGGCCGGCAAAGAGGAACAAGAGATCTCCGATGGCTACCAAAACAAGTCTGACTCTTTAATCCAGCATGGATACCCACGTTTTGCGGCAACCCTAAAAGCCTTAGCAGAATCGTATAAACTGGATGCGAAGCGTCAATCACTCCGCACACCATTCGAATGATGCAGCCAGTTTGCGCTTATGGAGTAATAAATTATGCCAAAGAAACGAACAACTATATACAATCCTGAAATTGAACAGGCAAAGGGCGCAAAGCTCGAAGCGGCGTCTTATGATAAAACCCAGACAGCCAAGGTGTTAGTTAGCAAAGTTACTGTTGGAGGACAAGCCGGAATCGCTGAAATTTCAGGTCTTGCCACTGGGAGAACAGATTCCAGCATTAACGGCACAATTGGCATCTGGCTTTCCATTTTCCGATATATGCGGCCCGACGGCACGATTAACCATGTGGCCGGGTGGAATATAATGCTGCCCCTCAAGGCTAAGCAGACCGCCGCGGCCACGGCAAAGGCCTTTGCAAAGGTAATCAATACAGGTCCCAGGCCGTACAAGGCAACAGCGACCGGCGCCAAGTTGAAAATAGTCTATACCGAGAAATGACCATGAAAAATATTATAACCTTAACTTTCTTCGTTTTGGGCACGGTTGCCTACGCCAATGCTGCCGAAAGCAAGCCAGTCTACAAATGGGTTTCCGCTAATGAGTACTACATGATCATGCCGACTGGGCAGAGCCTGGACATCTCAGGCGGCGGCAGCGAGAGCGTGAAGCCATGGGGCTTTGGCTTCCGTGCCGTAGGCCATGAAACTATCTCCAAGACTGGCGGCTTGCAGTTTCAAAGCATAAAGGTTGATAACCCACACACCGGCAAGGACACGGTCTATTTGTTTGATCTCCTTATCGGCATGGAGTATATGGCGCCAAAGGTGCAGGGCAAACCACTGCGCTTTACCGCGCAGGCTTATGCAGACCTAGGTATGTCCGACACGACACTTTATGCCGCGCCCATGATTTCCGCCGGGTTGCTATACACGACTAATGAGTTCGCTGATACGCCCACAGGCTTCACCTTTGATATTTTTTACAGGCTTATAGACCTCGACCTGGACAACGTGGGCGGGGGAAAAGCAGGGACGCTGAAGCCGGCGCTCGGATTGAAAATTGGCTATATCTTTGAGGGATTTTGGACAACAAAAGACAAAGCCAAAACCGAATAATCCCACAATAAAAGCTAAAAAAAGCCTTTTTCAACCCGACACTACGTTGTCGGGTTGATGTTTTATACTATTAGCATGAAGTAAGAACGATAAAGAGGTAAAATTCTTTAGGGGCTTATTACTACTTTAGGCGATTAAGGAGACCACCATGGCAGACCCAAGAGGTTTTGTAAGTTTCGACATCGACCACAATGAGGACGAGAAAATTCTTTTTGTAGGCCAGGCTAAAAACAAACGGACACCTTTTAGCTTTGAAGATTGGTCTTCAAAAGAGCCTTTGCCGCAAGCCGAATGGGAAAGGATAATAAAAGAAAAGATTTCCAAATGTAACTTTGTAGTGGTCCTTGTCGGCAAGAGCATGGCGACAGCAACAGGCGTAGTAAAAGAGATAAGTTTTGCCCGTGCCGCTGGTGTGCCAGTTTTTGGCGTATATGTCGGAGATGCGAACACCTCCAGCACGCTTCCAGATGGCTTACCTAGAAACCGGACCATTTCATGGGATTGGGCCGCGATTGCCTCGGCAATCACCCAAGTCATGAAAGAGGGGAAAAACAAATGAGAAAAGCTCTTGTTATTGGAATAAACAATTATCCAGGCTCACCGCTACGTGGCTGCATCAATGACGCTGCTGCTATAGCCGCAACGCTTGAGACGCATGGCGATGGCTCACCGAATTTTGAGGTAAGATCAGCCCTAGATATCCAAACAAAGCCAGAGCTTAAGGGCATGATTGATGAACTCTTTCGCGGTGATGGCGATATAGCTCTATTGTATTTTTCTGGGCATGGAGCATTAACTGAACTTGGAGGGTATTTAGTTACCCCAGACTATCAGAAGTATGACGAGGGCATTTCGATGCAGGATATATTGTCATACTCAAACGAGTCGAAAGTTAAAGACAAAATTATTATTCTTGATTGTTGCCATTCTGGCGCCATGGGGGCAATTGGACGTGAACTTCCTCTTTCACACCTAAAAGAGGGAACCTCGATTCTGACCGCGAGCAAAAGTGATGAAGCCTCAGTAGAGGTACACGGACACGGTGTATTCACAAACCTACTGATTAATGCTCTTCAAGGAGGCGCCGCAGACCTACGCGGGCACATTTCACCTGGTGGAGTATATGCATATATAGATCAAGCACTTGGGGCATGGGAACAACGGCCTGTCTTTAAAACCAATGTCACAAGGTTCACATCACTTCGGACAATACAGCCGCAGGTTTCACTAGAGACCTTGCGTAAGATTGTGGAGTATTTCCCGAAACCGCAAGACGACTACAAGTTAGACCCATCCTATGAAGACACCAATTCAAATGAGATTAAGCACGAAGTAAAGGAGCCATACGCAAAAAAAGAAAATGTAGTGGTTTTCAAGGATTTACAAAAACTTCAAAGCGTTGGGCTTGTGGTTCCTGTTGATGCCACTTACATGTACTTTGCCGCGATGGAATCTAAGTCCTGTAAGCTTACGTCTCTCGGATATCACTACTGGAGACTAGTAAAAGACAAAAGGATCTAATCCCATGTTTCAAAGAAAACGCTCCGACACCTTGGTTTCTACTGTTGAGCAGACCTATGGCATTAACCTCAACACCAGAGCCGACGCCCTATTAGGGAATCTACTTCAGGATAGGGGCTTCGACTCATTGTCTCAATTACTCGACGCCTATCATGGAAGAGCAACCGCCCACGCACGAAAGCGCAAAGTTTTTTTAAGCTTCCACATTGAGGATTTATCTCAAGTCAACGGGTTCAGGTTAATGGCACAAAACCCCAACCTCTCGTTTGAGGTTAATGAGACAAGTTCACGCACCCCGGTCCAGAGCGAACGAAGCACCTATATTCGCCAGGCCATATCCCAAAAGATTTACAACGCCTCAGTATTGGTTTGCCTAATCGGCAATGGCACAGCCTGGCGTGACTGGGTCGATTGGGAGATTGAGACAGCCGTTCAGTATCGAAAAGGGATATGTGGCGTTCGGTTAAAAGATTCTCGTGGGCGTACACCTGAGGCGCTTGCAGCCCGTGGCGCCCCAGTCGCAAAATGGGATATGTCAGCTATTATCGCCAGCATTGAGTGCGCTGCGGCTAGACGGAGCTAGGTAAATTGCAAGTCATCCAACCAGAAGGAGAATACTATGTCTAACAAAAGAACATTCATAAGCTTTGACTATGACCATGATTTGGATTTAAAGAATCTACTCGTAGGGCAGGCAAGGAATCCAGACACTCCATTCGAAATATCGGATTTCTCCATCAAAGAAGCCATTTCGCGAGACTGGAAGGAAAAAGCAAGAACTAGAATTAAGGGGTGTGACTTGGTTATCGTCATTTGCGGAGAGGCCACACATACTGCGACTGGGGTATCCGCAGAACTGGAAATTGCACAAGAAGAGCGCACACCATATTTCTTGCTTTGGGGTCGTTCCGAGAAGCAATGCACGAAGCCAGTAGGAGCGAAGTCTGATGACAAAGTATATAAATGGACTTGGGACGGTTTGAAAGCATTAATTGCTGGAGCAAGATAAACAAGTCCAAGAATATCTTCATGAAGCATATCTGCCAAAATTGCCATTTTTTCGCAAAAGAAACCCGGGGATCTGGAATGGGTGCCCCTTTTACCAATGCAGTATCCGCTACCGAACGAAAAGTACTCCAGACTGGCAAAACTGACTTTGTTGAATCTTATTACGGCCTGAAATGCCATATGGGAGTATGGGATGAAGGGTTGAATCCTGGAAAAGAAGACAGATTAGAGCGACTGAATAACACGGATAGGAAGGATAACTGTTTCTTTTTCCCATATGATCCTAGCATGATGTTTGCCGCAGCGATTGAACTGCAAAAAAGGGCGCAGGAAAACCATCAGTTGAAAAACTCGAACATGTACACCAGAATTGGTTTATGGATTGCGGCTGGCGCCTTGTTTTTGAACGCAGTGGTCAACTATTTCTCAAAATTCAAATAAGCCTACTTCGCCAGATTATTGCCACCTCGAAGAAGGGGAAACATAAATAAGGTAAATCCTTATCGGTGGCCATAATTTAAAAATAAGAAAAAAATAAATGCGGGGATGTACGGGCCGCTGTTGCGGCCCGGGAGCGGCTGCGCCAAGGCCCACGTTTATTGGGCCGGCCAGCCGCGCATTGGAGGTTGTTATAAGATGCAGCCTACCGGCGGAGCAAGAGCGAAGGCGCGTAGTGCCGAGCCTTGCGAACCCGCTTCTCGCGGCAAGGAGCAGTGCGGGGCCGCGCTGCGTGGCCACGCCTGCGACGACATCTCGCGGATAAGCTCGGCCTACCGCTTCAAAGACGACGGGGGAGCCGCATAGTGGCCGGCGAGCGGCCACCCTGCGGCGAGCGAGCGGAGCGAAGGCGCGTAGTGCCGAGCCCGCGAGCGGCTTCTCGCGGATAAGATCAGCAATACAATGTTTTCAGGATAGGATGAACTGTACGATGTAGACGGAGCAAAAGTTCATCCGAAAGTAATAATGAATACGGCCTTATTCGGGCGGCTCCGTGGGTCCCCGTTCTGCGGTTTTTCCGGTTTCTGCATTTTTTGTTTTCCTCAAAAAAATAATAATTAAATGGCGCAAAAAATACTGCATTTCGGAGTTTTTTGCCGGAGATTTTGCAGTTCCTGAACACCGCGCCGGGGGGCGCACCTTGGCTTATTAAAAACCCGCCCCGGCCTCGCATTCGCTCGGCCCTGGCGGGCTTTTCTGTTAATGTTCGGTCGCGCCCCCCGGCGGTCTTCAACAAGTGTAAAGTTTTGTATAATTTACCTATGAAGCGCTACAACATGGTTGAAGCCGCCAAACTGCTGCGCGTAACGCGCCAGACCCTCTACAACTGGATAAACCGCGGCTGGATAAAGCCCGGGCGCGATTACAGGAACTATCCGGTCTTCACCGAGGCGGACATGCGCAAGATAAAGAACTGGAAGGAAACCATAAGGTAGCCATGAAAACAGCCCTATACTTGCGAGTCTCCACAGAAGACCAGGCCCGGGAAGGCTATTCCCTTGAAGTGCAAAGGGAAACCCTTGAGGCGTTCGCCAAGCGCGAAGGCCTTGAGGTTTACAAAGTTTACTCCGACAACGGCATAAGCGGTTATTCGTCCGACCGGCCCGCGCTTGCCGCCCTTATGGCTGACGCCAAAGGCGGCAAGTTCGGGCTTGTACTGGTATCCAAGCTGGACAGGTTCAGCCGCAACCTGAAAGACCTCTTACAATTGGTGGACACTTTATCCGGCCACAATGTCGGCTTTAAGTCGGCGGGGGAACCCTTTGATACCACAACCTCGGCCGGCAAACTGATGTTTCAGCAGCTTGGCAGCTTCGCGGAGTTCGAGCGCAACCGCATAGCGGAGCGAGTGTTCCCCGGCATGGTCAAAGGCGTCCAGCAGGGTAACTGGCAGGGCTCGCGCTATGCGCCCTACGGTTACGCCTACAACAAGCAGGCCAAGCTGCTGGAGGTGGTGGAAAGCGAGGCCGAGGTTGTGCGGCGCATCTTTGCCATGTACAACGAGGGGCAAAGCACCTGGGCTATAGCCTCCACACTGGCCCGTGAAGGGTTCAAGAACCGCAAAGGAAACTATTTCGGTTCAAAGGTTTTGGGAGATATCCTCAAGAACCAGATATACATCGGCAAGCTGGTCTGGAACGTCCACCACTACGACAAGACCAAGAAAACCGCCAAGGGCTACAAGTACGTTAAGAACGCGCCGGACAAGATCATAGTGGCGCAGGGCAAACACACGGCCATACTCAGCGAGGAGGTTTTTGCGCAAGCGCAAAAACTCCGCGCTGAAAAGTGCGCGCACCGCTACACGGTCCGCAAAGACAAGTATGTTCTGTCCGGGGTACTCTATTGCGAGAAGTGCCACCGCAAGTATATCGGAGTGACCAGTATATCCAACCACCGCACCAAGGCCACGAAGAAATGGTATCGTTGTTCCTCGCGCAACAACGGCTTTACCGCTTGCGGCAACCCCAACGCGCAAGAAGGGGAACTTAAGTCACAGGTTGCGGAAATGGTTGATACGCTGCTCCACAACCCCAAAATAGGGAGCCGATGGGTGAGCATGACTTCGCAGGCTCCCCAGCCCACGGAAGACGAAAAGAAGACCACAAAAGAGGTAAAAGAGAAACTTACGGTTAACCTCGCCAAGCAGGGCAAATTGACCGACGCGTTCATAGAAGGCCTGCTGTCCAAGGAAGTTTTTGAGGAGAAAAACCGGCCCCTGATGGAAGAGGGCGAGGAGTTGAAAAAGCTCGCCGCTTATTACGAGTTACGCGAGATAGACCGCGAGAAACTCGCGGACTATCTCGCGGTGGCCCGTAGCTACGTCTCCGACGTAGCACCGGGGAAGAAACAGCTTAGCGCCAGCGAGCATAAGCGTCTTCTCAACCTGGTGTTCAGGAACATCAAAATCTCCGGCAAAAAACTCCGAAATGCAGAATTTTTTGCGCCATTTAATTATTATTTTTTTGAGGAAAACAAAAAATGCAGAAACCGGAAAAACCGCAGAACGGGGACCCACGGAGCCGCCCGAATAAGGCCGTATTCATTATTACTTTCGGATGCCAGATGAACGAGGCTGATTCGCGGGACATCGCGGCGTCCTTCGGACGGCGCGGCTACACGCTGACCGACGACCTGAAGAAAGCCGACGCCGTGGTGGTCAATACCTGCACCGTGCGCCAGCGCGCCGAGGACAAGGCCATCTCGCAGATAGGCCGCCTGCGCAAGTGGAAGCTGGCCAGGCCCGACGGCAAACTTTTTATAGTCGGCTGCGCGGCGCAGAAGCTGGGGGGGAAGGACCTGAAGCGCCGCTTCCCTTTTGTGGACGAGGTGACTGGCGCCAGGGATATAGAATATTTCGAGGACGCGCTGGCCGCACAGCTGGGGCCGGCGCCCGAGACAGGTTACCCGGACAGCGCGCTATTCCGCTCGCCGCAGTCCTCCTACGTCACCATCATGCGCGGCTGCTCGCACAAATGCTCCTACTGCATAGTGCCGGCCGTGCGCGGCCCGGCGGTCTTCCTGCCCCCGGAAGAAATACTGCAGGACGCGCGGCTTAAACTGGCGGCCGGCGCCAAAGAGATAGTGCTGCTCGGCCAGACCGTCAACGCCTACCGGCACGGCAAGACCACGTTCTCCGAACTTTTAAAAAAAGTCCTTGGCCTGCCGGGGCTGGCGCGGCTGCGCTTCATGAGCCCGCACCCGCTGTATTTCGACGAGTCCTTTACCGCGGTGCTGGCCGGCAACCCCAAGCTCGCCCGCTACCTGCACCTGCCGGTACAGAGCGGCTCGGACCGCATCCTTAAAGCCATGCGGCGCGGCTACACCAGGACGCAGTACCTGGACCTGCTGGCCAAACTGCGCGCGGCCGTGCCGGAGCTGGCGGTTTCCACGGACTTCATAGTGGGCTATCCGGGTGAGACCGAAGAGGACTTCGCCGACACCCTGGCCCTTATAAAGGAAGGGCGCTTCTCCATGGCCTTCTGCTTCAAGTATTCGCCCCGCAGCGACCGGCCCGAGATGGCCTCGCACCTGGACGAGCCCGCCATGGAGGCCCGCCTTGAGAAACTGCTGGCGGCGGTAAAAAAGAACTCGCGCCTTGTTTTAAATGAAAGAATTGGTAAAATAGAGGAAGTTCTTTTCGAGACCGAGAACTATGGCCGCACCTCAGGCAATTTCGGCTGCAGGGTGAAGGCCGGCGGAGCTCCCGGAGCGCTCAGCAAAGCGCTGATAGAGGGAGCCGACAAAAATGTTTTAAACGGAAAGGTAATATGACCAAAAAAATCAGCAAGGTACTTAAAGAGCGGCGCGAGCACGTGCGCCTGCCCATACTGCACGGCATCCTCGAACCGGTCGAGATAGAATTTTACACGCAGGACGCGCACGGCAAGGCCGTGCCCCAGCCCGCCATCCTGGCGGACCTCTCCGCCGGCGGCATGCGCCTGATTACCTTCATGGCCCCGCCCCACACCAAGGAGCTCAACATCATCCTCAAGCTCAACGGCGTCAAAGAGATGCCGGTGACCGGCAAGATCTCCTGGGTAAAAGACAAGGGCGGCGTGTACATGAACGGCATCTCGTTCTCCCACATCAGCCACGACGACAAGAAGCGCATCAGCGACATGGCCGAGGACTACACCGACTGCGACACGCGCTCCGAGCTGAAGCTGCCGGAAGTCTGCGTGGAGACCTGCCGCGCCCACGGCCTGTGCAACAAGCCGCAGAAGGACGATTCGCTCTTCAAGAAGAAGTAAGAACGCCAGGCAGCCAGGCGGTATAGCGGTCAGGCGGCTAAAAGCCACTGGCCGCTATTTATTACTGACTGGATTCCGGCTTTCGCCGGAATGACGATGACGGACATGTCCATACAACCCCTTAAACCTATTACCCTGATGGGGGCCAACGCCTCCGGCAAGACCGAGATAGCGCTCGAGCTGGCCCGCCGCCTGGGCGGGGAAATAATTTCCGTCGATTCCAAGCAGACCTACAAGTTGATGGAGGCCGGCACCGCCAAGCCCGCGGGCGCCTGGACCGACACCCCCGCCGGCCGCGCCTACCTGGTGGAAGGCGTGCCCTACCACATGGTAGACACCCTGGACCCGCGCGCCACCTACGACGTGGGCACCTTCGTCAAGGAAGCTAAAAAGCTGGTGTCGGAGATCTGGGCCAGGAACCGGGTGCCGCTGATGGCCGGCGGCACCGGCATGTACGTGCAGGCCTTCTGGAACGGCCTGGACGAGCTGCCCCCGGCCGACCCCACGCTGCGCGAGCAACTGGCCGCGCTGGCCGCGGCCGGCGGCAAGGAAGCGCTTTACGCCGAGCTGCTGGCCGTGGACCCCGAGGCCGCGCGCCGCATCCCGCCCGCCAACATCCAGCGCGTCATGCGCGCCATAGAGATCACCCGCCTGGCCGGCCGGCCGGTGTCGCAGATCTGGAGCGGCAGGTTCTTCGACGCGCTGCCGGCGCACGAGGGCAAATTCGTTTTTTTGAAATGGGCCAAGGAACTGCTGGCCGAACGCATAAAGCGCCGCACCGCCACGCGCTTCGACGAGTGGGCGGGGGAGACCCGCGCCCTGCTGGAGAAAGGCTACGCCGAGGATTGCCCGGGCCTTAAGACCCTGGGCTACCCGCAGATGCTCGACCACCTGGCCGGCCGCATAAACAAGGCCGAGACCATCCGCCTTATCACCACGGCCTCCCTGGCCTACGCCAAGCGCCAGAACACCTGGTTCGGCCGCTACCGCAACGTGATCAGGATAGAGCTGCTTAAGTTCGAAGACTACGACCCCGCCGCGATAGCGGAAAAGATAATCAACGCATGAAAATAATTTTAGTGGCGGCCGAACTTAAAAAGAAGCGCCCCGACGCGGCCGCCGAAAGCGCGCTGGAAGAACTCTGGCGCCTGGCCGAGACCGCGGGCCTCACGCCGGTGCAGAAGATCCAGGTGCGGCTGCAGGCCTGGAACCCGGCCACCCTGATCGGCTCAGGCAAGGTGGAAGAGCTCAAAGAGATTATAAAGGAAACCGGCGCGGGGGCCGTAATTTTCGACGAGGACCTTACCCCGGGGCAGGGGCGCAACCTGGAGAAGGCCCTGGGCGTGAGCGTGGCGGACAGGCCGCGGCTGATCATAGACATCTTCGCCATGCGCGCCCGCACCCGGGAAGGCAAGCTGCAAGCCAGGCTGGCCGGCTTTAACTACGCGCTCTCGCGGCTGGGCGGCAAGGGCGGCAGCATGGACCAGCAGCGCGGCATGATAGGCGGCCGCGGCTCCGGCGAGAAGAAACTGGAATACGACAAGCGCGAGCTGCGCGTGAAGATCTCGGAACTGGAGCGGGAGATAGACGCCATACGACGCGAGCGCTCCACCCAGCGCGGCAAAAGGGACGCCGTGCCCATGCCGCAGGTGTCCATAGTGGGCTACACCAACGCCGGCAAGTCCACCCTGCTCAACCGGCTCACCGGCGGCAAGCACGCCATCTACGCCGACGACAAGCTTTTCGCCACGCTGGACCCGAGCACCAAGCGGGTGCGCCTGCCATCGGGCGGCTGGGCCCTGTTCACCGACACGGTGGGTTTTATCCAGAAGCTGCCGCACGACCTGATAGCCGCCTTCCGCGCCACGCTGGAGGAGATCCTCTACAGCGACCTGATCATGCACGTGCACGACCTGAGCTCGCCCGAGGCCCAGCGGCAGCACGACGCCGTAAAGGCCACGCTGGAGGAGCTCGGGGTGCACGACATCCCTGTAATACACGTATTCAACAAAGCCGACGCCGTAAAGGACCCGGCCGTTTCGGCCTGGGCTCCAGGGCGCCTGCGCCCGCTGTTCGTCTCGGCGCTCACCGGGACGGGGGTGGACGGCCTGATGGCCGCCTGCGAGCGGGCCCTGTCCCACCGCTGGAAGGAATACAAGCTCACGGTGCCGCCCGGCGCGAAAGGCGTGATGAAGGAGATCTACGATTCTTCCCTGGTGCTGGAAGCCGCCTACGGGCCTGACGGCGTGACGCTGCGGTTCAAGGCCACCCCCGAAAACTACGCCCGGGTAAAGAAGAAAATTTTTATATAATCTAAAAGATGACCAACACCAAAATAGGCCTGCTTTTCATCGCGAGCTACCTCCTCGGCGGCATCCCCACCGGCTACATCATCGGCCGGCTTAAGGGCATAGACATCCGCAAGCACGGCTCCGGCAACCCCGGCACCGCCAACGTCTACCGCACCCTGGGCAAACTGCCAGGCATAACCACCTTCATCGCGGACTTCCTCAAGGGCTTCGTCCCCACCCTGATAGCGGCGCAGTTCTTCTTCGACCCCAACTTTACGGATTTCAGCCGGGGCCACTGGTGGATCCCGGTGACCGCCGGCGCGCTGGCCATAGCCGGCCATATCTGGACCCCGTTCCTCAGCTTCCACGGCGGCAAGGGCGTGGCCACGGCGGCTGGCGTCTTTATGGCGCTGCTGCCCGTACCCACGGCGGGGGCCTTTGTGGTGTTTGGCGCGGCGGTGGCCGTCACCAGCCACATCTCGGTCGGCTCCATGGCCGCCTCGGTGGCCCTGCCCATACTCTGCCTTGTCCTGGCCAAGGATTACCAGCGGCCCTTCACCCTGCTGGCGCTGGCCGTCTGCGCGCTGATCTTCTACACGCATATCGCCAATATCCGCCGCATCCTTAAAGGCGCGGAACTCTCTTTCAAACACAAGGGCGCCGGGGAAACCGAAGGCGAAAAAAAATAATGACCAAAGACATCACTCCGGGCGACGTGGAGGTCCGCATCTACTCCATCGCCACCAGCCAGACCGAGTCCATCATTTTCCTCGACGAGATAGAGGGATCGCGCATCCTGCCCATCTGGATCGGGCCCATGGAAGCGCAGGCCATCGCCATCCGCCTTTCCGGCTACCCGTCGCCGCGCCCCATGACGCACGACCTGCTTTTTTCTTTCATAAAGACGCTCGGCCTGACGATCCGGAAAGTGGTCATCACCGACATAGTGGAGAACACCTACTACTCCAGCCTGCACGTGACCGCCCCAGACGGCGGCGGCCTGCGCCTGATAGACTCGCGCCCTTCCGACGCGGTGGCGCTGGCGGTGCGCTTCGGCTGCCCCATCTATATCAACGAGCAGGTTTTCGGCAAGACCCAGGTGCTCTCCAAGCCCATAACCGAGGACGAGGTCACCAAGTTCAAACACGATCTCAAGAACCTTAAGCCCAACGACATCATCGGCCAGCTGCTGGGCGGCGGCGCCGCGGGCGCGCAGCCCGGCGAGGGGGAAGAGGAAGAGGACGAAGAGCAGGGGGAGGAAGAGGACGATGAACAGGCTTGACCTTATAAGGGAACTCACGAAGCACCTGACCACCGAGAAAGACGCCAAGATGGCCGTCTGCAAAACTTTCGAGATCATGGGGGAGGCCCTGCGCGACAACCGCAAGGTGGTCATCTCCAATTTCGGCACCTTCAAGGTGAAGGAGCGCATGCCCCGCCAGATGCGCAACCCGAAGACCAACCAGCGCGTGATGGTGGGGCCGCGCAAGAGCATACGTTTCAAGCCCTCCAAGAAACTGACCGTAGGGATGTAGGCAGGACGGCCGCGCCTTATGGCGGATAAAACTTATTTCACCATCGCCGAAGTCGCCCGGAAAGCCCAGGTGCCGGAATACACCATCCGCTACTGGGAGCTTAAATTCCGGCTGCTGCGCCCGCTGCGCCTGTCCAGCGGCCACCGGCGCTATACCCAGGCCGACATAGACACCCTGCTGGAGATCAAGGACCTGGTCTTCGTAAAAGGCTACGCTCTCGACGGGGCGCGCAAGGCCCTGGCCGCCAGGCGCAGGCAGAAGAAAACGGTGCAGCAGGCGGCCGTCACCGCCAACGCCAAGAGCGACCTGCTGGAAGCCATCCGGAAGGACCTGCGCCAGTTGATAAAAGAGCTGTAGGCCCGGTAAATTTATTTTTTTGCTATAATAGCATCTCAGGTAATACGGTTCTTTATAACTTCAGCGTTTGACAGCCCCCACCGGGGCGTGGCTCAATGGTAGAGCGTTCGCTTGGGGTGCGAAAGACTCCGGGTTCAATTCCCGGCGCCCCGATGAGGGCTGTCAAACATCTTAAACCAGCCGAAAGGCT
>Ga0209212_1002722_pt1 | contig 24531 bp, 20 predicted proteins | sample RifGroC2_FD_183996 | JGI IMG/M metagenome (GOLD analysis project Ga0209212, IMG submission 183996) | Groundwater microbial communities from Rifle, Colorado, USA - Groundwater C2 (SPAdes) (version 2) | ecosystem: Environmental > Aquatic > Deep subsurface > Groundwater | place: Rifle, Colorado... | reverse complement strand
GCCATGGAGGCAATATATGCCCCTTCGTATTTCTCGGCTTGGTCATAGGTTAAAAGCTCTTCTTCATTCCAATGAAAGCGATCCAGCTCGTCATAAGCACGTTCAATGATCATGTCCTTGCCAACAAGCTTTTCTAAATCACTCTCGGTTGTTTCTTCCGCATTTTTAAAAAAATACATCCATTTGTCTGAAATCGTGGAAAGCTCTGCAATCGACTTTTGAAACTTGGGAAGCTCCAAAAAGGTAAAGGAAAAATCCTTTAAGTCATGCTCATAACTATTCCTATCCAAAATTACGTGTTCTGACTTCCACTGTTTCTTTTTTGGAAACATAACAAATTCAGCAATGGCCAGAAAAATCACTTCCCGCAAGTTATGATACTCTCCTCCCGCGTTAGCTTGGGAAATGTAAGCCTTTGACGCATAATATTGGGCGCGCTTTTCGAAGCCTTTTTCTTTGGCGACCTGCATTTCTACGATATAACGATTGTCGTTTTCATCTTTGCAGAGGATATCCACAATGCTTGTCTTTTTTGAAGCTGTTTCTGGATCCTGGATAGTTTTAAGAAAGGTCACATCTTGAATCAACGCCCGATCCTTAAAGGTGAGCATGTCATTCAAAAAATGGATCAGAATGTCCTTATTCTTTTCCGTTCCAAAAATCCTCTTAAAGGCAAAGTCATTTTTGGGGTCTAAAAACTTCGTCAGCATCTTAAGCGTATCCTATAAGCATCTCTTTAATATGATTTGTTTCATCTCATATAGCAAGGTGTTCCAGGTATAGGTGTTATTTTGCAATTGGTTCTATAGATTCCATAAATGGATCGTTTGTGAACTGCCTTTTTTAGGGAGGCAATTCTTAAGGTCTGCAACGACTCCTTTTTCGTTCTTCAGGAGTTTTTTAACAAAGGGCCACCCTTCATCGAGGAAAGGCTTGTGTTTCACAGCTAAAACCACTGCATCACCCGGAATAAGCTTTTCAAGAGAAGTTAGATTGATTCCATATTCATATCGGACGTGCTCGGGGTTAGCAAAAGGATCATAAATTTGAATCTGGGCTCCAAATTCTTGAAGGGCTCTTACCACATCAATAACTTTCGTATTCCTAATATCTGGAACGTTCTCCTTAAAGGTAAATCCTAAAATAGTTACTCTTGGAGGAAAAACGACGTCCGAAGAGGAGGTTAGAACGGATTTCATAACCTTTTCAGCAATGTAATTCCCCATACGATCATTGATTCTTCGGCCAGATAAAATCACCTCAGAGTGATAGCCTAGTTTTTCAGCACAATGAGTTAAATAATAGGGATCAACCCCAATACAATGCCCTCCTACCAAACCTGGCTCAAACCGGGTAAAATTCCATTTTGTTGCAGCTGCATCCAACACCTCATGGGTGTTAAGGCCGAGCAAATGAAAAATAATGGAGAGCTCATTCATGAGGGCTATATTCAAATCTCTTTGGATATTTTCAATGACCTTTGCGGCTTCTGCTGTTTGAATGTTTGCGCATTTAAAAATCCCCGCCTCAACAACATCCCCATAGAGATCAGAAAGACTATTGAGAGTTTCAGTATCTGATCCAGAAACGATTTTTTTAATGGTCTCCAGTCGATGTAGTTTATCCCCTGGATTGATACGCTCTGGAGAATAGCCAACCCCAAAGTCTTTTTTATAGGTGAGACCAGAGATCTTCTCAAGAATTGGAACACATTCATTCTCTGTCACTCCGGGATAGACAGTTGATTCATAAACGACAATATCCCCCTTTTTTAAATGGCGTCCCACAGTGTCACTTGCGGAATACATCATGGAAAGATCTGGGCGACTGGCTTCATTAATAGGAGTCGGAACTGTGACAATATGGATGGTAGCATCCTTTAAACTTTGTTTATCACAGGTGAAATGAAGATGGGGAGATTTTAGCTCTTCAGGTGTAGTTTCTAGGGTAACATCAAGGCCTGATTTGAGTTGCTCGATGCGCTTTTTACTAATATCGAAAGCGATGACTTTATATCCCTTTTTAGCAAAGGCCACAGCAAGCGGAAGACCAACATACCCCAGCCCAACAAGTGAAAGGGTCTTCTTCTCTTTCATTGAAATCTTATATAAATATTCATGAGTTTCTCCTAGCTTATTAAGCAGAAAAGTGCAAGCGCCGGTAGCTTAAAGCTTCGGCTATATGATTAGCTAAAACAGAAGGGGCATCACTCATATCAGCAAGCGTTCGCGCCACTCTTAAGACACGGCGATACCCGCGGGCGGAAAGCTTAAATTTTTCAGCAGCCTCTTTTAAGAGTTTTTGGCCCGTTTCATCTAGCATGGCAACTTTTTCTAAAAGTTCTCCATCAATATGGGCATTGAGACGAAAAGGAACTTTTAAAGCTTCATATCGATTGTGTTGATTAAGCCGAGCTTTTTTCACCCGTTCAGCCACATGAGCACTGGGTTCTCCTGATGATTCACGGGAAAGGTCTGTTGCCGAGACTTCGGGAACATCAACATGCAAGTCAATGCGATCAAAAAGAGGTCCAGAAATTTTAGACTGATAATCGATGGCACATTTAGGAGCTCGAGAACAAGCGCGGCTTGCGTCGGATATGTATCCGCATCGACACGGATTCATGGCTGCAATCAATTGAACGCGAGAAGGGTAGGAGACGTGAGAATTGGCGCGAGCGATAATGGTTTTTCCTGATTCTAAGGGTTGGCGGAGAGCCTCTAATGCGGCGCGGGCAAATTCAGGAAGCTCATCCAAAAATAACACCCCATGGTGGGCAAGAGAGATTTCTCCCGGTTGCGTTTTGAGTCCTCCACCAACGAGTGCTGGCATGGAGGCGGAATGATGAGGATCTCTAAAGGGCCGTGTCTTGATCAATTTTCCTTCATTGAGGCGTCCCGCTAAGCTTTGAATCATAGTGACTTCTAAGGCTTCAGAAGGAGTCAAAGGAGGAAGAATCCCTGGCAAACGAGCAGCTAACATGGATTTCCCAGCACCAGGTGGCCCGAGCATCAGCAAATTATGGCCTCCAGCAGCAGCAATCTCAAGAGCACGTTTGGCCGTTTCTTGCCCCTTAACATCACGTAGGTCAAGCATAGAAAAGGTATTATCCTTCTCAAGCTGGGGCTCAGGAGGAGAAAGAACTTGTGTTCCTTTGAAATGATTAAGTAGAGAAAGAAGCGTGTCAGCGGCAAGAATAGTAATCTCTCCTGCCCAAGCCGCCTCTCCCCCGCAAATCCTGGGGCAAATGAGCCCCTTTTCGAGGGAACTTGCATGAATAGCCGCGGGCAAAACACCAGAAATAGGTGCGAGGCGTCCGTCAAGTGAAAGCTCCCCTAAAGCGACAAAATCTTCAAGACAGTCGGAAGGGATAATTTTCATGGCAGATAAAAGTCCAAGAGCAATTGGAAGATCATAATGGCTCCCTTCCTTTTGCACATCTGCTGGAGCAAGGTTAACTGTGATGCGTTGATAGGGAAGAGAAAGTCCCATGGAATGAAAGGCAGACCGAACACGTTCCTTTGATTCTGCAACAGCTTTATCAGGCAGCCCTACAATTGAAAAACCAGGGATACCCGAGGAAATTTGTACCTGAGCCTCGATTGTAATAACGTCGATTCCTTGAAAAGAAACCGTATTTAGCCGCGAAAACATGCCTCTCCCTTTTCGTTTATTTAGGCGCGCTCTTTTTAATCTCAATCAAATTAACAACCTTTTTAACCCCTGTAATATTATAAGCATTATCAATAACGAGTTTCATTTCTTCCTGTGATTCCGCTATCCCAAAAATATAAACAACCTTATCAAAAGTTGTAATGGTATAGTTGGGAGCATACACATCCTCTTCAGCATAGAGGGCCGTTTTTAGTTTGGTTGTGATCCACCCATCGCGGATATATTCGGAAAAAGTATCTTGTCCTTCAACGTTCAAGCCATCAATGACTTCCTTAACCCCATCAACGCTCTTTGCCACACGGACGGCTTCGGCTTTGACTTTTTGACTTTCAACAACCCCCGTCATAAGCACACGGCTCTTGTAAACTGTCATGTCAATAACATGGCAGTTGGGAACTTCTCCGCAAAGCTTTGAGCGAATTGTAAACTGAAGCGCTTCATCACTGAAAGTACCACCAATGCCTCTGTCTTCAACGGCATGCATTCCAACACTCCCAATCCCTCCAACAATGGGAACGCCACAGCTGGAAAGAAGAAGGGGGAGGATAATTATTGAATATTTCTTGTTCATACATATCTCCATTTAGTTAGGGACCCATGCTCCTCGAATATGTTTTGGCCACATCCAAGAAGAGATTAGAATGACATCAAACCTTAAATCAAGGGGTGAAGGATAACGCTTTATATAAAAGAGGAGAGCTTGCTGAATTCTTCTCATCTGGAAGGAAGAAAGGGAGAAAGCAGCTTCCTCATAGGTTGCACGTGTTTTCACTTCCACAGCCACAATAAAGGACCCTTTCCTCATAATCAAATCAATTTCACCAAAAGGTGTCTTTAAGCGGCTTTCTAAAAGAGAATACCCTTTAAGTTGAAGATATCGGGCGGCGATTTTTTCGCCCCACTGTCCTTTAAGATAAGCCCATTTTTTTGGCTTTAAGGGAAAGCGCATGTTGATAAACCTCCCGTTTAGATCGTCCAAATATTTTTGAAATTGTATTCACGGCATCTTTAATGCTCAAGATGGACAAAGCTTTTTCTAAATAAGCCTCAAGCTCCTCATCAGACAAAGGAGAAACTAAAGGAGCGCCTTCAATAACCACAACAATTTCTCCCCGAGGAGGATGATTATCAAAATACTCAATAAGTTCTGAGAGATGCCCGATCCGGGCTTCCTCGTAGATCTTTGTCATTTCACGACATACGGCTCCCCTTCGATCTCCAAGGATTGCATGGGCATCTTTTAAAAAAGGCAAAAGCCTTTTTGGGGATTCAAAAAAAAGTAAGGTTGCCGTTATGAACTTAACCTCTTCAAAGGCTTTCTGACGCTCAGCTTCCTTTGAGGCAACGAAGCCGCAAAACAAGAACTGATTTGGTGATAACCCCGAAAGGACGAGAGCCATAAGAGGAGCTGAGGGACCTGGTAATACGGTATAGGAAAGCTTTTCCTTCTGACATTCTTTTACTAATTGAAAGCCTGGATCCGAAATTAAAGGCATTCCTGCATCCGTAATGTAGGCAATATTTTTCCCTTCCTTTAAAAGAGCAAGAAGTTGAGGACGCATTTGATTAGCATTATGATCGTGATAGGAGAGTAAGGGCTTTGAAATGCCATAGTGGGTCAAAAGCTTTGAAGAAACACGTTTATCCTCACACGCAATGATGTCGACCTCCTTGAGGTGCTCAAGGGCTCTTAAAGTGATATCTTTTAGATTGCCGATGGGTGTTGCTATGAGGTAAAGCATGATTTACTCAGGTTAGAGAAAAGAGTATGACTCTATTTAGGATTTATTTCACCATGGGGGAAGAGGAATGACAAGGCTATTCAGATTTTTTATGTGGAGTGTACTTTTAATAGGCCTTACTTCCTGTGGCCATCAACAACCCTCAGAAACTATTATAGAACGAAAGCCTCCTGTTGCAGTTCCACAAAAGAAGCCTCAAGTGGAAGCTCCAAAACCTACTCTTCAAGTGCCCATGTCACACAAGGTGGGGCTCCTCCTCCCGTTAACAGGATCCCATGCCAAGTTAGGGAACCACTTATTACAAGCAGCCGAGCTGTCTCTTTTTGAAATGGGTCCTTCTTCCCTAACTTTATTGCCTCAAGATACAACCCAAGGAGGAGCCCATAAAGCGGCTCTCCGAGCTTTAGATGCGGGAGCTGAACTTTTATTGGGCCCCCTTTTTGCTGAAGATGTGAAAGCTATAAGACCATTGGTGGCTTCGCGTAAAGTAAATCTCATTTCCTTTTCAACCGATCAAGGTGTAGCAGGGAATGGAGTCTTTATTTTAGGCTTTCTCCCCTCTCAACAAATTAACCAGGCAAGTAACTTTGCGAAAACCAAAGGGCTTACAAAAGTAGCAGCCCTTACCCCAGAAGACGGATATGGGAAACTGGTTGATCAAACCTTAAAGCAACTTAACTCTCAGGGGAAAATTAAATTGTTAGGGATTACGCATTACGCGAGGGGGGATATTCTAGAAGGAAATCCTGGAAATTCCCGTATAAAAGATGAAGTTTCGCAGTATAAATCAAAAGGGCTTCAGGCTCTCTTTGTTCCTGAGGGGGGAGAAAACCTGAGCCATCTTTTGAAGCTCCTTATTTCTCAGATGCCGCTAACGATTGTGGGAAGTGGTCAATGGGATACCCAAGATACTCTTGATTTAGCGTTTGATTTAAAAGAGAATTTTTTTGCCTCTCCCGATCCTGAAACCCGGGGTCAATTTATAAGGCGTTATGAAGAGGTTTACGGAGAAAAGCCTCCTCGTATTGCAAGTTTAGCCTATGACGCTGTTGCTTTAAGTGCCGCCCTTGTTGACAAAGGATATACACAGCAAAATCTCACCCTCCCTCAAGGTTTTATGGGCATGGATGGGTTGTTTCGTTTAACCCCTCAAGGACTTAATGAAAGAGGGCTCGCTATTTTAGAAGTCACCTCAATTGGCTTTAAGACACTTAATCCTGCACCTCGGAGTTTCTAAGAAGAAAAGTAATCAGTCCATCCAAGCAAAGTCTTCCTTCAAAAGTAGGAATAAGACGAGAATCTTTTTGCTTTAAGAGCCCTTCTTTTTCTAATAAATTTATATCCTTCTGATTATAAGCCTCTTTCAAATGAATACCCGTTTTTTCTTGTAAGAGGTTGAGATTAAGACCTTTGGTTAGCCTTAAATTCATTAAGGTAAACTCTTGAAGCTTTTCAAGGCGGGAGAGATGATGAAAAACTTGAAGTCCATGGCCTTGTTTTTCAACCGCTTTTAGCCAAATTTCAGGAACTTTGTAGCGCGCCGTTGCAACCTTTTCACCCTTTTCCGTAAGTCGACCATGAGCTCCTGGGCCAAGGCCAATATAATCGTCAACGTTCCAATACATGAGGTTGTGAACACATTCTTGTGAGGGAGCTGCGTAATTAGAAACTTCATAAGGGGGGAGGCCATTGTGACACATAAGATCTTCTGTGAGAGCGTATAAAGAGGCTGCAAGCTCTTCATCAAGGCTCATCTTTTCTCCACGAGCCAGGCGCCTCGCAAAGACCGTTTGGGGCTCAATTGTGAGTTGGTAGAGAGAAAGGTGCCCTTTAGCATAGGAAAGAGCTTTTCCCAATTCATTCTTCCATGACATAAGTGATTGATTTGGGCGCCCATAGATTAAATCAAATGAAAACCGCGGGAAATAGATTGCGGCAATGTCTAAAGCCCGGAGCGCTTCTTTGGCAGTGTGACGTCTGCCAAGAAAAGAAAGAGCTTCATCCTCTAAGGATTGAACTCCTAAAGACAATCGGGTCACCCCAGCTTGAGAAAAAGCCTGAAATCTAGTAGCTTCAACGGTACTTGGATTGGCTTCAAGTGTAATTTCAAGGTTTTTTTTATAGGGAAAACAAGCCTTTGCTTGGTCGATTACTTCCTTAACTGTTTGGGGATCCATTAAAGAAGGGGTTCCTCCTCCAAAAAAGATGCTCCTTAATACCCCTGGGGGAGGCTTTTGTCCGGCAGACGCAAGCTCAGTAAGGAGAGCTTTTTTCCATCTACTTTGATCAACAGTTTCACGTACATGGCTATTAAAATCACAATAAGGACATTTTGAGAGGCAAAAGGGCCAATGAATATAGAGACCAAAATGTTTCATACACTATGAGCAAGCGCACGGAGACGTTGATTGATGACGGTCATCATTGCAAAACTTACAGTTGAGGCATTCATTAAATCATACAACATGGATTCAATGTTAGAGGTATAGATAACATCCTTAATAAGGGTTCCATCTTCCATGAAAAGGTCTTCAGGGTCTGTGTGGCTTTTAAGGATTTTATGGGTAAGAATCTTTTGTGTTGCGTATAAGTCTTCAATCAGAGCATTAGCAGCTCCTTGTTGCCAATGGGTATCTCCGGAAAGAGAACGGGCTGTTTTTCGAAGCCATTCGAAGCCAAGTAATTGGCTAAGAGCAAAGTATACCCGCGCCACCAATTGAATGTCGATTTTTGTATCGTTACTGAGGATGACCATATCTGGGCCAGAGATAAGGGGTTCTAAAACCACCAGGCGTTCACTTAAACTCGTTGAGAGACCGAGATGTTCATATTCATCACATTTTGAACTGTAGTCTTGGAGTTGTTGAGGAGTAAAAAATGAGCTGAGTTCATCTTTTAACACGTCAATGTTGGGTTTGAAGAGATTGATCATCTCTTCTACACTATGATGTTCTGTCATGTATCCTAGGAACCAGTCTGTATACCTTTTAACGCTTTGATAAATACTTAGCATGAGTTCATTCTGCGTATTAACGGGAAGGGTATCCAAACTTTCGATATCTCTCCAGAGAGAGATCAAATCAAGGATATCTCTGACAACTAAGTAAGCCCGAGCCACATCAGCCCCTTCTTTGCCTGTTTGATGCTGCATTTCCGAAATAAACGTGATTCCCATTCGGTTAACAACACTGTTTGTAAAAAGTGTTGCTATTATCTCGCGTCTGAGGGGATGGACAAGAATTTCGTTGCGGTAGGCATATTGAAGGCGCTCTGGAAAGTAGCTCAAGAGGCGGGGATGAAGAAGGTTTAGGTCAGGTATTTCTGAGCGAAGCAGTTGCTGCTTTAATGATAATTTAGAGTAAGCCAAAAGTACGGCAAGTTCTGGTCGCGTTAAACCCTGACGATCTGCAGCACGCCTTCCAATTTCCGTTTCATCCGGTAATCCTTCCAGAGTACGATTAAGAAGACCTTCAGCTTCCAAATCCCGCATGAAACGCGCCTGTTCATCTAAAAGAGCTAAACCATGACTTTGAGCCAAGCTAAGAATTTGATTCTGCCAAAAATTATCTTTGAGAACCAAGCGGGCCACGTCATCTGTCATTTCGTCGAGGAGAATGTTTCGTTTTTTGAGTGTCAGTCCATTTTTGATCATAGCTTGGTTCAGGAGGATTTTGATATTGACCTCATGATCAGAACAATCCACCCCTGCAGAATTATCAATCGCATCCGTATTAATGCGTCCGCCGCTTTTAGCATATTCAATACGGCCTAATTGAGTTACAGCTAAATTTGCGCCTTCAATAATAACTTTTGCCCGAGCATCCGCTCCATTAATTCGAATTGCATCGTTGGCGCGGTCATCCACTTCAACACTGCTTTCATTCTTAGCTTTGATAAAGGTACCGATGCCTCCAAACCAAATGAGTTCCACGGGAGCTTTTAAGATATAAGTTATAAGTTCGGAAGGGATTAAATGTTCTTCTCGAATGTCAAGGAGCTGTTGTATTTCAGGCGTAATCGCGATTGATTTTGCCTTTCTGTCAAAGACCCCTCCACCCTCAGAAATCAAAATGGGATTGTAATCGTCCCATGAAGATTGGGGAAGATTAAAAAGTCTCCTCCGCTCTTGATAACTTTTTTCAGGATCAGGGTTCGGATCAATAAAGATATGTAAATGATTAAAAGCAGCCTGAAGCCTTAAATGGTGAGAGAGAAGCATACCATTGCCAAAAACATCTCCTGACATGTCGCCCACCCCAACCACCGTAATTTTTTCACGGGTCGCATCCATCCCCATTTCTCTAAAATGACGCTTCACTGACTCCCAAGCTCCACGAGACGTAATGCCCATTTTCTTATGGTCATACCCCGTTGAGCCGCCGGAAGCAAAAGCATCGTTTAACCAAAAGTTGTAATCAGCTGAAATTTGATTGGCGATATCAGAAAAAGAAGATGTCCCTTTATCTGCAGCAACAACCAAATAGGGGGCGTCATCATCTCGTTTAATGACGTTCGGAGGAGAAACAACTTCTTCATCGACAACGTTATCTGTGAGATCCAAGAGACCTCGAATCATTGTTTTATAGCAAGAAATAACTTCCGTTTTGACGGCAGCCGTATCATCAGAAGGAGGAAGCTGCTTGACAACAAATCCTCCCTTAGAGCCGACAGGGACAATAACGGCATTTTTAATAGTTTGCGCTTTCATTAAGCTTAAAACTTCCGTTCGAAAATCCTCGCGTCTATCCGACCAACGAATACCTCCGCGGGCAACTTTACCCCCTCTCAAGTGAATAGCTTCGACTCGAGAGGAATAGACAAAGATTTCATAGAGCGGCCGTGGCAAAGGCATCTCATCAATCTCTTTGCTATTAATTTTGAAAGAAAGATAAGACTTAGGCTTTTTATTTTCCAACTGGTAGTAGTTGGTGCGGAGGGTAGAGGTAATTACATTAACAAATTTCCGTAAAATACGATCCTCATCTAAATTTTTCACCTCATCTAAAAGAGTATTAATGCGAAGGAGGATTTCTTCCTTTGCACGTATCCGGTCTTCCTTACAATCAGGACAAAAGAGAAAGGTATGGAGTTGGATTAACAAATGGCAAACATGAGGGGATTTTGCGAGGACTTCTTCCATATAGATCTGGCTAAAAGTTACGCGAAGTTGGCGAATATATTTTGCATAAGCTCGAATTAACTGACATTCGCGCCAGGTAAATTTTGCTCGTATAATTAAACGATTAAAGCCATCGTTCTCGACCTCATTTTGCCAAATACGGTAAAAACCATCTAAGAAATGATTGCTGATATGCTTGAGATCAACAGGATCCCCCTCATGGGTTTCCACCTCAAAATCATGTATCCATGCTTTCTTTTCATTGGTAAAATTGATCAAAAAAGGAGTTTCACTTAAAACACGCAGATTCATGTTTTCCAGAAGCTGTAAGACATCTGAGAGGAAAACAGGGCCGGTCATACAATAAATTTTAAACTTTAATCTATTATTTTCTTGGCCATTCGCTCGGCTCAAAAAGGCCCTGATCTCCCCTTCGGAAAAAACCTTTTCTACTTCTAAGATATCGCGAACGGCTTCTTTGATTGTAAATTTTTCTTGATATCCCTTACTAAAACCAAGGCTATATTTTTCAAATAAAGCCTGTCCTTTCTCTTCCCCTTCAGCACTTAAAAGCACTTTTTGCAAGTTATCGCGCCAGGTAAGGGAAGCTTCTACGAGCTCATTCTCTATGGCTTTGAGGTCATAAGTTAAATGTTCTTGCTGAGGGAGCTGAAGGCTAAAATGAATACGAGCAAAGGCAAGGTCACCAAGTTGGGTTTGCCAGTTAGTGACTTTCCCCTTTAGTTCTTTTTCAAGAATTTCGCTAATTCTTTGACGGAGCTCGCTATCATACCTGTCTCGGGGAACATAAACCAAGCACGTTACAAACCGCTCAAATTTATCAGGACGAATAAAAAGGGTAAGGCGTTGGCGGTTTTGGAGCTGAAGAACGGCCATGGCGGTATTAAAAAGCCAATCCTCTGACGCTTGGAAAAGCTCGTCTCTCGGAAAAGATTCTAAAATGTGAAGAAGAGTTTTTCCATCATGCCAATGTTCAGAAAACCCAGACCGCTTTAAAATTCGGGACATTTTTCGGCGTAAAAGAGGAATCTCACGGGCGCTCTGGCTATACGCAACAGATGTGAAAAGTCCGATAAATTGATCAAGACCAACTACATCTCCATTTTTATCAAAACGCTTAACAGTGATAGAATCCATGGGGTCTCTGCGATGCACGAGAGAAAGTTGTATTGTTTTTGTCAAAATCAAGGGATCAGAATCCATGATAAAGTGCCAAATAGTCGAATCAAGCTCAACACCTTCAAAAATATGAACAACTTCTTGTTTCTCAGGATTCCTTAAAATTCCAAGCCCGTTTTCAGGGGAAAAAATGCGTTTTGTTGTTTTGGATTCTGAGCTTAAGCTATACTTGCAATACCCTAAAAATGTGAAATGATTGTCCTCTGTCCAATCAAGGAAATAGGTTGTTTCTTTAAGTTCTTCTTTAGAAATATGAGGGGGGGTTTTCTTTAAATTTGTGATAGCACCGCGCAGTTGCGTTCGCATCGACGCCCAATCCTGAACAGAAGCCTGTACGTCCTTAAGAGAGCGCTCAATTTCCTGTTTTAAAACTTTTAATTTTGAAGCAGAACTTGGACCTAATATTTCGCAACGAATAAAGGATTCATAGTTTCCTCCCTTGTTTTTATGGACGCGATCATAGACTTTTTTAAGTCTATGAGACCTATCTCTATCAATAGCCATGACGGGATGAACGATGAGATGAATTGAATATCCTAAACTGTTAATAGCCCCAGCCACAGAATCCACCAAAAAGGGCATGTTATCATTGATAAGCTCAATAACTGTTTTGGAAATCTTTGTCCTCTTAACTTCCCTTTTTTCAACAAAACACTTTATTTTTGACTGTCCAGGCTTATGCTCAAAACCAAATTCCCACATTTCAAATGCGGCATACTCCAACGCATCAAGAGGAGTTTCGGTGAGATCTTCGAGGGAAACGTTGCCATAAAAAAGCCTAGCAAAGATTTCTGCCTCTTTTTTTAATGGAACAGAAGCTTTAACTGCGACTTTTTTTGCAATTTTGTCTAGGAGTGCAGTTTTGCGCTCTTCTTGAGTTAGGTCTCTTTTAGACATTATCTCTTCTCATTTTCTCCTTTTAGTATGCCAAAAGTGCCTAAGAAAAGCAAAACTATGGTCCAAAGAGAGTATCTGGAGCGGGCGAAGGGATTTGAACCCTCGACCCCAACCTTGGCAAGGTTGTGCTCTACCCCTGAGCTACGCCCGCTTTATTACGATGGGGTCATCATAACCATGCTCTATTCATTTTCAAGAGAAAAAGGGTGGACGACAGAAAAAAATTAAGCTTTTTTATAAGTGTAGGATAAGATTTGGAGAGGCTCATGGACGTTTTTTGTTTGGCACCCTTTATGGCAGGATGTGGAGCCGGAGCCGGACTCATCATAGCTATTGGGGCTCAAAACGCCTTTGTCCTTAGACAAGGAATTTTGAAAAATTATGTCTTTATCACAGCTCTTATTTGTTCTCTTGTTGATGCTTTACTTATTTGTTTAGGAGTTGGGGGCTTTGGAACGATTTTAACTTCCAATGCGGTTCTTTTAGCGAGTGCGCGCTGGGGTGGAGCTGTCTTTTTAGGGTATTACGGATTTCGTTCTTTTCGGTCTGTCTTTAAGTCCCAAGCCCTTGAACTTGGTCCTACCACAGACAAATCTGATTTAAAAATGACAATAGGTTCTGTCTTAGCCTTAAGCATTTTGAACCCTCATGTGTATTTGGATACGGTGGTCCTTTTAGGGAGTTTGGGGGCACAATTTTTAGACTATGAACATCTCTTTTTTGCTCTTGGAGCCATCCTTGCTTCTTTTCTCTGGTTTTTTACTTTAGGGTATGGAGCAGGTTACTTAGCGCCTCTCTTTCAAAAACCCCTCTCCTGGAAAATTCTTGATTTTTTAACTGGTTCTCTAATGTGGGTTATCGCCCTTTCCTTAATTTTGTGGGCGCCAAATTGTTTATGTGATTAAACGCACTCTTTTAATTTTTCAGCAACATGCTTTGAAACAAAAGGAGTTATGTCCCCTTTTAAACGCGCAATTTCCTTGACGAGGTGGGAAGCTATTAATTGACACTTTTCGGAGGCAACCAGAAAAACTGTCTCCAACTCGGGGCTCAAGGTTCTGTTTGTACCCGCCATTTGGAATTCATATTCAAAATCAGAAACGGGCCGGAGGCCACGAATAAGAACTTGGGCTCCTTCTTTCTTTGCGAAGTTTACAAGGAGAGTATCAAAAGACTTAACCAAAACTTCGCTGCCTTTTGAGAGAGGGAGAGATTTAAGTTCATGCTTAATGAGATGGATTCGCTCATTGAGAGAAAAAAGGGGTGTTTTTTCGGTATTCGTAGCAACTGCTATAATAAGACGATCAACAAGTCGTGTTGCGCGCTGAATAATATCAAGGTGCCCCAAGGTTATAGGGTCAAAGGTTCCCGGATAAACACCTATATGTAAGAGCCTAGTCATGTTGAGGATCTTCTAAGGTTTCGTCTTCATTCTCCTGGATTCGAGCGACAGAAACGACAGTTTCATCTGTATCAACTCTAAATAAGGTCACACCTTGGGTACGCCTTCCTGCAATACGAATATCATGAACGGGGCAACGAATCAGCTTTCCTGTAATAGTTACCAGCATTACATCATCATCATCCTTGACCGGGAAGGAGTCTACAAGCTTGCCCGTTTTCGCTGTGACCTCCATGGTGGTAATGCCTTGTCCACCACGATTGGTGCAGCGGTATTCATAAGCAGAGCTCCGCTTTCCAAAGCCCTTTTCACTAGCGGAGAGGATAAATTCTTCTAGGGCTGCCATTGCTTCAAAACGTTCTGGAGAAAGGAGCAACACTTCAGAGCCAGTGGTTTCCTCCTCCTCTTGACGACGAAGGCGCATAACTTGCTTGAGGTAGGCATCCCGCTCTTCAGTTGTAAACTCGACCTGACGCAAGATGGACATAGAAACGACTTTGTCTCCTTTTAAAAGACGAATGCCGCGCACACCTGTTGAGGTTCTACCGACAAATTCACGTACATCTGTAACGCCAAAGCGAATGCAACGGCCTTCACGTGTTGTTAAAAGAATATCATTATCTTCATTACAGGAGCTTACAGCGATTAATTTTTCCCCTTCTTCAAGTTTCATGGCGATTTTCCCATTAGCTCGAATATTCGTGAAATCGAGAAGCGCATTTCGCCGCACATTTCCAGATGAGGTTGCAAAAATAATATGCATTTTATCCCAAAGAGCTTCATCTTCTGGCATCGGCATGATAGTTGAGATGGTTTCACCCTCCTCCAAAGGCAAAAGGTTGACTATAGCCTTTCCACGTGCTTGGGGAGCCCCCAAGGGCAATTTATAAACTTTCATCCCGAAAACGCGGCCTGTTGTTGTGAAAAACAACATCTGGGTATGGGTGTTGGCAACAAAGATTTCAGAAACTGTATCTTCTTCACGCGTTGTCATTCCCGATCGTCCCTTGCCACCTCTCTTCTGAGCCCTGTAGGTGTTAATAGGAACGCGCTTGATATACCCTCCGAGGCTCACCATAACGACCATATCTTCACGTTGAATGAGGTCTTCCTCCTCGGCATACATTTCTGTATCTTCAAGGGTTGTTCGACGAGGAGTTGAATAATTCTCTTTGATTTCAATTAGTTCGCTACGCAAGATCTCGAGACGCCGATCACGGGAACTGAGGATATAGAGGTGCTCTTTAATTTCCCCAACAATCTCGTTCAGCTCTTGGGCGATTTTTTCCCGTTCAAGACCAGTTAAACGGTGGAGTCTTAAATCAAGGATCGCCTTGGCTTGGGCTTCGGACAGGTGGTAGGAACCCTCAAGAATAGGATAACCCGGCTCATCTATGAGGAGAATCAGGGGTTCAATATCTTGAACTTTCCAAGCTTTTGAAAGGATCTGATGCTTCGCAACTTGAGGATCAGAGGCTTTACGAATAAGGGCAATCATTTCATCAAGGTTCGCCACAGCTAAAGCAAGGCCTACTAAAATATGTGCTCGATCTCGTGCCTTTTTGAGCTCAAATTGAGTCCTACGGGTAATAACTTCTTCGCGGAAAAGAATGAAACATTCAAGAATTTCCTTAAGTCCCATCTGTTGCGGCCGTCCCGCCTTCAAAGCGAGCATATTCACACCAAAGGTGGTTTGAAGGGGGGTTTGCGCATAAAGCCGATTGAGAACGACTTCAGGAATCGCATCTTTTTTCAATTCAATATAAACGCGGACCCCATCGCGATCCGATTCATCGCGGAGGTCAGAAATTCCTTCAAGTTCTTTGTTATTAACGAGCTCTGCGATGCGCTCAATCATTTTAGCTTTGTTGACTTGATAAGGAATTTCCGTAACGATAATAGCTTCACGATCTTTACGAACCGTTTCAATATGGGTGCGACTTCTTATGACAAGAGACCCACGCCCTGTTTTAAAGGCGCTCACAATACCACGTCGTCCCATAATCAGAGCCCCCGTTGGAAAATCAGGGCCTGGGATATACTCCATTAATTCCTCGACAGACAAATCAGGATTTTCGATAAGAGCACAACAGCCATCGATCACCTCTCCTAGGTTATGGGAGGGGATGTTTGTGGCCATTCCCACAGCGATTCCAGCCGCTCCATTAACCAGAAGGTTGGGGATGCGGCTTGGAAGAACGGTTGGCTCTACGGTTGATTCATCATAATTGGGGCGAAAATCAACGGTCTCTTTGTCAATATCCGCCATAAGAAAAAAAGCCGGACGCGACAAACGAGCTTCCGTATACCGCATGGCCGCTGGGGGATCCCCATCCATGGATCCAAAATTTCCTTGGCTGTCAATAAGGGGTAGCCGCAAAGAAAAGGTTTGGGCCATACGCACCAAAGAATCATAAACAGCTTCAGTGCTATGAGGGTGATATTTTGCAATGACAACTCCCACAATGTTCGCCGATTTTCTGTGGGGACGTGTATGATCATATCCAGATTCATACATGGAATACAGGATACGCCGATGTACAGGTTTAAGACCATCGCGAACATCAGGTAAAGCGCGAGTGATAATGACGCTCATTGCATAAGCGAGATAAGAATTTGTCATCTCGTCTTCGATATTTACAACGGCTATGGCCTTATTTTCACTCAACGGGAAACTCCTTTAACCTTTTGATCGTCACTTAAAATGGGACTTCGTCATCAAGGTGTTCTATTGAAGTTGAAGCTTCGCGTGCACTATTATTTGAGGGCGCAATTGTGGGGGACTCCGCGTCCATTCCTGTACTGCGGGCGCTATCAAGCATGGTGAGTTCACCGCGGAAACGAGGTACAACCACTTCTGTTGTATATCGCTCTTTACCTTCTTGATCTGTCCACTTGCGGGTTTGGAGTTGACCTTCAATATAAACCTTGGAGCCCTTGCGGAGGTATTTATCGGCAACATCAGCAATGCGTTCATTGAAGATGACAACGCGATGCCATTCCGTACGTTCTTTACGTTCTTGGGTGTCTTTATCACGCCATTGTTCAGATGTAGCAAGAGCAAGGTTGACAACCTTGACGCCCTCTTGCGTCATACGCACTTCAGGGTCCTTTCCAAGGTTTCCAACGAGAATGACTTTGTTTATGCTACCTGCCATTATTTTCTCCTCCTAACTCATCAGATGATCCTACTGTTATAGGCCATCTTATTTTGAAGTGCCATAGGTATATGAGAGGTTTTTTATTTTATTCTTTTTTTATTTAAGAAAACATGCGACCTTCCCAAAAGAGAGCTTCAATAACGGGGGAAAAGATGAGGTCTTACGTTTTAAAGGGACTTGTTCTTACCACTATGTGTTTACAAGCTGTATATGCTGATGACATTCCTGAAATTTCTTTGCGTTTTTATGCCCAGTGGGATGTTGGAGATGCGATGCGGCAAAAGCTCACAGAAGTCTATGGAGCACAACGGGTTAGTTTTGATGATGAGGGAAAGGCAACCCCAACGATGAAGCTTTGTGGAAATCAACTTTCTCGTTGGAGACGCCTTTATGAACTTTGTATGAGTGATGGTTGCTATTACTGTAACTTAGGAGAAGGGAGTTGTGAAACAGGGACATGTGGGCCAAATAACTCCGGCTGTAAACCTTATAAAAACGCACAAGGTCTTCCCAGATGTGGCTATCAGTGTGCTGATTACGCCTTTATATCAACGCTTCCTTAAAACGATCCTTCATAAAAGAAAGAGTGATGGCTCCAATAAAGGAAGCACCGCCTAAATAGAGGGCAGGAGAAGCATTATTTTCCGTAATTTTAATTAAATAAGTTGCTATAAGTGGCGCGCTTCCCCCAAAGATGGCCATGCTTAAGCTATGGGAAATGGAAAGGCCAGAATAACGAACCGTAAGAGGAAAAAGCTCCACAAGGGTGGCAGGAATAGGGGCAAAAAAGGAGCCCAAGATAAAGGCAAGGGAGACTTGAGCCAGAAGAGCTGATGTAAAGCCTCCTTCAAGAGCCATAAAAAGAGGGTATGCGAAAAACGTAAATGCAAGGGCGCTTGGAATAAGAACAGCTTTGCGCCCAACTTTATCAGAAAGCCATCCTGAAAGGAGTATCGCCACTCCCATTCCAATCATTCCAGTTGTGGTCAACATTAAACTCGCTACCTTTGAAAAATTAAGAAGACTGGTGAGAAAGCTATTGATGAAAGTAACGATGAGGTAAAAGCCAATGGAGAGGGTTAATTCAATGGTAATAACATAAAAGATCATCTTATAGTGTGATTTAAAAAGTTCAACAATAGGCGTTGAATGTTCCTTATGGCGGGCTTTTGCTTCTTTAAATTGCTGAGGCTCATCAACCGTACGTCGCATCACAGAGCCAATAAAACCTCCTATAATGCTAACAAGGAAGGGGATTCGCCACCCCCAGTTGATGAGTTGCTCTTCAGAAAGAAAGTAACAAGTTGACGTTGCTACTGCTGAACCAATGAGAACACCAATGAGAACACTGAAAACAACCCAGCTTCCATACTGGCCACGATTATTTGTTTTGGCATGCTCAACAACAAAAATCATAGATCCTGTAAATTCCCCTCCCATAGAAAGACCTTGTGCCAAGCGAATAAAGGTGAGAAATAAAGGAGCAAACCATCCAATTTGGACATAAGTCGGTAATAATCCTATGAGGGCTGTAGGAATGGCCATAAGGTAGATGGACAACAAAAGAGCATCTTTACGTCCAATTTTGTCTCCAATGTGCCCAAAGAGAACCCCCCCTAAGGGGCGCATAATAAATCCGGCGGCAAAAATACCAAAAGTGGCCATCAAGGAGGCAAAAGTGCTGAATTGAGGAAAAAAAAGTTTTCCGATAGTAGTTGCAAAATATCCATATAAAGCAAAGTCGTACCACTCAAGTGCATTTCCAATCATACACGAGAGAATTACGCGCCGAATATAACTACCCTTTTGAGGAAGACTAACTGATTCCTTACTAATTAGAGCTGTTGTCATTCATTCTCCAAACAAAAGGGGAGTACCACCCTTTACATCAACAGACTGCTATCTAAATCTTTCTTCTTAGCTTTGGCAAGCTAAAGTTGTAACCTTTTGAAAGAAAACAAAACTTTGTTAGAAAACCGCTTGAAATTGTCCAAATTCCTTGAATGATCTTAATTTTTGTTTATAATGGAATAAATTCAAGCATGAAAAACGATGAGATCCCAGGAAAAGTCCTCCACAACATATTTAGAATTTGAAGATAACTCGCTTCTCATTGAGCTTTTTGGAAGTCAGGAAAGCAACCTCAAACTTCTCGAAAAGGAATTGCCCGTTATCATTTCCACGAGGGGCAACCGAGTTATGATTCAAGGAGAAGAGGAAAATACACGTCTTGCTGGTACAGTCCTTGCATCTCTATACCTTCGCCTTCAGGAAGGAAAGTCTCTTGATACCACAGATGTTATAACGGCGCTTCGTCATGCAGCTGAAAAGGAGAGCCATGACGAGGTTTTTTTAACAACAAAAAGGCGCGTTATTACGGCCAGATCTCGACAACAAGCGGCTTATATTCAATGCTTAAAGGAAAACGAGCTTGTCTTTGCTGAGGGGCCCGCAGGGACAGGAAAAACCTATTTGGCCGTTGCTTATGGTGTGGAAATGATGCTTGCAGGCCAAATGGATCGTCTTATCCTTTCTCGGCCCGCAGTTGAGGCGGGAGAGCGCCTCGGATTTTTACCAGGAGACATTCGGGAGAAAGTAGATCCTTATTTGCGCCCTCTTTATGATGCCCTTCATGATATGTTGCCCCTTGAGCAAGTGACGAAAAAACTTGCCGTTGGGGAAATTGAAGTGGCTCCTCTTGCCTTTATGCGCGGAAGAACCCTTTCCGATTCCATCATTATTTTGGATGAGGCTCAAAACACAACAGAAGTCCAAATGAAAATGTTTCTCACCCGTCTTGGGAACAATTCCCGCATGATTATTACGGGAGATTTGAGCCAAATAGATCTTCCTAAAGAAACTCCTTCGGGCCTTCAGGAAGCCATGACAACGCTTAAGGGAGTCAAAGGGGTGGGATATGTGAGTTTCAGCGAACGCGATGTGGTTCGCCATCCTTTGGTTTCAAAAATAGTTAGGGCTTATGAGCATAAAAAGTCCTCACATTAATTTCATTTTTTCGACCTCGAAGTGGAAAGTCATCGCTCCTCTTTTAAAGAATGAAATTGCCTTTGCTCTTGAGAAAACAACCGAAGCTCTCAACTCTGACTTTTCTCAAAAGGAAGTAAGTCTTGTTCTAACTTCAGATACGGAAGTGCAGAGCCTGAATAAAACCTATCGTCACAAAGATAAACCTACGAATGTTCTCTCCTTTCCTTCTGAGCAAAAAGATGAGGTGGGGGATATTGTTTTAGCCTATGAAACTGTGATGAAAGAGGCCGATGAGTTAGGCATTTCCCCCCTTCATCATACCCTTCATTTGATTGTCCATGGCTTTTTGCATCTTTTAGGGTATGATCATGAAAATAAAGTTGATGCTGAAAAAATGGAAACTTTGGAAATTGAGATCTTAAAAGCCTTAAATATTCGAAACCCTTATGAGGACTCATGAAAGATTGGTTATCTTATTTCCGATTTCCTTTTAAAAAGAAAGACGGGGATGGCTCCTTAAGAGAAACGCTAGAAGAGTTAATTGAAGAGGAGGAAATTGAAGATACTTCTCTCGCCCCTAATGAACGCGAGATGCTTACCAACATCCTTAATTTAAGGGACTTAACAGCAAAAGACCTTATGATTCCGCGAGCAGAAATTATCGCCGTTCCGCATAATGCCTCATTGGCTGAGATCATCTCGGTTTTTAAATCAAGTCAAGTCATGCGCATTCCGATCTATCGTCAAACGCTGGATGAAATATTGGGTTATATTCATTTGAGAGATCTTCTTGAAATTTCTCCTAACACCTTTAAGCTTCAGAATTACGTACATAAAATAGATTTCATTTCTCCTTCCATGCGTATTTTGGATCTCTTACTAAAAATGCGTTCAACAGGGGAAAAAATGGCCATAGTTGTGGATGAGCATGGTGGAATTGATGGCCTTGTCACGTTGAGTGATTTAGTCGAAGAAATTGTAGGGGATATTCAAAATGTTGCTCAAATGACAACCCCTCTCCATTTTTTCCGCCGCCCCGATGGTGTTGTCGTGGTTAATGGTAGAATGGACATTGAAGAATTAGAAGAAGAAATAGGTCCACTCCGAACAGAGGAAGAAAAGGAAGAAGAGATTGAAACCATTGGAGGGCTTGTTCTCCATTTGACAGATCGGATTCCCCAAAGAGGAGAGTTAATTGCTCATCCTTCGGGAATCGAGTTTGAAATCATTGAGGCTGATTCACGGCGCATTAAACGTTTAGGGATACATGGATTACCTTCTCCACCTTCATAAGCGCTGGGTTCAAAGGACCCTTGCATTTATTTTGGGCGCTCTTGGGGCTTTAGCCTTTGCACCGCTTTATATATTTCCTGCCCTCCTTCTTTCTTTCAGCGCCATTTGGTTTTTGCTTGAAACTGAAATTGAGGAGGGTTCATCTGCCTTTCGAATTTTTATCCTAGGATGGTGGTTTGGACTCGGGCATTTTACGGCCGGACTTTATTGGATCGCCCATGCGCTATTCGTCGATTTAGGGGCCTTTTGGTGGCTTATTCCCTTTACTCTCTTAGGCATACCTTCTCTTCTTGCGATCTTTACAGGAGTTGCTTTTGTTCTTATAAAACTCTGGCCTTTTCCAGGCTTAAGCCGTGCTTTCGCTTTTGCTGGGATTTGGCTTGGCCTTGAATGGTTAAGAGGACATCTTTTTACAGGCTTTCCATGGAATTTATTAGGCTATAGTTGGGCTTTTAGTTCTGAGATACTGCAAGTGGCGTCCTTAGGAGGTGTCTATGGTCTTAGTCTTTTGGCTATTCTGATGGCTCTTTGTCTTGGTAGCCTTATTAGTAAAAATTTTTTCGAACGATCCGTTGCCATTTCCATTTATTTACTAGTCATTTTGGCATGGTTTTGGGGACAAAATCGTTTAAAAACTTCTGAGGTAATTGACACGCCCTCCTTGGCCATTCGGCTTGTTCAGCCCAATATTCCGCAAACCTTAAAGTGGAGTGTAGCTCAGAAGGAGAGCAATTTTAAGCAGCTTTTAACCATGACGACCCTCCCCTCAGCCCTTCCTTTAAAGGCTGTAATTTGGCCAGAAACGGCGATCCCCTTCTTTTTAGAGCAAGACAAATTTAGGCGACTGCTCATCGCAGAAGCCCTTCCAAAAGACGCTCTCCTTTTTACAGGCGCTCTCCGCAGGACGGGGCCAAAAGAAATAAGGAACAGTATCATTGTTCTTGATAAGGAGAGTCAAATCCTCTCCTTTTGTGATAAATTTCACTTGGTTCCCTTTGGTGAATATATCCCATTTCGGGAAACATTGGATGATCTTTTTGGCCAAGGATCCATAAAAAAAATCACTGTGGGGGCTATTGACTTCAAAGCGGGAGCGGGTCCTGAGTCCATTTCTCTTCCAACTGATTTCCCAACTTTCAGTGGCCTCGTTTGCTATGAAGTTATTTTTCCAAGCGCCGTTATAAATCCCTCCCAAAAGCGACCCCTGTGGATGTTAAATGTGACAAATGATGCATGGTACGGAAAGACATCCGGTCCTTATCAACATTTTGAAATGGCACGTATGCGCGCAATTGAAGAAGGCATCCCTCTTGTTCGGGCTGCAAATTCAGGAATTTCCGGAGTTTTTGATGCCTATGGCCGCGTAATGGGAAGTATTCCCTTAGGAACAAGAGGAGTCCTTGATATTCTTCTTCCACCACCGACACAAAAAGTAACCTTTTATGGCCGTTGGGGGGATTGGATAACCTTTGGGCTTATTGGAATTATTTTTGCTCTTGCAGGGCTTTTTGCCCTAAAGAGGTCCAATGTTAGGTGAGCTCCCAAAATTAGGGATTGATCACCTTCTTGAAGATAAAAAAGCCCTTCATAGGCTTTCTCAGAAAAGGGTTGGGATGATCACCCATCAAAATGCCCTCACCCAAACCTATCAAGTTTCGGCTTATGCCTTACAGGAAAAAATTGGGTCGGCTTTAAGGTGTCTCTTTTCACCAGAGCACGGGTGGAACGGGCAAGGAGCTGAAGGTGAAAAAATAAACCATGGTTTTGACCCTCATCTAAACCTTCCCGTTTTTAGCCTTTATGGCAAGCCTTACCTCAAAGAGATCGATATAGATACCCTTCTCATTGATCTCCAAGATGTGGGCGTACGGTGTTACACTTACGCTGCCACCTGCGCTCAGTTTTTAGAAGCTCTTCCCAAAAAGGACGTCATCGTGTGTGATCGGCCTAATCCCTTGGGATTGAGAGAAAGAGGGCCACGCCTTAATCCAGCTTTTCGTTCCCTTGTGGGATATTTTGATGTTCCCTTTCAACATGGGCAAACCCTTGGGGAATTACTTTCTAATCATTGTCCGAAGCAAAAGCTCAGTATTATTTCTTCTCAACAAAATCATCAGCCTTATCATTACCCCTGGATTCCTCCGTCCCCCAATTTGCCCTCCTGGGAATCTGTTCTTCTGTATCCTGCTCTTGTCTTATTTGAGGGGACAAATATCTCGGAAGGTCGTGGAACAAGTTTCCCCTTTACGTGTTTTGGAGCACCTGGGCTCAATCAGCAAAAACTTTTGACTTTTCTAAACGATAAAAAGGGAGTGCATGCGCGACCCCTCACCTTTACCCCCCAAAGTGGAAAATGGAGGGGGCAAGAGTGTTCAGGGGTACACCTTTTCCCAACTCATTATAATCAATTTGAACTTGGATTAGAGCTCTTGGCTTTTTTGAAAAATACTTATCCCTCTTTTGAATGGATTAAGAATGAAAAGGGACTGTATTTCATAGATTATTTATTAGGAACCGATACTTTTCGAACAAATCTCGAAAAAACATCTCTTGCTGTTTGATTAAAGACACCTTACATAAGGAAGAAGGGGCGCTGTGAGATGCGTTATGCGTGCATTTCCCTGGGGCCGATATATTCTTTTAGGGAACTGTCTCTGCCTTTATCTGTGGATTTAGGCATATGGTACCCACCTGCTTATGCGGGCCACACGAGGATATTTAATCGCAAACGATCGTTGCGGCGTCCTTTGTCTTTAACAATTATTCATGCATTTCTTAAAAGTGTCCCAACAATCCGTTTCACAAGTTTCCGTCGGATAGTTTTCACACTTCACGTAGCAGCTTTTAATATTATTTGCACAGGTATCCGTACATTTATTAGGCCCCCTAGCTTCACAAGGTAATTGGCTTAACCCCAAGCTTAACGCTCCTAAAAGAATTAGGGCTTGAGAAGAAATAAAGTAAATGATTTTTAAGGAGATCTATGCTAAGATCTCTGAATGACAGATAAAAAAATTGAAGAAAATAAAATCACTCTAAGATTTCAAGCAATCA
>Ga0209212_1002720_pt1 | contig 24536 bp, 19 predicted proteins | sample RifGroC2_FD_183996 | JGI IMG/M metagenome (GOLD analysis project Ga0209212, IMG submission 183996) | Groundwater microbial communities from Rifle, Colorado, USA - Groundwater C2 (SPAdes) (version 2) | ecosystem: Environmental > Aquatic > Deep subsurface > Groundwater | place: Rifle, Colorado... | reverse complement strand
CATCTTCGGGTCTCGCATCGACGTTTTCCCTCACCCTATCCCTCTCCCAGGGGGAGAGGGCATTTATTTACCCTCTCTCTCCGGGAGAGGGTGGCCAAAGGCCGGCTGAGGGCCTGCGTCGGCCCCTCCTGGCTGCCTTGTTCTCAGCTCGAAATCGAATCCTCTATGCAAGCGCTGCGCTATGAAGCTGCGCGTGCTGTGGGTCGGCAAAAGCCGTGATCCCTGGGTCAAGGATGCGCTCAGCGATTATGCCGGCCGTATCCGCCGTTATTCCCCTCTGGAACTGATCGACATCCGCGATGAAAAAGGGGCCGAGGCCGAAGAGATGCGCCGTCGCGAGTGCGAGCGGCTGGAGAAGCAGATTCCGTCCGGCGCGACCTTGATTCTGCTGGATGAACGGGGCGAACAGCTGGACTCACCCGGTCTGGCCGCCTTCATCGGTAAACAACGCGATGCGGGCAGCAGTGACTTGGTGTTCGTCATCGGCGGGGCCTACGGATTTTCCGATGAGTTTCGTCGCCGGGGCAAGCTGCTGGCCCTGTCACGCATGACCTTCACCCACCAGATGGTGCGGGTATTCCTGCTGGAGCAAATCTACCGGGCTTTTACAATCTTGAATGGTGAACCTTATCACCATTAACCGTATGGAGATTTTATGTCTAAAAAACCGCTCCTGCTGATGATTCTCGACGGCTGGGGGATCAACCCCAACCCCGCTCACAACGCCGTAGCCCTGGCGAAAACCCCTAACCTGACCCGCTTGCTGGCTGAGTATCCTCACGTACAGATCAACACCTCCGGCATGGCGGTTGGCCTGCCTGAGGGGCAGATGGGCAACTCCGAGGTCGGGCACCTAAATATCGGCGCCGGCCGGGTGGTCTACCAGGATCTGACCCGCATCACCAAAGCGATCCTGGATGGCGACTTCTTCACCAATCCGGTGCTGCTGGAATGCATTGCCAAAACCAAGGCGTCCGGCGGCCGGCTGCACCTGGCCGGACTATTGTCCGACGGCGGGGTACACTCCCACAACACCCACCTGTATGCCCTGCTGGAACTGGCCAAACAAGCAGGACTGACCGATGTCTTCGTGCACTGCCTGCTGGATGGCCGTGATACGCCGCCCCAGAGCGGCGCCGAGTATCTGGTCCAACTGGAGTCCGAGATCGCCAGGATCGGTTGTGGCAGGATCGCGACGGTCATGGGGCGCTACTACGCCATGGACCGTGACAACCGCTGGGAGCGGGTGGAAAAGGCCTACAACGCCATGGTCTGCGGTCAGGGAGTATTGCGCTCCTCTTCACAGGAGGCTATCGAGCAAAGCTACGCCGCCGGGGTGCATGACGAATTCGTACTGCCGGCTGTGATTGCCGAGCATGGCGCGCCAGTAGCAACCGTCAAGGATGGCGACGGTTTCATCTTCTTTAACTTCCGCTCCGACCGGGCCCGCGAGATCACCCGTGCCGTTGCCCTGGACGGTTTCGACGGCTTCCAGCGCCGTTGCTGGCCTAAACTTTCCGGCTATGTCTGCATGACCGAGTACGACGCCACCTTTGGCCTGCCGATCGCCTTTGGTTCCACTGAGCTGACCAATATCCTGGGCGGTGTGCTGGGCGCTGCCGGGTTGAAACAGCTGCGCATCGCCGAGACCGAGAAATACGCCCATGTGACCTTCTTCTTCAACGGCGGCAGCGAGGTTCCCTTTCCCGGCGAGGAACGCGTATTGATCCCCTCACCCAAAGAGGTCGCCACCTATGATCAGAAACCGGAGATGAGCGCCTACCTCGTCACGGACGAACTGCTCGCGCGCCTTGATCAGGATGTTTACGACGTGGTCGTGCTCAACTTCGCCAACTGCGACATGGTCGGCCATACCGGCATCGAGTCGGCAGCCATCAAGGCGGTGGAGGCGGTGGATGCATGTGTAGGCCGGATTGTGGCCAAAGTGCTTGAAAAGAAAGGGGCCGCGCTGATCACGGCCGATCACGGCAATGCCGAGCAGTTGATCGGTGAAAACGGCGAGCCGTTCACGGCCCATACCACCAACCCGGTCTGGTTCGTGGTGGTGGACGACAGCCGCAAGGGTGCCAAGCTGCGCGTGGGTGGCCGGTTGGCGGATATCGCCCCGACCATGCTCAAGATGCTGGGGATTGAACAGCCGCAGGAGATGACCGGGGAGAGTCTGCTGTGACTGTCGACGAAGCAAATCAAAGTTGAATTCAAAGCCGTCCAGCTCAGCGTTAGTCTGATTGGGCGGCTTTTTTGATTTTAGTGGGAGGTCAAATGCCACCAAAAGGGTTTACCTGTACGCAATGTGGTCACTGCTGCCTTAACCTCGGTGCTTAACAGACGTGCGCGACGGAGGAAGGTATTGCCTTGTGGGAGGAGCACGGACGTTGACGATCTCTTCGAATGGTAGTTGAGATAGCACCTGGAGTCTACGATATCTGGATGCATCCGGGGACCGGCGATTATGTCAGCAGCTGCCCCTGGCTGCATAAGTTACCACACCAGAACAAGTACGTCTGCCGGATACAGGATGTTAAACCCGGAGATTTGCCGGGATTATCCGCATTCGCGGAAAAAAGCCGGGGAAACCGGATGTCCGGGGTTCGGGTAAGGCCAATTTGTTTTGCGGCGGAGGTGGCATTGAGTGGTGAATAGAGCCTTAGGATTAATAAAATGGTAGTCCTCTCGTCAATTCAAGAGCGATAACTGCCATGACAGGACTTATTTTGTCGTAACACTGTGATTATATAAAGCCATCAAAAAAATACGCAGTTGCTAATGGAATGTTTCCAAAATCTAATCGTTTTATGCTAAAACTCGCTCAGAATGATCACAAGGTAAACAGTCGCCATGTCCCTTTACGAAGCCTATAAGCAATTCGCCTGGCCTACACCGGAACAGATTCTCAATCCTTCCGGCGCAGGCCCGAATGTCTTTGCCCAACTTGCCAAAGACAAACTGGGAAAGGCCATCGAGCGATTGCAGGATGGCACTGGTGTCAGGGTTGGAATATTGGCGGCAAGCCCCGAAGACGATGCCACGGAATCTCCCCTTGCAATTGTGTGCGAGTTCCAGCGGACAGCTTCTGAAAAAACCCTACAGGAAGCGCACCGGCTTGCCTGGAATTTCAGCTATGCTCCACTACTCATCACCATCGAACCGGGTCTTGTAAGGGCTTGGTCGTGTTGCGAAGAGCCTCCCGGCACCAACGAAAACAACCCATTCAAGGCGCAGATAAAACGATACGAACTTGGCAATTCGGAAGAGCATGGAGACCTGTCGTCACAAGCCGCCCGCTCCCTGCACTGGGTACAACTAGTTTCCGGGCAGTATTTCAAAGAAAACGAATCCCATTTCAAGCGCGACCATTGCGCCGACTACCTGCTTCTGGAAAACCTCAAGGGTGTACGCCAGAAGCTTATCGACGACAAAGGGCTCGATTCCGATATCTGTCATGATCTGCTGGCCCGCATCATCTTTGTCCAGTTCCTCTTCCACCGTAAGGATTCGAAAGGCAGGCCAGCACTTGATACAACACGTTTGAACAGGTTGTATGAAGATCGGATTCTTTCCGCAAGATATGAAGAACTGGCGCAAATACTAGAAAACTACGATGACAGTTACGCCCTGTTTCAATGGCTGAACAATAAATTCAATGGAGACCTGTTCCCCGGCAAGGCTCAGACCGAGGAAGAACGGCAGGCCGAATGGCAGAAGGAAAAGGACAACGTCAGGCCGGAACACTTGAGCCTGCTTGCTGATTTCGTCAGCGGAAAAATTGTGGTGGTTAGCGGTCAGATGTCTCTTTGGCCGCAGTATTCATTCGATGCTATCCCCATTGAATTTATCAGCAGTATCTATGAAACCTTTGTCGGCAAGAAGAAGGGAGTTGTCTACACGCCCGGTTACCTTGTTGACTTCATACTGGATGGTGTCCTGCCGTGGAACGATGAAAACTGGGATGTGAAGGTGCTGGATCCTGCCTGTGGCTCAGGGATTTTCCTGGTCAAGGCGTATCAGCGCCTGATTCACCGTTGGAAAAAGGCCAATCGCCAGGAGCCGGAGGCAAAGATTTTACGGGGTTTGCTGGAACGCAACCTGTTCGGTGTCGATATTGATCCCCATGCGGTGCGGGTCGCTTCCTTCAGTCTCTATCTGGCCATGTGCGATGCAATTGATCCGCGTCATTACTGGGATCAGGTAAAGTTTCCGCAACTGCGCAATCGGCGGTTGATTGCGTCCGATTTCTTTGCTGATGATATCCCTGGTTTCAGGTCGGTGGAGGATAAAGCAAGTTATGACCTGGTAATCGGTAATGCACCGTGGGGTAAAAACAGCGTAACGAAATGCTCTTTAGAGTGGAATGAGAAGGCGGAAAACAAGTGGGAAGTAACGTATGGTGATGTTGGTCCGCTATTTTTACCCAAGGCAGCAGCTTTGCTGAAGAAGTCTGGTTTTGTATCGATGTTGCAGCCGGCAATGGCCATGCTTTTCAATCAAATTGACTCAGCAACCATTTATAGAAAAAGATTGTTCGAGAATTTCAAAATCGAAGAGGTGGTAAACCTGTCAGCCTTAAGATTTGGGCTTTTCAGTAAGGCTATTTCGCCAGCATGCATTATAACGATAAGAGATCACCAGCCGACTGGGGAACCTTTATCGTATATTTGTCCCAAACCAACTTTTAACTCAACTGAAGAGTATCGAGTAACGATTGATCCCCGTGATATAAATCCTGTGTATCCTCATGAAGCAGCCATAGATCCTTTGGTTTGGACAACCCTGATGTGGGGCGGGAGACGTGACCTAGCTTTTATAAAAAGCCTCCGTAACTGCAAAAATCTTGAATATTATGAAACGGCTGGAAATACTGTAAGTCGTCAAGGCATCATTCGTGGCGATCGAACAAAAGTTCAAAACTCTATATTGGGCAAGCGGATTTTGGACTCGAAAGAGTTACCGATGCATACATTTCTCTCAATTGATGCGAAGAGTTTGCCTGAAAACTTTGATCCACGCACTCATTCTAAAGACTCTACCAAATATGATGCTTTTAGATTGCCTCAGTTGATTATTAAACAAGGATGGCAGCAAAAACGGAGAAGATTTCAGGCGGCCTTAATAGCTTCCGATGAAAAAACGGGGGCGATACTCTGCTCAAAAAGTTATGTAAGTGTTCATTGCAAGGTAGAAACAGAAATATTAAGATCAGCTTCGCTTAGTCTGAACAGTAAGTTGGGGGTTTATTTTTTACGCTTAACCAGCGGTCGTTTTTGCTCTTACAGGCCTGAACCCAATGTACAGGACCTGCTCAGAATTCCCCTTGCTGAACCAAATGCCACCCTGTTCAACAATATTCAAAGTTATGAAGATGTTGATTCACGCGTCCAACAAGCCCTTGGTGTTAAAGAGAGTGAATGGATTCTTGTTGAAGACCTGTTTGACTATACGCTTCCCGATTTCGGAACAGATAACAACACATCCGCATATGCCCTTACCAGGAAAGCGTCTAACACAAATAATGAAATGATTTTGGAAAGCTACTGCCACTCTTTCCTGAAAGTCCTCCGGGCAGGATTCGGAGAGGATATTAATGTATCGGCAACAATTTTCCAGGAAATGGTAACCTTCCTGCCTGTGCGCATGGTAGCCATACACTTTGATTTCTCTGACGGTGACGATGTACGCCATGAATCGATTACCTCCCCTGACCTTCTGGCCCGTCTTCAGGAGTTGAATACGAAGTTCATGGACATCTCCAAGGCAAAAGGGGGCATCTTCTATCAACGGGTTGTAAGGGTGTACGATTCGGTCAAAATAGACGGTAAGAATGTACCGACGGTATACCTGATAAAGCCTGATCAAGTCCGCTACTGGACCCGCTCAATGGCACTTCGCGATGCGGACGATGTTGCCGCCGACGCTCTGCTGTGGCGGAAGCAGGCACTTCTCGGCGTTGCAATGGATTCGGAGCCTGCTCGTGCATAGGAGGTTGACCATCGGCGAGGCACGTTGGCCGGAAACTCCGGACTTCTCAGCGGTCGCCGCACACTGGAATAAAAACTCCTCAACCGTCATGCTTGGGTTTGTTTGGAAGGGGTATGATCTTCTTGGCTCCGGGGTCTTGTCAAAGGTCGATGTTGCGCTAGTAGACGAACAATTGGAACGAAACATCACCCAGTTTCTTACCCCCAAAGTACGCGATTGTATGACGGGATACGAACCTTTCCAGGTTGAACAGGGTGTTTACGAATTTGAGACAAGAGTCTCAGCATCAGCACAGCCGCCGTTATACGATCTTGCCTTTGTGCTCAAATCGAATCCTAGGATTATGTGGCCCATGGAGGCCAAGGTTCTCAGGTCTGATGGAGATGTTGGCAGGTACGTGAATGAAATTACTGACAACTTCCTGACATGTCGTTACGCTCCGTTCTCTGGGGAAGGCTCAATGCTGGGGTATCTGTTGGCAGGTGAACCGGCGAAAGTTTTTGAAAAAATAGCGATCAAAATACCCTGCAACTTGGAGGATCATCCGCATTTCACCTCTCGTAACCACAAGACCTCCGACCATGTCCGTTTAGTCCCCACTGATAAGAGCTATCCCACCAATTTCCGTTGTCATCACCTGATCATTCCTTTGAAGTATGGGCAATAGTGGCATCGCCTCTAGCTTTATGATGCAACGTCAAGATAAAATTATCTTCGAATCCACAATATACCATCACCCCATTTACCCGACACCTAATAACTCACTCTCTTTCTCTACTACTACCCGCGTAGGCCTGAACCTTGCCTAGGGAGGCGCAAAGCGCCTTTACCCACCGTGAGACGGTTGACTTCATCCTTGACCTGACCGGATATAAAAAATCCAGTTGCGGCAAATGCATATCATGGTAATATACATTTATGATTGATTTCTCGCGGTTAATCGGCTTTGATTGGGACAACGGCAATAGCCGCAAGAACGATAAACATCGTGTCAGCCAGGCTGAGGCAGAGCAGGTATTTTTTAATGATCCCCTGCTGCTTGTAGAGGATGGAGTCCACAGCGCCACAGAGCCCAGGCTGCATGCTCTGGGCAAGACAGAAACCGGCCGGTTAGTGCATGTCACATTCACATTGCGTTTCAATGGCAGCAAAATCCGCGTTATTTCTGCCCGCGATATGCATCGAAAGGAACGTGCTATTTATGAGCAAGAAAGTTAAACCGACACCCTCCTTTGCGTCAGAAGACGAAGAACGGGCTTTTTGGGAGACGCATGACTCGACGGAGTATGTTGACTGGTCAAAGGCAAAGCGGGTAAGACTGCATAATCTGAAGCCGACCACCCAGTCGATATCGCTGCGTCTGCCGATATCTTTGCTGGAAAGCATCAAGACGGCGGCCAACAGCCGTGATGTACCTTACCAGTCGCTGATCAAGGTCTGGTTGAGTGAGAAACTTCACGATGCTCATTAAGCAGACTTACGCAGCTTGACCAGCTCGAATATTTTTTCAAGGAAGGTGCCATGAAAACCGCAAAGATCCCCGCAACCAACCAGGAATTTCCCATCGGCAAGATCGTCTGCCTGGCGCGCAACTACGCCGAACATGCCCGTGAACTGGGCAACGAGACCCCGGCCGCGCCGGTGCTGTTCATGAAACCCTCATCTTCTGTGATCGCTGACAACGGTGCGGTTCGGATTCCAGCCTGGTCCCAGGAGTGCCACTACGAGGTGGAGCTGGCGGTGCTGATCGGCAAGACGTCGCGCAAGGTGCCTGTCGAAGCGGCGATGGAACATGTGGCCGGCTATGGCGTGGCCATCGACATGACCCTGCGCGATGTGCAGAACCAGTTGAAGGCCAAGGGGCTCCCCTGGGAGATCGCCAAGGGGTTTGACAGCGCCTGCCCGCTGTCCGACTTTGTTCCCGCCGCTGTGATCCCGGATCCGCACAACCTTGAACTGCGGCTGTCGGTGAACGGAGAACTCAAGCAGAACGGCACCTCGTCCGACATGATCCATCGTGTGCCCCAGATCGTCTCCTATATCTCCGGTATATTTACCCTGGAACCGGGAGACGTCATCCTGACCGGCACACCGGCCGGAGTTGGCCCGGTTCAGGCCGGGGATACCATGGCTGCCGAAATATCGGCGGTAGGCCGGCTGAAGATTTCCGTGCAATAATATAGAAATATATATTGACGGATGGGATCGTTCCGGCAATAATTATCGAAAACACGGGGGGGTCCTATCATGGAAACGGAAACGGAAATGGTGTGCCCGGAGTGTCAGGGATTGATGGTCCTGATGCCTGGCTGAGGTGGTCTCTTCTGGCGGTGCCAGAAGTGCGGAGTCAGGCTCTCTTACAACAGTGAGAAAACTGAAGGTTGCAGCTGTTCGTAGGCAGTAGCGACGGGGCAGATCCAATCTGCCCCGTTTTTGTAAAAGCTGTGGTTTCTATGCCGCAGCCTAAATTTTCCTTTGGATACATTATCTGCCCGTCGCATGCGGTGAGCAATGACCAAGGACAACCATTTCAGTCGTAAAAAACGACTGCCGCGCATCATGCGGCTACTCCGGCGGATTCGTCCGGCAAATCTGCCGGTCACCTACCGGCACAACCGGGTTGTACTCTTCCCCGACGGCCCCGGCTTCTTCCGTTCGCTGCACGCCGCAATTCGCTCGGCGCAACATTTTGTCCTCCTCGAATATTACCTGATCCGCGATGACCGCACCGGTACGGCCTTTGCCGCCGAGTTGGCAGAGGCTGTCAAACGCGATGTGCGTGTCCTGCTGATTTACGACTACATTGGCTGCGTCGAAACCCCGTCATCCTATTTCAAGAACCTGGCGCAGCGGGGCGTCGAGCTGATCCCGTTCAACACGCCTTCGTTCAGGCGCGGTGTGGGTTGGTTTGACAAGCGCGATCACCGCAAGATGGCGCTGATCGACGGCAAGCTGGCCTTTTTGGGCGGTTTCAACATTGGTGACGAATACGCCGGCATCGTTGCCTTACTACAGCGTTTCCGCGATGTAGGTTTCAGCATCAGCGGTAATGCCGTGCAGGAGCTGGTTCGCATATTCTGCGAGGCCTGGCAGATGGAACGGGGAGAGTTGCCGGATCTGCTCCGACAGCAAATGTCCGGCAACAATCAGCCCTGTACCACAAAACATGGTAAGGCTTGCGTCACCGTCGTCAGTGGCGGACCTCACCACCGCAGTTCCTATATCCGCAGTGCCTATCTGGTCAGTCTGGCTTCAGCCTCGGAAGAGATCATTATTGCCACCCCATATTTTGTTCCCGGTCCGCGCATTATCCGCTCCCTGCTGCGGGCGACGCGTAGAGGGGTGCGGGTACGCTTGTTGCTGCCGTCGCGGTGCGACGTGCCTGTGGTGAGCCTGCTGGGGCGCAGTTATTATGGCGCACTCCTTAAACAGGGGATAGAGATCTACGAACTGGAAGGTGAGATCCTGCATGCCAAGGTTATGCTGATCGATGGGGAGCGGACGGTCATTGGCTCGGCCAACCTGGATCAGCGCAGCTTTCACCGTAATTTCGAGATCAATGGCATCATCGACAGCAATATCTTCGGAGGTCAAATCAACCGGATGCTGCAGGAGGACTTCATGGGTTCCCGGCGAATATTTCTGGAACACCATGAACAACGGGGAATCATTGCTCGCATGCTGGAGAAGGTGGTAAACCTGTTCAGCTGGTTCTTGTAGGTGCTGTTTCCCTCAAACGGAAGATGATCAGCAGCATCCGGAACCAGAGCCATACGGCTGCTGCTGTGATTAAGCCTGCCGGACGGGAGCGTGTCAGCCATTCCAGATGCTGCTGAAAGAAACTGAGCCGGCGGGTCTCAATGCTTCCTTGAGTCCGCTCTGCCCGATAGTTGCGGCGAACATCCAGCCAGAAGAATATCTGCCAGATGTTTGCGGCTACATGCCGTCCGGTATTCTGCCAGAAGGTCAGGCGCCAGCGTCGGTCATGCCGGGCAAGGCGTGTGCGGATGCCTTCCAGGAGTGGAAGTAGCCGCAGGCGGCCTGTGTTGGCGTGGCACTGGTAGAGGCTGGGCAGGAACTCGAAGAACTCTTTCCAGCCCACGACAAAGCTGTTAACGATGATGGCATTGAAGACCTGCCGTGTGGCGAACCCTTCAAGCTCAAATCTGCGGGCTGATGTGCTGACTTCGGTGGGCAGCAGCATCCAGTGCCCCTGTTGCGTTACCTGTCCCGCCAGCATGACATCCTCATAAAACGGGAGCGAGGTGTCAAAGCCGCCCAATTGTGCAAAGAACGTGCGTGACAGCAGACAACCCTGGTCGCCGCGGATACAGTCGGCCCGATCCAGGCGGGCCTTGGCTTCGTAAAAAAAGTAGGCCGGCGAAGGAGAGGTATCGCTCCGGCGGAAGCGTAAACCAAAGCGGGCGGCAACTGCCTGGGAGCCGGTTTTAGCCACCTGCTTCCAAAAGGCTGAGATGGCGCTGGATAGGGCCTGAGGTTCAAGGAAACGGCTGTCGGCGTGCAGGAACAGCAGCACTTCCCCCTTGGCAAGGGCAGCCCCGCTGTTCATCTGCTGCCCTCGGCCTCGTGCCGCATGGATGATCTCCACCAGGAAGGGAACCTTTTTTGCCAGTTCCGAGGCCAAGCGCTGCGTTCCGTCAACGGAACCGCCGTCACATAGCAGCAGCTCAAAACGGATCGCTCGCTGTGCAGCAAGGGCAGCGAATAGTGTCGGCAGTTCAGCGGCCTCATTGAGAACCGGCACGATAATGGAGAGTTCGGGGTTACGGTCGCTATTCATGGCAACTCCAGGAGAATCGAGAGCAGTGTATCCAAAACAGCCGCATTTGCAACCTGAAGATGTGACCGGCCTGGTCGATACCCATTGCCATTTGGATTTGGAACCCATGGCATCCTGCCTATCCGTGGTGCTGGCATCAGCCCGCCTGGCAGGAGTGGCCCGCTTCGTGGTGCCGGGGGTTCATCCTGCCGGTTGGGAGCGGATGAATGTGATCGCACAGGAACAGGGCGGGGTGTTTCCCGCATTCGGCATTCACCCCATGCATGCGGATCTGGCCGATGACAATGTTCTGGGCCGCCTGACTGAAATCGCTGGCAGCGGTATCGCCATCGGCGAGATTGGCCTGGATCCATTGTATTCTGTTCCTCTGGAGGTGCAGGAAGGCGCTTTCCGGGAGCAGCTGCGCCTGGCCGTCTCCCTGGGGCTGCCGGTACTTGTTCATTGCCGCCGTGCCTTTCAGCGAGTGCTGCAGATTCTGCGCGAAGAGAATGCGCACCAGGTGCGGGGGATCATGCACGCCTTTTCCGGTTCAGTTGAAATGGCACGAGAATTCATGCGCCTTGGATTTCTCATATCCATTTCCGGGACGGTCACTTGGGACAACGCCGTTCGCCCGGTCAGTCTGGCGAGGCAACTGCCTCTGGAGTCGCTGGTGCTGGAAACTGACGCCCCAGACCTGACACCGCAAGATTTCAGAGGGCAGCCGAATCAACCGGCGTATCTTGTCGAAGTGCTGCGCGCCGTAGCGCAGATCAGGGGGCTGCGCCCTGTGGATGTGCTCCGGCAGACAACAAGGAATGCCGAAATGCTTTTATATGGCCATATCCATTGCGATTGACATTCCCTTGGCCCCCATTACACTATAACCATGCCTGTAGTCGCAGAGGGTGTTAGTCTTGGGACAATTTTTTGATTTTAAAATGTCTTGCTTCCGGCACGGGTAGAAGGTAGTCTTACGACCACATCCATACAAAGGAACCGCAACGTGAAATTTCTACTTATTATTGCCTTTTTGGGACTTTCCATGGCCCTCACCGGCTGCAGTATGTTCAGCTCCTGGAAGAGCATTCCTCCGCCGGGCGGCTGTGACCAGTGCCATACCGTGGCGATCAGCACCAATTGGCAGATTGCATATCAGCCAGCGGTTGTGGCGGATGAACGTGGCCGGCAATTTTTCCAGACGCCGGAATATAATCTTGCCTTGAAAGGTACACAGCAATCTCCCCTGGAGACCAAGAAGGTCGAAGAGATGGCCTGCTTTAGCTGTCACAAGTCGCCTACCCAGGCTCATCGCGAACGGAAAGGCCGCTTTCACCACTGAGGAAGATTATACGACCATTATTAGCGTAAATGTATGATGTGAAAAATAACTTGACAATGTTATTTTAGTGAGTATATTCAGAAATCGATTTTAAAACCATACGCATAGCGTTTAAATGGTCAATTACAAAAGAAAAAAAGGAGACACAATGAAAAAGCTGATTACACTGACACTCGTACTGGCCCTTGCCGCTGCTTTCACTGCTGGTTGCAAGAAAAAAGAAGAAGCACCTGCTGCTGCACCTGCTGTTGAGGCACCGAAGCCAGTTCAGGCTCCTATGTCCGCTGCTAAGCCTGCTGATGCTGCCGCTCCTGCTGCTGCACCTGCTGAAGAGAAAAAACACTAAGACTGAAGTCAGCTTCAGTATAAAAGCCTGCGGGATTTCCCGCAGGCTTTTTTTGTCTCTACCGTTTACCTCAGGGGTCTGACATGCATGAAATGTCCATAACTCAGGGCATCATCGATATTTGCGAGAAACACGCCGGTGGCCGGCGGGTATTGTCTCTGGACGTTGAAATTGGCGAGCTCAGCAGTGTCGTGCCTGAAGCGGTGGAGTTCTGCTTCGAGGCCTGCAGCTCCGGTACCCTGCTGGAAGGCGCCCATATGAACATCATTCGTGTGCCGGGCAGGGGGCATTGCCAGGATTGTGGTGCCGACACGGTACTCACCGCCGTGTTCGGAGCCTGTCAGAGCTGTGGAGGCTATCGGGTTGCCATCCTGTCGGGTGAGGAGATGCGGGTCAGAGAAATCGAGGTTGAATGATAAGGGCGCTGCCGGTTGGCAACGCCCTTATCATTCAGCAATGACGCCTACAACACGCGGCTCACGTCCGCAGTCACATGCTCCGCGTACTTTGTGAAGTTCTCCTTGAACATGCCGACCAGCTTGAGGGCAGTCTCATCGTATTTGGTTTTGTCGAACCAAGTGATGCGGGGGTTAAGCACTTCGGCAGGCACTTCCGGACAGGCGGTGGGGATCTCCAGGCCGAAAACGGCATCTTTTTCAAAGGCACCTGAATTAAGGGTGCCGTCCAGGGCTGCATTGACCAGTGCACGAGAGTAGGCAATCTTTATACGGCTGCCGATCCCGTAAGGACCGCCGCTCCAGCCGGTGTTGACCAGCCAGCAGGAAGCATTATGCTGGATGATCTTTTTACGAAGCAGTTCACCATAAACAGCCGGGTTGAGCACCATGAACGGCCCGCCGAAACAGGTGGAAAAGGTGGCGGAAGGCTCTCTGACGCCAGCCTCGGTACCAGCCACCCGGGCAGTGTAGCCGGAAAGGAAATGGTACATGGCCTGCTCCTTGGTGAGGCGTGCAATCGGCGGCAGCACACCATAGGCATCGCAGGTCAGCATAATGATGTTGGCTGGATGTCCGGCTGTTCCCGAAGGTACGATGTTGGGAATATGGGTCAAGGGATAGGAGGCCCGGGTATTTTCAGTAAAGGAGTCGTCGTCCAGATCGACGCGACGGGTATGGGTGTCGATGGAAACATTTTCCAGGATCGTGCCGAATTTGCGGGTGGTTTCGTAAATCTCCGGTTCGGATTCCTTGGATAGTTTGATGATCTTGGCATAACAGCCGCCTTCAAAGTTGAAGATGCCCTTGTCATCCCAGCCATGCTCATCGTCACCGATCAGCGAGCGATTCGGATCTGCGGAGAGAGTTGTTTTGCCGGTCCCGGAAAGGCCAAAGAAAATGGCCGAATCACCTTTAGGACCAACGTTGGCAGAACAGTGCATCGAGAGGATTTTTTTCTCGACTGGGAGCAAGTAATTAAGGATGGTAAAGATCGATTTTTTGTTTTCGCCGGCGTAACTTGTACCGCCGATTATGATCAACTTCCTGGCGAAATGGATGATGATGAATGCTTCAGAATTGGTACTGTCCAGCGAGGGTATGGAATGGAAGTTGGGCATGTTGATCACGGTAAACTGCGGCCGGTGATTATCAAGCTCTGCCTCGGTGGCGCGCACGAACATGTTACGGGCAAAGAGCGAATGCCAGGCCTTCTCGGTAATAACGCGGATAGGAAGGCGATGTTCCTTGTCGGCCCCGGCAAAACAGTCCTGAACGAACAAGTCCTTGCCGTGCATGTAAGCCAGCATCCGGTTATACAAACCATCGAACTTGGTTGATTCAAAGGGTTTATTGACCTTGCCCCAGGCAATGTTTTCATGCGTACTCGGCTCATCCACGATGAACTTTTCGTTTGCGGCGCGGCCTGTATAGTGGCCGGTTTTGACGGCAATGGCACCCAGGTGTGAAACCAGTCCTTCGCCACGCTTTACAATCTGTTCATAAAGGACAGCCGTGGGTGGTGTCCAGTAGATCAGGTTTGCATTGGTGATGCCGTGTTCTTCGAGTCCGGAGCCACGGGTAACATCATTGAATTTCACAGTACTACCTCCTGATGGATTCGGAACAATTCTGAGTGTACCACTCAAAAGTGTCATGTCGAGCCTAAGCCGAAACTAACGTACTAAAATAAAAAGCTGGGCGACAAAACCGTTGTAATCCGGCAATGTCGTCCAGCTTTTTGGTTACGGCATTGTTGTGTTCTTGCAGTCTATGGCAACGCAATAAGGCTGCGTGGTTCTAATCGTTAAAGCCATCCGCGTCGGCGGTTGGATCAAACTGTTCCCAGTGTTCCGGAGAGCGCCACAGGCCGGAAAGAATCAGTTCGCGGATGTGCATGAATTCCTTGGGCAGTCGGTCGTACATCTTGACGAACAGCTCCTCGTGGGAAATGATCTCATCCTTCCAGACATCGCGGTCAACCGACATCAAATCATAGAACTGTTCACGGGTGACGCTATCCAGACCATTCCAGTCCAGGTCTTCGTGGCGCGGCATCCAGCCCAGCGGACTTTCTACGGCGGCTGCATGGCCGTTGACCCGTTCCACGATCCATTTGAGGATGCGCATGTTTTCGCCATAACCTGGCCAGAGGAACTTGCCGTTGGCATCCTTGCGGAACCAGTTGACGCTGAAGATGCGGGGCGGTTTGGGTGTTGTCCGTCCGACCTGCAGCCAGTGGGCAAAATAATCGGCCATGTGATATCCGCAGAAGGGGAGCATGGCAAAGGGGTCGCGACGGACATTGCCAACGGCGCCGGTTGCGGCCGCTGTTGTCTCGGAACCCATGGTGGCGGCCAGATAGACGCCGAAGCTCCAGTTGAAGGCCTGGTACACCAGCGGGATGACGGTGTTGCGGCGTCCGCCAAAGATAAAGGCGCTCATCGGTACACCTTTGGGATTTTCCCATTCCGGATCGATGGAGGGACATTGGCTTGCCGGTGAGGTGAAACGTGAGTTGGGGTGAGCAGCGTTTCTGCCGCAGCCGGGGGTCCATTCGTTGCCCTGCCAGTCAATCAGCTTCTCGGGGGGTGTGTCCGTCATCCCTTCCCACCATACATCGCCATCCGGGGTCAGCGCCACGTTGGTGAAGATGGAGTTCTTGGTACATGAGGCCATGGCGTTCGGGTTCGTAGCGTCCGAGGTGCCGGGGGCCACGCCGAAAAAACCGTATTCGGGGTTGATGGCATACAGTTGCCCATCCGGTCCGGGCTTGATCCAGGCGATGTCGTCGCCAACGGTCGAGATTTTCCAGCCGGTCTTGTTGAAGGTTTCGGGCGGCACCAGCATAGCCAGGTTGGTCTTGCCGCAGGCGCTGGGGAAGGCGGCCCCCAGGTAGGTCTTTTCGCCATTTGGTGATTCAATTCCCAGGATGAGCATATGCTCGGCCAGCCAGCCTTCATCCTTGGCAATCTTGGAGGCAATCCGCAGGGCCAGGCACTTCTTGCCCAGCAGGGCATTCCCGCCGTAACCGCTGCCATACGACCAGATCGAGCGTTCTTCGGGGAAATGGACGATATATTTTTCCTTGTTGCAGGGCCAGGGCACATCTTTTTGTCCCGGCTCCAGAGGGGCGCCTACCGAATGCAGGCAGGGAACGAACTCGCCGTTGCCGAGCACATCCAGGACAGCCTTACCCATGCGGGTCATGATACGCATATTTACGGCAACATAGGGGGAGTCCGAGATCTCAACGCCGATCTTGGCGATCGGTGAGCCGAGCGGGCCCATGCTGAAGGGAATCACATACATGGTGCGGCCGCGCATGCAGCCCTTGAAGAGCTTGTGCAGGGTTTCCTTCATCTCTTTGGGTGGCGTCCAGTTGTTGGTCGGGCCCGCATCCTGTTTGGAGATGCTGCAGATAAAGGTACGGTCTTCAACACGGGCCACATCGCCAGGATCAGAGCATGCCAGGTAACTGTTGGGGCGCTTTTCCTGGTTCAGTTTTTTGAACGTGCCGCCTTGCACCAGCTGGTTGCAGAGAGCGTCATACTCTTCCTGTGACCCGTCACACCAATGTATCCTTTCAGGCTGACACAAAGCCGTAACTTCTTCCACCCACTTCATCAGTTGTTCGTTGTTCGGAACATCGTAACTCATACTCCACTACCTCCCCTTGTCGTTAAGTTCTGTAACTAAACCGAAAAGATCTTGGCCCAACTTGTTCCCTCTGGCAGCACACTCCGGAATTTACAAGCTTCGTAGCATTGGCATATACTGCCTGAGGAAAAGTAAAAAATTTATCTACGTTAAATAACACAAGAAACTAAAATAACAAAATACTTTATAAAAAAACCGATGTTTTATTGCCGTGACAATGACTTCACTAAGCAGTAGCATGAGCATTTATTAGTGTTCGGGTAGGCAGTAATGTATACAGTTTTTTAGGCAAAATAAAGGAGGGTTCTGATGAAAATAATCCGTATGGTTCATTGCGGTTTTATGGCTGCTGTTGTTCTGGCTGTCTTTGCCGTGCCGCAGGGATTGTGTGCGGCCGGCAGTTCGGATGTGGTGGAGCGCGACAGGGTATTGCCGTTAAAGCCCACTTCCGATTGGAACAGCCAGATGGCGCTCGGTATCCTGCCTGCAGCGGATCTTGAAGGCAGAGCTGCTTCAGTCGGCATAAGCGATTATCGTTTCAGGCTGGTGAAAAACCATAAACTTGACAGCAAAATGACATTGACCATTGGTGGCGGCTATGGACTCAAGCACATTGATGCGTCAACTTCTGTCGGTCTGCCACAGGACTTGCATGCCCTTTTTCTCGAAGCTGGCGCACACTACGGCATCAACGATAAAAGCTTTGTGACTTTGAAGGTCTATCCGGGATTATATAGTGATTTTAGTGATATCGGCAGCGATGACCTGCGGCTGCCGGTGTTGGCATTGGGGGGCTATGCCTTTGATAGCGGCATTACTCTGGTTGGGGGATTCGCTTATCGGTTCGGCAATCATGATTCAACGATCATACCAGCCATCGGGATTACCTATCAGCTTGACGAACGATGGCGACTGTCCATAATTGCACCGCGTCCCGCTGTAATCTACAACGCATCACGCGAAATGAGCTTTTTCGTTGGCGGGGACTTTGCCAGCGACGAATATGAACTCAAAGACCGTTCGCTGGGGGCCAAGGTTATAAAATACCGTGATTACAAGGTGATGGGAGGCGTTGAATATCTGCCGCAGCCTGCCGTCAAGCTGACTGGTGCGATCGGTTATGCCTTTGATCGCCGATTCGATTTTTATGATGGGAACCGGTCCGGTATGGGGATCGACAATGTACCCTTCTTTCGGTTAGCCCTGGATATGGGCTGGTAGGGCATCAAGCGGAATCAGCGTTGGATCGGAAACCCGTTGCGATACCAGCCGACTATGCCGTCTGCCATGTGGTAGACTTCCTTGTAGCCCCGCTGGGTGAGCAGGTCTGCCACCGGTTTTGAACGGGAGCCGACCGCGCAGTACACCAGGATCGGTTTATTCTTCGGCACCTCGCTGATGCGCCGCTCAAATTCTCCGATCGGGATCAGCACCGCCCCGGACAGCCTGGCCTGACTGAACTCCTGCGATGTGCGCACATCCAGCAGATAGATGGCGCCATTCTTGGCCAGCAGGTTTTTTGCCTCCCGCGAGGAGACATCCCGTGTGGCTGCGAATACCTGCGTTGCCAGTATCAATGCCGCTGCAATCGTCAGCAAATACGTTTTAATCACTCACAAGCTCCTTATAGCTCTAATGTGTACCCAACCAGGGCAACCTGAAACTCTCTCGGCAACTCCCGTGACAAGCGGGCCGAAGCGGCAAAGCCGGTGCAGTGACCGGCAGCCAGTTTTGTTACCCCCAGTGCCCGAATAGCGGCCACAGTCTTCTCGATCTGCTCCTGACTGCAAAATCCGAGGTGTGTGCCGCCTATCACGGCAAAAATATCCCGTCTGCCGGTCATATAAGCTACATGCTCCAATGTATTTACCAATCCCGCATGGCAGCACCCCAGGATGACCACCAAGCCTTTATCCGTCTCCAGCACCAGCGACTGGTCATCGGGCGTTATGTCCAATTCCTGGCCGGTGCAATCGCAGTACAACCCTTGATCGCCAGTTTCAAAATCGGTCACCCGCGGTACTTCGCCGGTCAGGTATATGCCCGGTGCGATCTCACGGAAATCCTTCGAAAGATCGAAGGTTGCGCCTGCCGCCTCCAGTTCTGCCCGGCTGGCGGGTATGCCGATCGGATAACATTCACCCGTGTCCTTGATCCTGTTTCGCGGCTTGAAGATTCCGGGGTGGCCGTAGACCTGCTTGGGGCCGCACTCCCTAAGCAGCGGCAGCAGTCCGCCGGCGTGGTCATAATGGCCGTGGGAGAGGATCACCTTCTGCACCCTGGAGAGATCCTTGTTCATCCGGCGGGCATTGTGCAGCAGGGTCAGTCCCTGGCCGGTATCGAACAGGAGCGGTGCACCTTCGCTTGGCACTATAAGCACAGAAAAACCATGCTCCCCCAGCGTACCGGAGATGGGGCCGACACTGTTCTCGCACAGGACGGTTAGGCGGTAGTTCATTTGATTTATACCTCGTAAGATTAGTTACGTTCTGTATTACCGAACCAATTATTACACCCTGTGGGAAATTTTCAGACCGTCGATGAATGCGACCTACCTGACTGGCGCTCCGCCACGCTAACTTTTCGTGCGAGGCGCTTTAGGCAGAGCCCGCGCAGCCTGCTCAAAGTCTTTGTCCACAGGGCGAACGTCTGTGGCTGTCAGTGTCTTATACTTGCAATATTCCAGATCGGCCTTGGACTGCGCCATTTCGTGGGAAATACGTCCCGCGTGGGTGAGAATGTCACGGTCGTTGAGCGTAAGGAAGGCATCCAGTTTATTGACCCAGTCCGCCATGTACATAGGCACACGGCGCATGGCCTGACCTTCGGCGAAGACAAGGTATTGCTCCACAAGATTATTGAGTGCAGCCAGCTCCGGCTCGGTGAGGTAGTTTTTGGCAATGGTCACATCCTGCTTTCGAATCACTGCACCGCGCCAGTTAGTCAGCCCCAGGTTGGGCTTGGTGGCGTTTACCCGGTCGTGGATAATCTCTGCTGCGGTCTGTCCGGTAATAGCCCAATGGACCTTGTTCTGAACAGTTTTGAAGAACCCGATACTGATCTCCTGCGTGGGATCATAGTCTATGCTGGTGGCGTAGATGTCCGTGATTTTCTGGTAGAATCGTCGCTCGGAAGTGCGGATATCCTGAATCCGGCGCGTCAGTTCCTCAAAATAGTCGAAGGGCAGGTCTGGGTTTTTCAGGCGTTCGTCATCAAGGGCAAACCCTTTGACGATGTATTCCCGCAATCGCTGAGTGGCCCATATTCGGAAACGGGTGGCAACAGTGCTTTTCACGCGGTAGCCGACCGAGATGATCATATCGAGGTTGAAAAACTCTATCTCGCGGGTAACCTGCTTATTCCCCTCTATTTGAACTGTTGCAGATTTTGCAACAGTTCCTTCCGGGAGCAATTCTCCTTCATCAAAGACATTTTTGATATGTCGGGAGATGACCGACTTGTCCCGCTGGAATAGCTCGGCAAGCTGGTTGAGCGACAACCAGACGGTCTCACCCTCGAATCGCACATCAATTTTCAGTTTTCCATCCTCGGTTTGATAGACAAGAAACTGGCTGTTGTTCTGTATTGGCGATTTGTTGCTCATTGTATAGCCTCGTTACATCATTGTCTAATGTCGCATTGGAAATTGTAATTCGACAGACCTTACTGCATGTTTCTCAAAGTGGGATTTATTTCAGCTCAGCTTCGAACCATCGACGGATATCGTACTAGGATATTCCATCAACTACTAAAAATGCAGATAAAAATGATTCAGCATTGTCATATGCCCAAGCCCTTCCAGCAATTTTTCCGCCCATTGATCACAATCTGAAAGCTTGATTTCATAGGTATTTTCAGTATTGCCATCTGGCATAACACATTTCCAGATGTTTACCAAGAGCACCCGGATTTCATCGGCATGCGGCGATGAATCAAAAACACCAGCGTTGACTTCGTCCAGCAATACCTGCATCTGTTCTATCAGCCGGGTTAACGCCTCTGAGGCCTCTTGCGCCTTTAAAACAACATGTTTCTGGAGAATCGCCATACCGATTTCATCAAGGTTATCAGGCGTTTTACGTAAGTCCGCCAAGTGATCAACATACACTAACAGCTCTGAAGCAGCCTGCTGCAGTAGCTGTATTTTCCCCGGAGTTATTGGCTCGACTGATTCTATACCAAGTTGCTGCAACACTTCGGAATCAACTTCTCTCGGCATGAACAGCCAGGTTTTTTCGGGATCCAAGACCTTCTCTCCACCCCAGAAAAGACAAGATGAAAGATGCCAGACTCCATTCTGCAAATACTCTCCGGCAACGAACGGGACAATCAATATGTGCGGCCATTTGAGATCAAGAACATAATGTTTCAGCGTCCTGATATCCATCGGTGCAAACGCTTCTTCAAGCATCTGTACGAGCTTTTGATAAGCCTCAATAATCGCCAGTGAATTTTCTGCATCAAGACGAAACCAGAGACTTGGCCACCCTTCCCAGAGTGCTGCTTCACTGATGATCGAACCGCTCCATCCAGAATCGGGCAATGTGTTCAGCCGACGTTTTATGTTGTCCATCATTTTACTCTGAGCCCGATCAAACGCCGCAACAGCACGCACATCGGCGGAATCCCATTTGTTTTCGGGATGATATACAAATTGATACCATAAGGCCCAGGCCGTAGTGAAAACATTCCTCTCTCTACTTTCCAGTTTATGGAGGCGTTCAGTAGCAATGAATACGGATAACAGCTCGTGAAAGGTTTGTTGAAATCCGGCAAGCGCTTTTAATGCGTCACCCAGATTATGCAAGCTCAGTCGATCCGTGTTGGGTTTGTAACCAAGCTCAGAAACCCGTCTCAGGTATTGCTCACGTTCATAATTTGTCTTCATCCGACCAATGGCGCTGTTGATTATCAGAGACTGTGCAGACTGATTAAAATAATTCCCCAGCGAAGAAAAATATTCATTTTTTGTTTTCAAATACGGTTGATACGCCTGGAGCACAAGAGCTATGGACTGGTCTTTTCGGGTCTTCACGGCGGATTCATTTTCAGAGGTACCACCGCCTTCTCCGACCAATCCCCATTCATCGACAGCTATTCTCGGCAGACTCAAATTCTGGTTAACCGCCTTGTTACTCTCACTCCATAACTCCTGCGGCAGTTTTCTAGACAGTATTTCGGCCCTGTTCCCTGCAAAATAGGCGGTCAAGGCTTTTACAAGGGCGTTGAGTGCCATAATAACCTGCTCTCGAATCTCAACCGTTGCTTCTGCGTATTCCTGCCATGTGGCGCTACGAAAATGGAGGTCACCCAGGTTGCGGAAAATAGCGTTAATTTTGACTGGCCATTCCGGGGGCAAATATCTCGACTCCACCGGCCCTTTTGCAGTCCGATCAAACGGCATTGGAATAAAGCGCAAATTATGCCCGTATCCTTGCACACCATATGCCTTTCGATCAGGAGCATACATGCGCAACAGGCCTAACAGCTTGATGGCTTCTGTCTCCAGTCGATCTCCCGTCTGGTTTTGGTTCTTCTTATCCGTGCTGTTCTCGGGCGACTCCATGGGAACCAGATAATGAGCACAAACCATTTCGTTGGTTTCTTCAATTGCAATCGTTTTGGTTTCTGCGCAGAAACGTTCCATGATATGGCGTTGAAGAGGCTTAATGACCTTTTGGTAGACAGCTTCGGGGGCGTACGACAGGCTGAGGAGAACCTCGCCAAAGCCTCTGAACGAGAGCTGTTCCAAAGGCCAAGACAAGTCCAATAACGCCACGGAATCGGTCATTGTTGTTTCAAGTTTAAGATGCCGAATCCAGAAATGCGCCTCAGCGAAGCCAGACCAGTCCGAGACAGTTTGCGGGGCGTGCGGTTTGCTGTCGCTGTCATTTATCCATGCGGTTAATCTGATAAAAACGGTGTGCCTGTCCGTTTGTTTCAAACGCAGGTTTTCTACTGTATCGACTGCAGAAAATTCAAGCAGCTTAAACGCACCAAGAAGTCCGGCATCACCATCAGAAGAAATGCCGCTGATATCGAATTTCAGCGCCATGTACCATGCCTGGGTAAACAATGTCCGCGCTTCAACAATCAGCGGCATGTTTGCATCCACATACTCTTTCACGCCAAGCCAGATCAAGGCGCGCATAATGGCTGCTACACCTGACCACGTTTTGGGGCAATACCGGTAAATGGCCGCAACAAGAAACTCGACGTCTTCCGGTCGCCGGGCAAATGCATACAACAGAAATGCTTCGAGGTCAGGTTCCGGCATATGATAGATAGCCAGTTGTGCTGCTTCACGCCATGGCTCGAATACTGGGTCGGTCAATTCATGGGCAAGTATTTCCGAGCGAATGGGGTGCAATGCTTCAACATGTCGCCTATCGTGGGAGGAGCGGAGCAAATATTCCTCATCGAGAAGTTGAAGAGTGCGAACGGGATCTTTCAGTTTCAGTTCTGCGGCAAGCGAAGCCGCATCAATCCTGGCTTCAAAGGCGCTTGCCACCGAACAGACCCGCATAAATGCAAACTCCTCGGGAAAAAGCTTATTGGTCCTCACTTCTTCTCGCAGCCGAAGCACTTGGTTGTGGAGGCGATTTTTCAGAGATTCAGCTTGTGTGATGAAATAGACAAACTCCAGTAGCGGACCATCGCCTCCAAAACGAACCCAGGCATCGTCGAATGAAGGGAACGACGCGGTTACACCTTGTTCCAACAACCGTCCATAGATAGTACGTGCTTCGCTCTCATTGAAAACGAGGGGTATAGTTTTGGGGAAATCAAGTTCGGTATCGGAAACTGTATTCCTGGCTAGATCTTCTTCCCGGATGGTAATAAGAATGCGGATATTCTTCTCATCGAGCAGGTTTTTGACTAGCTCCGGCCACTCATGGTCACGTGGCGATACATCAAGATGCAGATACAAAGGGGCATTGACGACACGCAATTGCCCGGCCAGCGCATTGGCAACGCGAGCTATCTGGTTTTTGTCTTGCATGTAGCGAATCGAGTAGCGCCAATGTTCCGGCACGTAGTCATGCAGGAAGCGCAAGGCAAGGGTTGTTTTGCCCTGGCCGGACGCACCGTGAATAATAACCGTATGTGCATCGGAGGCAAAGGCTTGCTCAATTGCATTCAGTCTGTCATGGCGAGGAACATCGAATCCGGCAAGAATGTGGGAATAGCGCGTAGATATACCGTTGTAGAATTCTTTGGCGAGTTGCTCATTTCGACTTGAATCAACCGGTGTATCTTCAATGGGGATGATCGAATTGCCCCATTCCTGATGACGAGCGGAGCGTTCGGCGTTGTATGTGCCAATGGCGTTGATCTTGGCAATCAGTTCGGAATAGATAATCCTCTGTTTCTTCTCAGCAGCAAAATATATCCAGATAGTAAGCAGATCGAAGGCGGTTTCCGGGTCACCTCCGGCTGCTGAATCACGTAAGAAATCAAAAAACTGTCTTTGCAGCGATTCCTCATCGACCTTTTTCCATTGTAACCGGTTGAATATGGTGTCTATCTGTGCATCGCTAAACTTGTGACCAAGAAGCTTTGTTCTGACTGATGCGCAGTGTTGTTCGTCGCCTGACCAAGCGCCTTCTATTTCCGCGCCGATTTGCCCAAAACTGACCACTTCGATTTCAAGGTCATCGTCTGCTGCATGATCCGTTACCCTGTGAAAGAAGGATCTCGGTTTTTCCGGTGTAAAGCTGGAGAGCGTCAGATTGCCGGAATAGGCTTTAACCTGTATGGTGCGAAGCAGGTGTTGCCCACGAAACACCGCCAAATCCTCGGTGCCTTCAGGTTGAAAAATCAGGTTCTGTCCATCCTGATGAAGGATGCAGGTAAAGTGGTCCGGGTTTGTGAGACAGCCTGAGGGGTAGAATAAGCAATGACCCGATGTTGTTGTGGTTTCTGGCTTCAGGCAGCCTGTTTCAGTTTTTCGAT